>JGI12316J15309_10000121_pt1 | contig 378404 bp, 312 predicted proteins | sample MarCyaLeptolynsp_FD_15309 | JGI IMG/M metagenome (IMG submission 15309) | reverse complement strand
TCAAGGGTGCGCAGATGTTCTCCGGCCTGCCAGTTCCACACCCGCAGAGTCCAGTCAGATGAGGTAGTGACGGCAACCTCGCCCGTTAGTGCCACGCTGTTAACAGAGCCTATATGCCCCTCAAGGGTGCGGATATGCGCTCCAGTCTGCCAGTTCCACACCCGAACGGTCTTGTCCTCTGAGGTACTGATAGCAAACTCGCCTGAGATGGCGACATCACTGACAAAACTTTCATGCCCGACCAATGTACGTTGTAATGCCCCGCCGGCTTGTGGTAATGTCGGCGCAGTAAAGAGCAAATCCGGTTTGGGCAGGTCATGGATGGTTTGCATCAGGGTGTCGATGGCAGGGTAGCGTCCTTTGTGTCCGACCAGTCGTCCCACCAGTTGCGAGGAGAGTTGTTCCACGTCGTCACCGATGATGTGCGATGCGAGGCGAATGGCGGATTGGATGAGTTCGATGGGGCGGTTTGTATCCGGTTGTAGGGACAAGGCATGCCTTGTCCCTACGGCAATATTTTTAATCACATCCAAACACAATTCACAATCTGAAATAATCGCGTTGGGGTCGGTGTGGGACAATTTGGCATAGAGCCAATGGTATTCGGTCAGCAGGGCGACGAGGGTATCGGTGTGTCCCGCGCCAATCAGATGATAAGCCAACCCGCGCCACATATAATCGTCGAGGTCACATGTCCACCAGTCACGGGTATCGGGATTATAAGCTGATAGCAGTTGGGTGTGATACGCTACTGTCTGCCCCGATTTCTCGGCTTGCTTCCGCAGATAATCAAATTGGAGGTCATGCAGATAGAGGCGGTTATCTTCGTCGCGCCGGAGCAGTGCCTTCTTCTCGAAGGTGCGTAGCAGTTTTTTAGCTTGGAGCGTACTCAGTCCGGCGGTGTGCTTCCACAAGCGGATGATGGTATCCTGCGGTATGCGCGCATCTTCGGGGAAACATGCCAATTCCAGATAGCGGGGCATATCATCAGCGAGGGCGGTCACACTCACATCAATCGCCACAAAAATATTGGGGAAGGCATAATCGGCAAAGTCCGCTGAGATGTCTTCAATATCAGCATTGTCGAGTGCTTCGAGGATGTCTTCCCAGTCAATGTCATCACTGACCATTGCGCCAATCATGCTCAGTGCCAGCGGGAGATTGCCACAGTGTTTCGCCACATCATGGGCAACCGCAGGTAAGTCAGCCACAGCAGACTCAAGGTCAAGTTCAGCGGTATCGCTATCATCCGTTGCCTGACTGCGGAGCATGGCTTTCACCATCAGTTGTAAGGATTGTTGTTCATCTAAGACATCCAGCGGTAATTCCTGCGCGCCAAGTGCCTGCACCAATCCGCTATCACGGGTGGTCAACAACATGCGCGAATCCCGCCCCAGCACATCAAACGCCTCGGTATGACGGCTATCCCAGACATCATCTAGAATCAACAGACAAGCTTTTTCCGCCAGCACACTTTCGAGGTGGGCTTTGTATTCGTGGACTTCTGTATAGTGGGCTTCAGCATCCAACGCGATACTGAGTGCAGATTGTAAGGCGAGTAAATTGGGGTTTTGCGACAGGGTCACCCAATAGATACCATCACTGAACACGCGCCGGACTTCACAATCGTGGGCAATGGCAGTCGCCAACACACTTTTACCGATGCCACCCATGCCCTGCATCCCCGTCACCCGCGCCTTACCTGTGACAACGGTGGTCGTTTTCACATCCCGAATCAGATAATCACGCGCTTGTGTAAAAGCAGATTCGCGTTCGAGATAGTACCCAGGGAGGGTCGGCGCACCCCGCACTTGACCGATGTCATCGGCTTTGTGCAAGTTGCTGATGAGCTTATCAAGCATCGTATAATAGTTTGCCTTATCGCGGAAGTCGGGCGCATCCATTTGTCCGACCTCTGCCGGAATAATATCAAATGTGCCCTCCAGCAATATCGGATGCACAATCTTGCAATGTGCCAGTGCGTGTCGCCACTCATATTCAACCCACTGCGAGGCAACCGCATCGGGACTTACTATCAGAATCAATCGCTGGCAGGTGGTGATGGCATCACGGATTTCGTTGAGGAAGGTCTTCCCCCGACTTGCCAGTGCTTTCTTATCCCACCAGACTTTAAACCCGCGCACAGTCAGGTCATGATAGAGGCGTTCGGCATCAGCGAGGTTGGCGCGTGAATAGGAGATGAAAATATCGTGTTGTGGTGTATCGGTCATCGTATTGCTTATCCATAGTAATGGTTTGGTTTCGATAACCGATTATAGCGCGAGTCGTCTTTATCCGAAATAATCTGTCTGCTCAATCGGCATGAGTACCCGCACCGCATCTCCAACACGAATCTCGCCACTGTTAACAACTTTTGCCAACATGCCAAGTTGTCCGGTTGCATCATCTTTGGATTGCCCGTGAATCATCTCCAGCCATTCACAACTGGTGCGTTCCATTGTCAGCTCAATCGTCGCCGTATCGCCCAGCTGAATCTGTGTGCCGACAGGTAGTGACATCATATCAACCCCATCAATCACAATCTGCTCACCAAGTTCCCCCGCATTGACTTGAAAACCAAGGTCGCGCAATGCTTCGACGGTGTTCATCGACACGATGTTAATCTGGCGTTTGGGGTTGCGTCCGGCTTTGCGGTCACCTTTGATGCCATGTCCGGCGATGAGGTCGGCACGGTCAACAGGGACACGGTTAAACTTTTTGTCTTCTAGTTTAGAGGCTTCCGGTTGATAGGCGATGCTGATGATGTTCATGTGTTTGTCTTTCATCTATTGTTCACGTCGAGTGTAAAACGGTGTCAATCAGATATTCATATTCCAGACGGAAAATATCCCTTGTAGGCACATACGCCTACGTTGTCCGAAAACCTATAATCTATGGACGACTGAACACGCTCATGTCTCAATCTTCAGACGAAATCCTAAACCTTTTCTTACGTGGGTGTATTGTCCTCAATGTTGTGCGATGGTGACCGATGATACAATGAGATTGATAATGCAGTCAGAAACAATTCGTTTACACTCCGGCAATATGTTAGATGATATGTTATGTAAACGAACACTTGGGACATTGACGGTTTATCAAGCAAAATAGATTGACCCGTAACCCGACGGTTGTTTGTGCGGTATATTGATTAAACGCGCATTCAATCGCTACTCCAAAACGGTTGATGAAGGAGATATTTTGGATCGCGTTGAAGAACAACGGTTAATTCAACAGGCGCAAAACGGCTCAGACGAAGCGTTTGCCACCCTCTATCGAGAGCATGTACAGCGGATTTATCGCTATATATATTATCGAACACGGGATGAGCAATTAGCAGAGGATTTGACGGCGGATGTCTTTACCAAAGTCATTGAAGGGCTACCGCGTTATATTGATAAGGGCAAACCATTTATTGCGTGGTTGTATCGAATCGCTCATGCGCGGGTCGTTGACCATTATCGCCGACAAGACAGGCGACCAACTGCAACCAATGTTGAAGATGCTAATCTATCCATCACACCGGATATGGATACAGACCTTGTAAAGTCTCATGCCTCGCGGATATTGATGGAAGCGATTAGTACCTTAACCGTTGACCAACAGCAGGTTATTATCCTGCGGTTTATCGAAGGGTTACCCATCGAAGAGGTGGCGCAACAGCTCGGTAAGAAAGGTAATGCCATCAAAGCATTACAATTCCGTGCGGTGCGTTCACTTGGGAGTTATTTAGAACGTTCCGGCTTTGATGCAGAGTCTATAATGGCAGGTCTATTTTGAGCACACTCGATATGCAATACCCACAAATCCTAGACGAGTGCATCACCCATCTACAAGACGGGTCATGGACGCTCGAAGCCTGTCTCGCACAGTATCCTATCTATGCGGAACAACTGCGTGATGATTTGGCAATCTTCCAAATTGCACAAGCATTGCCTGTTCCCGAATTGGATGCCCCTTCGTTAGATGCGATGGAAGCTAAACTGCTTCGTAAATTTAATGGCAGTAGTGTCCAACCACCGAAGCCTGCACCACAAGTGATTCGCCCACAATGGTATACACAGCCGTTTGTCCGATGGGCAGCCGGATTTGTGTTTATGCTGTTATTCCTTGTCGGTGGTGGCGGTGGTACAGTCGCTGTATCTGCCAATAGCCTACCTGGTGACGACCTCTATCCGGTCAAAATCACATGGGAGCAGGTCATTATTAGTGGCGCAAACCTGACCAATCAACAAGACTCGGTGTGGACAGACCTCACACAGACTCGTGGCAATGAGATTGTACGCTTATACGAAGCGGGACGTGCCAGCGATATTACTAACGATGTGCTGGATAACTTCTATGTCACAGCGGAGACAGCAATTTTATATAGCACACCGGAATCATCAGCAACGTACCTATCAATGGTGGAAGAGTTCCGTCCAATCTTTGAATCGGAAATTTTGCCGAATGTCAACGATACCCGTAGCTTGCGTGTGTTGCAGATTTTGTATCCAGAGACAGACGAAAACGGTACACTGGTGCTTTCCAGAAGCGAAACCTTCCTGCCAGAACCAGACAATACGCCTGCACCAGAGCCAACCCTAACAGCAACACCGACGTTCACGGCGACACCGACGCAGACATTTACCGCATCGCCGACAGCAACGCAAACCGCGACTCCAACCGAGACGCGCACACCAACCCCATCACGGACACCAACACTGGTATCAACAGTTGGGGTAACAGCAACATTCACGTTTACACCATCACCGACGTTGAGTCTAACACCGTTGACGATAGACCGTAGTGATGCTACTAGCCCAGTTCAATCTGATACGGGTGAACAAGTATCCGGCGAGGGTGTGGATGAGTTTTTCACTGGCGAAAATGAGTTCTTTATCCGCGAAACACCAGAAGCAGTACGCATGACGCAAACCGCAATTGCAGGTGAGTAACGCCTGCAACCCCTTCACATCACAACGACTCACGATATTCGGCAAACAATTTGTCGAGTATCCGAGTTGTTTGTGCGCCACTTGTGCCTGTTGATGGACACATACCCTGACCGTTTAATTCCGCGATAATGCTCTCAATTAAAGGCTGATGCACATGTTGTGGATAGTCAGACTCAATGGTTTCTACGCCATCACTTGTGGTTAAAATCATCGGACGTGGGCTAAACACAGAAAAGCGGATTTCGCCTTGTGTCCCAACAATTGTTATCACCTCATGATGCACCCCTGCGGTGAAGTTCCATGCCCCTGTCCCGACAACACCTGATGCAAATTCAAAGGTGGCGGTCATGGTGTCAGCACTGCGGTAGATACCTGCGCGATTGCCTGCCTTGCCCGTCACGGATATGATGTCACCGAAGTAATGCTGAAGCAAATCAATCGTATGACAACTGACATCCAAGACGTTACCACCGCCCAAAAGTTCCGGCGCGTGATGCCAGCTTAACGCTGACTGTGGTGTATCAGCAGTGATGCGAGTCGGCCGAAAATGCTCGATGGAGACCATCAGAATCTCGCCGAGTGTACCGTCCTCAATCAGCGATTTGACTTTTTCATAGCGGGGCATCGCACGCCGATAATATGCCACCCATAGCGATACCCCTGCACGGTCACATGCGTCAATCATCTCCTGACAGTCAGCATAGGTTACACCCATTGGCTTTTCACAGTAAACGTGTTTGCCTGCTTGTGCTGCTTGTATCACATAGGATTTGTGTGCGTGAGTTGGTGTGGCAACATAGACCACATCAACGTCATCATCGTGAATAAGGTCATCGCCATTGTCATACCAGCGCGGGACATTGTGACGTTCGGCATAATCTTTTGCCTTATCCCCACTCCGGCGCATCACCGCCACTAACGCTGAATTGTCACATTTATAGAGGGGGGGACCACTCTTGACTTCGGTCACATCCCCGACCCCGATAATACCCCAACGAATTGTTTTCATATTGATAGCACCCAACATAATTGAAAAACGATTGTTCGAGTTTATACAGAGACGATGCACCTGCACAGGCACAACCTTTATCACAGAAGACTGCATCCAAAGCAGAGACACATCAACAGCACCATTCTATAAAAAAGCCGAAAAAAATATCGACGCAAATTTGACGAATCCTCTGTTATTGTTGCGATTGCGTTTTTGCCCTCGTACAAGTGAGTTGCGTGGTATGTTAGCATCCATATACTGAGACTCATCATAAGGGATGATAGAGGTGACTATATGAGTGATTTTTTTACGCAAGTTATTGATAATCCGAGTGTTGCTATGAAGAGCCTGAAGGATGAACCTGACAAAGGTTTAGCGACGTTGTTAGAGGCTCTGCAACATGCTGATGCCACTGTGAGACTCAATACCATAAAGAATATGTACATGGCGTTCATCTGGAAAAAAGGAAAAAGTCTTCGCCCAATTTTACAAAGCGTGACTGACATCCTGCATGGTGACTCCAGCACGGAGGTTCAACTGGCGGTGATTGAATTATTGCAACGGTATGATGGCGACAAAGCTGACCGCGATCTCATCTATCCTACCGTCAGTTTTGCGTTGGAACATTCATACACATCAATTCGGTCGGCAGGGCTTCGCTTATTTCAGTCGTCATATCATGATAGCTTACTCCCCGATATTGACCGATTAATTGCTGAGGAGACGGATACAACTGTGCGTTCTCGTGCTATTGTTATCCGCCTTTTCAAAGACAAAACATACAGCCACGACAAGCTCGTGGAAGCCATTCTCACGGTATGCCTTCAAAATGATTATTACTGGCGCGATATGGGTTATCGTGGTTTTAAATTGCTGACCAAAGACAAACATGGCAAAGCCCTTGAAGATGCCTTGCAAACGATGAATCTTGAATCTCAGAGTGGTAGAGGGTTGAAGCGTGAAATTGAGAAGATTATCGGACCCGCAGAACAATTTACACCCGATGCTAACATCTTCAAATTAGCGGACATCGACATTGAAGACTTCGCTGATATACAAGGCAATTGGCAGAAGGTCGAACAAGCACTTGCCGTTGGGGATGCAAACTTTTATAAGGTTGGTCATGCCCTCTATCTGCAAGGACGGCGACAAAAAATGGAAGAGGTATACAACACCGTCTCATCATTGGCACAATCCCAGACCGTCCGTGAGCGACTCACTAGCGATTATCAGCGCATACAGGCTGTTATCCAGCGTATGGAAAGCTAGCACATTAGACAAATGCTGATTACAACATACAAACGGTGAGATTTTGTGACTCAATTTTATACTTGTTACACATGGCATATATAGTATAATCCAAGTGTTATTTTAGAATATCCCCTATTTTAAAATAATGCTTTTTTTTATTTTAAAAGCTAAAATAAGGTTTTTAATGCGATTCAGTACATCTCCAACTGGCAAAGTAATAAAGGCACTGCAAGGATATTCTTATTTCTTACCTGATCCTCTTCCGCCTAAATTAGATATTTCGGATATGCGCTTTCTAAAACTCCTATCAGATGCAGATAGAGCAGTTAGTCAACTCGCTGGACTGGGTTATACCATTCCAAATCCAAGTTTTCTAGTAATTCCTTATACAAGAATGGAGGCTGTTGCAAGTTCTCGAATAGAAGGAACTCAAGCCTCTTTGTCTGAACTATTTTATTTTGAGGCATCAAATAAGGAGAGTCCTACACGAACAGATGTTATTGAAGTTCAGAATTATCTTAAAGCATTATTCTATGGTCTGGAGAGAATTAACTCATTACCATTAAGTTTAAGGCTAATGCGGGAAGTTCATGAGTTATTAATGACTGATGTGCGAGGCGGTACACCTGATAAGACACCGGGGGAGTTTCGTAAGTCCCAAAACTGGATTGCATCTGCGGGTAGTACACTTGATAATGCGCGTTATGTACCACCTCACCACTCCAAACTTGCAGATGTCTTGAAAGACTGGGAAAAATTCTTGCATATGCAAACAAACATCCCACCATTAATTCAATGTGCAATGATGCACTATCAATTTGAAGCAATTCATCCTTTTCTTGATGGCAATGGACGTGTTGGTAGATTATTTATATCGTTCTTCTTGATAGAAAAAGGGGTTCTTACTCAGCCTTTACTTTACTTGAGTCAATATTTTGAGCAACATCGCACAGCCTATTATGATTTGCTTCTTGATATAAGTGAGCATGGTAACTGGTTGGAGTGGATAGAGTTTTTTCTAAATGCTGTTATTGTCCAAAGCAATCATGCGATAGAGTCCGCAAAACGAATTATTGATACTAGAGAAGCATATCGTCAGAAGTTCCAAGACAACTCCAAGACTCGCTCTTATACAGCTTTAGTTGATTTTATCTTTCTGACTCCCTACTTTAATCTATCCCAAGCACAAAAAGCACTTGGCAGTTCTTATGTTACGGCAAGTAAAGCAGTTGGTATCTTGGAAGAACTCGGACTGGTCGAAGAAATTACAGGACAAGCCCGTAATCGAATATATGTAGCAAGAGAACTTATCCAGTTGCTTGAAGATAATAAGCCTATTTACAATCCAAAAGATACTGGAAAAAAATAGCAAAATAAGACGGAAAAATAGATCTGTATTGACAAGATTCTATCTGATGGTAGTTGACAAAAACTCACGGAGGCGTGATTTTGTGACCTGATCAATATGATACAATTGACCTTTTGTGAACCATCTTGATATAATATAATTGATAATATGCCAACCACCGAAAGCTGAAGCATGTCGGCTACATATATTGGGGAAGCCTACTGAAGTAGGCTGGCGGGGTATGAAGTGCTATAACAGCCCCTTTAGTGGGCTTGTTTTTTCTTAGCTGAGTGGCTTTAGCCCTCAGTGCATAAAGTATAGAGTCTAAACTGATACCAATGGGACTGCGTGTCCGAAAATTCTCAAAACTATATTTTCTCATGGATAAGTGAACGGTTATAAAAGGTCTGACAATGTTTCATGAACGCCGAATTGAACTTACATCTCCAGTCAAAAAGGGCGACAATCATACGTTGATTTCGGTCTCCGCTGATGGCACAACCCTTGCTGTTGAAACAAAAGACAACACTGTGACAATATTACGAGTGGCTGATGATGAAATTGTCATCCGACAGCAAGAATTTATAGACACTGAGCATAAATCCGATAGAATTCTGGCTGTGAGTCCCGACGGACAGTATCTAGCAATCTATTCACACTATTGGAATTACCGGGAAAAAGAAGAACTCATTCGCATCTGGAACACTAATACAGGAGAGATTATTCAAGAATTTGACTGGAGTATGGTTTTTCCTACCTCGTTTTGGAACTGGCAAATAGGAATCGTGCGTTTCTAATTTTTGGCGAATGGTAAACAGATTGTAGCAATAACAAATAGGGGAGAAGTGGCTATTTGGAGCACCGAAAACGGAAATCTATTACGCTTCATAGGTCAAAGCTCGCGTCTTTCAAATGATTTAGTTATGTCGCACGATGGGAAATGGTTCATTTCATTGGAAGATAATTTATACAGATCAACTGTGGTAGATTATCGGTCTGTATTGGAGGTAATAACTGTTGGTCGATATTATCAAGTTGATAATAACTTATATGGTTACCAATCACGTGTCTGCTATAACTTTGAACGTTCGGGAAATCCACAAATGAACCGCTCTTATTCGAGTTCGAGTGTACCTTTAGGTGTAACATATCTAGGTGAGGTTGAACCAATAATCTTCAATATGTGTGATGCCTACTCCGGCGCGCAGATTCGTAATTTGGTTTTCCCGATGCCTGAAAATGTCATGATTGATCGTACTCGTAAAACTTGGAATACACGTTTTGCAAGTGATTTCCAACTCAGTCATGATGATTCGATGCTTGTGGCGATTGTGGATAGCAATATCTTCATGTGGGATACTGCCAGCGGAGACATTATCCAAATTATCACCCGTGACGAATCTCTTAAAACCGTTGGGTTCAGTACAAATGACCACGTCCTCGTTTACCATAACGAGAATACTGTGTTCATCTGGGACATCAAACAACAAACATGGGCTGGAACACATGTTATCGCGGGGAAGATTAGCCGCGTCGTTATGTCCGATACCAATCGAATTGTGGCAACAGTTGAAAAAGATAATCAGTGGTCGATTATTGTGATTGACCTAAGCATCTGACAGTCAGCGGTGAATTTGTTCTTTGGCATACAATTGGGTATAACCCTTTGTGATATATAAAATTTCACAGGGATGATGCTTTATGTCACAACAGATGCGGGTCGCACTCGGTCAATATTACTCGGCGACACATGAATACCTCACCTTTGCCCAACAACTCGGCGTGACGGGTGTGCAATTCAATATGATACCCAAAACGCCTGACCTGCCCGATGACACAGGCTATTGGCAACTGGACGACCTCAAACGCCTCAAGCAAAAAGTCAACGATTATGACCTTGACCTCGAAGCAATTGAAAATGTGCCCCATCACTTCTATCGGGGGGCGATGCTTGTCACCGACCAACGTGACCAACAAATCGAGAATTATCAGCGCACGGTGCAGAATATGGGCGAAGCAGGTATTCCGATTCTGGGGTTGAATTGGATGCCCAATAGTGTCTGGCGGACTCCAACGAAAACAGGGCGCGGGGGTGTAATAGTAACGGCTTTCGAGATGGAGGAGGCAGAGGCAGGCAATATCGTCGGCGGACAACTGACTGTTCCCGAAGCTGAAGACCGAATCTACACCGAACAAGAGATGTTCGATAATTATGTCTATTTTATGGAGCGTGTCTTGCCTGTCGCTGAGGAAAGCAGGGTCAAGATTGCGATTCATCCCGACGACCCACCTGTCGCATCACTAGGTGGCATTGGGCGTGTTTTCTACAAAGCAGAGAATTTTAAGAAAGCACTCGATGCCTTGCCAAGCCCAAATCATGGTTTGGACTTCTGCATGGGTTGTTTCTCCGAGATGGTCTATGCTGATGGCGATAACAATGAGGGGGTGCTGGATGCCACTCGCTATTTCGGTGAGCAGGGCAAAATCTTCTATGTTCACTTCCGTGATGTGCAGGGCTGTGTGCCAAGCTTCCAAGAATGCTTCCCCGGTGAGGGCAATGTCGATGTGGTGCAGGCGATAAAGACACTGAAAGCGGTTGGCTTCACTGGATTTATCATCGACGACCATGTGCCACAAATGATAGATGATAGTGATTGGCGACATCGCGGTCATGCCTATGCTACTGGTTATATCATGGCATTGGTCAAAGCTGTGAATGAGCTGACGTAAATCTATTTTCGCATGATATAGCAAATTCAATCATCAAACACACATATCATAATAATGGAATAACACCACATAAACGCTAGCTTTAAGCAAGTCAGCACATCAGCCTTTTACATTGCTGATAGGCTAATAGGCTGATGGCTTGTAAATACTACATCGTTTGATGTATTAGGTCGCAAATAAATCAATGTCCGAACGTAACCTGAATCCGCTATAACATGTAGTGACAAACCGTAAATCTTGCGCGACCCAATCAAAAACTGAACAACGATGGTGCTGTCCAGTTTTTGTTCTAAGTTAACTTGTCGGTATTGCCCAGAGTTCGATTGATCCGCCTATATCTGCAATTGCCAGAAAACGCCCATTCGGACCAAAGGCAACACGGGTTACATCCGTCGTATCTTCAATTGAAAATAGGAGTTGCCCTGTACTGATATCCCATAACCGCACACCGTATTTTCGGCTACTGGATGCAAGCAGTTGGTTGTTGATACTAAACGAAACAGTATCAATAAAGGTTTGTGTAGGTTCATCTAGTGAATACAATAGGGTGCCTGTACTTGCATCCCATAACCGCACGGCACCGGATGTATGCCCAACAGCAATGTAGCGACTATCCATACTCACATCTATGTCCAAGATACTGTAAGTGCTTTCTTCTGGTCCCATAAGTCTTTGCACTAAGCCACCTGTCCTTATATCCCACACATAGGTATTTCCATCATAAGCACCACCGACCAGCTTGGTACTATCTGCGGTAAATTCCAAACTGGATACTGTACCCTTCTGATGTTCCATAATAAATGTTGGGTCATGACGAGTTGGCGAAACGCGCAACTGAACTGTTTCATCCGTACTTGCAGACGCAAACAAGGTATTATCGGGACTCCATGCAACGGCAATGACCTCATCATCATGGGTGTCATGTTCCATTAGCATATCGCCCGTTTCCGCGTCCCATATTCGTACTATGGAATCATTACTCGCAGATGCAAATTGGGTATCGTCCGCACTCCATATCACACTTGCTACAGTATCTCTATGGGCTTCAATCGTTCGTGTTGCATTTGTCTCAATATCAATAATGTTGACATCACCGCGCCAACTGCCGGTCAAGATTTTGCGCCCATCAGCACTCCAGTCTATCGTTCTGATGTTGCTAGAATGCTTGTTAGACGACTGCACCAACTGTTGCGAGATGACTTCCCAAACATAAATGCTACTTCGATCTGTGAAAGTGATATGTTGCCCATCAGGACTCCACACCACATTCCCCGCGCTTTCAACACTAAGTGAATATTGAACAGTTAGAGTGACGGCATCGTAGATATTGATGAACCGCTTGTCTTCATCAACTGTAGCAATAAACGCACCATTGAGGCTATATGCCACATTAGACCCCCGATTGGACTCACTATATGATTGGTGAATCCGGTCTTTTGAACCCAATGCCCAGATATTAAATCGGTCGTCGTATGTATATGCCAGAATTTCACTACTATCAGGGCTAAATACCACACTCCGCACATAGTAGTTCACAATATTGGAGTGAACCAGTTCACCTGTATTCACATTCCAGACCCATACCACTCGTCCTAAACTCACTGCAAAGAATGTACTATCAGGGCTAAAGTTGACTGCAATACTACTAAAAACGACATCACTATCATGATTTTCAATATCGGTAATTGTTCTTTGTATAGACTCGGATTGCACATCCCACACATGGATAAGCTGGTCGCTTTCTTCGATTGATATGGCATAGATACCCTGCCGATTAAATTGTAATGCGCGAACAAACGAGGTAGATAACCTATAGGTCTCGACAGTTTGTCCGCTAGGGACATCAAACACACGTACAGTGTTATCTATGTTTGCAAACACTGCAACTTGTGTACTATCTGGATTCCATGCCGCGCGGATACCATTCTCAATAAATCCAACATCGGCGAGTGTAGTCGCATCATATAACCAGACACCTGTTCGACTAGAAACAGCAAGCATTCTACCATCTGGTGAGTAGTGAATATTGGAAATACTACCTCGACCGATTCGTTTTACCAGCTCTAGCTGTGTGACATTATCGACCAGAATAGGAGCATAGTCGTCGAGGTTTTGTGTTTGTGTCGGCACAATTGCGATACTCATGAATATCAGTATCAGCAATGCCTGTAATACCCTTCGAGATTGATTGAACATAGTTTCCCCTATTGACCTAAATCCCCGGTGGTGGGAATTTCTCACGGTAGTATGCCATCGACTTTGTGATTTCGTCGCGGGCTTCTTCCGTGTTGCCCCAACCGAGGTTATCCACCTCTACGCCTTCCAGTTGTTTGTAGGTCATGAAGAAGTGACGTACCTCATTGACAAAATGCTTGGGTACATCTTCAAACGTTTTGATATGCTCAAAGTTCGGGTCGGTTGCTGGCACTGCCAAGACTTTGTAATCGGGCTCACCTTTATCAATCATGCGGAAGACACCTAGCACCCGCGCTTCGACCACACAACCGGGGAAGGTCGCCTCGTTCATCATGACAAGAATATCGGTGGGGTCACCATCTTCAAAGTAAGTCTGCGGGATAAAGCCATAGTCACCGGGATAGTGGAGTGGGCTATATAAGACGCGGTCGAGTTTAATCACACCAGCGGGCTTGCTGTATTCATATTTGTTGCGACTGCCCTTCGGCGTTTCTATCACCGCATAAACAATTTCAGGGGCATTAGGTCCTGATTTAAGGTTGTGCCAGAGATGTAAGGTCATTTTCTATCCTTTTGTCTTAGATTGTGGCGTAAATTTACAGTTTCAGTTTACACTTTGTTTACATGTTGTTCAGTGTTTTCTTATATGCAACGGTTAAATTCATTAAACTAGAATAGTGTAACTATTGAAAGGTCGTGTAGTGTTTGGAAAAACAATTCGGGTGCTGATAAGTAGTGTCGCACTCATTATATTTGGTTTTATTCTTGGTGGTACTTTCGCACCCAGCGTTGCCGACGAACCGGGTAGCCCCCGTGCTGAACTCGTCACCGAAGCCGAACGTCTTTATGCAGATGTTTATAATCGTGTCGCTCCCAGTGTCGTCTCAATTACAACCTCATCGCGTGGCGGTGGTGATGACCAATTCTTCGCAGACGGGTCAGGCTCTGGTTTTGTTGTTGACCAACTTGGACATATCGTCACCAACTTCCACGTGATTGATGGCGCAGAACGTATCGAAATCAACTTCTTTGATGGCACAATTGTAGAAGCAGATGTGATTGGTATCGACCCCGATTCTGATTTGGCAGTGATACAGGTCATCTTACCCGCAGAAAAACTTGTACCTGTCCCGTTGGGTAACTCGGATGATTTACTGGTCGGGCAATCGGTGCTGGCAATCGGTAACCCCTTTAACAAGGATTGGACGTTGACCTACGGGATTGTCAGTGCGCTCAACCGGACAATTATTGGCTTGAACAATTACTCCATCGGTGGCGTGATTCAAACGGATGCGGCTATCAATCCGGGTAATAGTGGTGGTCCATTGCTCAATTTGCGTGGTGAAGTTATCGGCGTTAACTCTCAGATTGAATTGCAAAACGGTGTTCGCCAGAATGCAGGTGTCGGTTATGCGATTCCTAGTAATCTGGTTAACCGTGTCTTCAGCGATATTATCAACTTTGGCGAGGTGCAATACAGTTATATCGGCATCACCAACCGCCCGATTGACCTCAACTTGATTCAAGACTTTAACCTGCCCAATAACATTCGCGGGGTGGCGGTGCGTCAAGTTCGTCCGAACACACCAGCAGCGCGTGGTGGTCTGCGGACAATGGGCGTGGATACAATTGACGTGATTACAGCAGTTGATAATGTTCCGATTCGGAGCTTTGATGAGCTGGTCGGTTATCTGTCGATTTACACTCGCCCAGGGCAAACGGTACAGTTAACAGTCTACCGTGCAGGGCAACAGACTATTCTCGATGTCACACTGGATGTTCGTCCGGGATAAGCATTTATTTCAACATATGGGGCGGTGCGAATCGTCCCATGTTTTCCCCAAATCTGACAAATTGCTTGCACATCTGGGCACTATCTAATACAGTATCCATGCGCAGAATTTTGTCGTTAAAAGGTCGGACATGAACGAAGAGTTACTTAACACCTTAGGAAGTATCATCGGAACAGCTACCCCACTTGTGATTGCCAGTCTTGGCGAAACCATCACCGAACGGGCTGGTGTGGTCAATCTTTCGTTGGATGGCAGTCTGGCACTGGCAGCGGTGGTCGGGTTTGCAGCCGCATGGACAGCTCAAGAAGCGGGTGTATCGCCTGTGCCGATGCAGATAGCCGTTGGTATCTTCGCGGCGATGTTAGTCGGGGCATTGATTGCGGTGTTGATTGGCTTTTCTAGCATTAAACTCCGGCGTGACCAAGTAGCAGTCGGCTTTATTATAACCCTACTCGCTGCTGACCTTGCCCGTTTCCTCGGTGCAGAGTATACGCGCATCCCCGGGCCACAGATTACACGTTTCCCGATTCCGGTATTAGAAGATATTCCCGTGCTGGGTCCGGTGTTTTTCCAGCAGAATATACTGGTGTATTTCAGTTTTATCCTCATGTTTGCCATCTGGTTCTGGATGTTCCGTACCAGTGGTGGCTTAGCTCTCCGTGCCATAGGCGAACGTCCCGAAGCGGCTTATGCACGCGGGGCAAAGGTCAATCGTTTGCGCTATTGGTATACATTTCTGGGTGGTGCGCTGGTCGGATTAGCTGGTGCAGCGTATTCATTAAATGTCAAACCGGGGTGGTCAAGTCCGCCTGCGATGCAAGGGGATGGTTGGATTGCGCTGGCGATTGTGATTTTTGGTGGCTGGCATCCTTTCCGTGTTGTCCTCGGTGCTTATCTATTTGCAGCGTTACGGGCTGTTTCCGCGAATATTCAGACCAACGGCTTATTCCTCTTTGGTCAAGAAATCGAATTTCCGTTTGTCTTGCTCAATACCTTGCCGTGGTTACTGATGATTGTGACCTTATTAGTGGTCAGTGGTGGCTTTACCGAACGCCTGCTCCAATATATGCCAGCACCCGTTCAGCGACGATTACGAGCCTTCCTCAGGTCGGATCCACCCAAAGCACTCGGCACGCGCTTCGAGGCGGAGTAGGTGCTTCATCCGATAAATGATATAGAGGTAGGTAGAAAATATACTTTAGTTGGTAACATCATAACCTCGTGACTGTGGATGCGGTAATCCCGATAACGTATCCCGATATTGTTTATATCACCATCGGGATATAAATCACGAGGAGTATATTATGTCATCACAAAAGCAAGCTGAATTTTACCGTCGCCAATACCTGCTGACACTCGATCGCTTGATTCGATTAAATACAGCTGTCATACAAGTAGCAGATAGCAGTGATGCCAGTCAACAACGCCTGTTGCTCGAAAAACTGAAAGATGAATCAACTCAGGTTGATGCGTTTGTCAAATGGGCAAAGCGATAATAAGCATTTCGGCTTGTAACTCGCTAGCGAGATCGCTTGTGTAATATCCTGAATATTTTGGAAGTAAACAATGGATGTATTGTTGGTGGTCTGCGAACAATGTAGGCATTATCCCTGCAACGGATTTCACCATGTTTCGCAGGGATGTGCTTCCGTACATATCCGGTATTTATATCCAGAGATTTCCCAGACTTTACAATCATGTAGAGGTTTAACTAGACAGAGGAGCAGGGATGAAAAAATCCCTAACTCCTCTAAAAGATAACTTACCTTATAGTCCCATTGCAGCCCGCAGTGAGCTACATGCTGGACATGTACCATCAGGACGGACAATGGCGTAACCACCCTGTGGGTCTTCACCGAATGTATTGGAATCCACGTTCCAGACGATGAACAAACGAACACGACCGGAGTTACGTGCTTGTGTTACAGCAGCAGCCAGCCATTCCGCTTGGTTAGCGAGAGTATTACCAGATGCCCAGCTAAAGCCACCGGGAAGTTCACCGTAACCTTCACCCGTCAGGTAACCAATTTCAGTGAAGCACAATGGTTTGCCGGGGAAGACACTTGCATACAAGTTAACCATTGATGGATAGTACCATGAGTAGTGTCCGGGGCTACCAACAGGTGCGCCACTGGTTGCACTTGGTGGAACTGTACCCGCGTTATAGTGAATACCGACACAATCCATGAAGTTTGCCGCGCCAGCTGCCGCCATTTGACGAAGATAACAATCATCATCACCACCGCTGGTGGAACATCCCTGGAAGAAACCCGTTGGGGCAGGTGCACCACTCACAACAATTGTGGCTGAATTTTGTGCTTTAATCGCTTGGTAGGCTGCACTCAGCATCTGGGTATAATTTGCACCGCTGATTAAGCCAGAGGGCCATTCGCGGTCAATATTCATTTCGTTCCAGACTTCAATTGCATCCGCACCACCAGCAGCCAGACCACCGACGAAGTTGGCATAATTCTGGTAATACTGGGTTGGGTTCGCTGTGATGGCATCATGGTCACCAATCACGCTGAGTAGAACTTTGAAGCCTTGTCCTTTTGCACTGTCAATAACATTCTGGAAGTTGCTGGCAGGGTCGCTACCGTTCCAGACGACTTGACGTTTTACCCATGTCATACCAGCACCGCGCATTTGGTCGGGGAAGGAGAAGCTAAGTGCCTGTCCGCCCAATTCAAAGCCACCTGTTGGTGCTGTGTTTGGTGGCGGTGAGGTTGTCCCACCATCAGAGCCGGAGCCTGTATCACCACCGGATGTATCGCCACCGGTTGTGCCACTTGGCAGGTTGATAACTTGACCAACAAAAATCAGGTTCGGGTTAGCGATGTTGTTAATCTGTGCCAGAACAGTGAATGTTGTGCTGAATTGACGGGCGATTGAACCGAGGGTGTCGCCACGTTGGACGGTGTAAGACCCACCACCTGCGGTTGGGGTATCGCCAGAATCACCGCTGTCACCACTATCACCGCTGTCACCGGAATCGCCACTATCGCCGGAATCACCGCTGTCTCCAGAATCTTGACCGCCGTCTGCACCTGGAATAGTCAGTTGTTGTCCGGTAAAAATCAGGTTGATGTTACTAATACCATTAGCGGATGCAATCGCACCCATTGATACGCCATAACGTAACGAGATACGATACAAGTTCTCCCCTGCTTGCACAGTGTGGGTTGCCTGCGCGCTGGCAGTCAATATCCCAACTGTGAACAGGATAATGCTTGCGCTCAATAAAGTGATTAGACGGCGCATAGTCGCTCCTTACCTTCATACAGTTTTATCGACAAATTATTATTCATATTACACTATGATTCTAACATGACTGTGCAAAATGCGCTGTAGATTTTGACCTAGTCTATCTTTAGAGACAGTTTTCGGGTTTAATTCGTTCCGAATCGAATTGAGAAGACAATTTGACCCAATGTTAAAATTGTCAATTGATGAATTTCTTAATTCTTCTTCGTTAATCTATCGTTATAATCAGGTTATAAATGAGTACTCAAGCTATGACAAACACAAACAACAAAACGCAGAATGTTACGTTGAAAGAACTAAAAGGGTGGCGGGAATGGCTACCACTTGGACGAATCCGAGTAAAGCCAGAACAACGCAAACACACCAGCAATATTATTGTGACCTATCTACAATCAACACATCCGGCGGTCACAACATTTGCAATATACAAGCAAGACGATGTGATTGGGTATGTCATGTTAATTCATGCCGAAAACCCTGCACAATGGATTATCGAACGTTTAACAATTGACGGCAATTATCAACGCCAAGGTTATGGGTATGAAGTCGCCGACCAGCTTATTGATATGGTCTACGACATGGAAAACAGTGAAATGGTCATTGCCCGCTACGATACGGATAATGATGTGGCTCGAGAGTTATTTGCTAAATTGAAGTTCGAGCAACAAGACAAGTTGGTGCGTGGTCGCAATATTGCTTTACTGGAATTTGAATTTGAAGAACCCGATGATGATGAAGATGATGAAGACGACGAAGATGACACGGATGTATCTGAAATAGATACAGAAGAATCAGAAGAAACGTCGCCAGAATTGGATGAGACAGATGAAAGAGCAGAATCAGGAACAACCAACGAAGAAGACAAAACGTGAACGCAACCAAAATGAGGGAACAAGCTGGAGGAATCAAATGAAGACTCGTAATATCGTTATCGGCGTTGTGGTCGCAATTATTATACTCGCCTTTTTAGTACCAGCCATCAACCCATTGCCACCCCGTAAATTTACAATTTCTACCGGAAGTGATTCGGGTGCATATTATGGTTTTGGGCTGGAATATCAAGAAATCATTGCCAAAGAAGCACTCAACCTTGAAGTCATGCAAAGTGCTGGCTCAGTTGAAAATGTCGAACGCCTCCGCAATGGCGAAGTAGACATCGCTATCGTGCAGGGTGGTATCCTTGATGTCAAAGAAGAAGAAGACCTACTTTCGCTCGGTAGTTTGTATTATGAGCCGATTTGGGTGTTCTATAACGATGCCCTTAACATTCGTCGTCTGACGGAATTACGAGGTACACGTATTGGCATTGGTGCAGATGGTAGCGGTACACAGCCTGTTGCACTTCAGCTACTCGACGTTAATGGTGTGACCGAAGACAATGCAACATTTGTTGAAGACAGCCTCGGCAATATGGCAGATATGTTGATTGATGGTGAGCTTGATGCGGTGTTTATGGTGGTCTCGCCGTCATCGGAAGCTGTGCAGAAACTGGCAAAAATAGACGATGTAGACATCTTCGACTTCAATCGTGCGGATGCCTATCGTAGTCGCTTTACGTATCTTAACAGCATTGAACTGGGTCAAGGTGCGCTGGATTTGGTTCAGAATGTTCCCGACCGCAGTAAAACCCTACTGGCTGTTACAGCGAATCTGGTTGTCCATAAAGACATCAACCCGAACCTCGCCCGCCTGCTCATCTTCACCGCTGACCGTGTTCATAATGGTCCCGGCGTATTTGAAGACCCCGGTGAGTTCCCATCATCAGCGTATATCACCGCACCGCTACATGATGAATCCCGCCGTTATTTTAAAGAAGGCGCGAGCTTCTTCGAGAATAACTTCCCATTCATGGTGGCAGCCATCTTTGACCGTCTGGTTGTGATTCTACTGCCATTGCTGACACTGGTTTACCCAATTGGTAAGAGCCTGTTCCCACTCTATCGTATTAGTATGAACCGTCGTATCACCCGCTGGTACAACATCATCAGCGAAATTGACCGTGCAGTCCATGTCATGACACTGGAAGATATTACCCGCGAACTCAAGCGTGTTGCTGAAATTGATGAGGAATTGCGCGAAAAGACCAAACTGCCAGAAAGTTATATGGCACGCTTCTATAATCTGCGTGAACACCTTGAGTTGGTGCGCTCACATCTGATTGAACGCCGTGACGAATTGCAAGCAAAACAAGATGCACAAACTCCGGCACGCGCTCACACCTAATAATTGGACTGCACATCGGCAGTTGCCAAGACCTCACTGAATACGGTATAAACAAGAAGCGGGTATGGATGACATACTCGCTTTTTTGATTTGTATATAATGCAATTTGGCGGACAATGCAGGCATTGCCCCTACAGCACATATAAATAAATGCGCAATATATCGCTCGCAAACCACACATCAGACGGAAAATATTATGTCCGAAGATACCAAAAACAATCCCATCCTCTTACCAGAGCCGATTCGCCGTCGCCTTGACCCACTGATGCTCGTGGCGAACAAGGTGCGCGTCGGGGCGATGAAAGGTGACCGTCGGTCTGTCAATCGCGGGACAAGCATTGAGTTTGCCGATTACCGCAATTATGTCCCCGGTGATGACCTACGCCAGATGGATTGGAATATTTATGCCCGTCTGGAAAAGCCCTATATCAAATTGCTAGAAGACGAAGAAGACCTGTCCGTTAATGTCATTCTGGATACTTCCGCCAGCATGAACTTCCCCGAAGATGGTGAGCCTGACCATAACAAACTGCTGTTTGCCAAGCGTATCTTTGCCGGGTTGGGTTATATCTCACTGACGAGCAATGACCGCCTGCTGATGTCCGGCTTGAATGACAACGGGATGGCGTTGTTTGGTCCAGTGCGCGGACGGGGGCAAGCAGTGGCGATGTTACGCTATGCCCAGAATTTGTCTAGCGATGGTATCACTGACTTGAACATCATGCTAAAAGATGTCGCTTTACGCACATCACGCCCCGGTCTGACGGTTGTGATTAGTGATATGTTCTCGCCGACGGGATATATCGAAGGCTTAAATGCACTGCTCGGACGTGGGCATGAGGTCGTGTTTGTGCATGTGTTATCGCCAGAAGAAGTCACCCCGCCCCTAGCCGGAGACTTACGCCTGATTGATGTCGAGACCGGACAGGCGCAAGAAGTTACGATTGATGCCACCATGCGCTCGATTTACACGCAACGCTTGGAAGCATGGCGTGATGAAATTCGCTTGCAATGTCGTCGGCGTGGCGCACATTACTTTATGCTGCAGACCGATGAGCCGTGGGAACGTCTGATTCTATCGGATATGCGTCGGGTCGGGTTGATACGCTAGGCACCATCAGTTATTTCTATTTGACAGATGACCGTTTAAGAAGCCTAATGTGGAAATACACAAGCAGGATTAGAATAGTTTCCCGTAGGAACAAGGCATGCCTTGTCCCTACATTACTATGTTTTCACATTTCTCGATTTGTGTGTAGGAGAATGCCACAGGAAGATAAACCACCCAATTATTGACATACACCCTATGAAACATCCTCTTTGTGTTCTTTGTGTGCTTCGTGGTACATTTGATGCTCAAGTGAATTTACGATGAAGGATACATCATGCGCTACACGAGACTTGGAAAATCCAACTTAGAAATCAGCAAGGTCTGCATTGGTACGATGCACTTCGGGTCACGCACAACTGAGGAAGAAGCCTTCGCCATTATGGACAAAGCCTTAGAGATGGGGATTAACTTCTTTGATACTGCCAATGTGTACAGCGGTCCATTTGAATTGCGCGGGACATCTGAGGTGATTATCGGCAATTGGATGGCTTCACGCGGCACTCGTGACCAGATTGTTTTGGCGACAAAGGTCTTCGGCAATATGGCAGATGCAGCTATCCCCAATGAGGGTGCGGGTATCTCGGCGTATAAAGTCCGCAAACACTGCGAGGACTCGTTGCAACGTCTGCAAACGGACCGCATCGACCTGTATCAGGTACATCATGTTGACCGCAACATCACACCCGAGGAATTTTGGACAACCTTCGACCGCTTGATTCAGGACGGCAAGGTGATTTACATGGGTGGGAGCAATTTCTCCGGTTGGGAATTGGCAACCCATCAAATGCACGCCATGCAACGCGGGATGATGGGCTTCATCTCGGAACAGACCATGTTTAATCTGGTGTGTCGTTATCCAGAATTAGAACTATTGCCAGCTGCCGAAGCACACGGTATTGGTGTCATCCCCTATATGCCACTGGCAGGTGGAATTTTGGCAGGCAAAAAGCAGTCGGTTGACGGTTCGCGCACCAGTCAAGTTGAAGCAGAATATGGGATTTACCTCGGCGATAGCAACGAGCAGATGAACGCCTTCCATGACCTCTGTGATGAATTGGGCGAACCTGCACATGTGGTTGCGATTGCGTGGGCATTGTCTCATCCGGCAGTGGATTCACCGATTGTGGGGGTACGCACTGTTGAGCATCTGAACGGGCTTGACCGTGCCACCGAACTGGAGCTAGACGAGGAGATACTCAGCCGTCTTGATACTATCTTCCCACCGAACAAAGGACGTGCATTACGAGTTGGTCGCGCACCGGAAGCGTATGCGTGGTAGCCAATAGAAATTAGATGAAGGCTGGCGGATACATCATGCGCCTACGGCAATTCATGTAAACTGTCGTAGGAAAAACGCCTGCGTTGTCCGCTAACTATACATCATGTGATGTCTTCTTTTTGCGAGGGTCATTCAACGCATCACAAATCAGATGATAACGTTTGTTGAATGCTTGTAGTGTACCTGTTATGATGAGCAATAAACTGACCCACATCAACCATATAAATAATATTTCAGGTTGCGCAATAGTGCGGGAGGCTGTCCACACCGCCACTGTTGCCCCAATGATAATCACCGCCATCACATAGAAGGTCAGCCCAAAATAGACTTTCCCCTCAATGAGTGTGCTGTGTATATCCTGCGAGACTGTCCCTGATGCTAGAATCAGATTGCGTTGTCCAATCATCCATTCGTAGTAGAAGTCGAAACCTGCTGTGTCCTTTGGCTCAATATCCACACGAAACGGATGGATACTCTCACTGAGGCGGGTCTGATTCGGCACAACCAGAATCTCCAATTGTTGTTGTACTTCCTCTAAACTAGCCTCGGTTGCAATGGTGAAGGACTTACCTGTGAAGACTTCTGTGATGGACGTTATCATGCGTAGATCTTCTTACGCTTGGTTTTGCCAAGGCGATGCTGAATGGTCTGATATAGATTTCGCTGTTGATATATACACTGTACAAATAAACTTATGACGAAAAACACCATCACCACAGATAATATCAACATAATGTGATTTTCTGGGTTAACAGATGAAGCCTGTGAGACTAACAAAACAAGTATCGTGATGGCAAACATGAACACAATGATAAGTGACATAAACAATCTTATCTTTATATGACCAGTAACCAGCAGACCAGATGGTTTTACATGGGCATTTGCTTCAACCCATGTTACTAAATTCTGATGTGCTGTAAAACGAAGTGATTGTTTGGTAGTTTCATGAATTTGTACACTGAGTGAATCTTGTTCAATACGAATAAACCCCTGTTGATGGACATTTTCGGATTGGTTCGGGACTAGACGCTGATGTGCTTCTTGTAGCGAATATGATGAATAAAATTCAAAGGGCTTACCTGTGAAAACTTCCCTGATATGTTGAATTAACATTCTCCATCGCTCCGTTCCTCTGTGTTTTATCCATCTATCGTATCAACGACACACAACAAACAAGCCCCCAATGATTAGGGGCTTATCGGCAGGTTACAGACACATAACCTTATTCAACTGCTTCTAATTCGTCGATGGTTGTCTCAATCAGGTCAACAGTAGATTGTAGCGTCGGGGTATCGAGGGCAAATTTTGCACCAGCCGTCTCGAACAAATCTGGCAAACTCACTGCCCCGCCTAACTTCAGTGCTTTACGATAGTCCTGCAACGTTTGGGTATGGTTGTTGAGCGAGTTCGCCCACACTTGCACTGCCCCCAGTTGCGCTAGACCATATTCAATATAATAGAACGGCACTTGATAGATATGTAATTGTGCCCGCCAGCGGAAGCGTTTATATTGTTCCAGCCCACTATAATCAATGCCTTTCATATAGCGGTCAAAGAGGGATTCCCATTCATCATCACATTTTTCGGGGTCATATGCGTCCTCAATATTGGTATAAACCCAATGTTGGAAGCGCGCCACCGTCGCAACCCATGCCCATAAATACGGGAGTTCCGCCAGATGCTCAATACGGGCGCGGGCAGCATCAGCAGGAGTATAGAACCCGCCATTGTCTTCGGATAGATACGGTGCAGCCAGTAGCTCCATTGCCATCGAAGCGACTTCCGCAAATTCCATCGGCGCGTCCATCTGCTGTGCATAAGGTAATTCTGTGCTGGCAGAAAACGCATGGAAGGCATGTCCGGCTTCGTGCAACATGGTCTGAATATCGTCATGTGTGCCGACGGAGTTCATGAAGATAAAGGGGCGGTTCGACAGTGGGAAGTAAGTACAATATCCACCGGGGGCTTTGCCTTTGCGGTTATCTAAATCCAGATAGGATTCATCGCGCATGATACGGACGTATTCGCCGAGTTCGGGGTCAACCGAATTGAAGATGTCAACCGACTTATCTTGCAATGCCTGCACATCATCAAAGGGGCGGAGTGGGTCGCGCCCTTTCACATCGACATTGGTATCCCACGGGCGCAAGGTATCGAGTCCGAGAGCTTGGCGACGTTTCTCATAGATGCGTTCAGCAGCTGGCACAACCGCTTCTTCAATTGCATCGAAGAATGCCAACGCATCATCAGGCGTGTAATCAAAGCGTTTCAAGCGTTTCCACATATATTCACGATAGTCATTCATACCCGCATTTTTAGCAATGTCTTTACGAATATCGAGGAAGCGTTTCCACATATCATTGAGGGCATCGCGGTCTTGTAAGCGACGCTCAAATGTCAGCCGAAATGCCTTTTCCCGTCGGTCGCGGTCAGCCTCCAAAAAGACAGGACGCAACTGTGCAAGTGTTACTTCTTCGCCATCCCATTCGACAGTTTGTGCGCCAATCAGACGGTCATACTCTGTGCCAAGGTTGTTCTCACGGCTAATGAGCGGGAGATTTTCTTCGCGGAATAGTTCAATGTCAGCTTTGATTTTTTGTAGTGGGACTTCCATGCCATCTAACACAATACCACTCTTAACCAGCTTCTGATTAAGTTGGTTTTCGACAGTCATGACCTGTGGCAACACCTCGTCATTGTAACGCAGGTAGCGTTCGTTGGCATCTTCGTCAGTTGTGTCTTGTGTCGTCGCCACTGCGGAACGTTGCCATAATTCGCCAATGAGTTCAAAAATTTGTCGGTAGCCTGTCAACCATGCGTCGATGTTGTCGTCGGTAATGTCGATTGCAAGGAGCTTATCAGCATAGGGCTTAAAATCGTCCCATCGCCAGTCTTTTATTTCGTCATATGTTGTTGGTAAATTTTCAAACATATATCATCCCTAATTAAATTAATTTAAGCGTTTGACTTGAATTATACGCGATTCTGTCAGATATGCACTACGTTATCAAAGATAGAAAACCATCCAACGAATATGATAAATCTCTAACCAAAGTCTGTTGTCATTGCCCGCGCCAAATCGTATAATTAAGATGTCATAACTTATCTTTAACGGTATGGGCAAGTGTATTTTTCATTGTTTGCCACACTTAATCATGACGGGAAAGATACAGCCAATTGTGGCTGATTTTCGTTTAATTATCGCTGTTGGTCTGAACTGCTGGCGTATCAAACGTCACTCACACACTATCATACGTGAGGGATACAGTATCAGATGGACGCAGGAGACAACCTCATATGACTCCCTTTTTCATCTCCCGTATTGTCGGGCTGGTGGTATTTTCTGTTATCGGTATCCGCATCGGTAACGATTTAGCTGAATTCATCCAACTTGGTGAATCAGAATCCGCATTTTTATTCTTCTGGGTGGGCGCATTGTTTGGTCTCACCGCAACCCCATGGATTACCGTCGCACCAGTACAACGGATGCGTCGCGCTATTAACGAGATGCCTGTCCCGAAACTCATGACATCAGTTGTTGGTGGGTTATTGGGTTTGTTATTGGCATTGATGTTGGCATTTCCCTTATCACTCTTGGAAAGTCCGTTAGGCGAAGTCGCACCTGCGATTGTGTCAATTGTCTTTGGCTATCTGGGCATGACGATTTTCAGCATCCGCGCCAGTGAGATTATCGAGACAATCGGAGAACGATTCGGTGGTCGGTCACGACGACTGAATCTGGCAACAACCCGACAACTCCTGCTAGATACAAGTGTGTTGATTGATGGTCGTATTGTGGAAATTTCGGAAACGGGATTTGTTGGTGGCACATTGGTGATACCTCGTTTTGTATTGAGTGAACTGCATCGTGTCGCGGATTCGTCTGACCCGCTCCGGCGCAATCGTGGACGACGTGGGCTGGCAAAGCTCAACGAACTGCAACGTAATAACGATTTGCCTGTGAAAATCATTGAAGATGACCCTGAAGACTTCAGCGAAGTAGATGCCAAACTGGTTGCATTAGCGATTCAGATGAACTCGGCACTGGTGACCAACGACTTTAACCTCAATCAAGTTGCTGATGCACAAGGTGTTGATGTTTTGAATATCAATGCGTTGGCGAATGCGGTACGGTCAGTGTATATCCCTGGCGAGACCTTTGCGATTCGTATCATTCAAGAAGGACGCGACCCCAATCAGGGTATCGGTTATCTGGATGATGGCACGATGGTTGTGGTGGAATCTGGTCAGAAGTATATGGATAGAAATGTCGAAGTCGAGGTGACCAAATTGATTAATCGCCCGACAGGACGTATGATTTTTGCTGTGCCGGAAAACGAAGCCCTGCGCTAATTATAAGTTTTTCGGGCGTGGTTGCGTATAACGCGACAGAATATCTCTTGCGAATTCATGTGCAATTTCCATATTGGGGACTAGCTCAATATTCAACGGGGATATTCTGTTCACTGTTCCAACTGCCATTCGAATCACCGTACCCGTATCAATATGCAAGATATGTGTCTTGCGCATGTTCTGTTGTGAAACAAGTTGACGAATTTGTGGAAATGTAATATTAACTTTGGCATCCGGCACACGGTCAATAATGATGACTTGATGGCTTTCGTTACCCGCTTCACGATATGCTAACCCTTGTTGTGATATGAGGACAACATCGTCAAAGCTAGATTCCCCAGAGACATGCAATTGATAGATGCCATGTTCAAGTTGTTGTAATTGCATTGGCATAAAAAGTATTTACCTAATCCCATTTTCCCTCTTACTATACAACAACGTATCAGTAATCAAAGAGAAAATCAACCTTCTCAAACAGTCCACTCATATTGACGATTTTATAGGAAATATAACATAAATTTATTATATGTATTTTATATTTAATAATAGCAATTAAGTAGCGCGGGTCAGGCAAATTATACGCTCAAATTATCCCACATCAGGGTTGAGTGTCTGCCACAATACATCCCGCAGAATTAATGCCGAGAGGTTGTTTGTGCCGTGCCCTGTGCGGAAGGTGGCGGGTTATCATGTGGGAAATAAATTGCCATGTCCCTATCCTGCCTCCATTACAATCTCATGGAAAGGTTGCCACTCGTCGGGATATAAACGGAGGAGAATCTGACTGAAATCTTGTAGTACCTGTAAAAGTAGACCCTCATCTTGGTCTAGCATCGGCACAATTTGCTGGATAAATTCAAGAACTTGATAGGATTTTGTAGGATATTTCAGCATCTCAATACCACGCGCAACTTGCCCGTGATTTGCCAGATACACACCAACTTTTTCGTAGAGGCTATCGTTGCTCATATACTGTTTGTATGGAATTGTTTCAAGAGCCGTTTCACTATCTCCCAGTTTCAAATAGAGTGCGATCAGATACTTAACCACAGATGACTGAGAGCTTTTTTCTTCTATATGCTTCATATCGCTGTAAATTGCATCGACTAGTTCTCGACCTTTAATTGGTTCGTAATCTATTGTTGTCCATGCTACATGAAGTAAATTCATGGTTTGATAGTAAATGCTACCATCACCTTGTTTGGCAATTTTTACTGCTCTATTGTATTCTCCAATTTGAGCATAGTGTTCAGCAACATCACCTGCATCCCAGACATGGTCTATACGTTGTTCCGCTTGTTCCAAAATCTTAAGTGCGCGGTATTTGTCAATTTCGGCAACAATACGAGATACCTTACATAACAACAGAATTTGCCATGTAAAGGGACTATTTCTAGCATCTCCCCAACTGTCTTCTTCATTTACCAGTTCTAGGGCATTGTCGATATAAGCTAGACCTAAATCATTGCCTTGTCTTAAATAATGTACGCCAATAATGGCAAGTTTTTCGGCACGCATCGAAAGCCAATCTGTTGAGTCTAGTATCTGTAGGGCTTGCTCAATTCGGCTATATTTGATTAGTAAATTGGCTAAGGTCTCACGTTCAATTTCAGTTGGGCGAACAGCATGAGATGTTGTAAAGTGTGCATTTGGATTTAACGAATAATTGATTGCTGTATCTAGCCATGTTTCTAAGCGTGAGTCGTCAAGCTCAAGAAGTTTTTCCACAAGAGCTGGATAGGGTGTTACGTTATATGTGCTATCAGGTTTGTAATGATTTTCGGCGAAATCAATCGCTTCTTCAAGTAAGTCTTGCTCAAGCAATATCTTGATTACAACACCCCATTGCTGGTGAATGTCGTCTTCCAAAACGCGACTACACATGGGGACAAGTTTCTCAGCAATCTCCGGTTGTTTGGCACGAGCCATCTCATATGACATAATCCGTGCTGTTATTTGTAAGGGATGATTCCACATATGGTCGCTGTAATCAATAGATTTAACTTGTGCCTTGTCATTCTCAAGGTGACACATCATCCATACACGCAACAAACGCCGGATGTCGCCTCGCGCCAGTGGGTCAGACAGGTCTGTTAGAAGGTCAGCTAAATCGTCACAGGCTTGGGGCTGATTTGAAGACATATTGCTTTGTGTCCTTTGTGTCTTTGTGGTTCATTTATCCCACATCAGGGTTGAGTGTCTGCCATAGCACATCCAGCAGAATCAATGCGGAGAGGTTGTTTGCGCCGTGCCCTGTGCGGAACGTGGCGGGGTCGGTGTAATCATGTGAGAAGTTAAATGACATGTGGATGCCGTCGTTGGTCAGTCCGCGTCGGGGGAGGGTGTTGGCGAGGCTATCAAAATCCCACAGGGGCAGTTGATATTCTTCCGCCAGTCGCCGGATAATCTGATTGTTGGGGTTGCTTGCACCATCGTTGCGGTCGGCTTTTGTACCCAGAATCGGAATCACACCGTTTTCAATCGAAAACTCGACCACATCGCGCATATTATTCTCGAAGGCTCTCGGCACACCGACATCATTTGCACCCAAGCGAATCAACAGAATGCTCGGATTTTGCACACGGAACTCACACGCCAATGGGGATTCCCCTGCAATACAGGTGGCATTATTCGCCCACTGTGGGTCAAACACCGTCCATGAGTGCATCCCACGCCGGACTGCTTCACCCTGCCGGATAAACGAGCCGGCATAATAATCAATCACACCCTGCAAATAACCATACTCACCGAGGTTATACTCGAAGCCTTGCCAGTTATCGAAGCGTGTTAAAAAATGCGGATTCTCAATCGTGCTATCGCCTAACTTAGAGAATGCGCGCGGGTTACGTCCCATCGCCTGACCGCGTTCGTAAATATCAAGAATGGTTGCTTCTGCCTGTGGGGACATCTGCACAATCTGATTAAGGGATACGCCATTCACTTGTGTCGGGATATTGAGTGCAATCCGTTGCGGGATGACTGACTCTGAGGTGGTGTTGTCACCTGTCACAACTGATAATGGAGTTGCACGCGGAATCTGTAATTCCTGTCCAACCACAACTTGATTGGTATCGAAGATGTTATTTTCATCCGCCAGCGATTCCAGCGAGACACTATAATTCAGCGAGATTTGATAGAGGGTCTCACCCGCCGATACCACATGCACGGCGGGTTCATTGCTTTCGGGTTGCAGGGTTGTCGTCGGCACGAGCAGGAGTGTGTCGGCTTCTTGGGTTACAGTCGGAATCAGTAGCGTTGTGGTATCTGTACCACTGACTGGAATTAGCAACTCCTGACCAATGGATAATTGGCTGGTGTCTTCGATATTGTTGACCGCCGCCAGTGTATCCAGTGAGACCGAATACTGTTGTGAAATCTGGAATAAAGTCTGTCCGGTTTCGACTTGATGCACAGTTTGCACATCTGCATCAGCGGACAATTGAGATTCATCTGTTGGGGTGGGTGTCCACGTCGAGAGTGTGAGTTCAGTCGGGCTGACTTCAGCAGACAGTGCGGTCGGTGATGATGTGACGGTTGTTGTCGGGGTCGTGGTCAGCGTCGGTAAAGGGGTTACTGTCTCGGTCGGTAGGCTGGCACTTTCTGTGCTTTCTAGGGTCGGCTCAGCTGGGATATTCGTCGGCGGGATAATCAGTGCTTGCTCGACAAACAGCGAGTTCGGGTCAGCGATGCCGTTGAGTGCCGATAGTAACTCGACCTGTACATTATATTGTTGAGCGATGTCAAAGAGGGTGTCGCCGGGTCCGACGATGTGAATGATTGTGCCACCATCGGCGATAATTGGTGCATTGGTCGGTGCAGTTTCAAGCGTATCGGTTGCTTGTGGTAGGGTCGGGACAAGGGTTGGTTGTGGGCTGGATTGTTGCAAGGGTACAGGACTAGCGGGATTGTTATTGGGCGTGAGGCTGAGGAGCAGGTTATCTAACTCTGCCTCTGAGTTGACTTCTTGACCATAGCCTTGATAACACCCACTGAGTATCAGGCAGGCACATATGCTAAATACTATAATCAGTTGTCTGCTATGCTTAGGCATATTTGTCCTATTTGTCATCCGACCATGTGACTATGATAATGCCACACAGGCTGTAACACAATGCAAGTCCACCCTACAAACACGCTTGAAACAGTTTAAATAACCTGAGTTTTGCTGAACACATCAATTAACATAACATGATGTTTTGGATGCGATATTGGTACATCAGCCTGTCATTGGTAGCTGGTAGTTGGTGTCTGGGAAAGGCAAGCACATTGCTTTGACCAATAACAAATCACCAAAAATATAACCACAATTGGATAGTTAATGGTTGCTTGAACAATTGATTCTCTTATGCAAAGCTGGATTCTATTGGCGAATCTACGAAGCTGAAGTGAGTGTAGCAATTGGGAGGTTTGGGTTTCAGCAAATGGAACATCACTGAGCCACTTAATAAGCGGAAGATATTGGTCGCTGTGGCACAGGCGATGTTTGCAAATGCGTTTTGACATCCCTATGTAGCGTGTTTGACGTACTCCGGTATTGCGTATCATCTAGGAGAAAGTACCTTCGGCATCGGAGCATTTTACCAAAAACAGAATTTAAACGTGTTTCCTCGATAAGATTTTTACAGATTTTCTGCAATCTTAACCTGCACAAATTGGTTTTTCGGATATAACAAAAGTAGACATAGAGATATAGGGATACAACATGATGACTAAACGATTATGTGTACTACTTGTTATTATTATGACGACACTTGCATTGAGTTTGCCAACGATGGCGCAGAATGAATTGCGTCAGTGGGCGACCAGTGCCGAAGCCACAACTGAATTTTCTCCGGCTGAATGGAGTGCTTCCAAAGCAACGGGTGCTCCCAACGCCATGACAGTCTGTGGTGATAGTGTCGAAGCATGGGCTTCACTCGAAGTCACCGAAAGTGAATCGCTGACGCTGTATTATGATACCGCTGTCCAACCGACTCAGATTAACATCCATCAGAATTACAATCCGGGTGCGATTACCTCCGTGGAACTGATTCCGGCAGAGGGCGATTTTACCGTGCCTGTCGCTAACAGTGCTGATACCTCGACGACGTGTCCGGGGGTATTTACGATTGATGTGCAACTGGATCTTGAGGTGATTGGTGTTGTGATTAACCTCGACCAGACGATTGTGAACGATTGGAATGAGATTGATGCAGTGGAGCTTGTTGGGTTAACAGATGAAGATGTCCCAGCGGGTCCCGGTGGTGGTTCGGGAGGTGGACCAGGAAGCGGTCCTGGTGGTGGTCCCGGTAGCGGAAGTAACAATAGCGGTGCTGATACCGCACAACCAACAGCCGTTCCTGAAACTAACGATGTCCCGACAAGCGGTGACGACTACATTGCACCTGATGGTCCAGTTGGCATTGATGTGACTTGCCCCGGTGGACGCGAAATCAAGAACGGTGTCAAAGTGACTGTGGTTCAGATGCGGACTGGATTTGATTATACGGCGACAGCGATTGGTATGAATGGCTTTGACCCGATTATTGCTGTACTGGACGAAAATGGACGGGCGGCACTTTGTAACGATGATGAACGTGCTGCTGCAAATTATAGTGCTGACTTGCCAACGACAGGATACATCCCACCGGATAGCACCACCGCACAGATGACCTTCCGTAACAATGGGAATGGCTTTGCTGATGTGTCATTGGTCGTTGGTAGCTTCCGTGAAGGCGAGGTTGGTGAATTCCTGCTCATTCTAGAAGGCATGGGATATTACTCCTCAGATGGTGCGGGTGACCCATTTGCAATCGAAGTTACACCAAGTATGATTGCATCCGGCATAGACCCTGCTATTTATATGATTTCCGTGACGAATCGCTTTGACCCATACATCTCCGCAATTGATGAAGAAGGCAATTACTACGGCGACGAAAAGGGTAATCAAATCTGGTATTGTGATGATGCGGGTAGTGGTAGTTGTTATGGTGAATCTTACAATATGAATGGCTCGTATGTTTCACGGACAGCGAACCGAACGCTCGGTGGCTTTGGGTTTGATGCGATGTTGATGTTACCAATTGAATCGGGCTGGGAGTTTTATACGCAATATTTCCTGATGCAAAGTTCGGGTTTCCGTACACAGGGTGATTATCTGATTGCTTTCCACATGGGCATCGGCAATCCGTCAGGCGGGGCGGGTGACGCTTAACGCCAAAACTCCATAACATCATAAGATATCAAGGCGACGGTGTGGATGATTCCCATCGTCGCTTTTTTGATGATTTACATATTTACGATTGAATAAATGTTAGTATAGGTTCGTTCCTACAAATTGAATCTACTATAGATTGGCTGTTATGACACGTCATGTCGATGTTCGTTACCAATATAGCAAGATATGGATTTCGGATTCAGGGAATAAAAAAGCCACCGACTGGATGATGTGTCGATGGCTTTTGAGGTTTATTGATGTGAGATGATGTTAGCCTGCTAAAGTATCCGCAGAAACGACATAGACTGTTTCCGCTGAGCCAAAGGCAACAAAGCTACTATCAGCTGACCAATCGACTGTGGTGACACCATCAATTTGGGTGGTAGTTGTAGACGTTCCGTCAGCACTGTAAATTGACACATCACCATCAGCAATAACCGCAAGGTTAGCTGAATCGCCCGACCAGTCCATATCAGTAATCATGTCTGTACCGGTTTCGGCTGACCAGATAACCTCACCGTCGGGGACGCTCCAGACCATAACCATGCCATCAGCGGTATAACCTGCGATGTGGCTACCATCGGGTGAAAACTCAACATCAAGAATGCTGTTGCTATCGGTCTCGACAGCAATGACTTCATCAATTTGATAACCATCCATCGTTAAAATTTCAACGAGGCTACCATCAGTCTGAACAATCATTGCTCCATCAGCCGACCAATCCAATGTTACGCCACCGATACGGGTTACACTTGGTGAGTCATCAAATGGGAAGATTTCAGTTTCTAATCCAGTGAGGACAGCCAGTGCGCCATCATCACCTGCAAAGTCATAACCTTTAACTGGATTGCGGATAGCTTCGTCCAATGAAACAACACCTGTCGCCGAATCGAATACCAGCATACGGCTCAAGCTAGAGATGGCTGCAATGGAGCGACCACTGTTAGAGAAGATGAAATCACTGATGTCGTCTTCCAAATCGGTCAGTTCACGTTGTGATGTACCGTCTTCAGCAGAGACAAATTCAATCACGTTGTCAGCACGCAGAATGGCGATGCTTGCGCTGTCCGGTGCGATTTGAACCATTACAGTGCCGATGTCCAGTTCGAGGGCAAAGTCGAGTGCACTGACCTCAGCAACCACAGTCGGTTCCGGGGTAGGTGTCTCGGTTGGAATGAGGGACTGAACTTCTTCCTGTAACAGGATGTTATCTGCTTCAAGTGTTGCTATGATGTTTGCACCATCGGCAATCTGTGTTTGAATTGCTTCCGCGCCTACAATAGATTCATCAAGTTGGCTGGTTAGGTCAGCGACTTCGGTTGCGAGTCCGTCCCGTTGACCACTGAGGTCATCCCGTTGCGCCGATAGGTCAGCGACTTCGGTTGCCTGTGTGTCATTGATGTCGCTTAAATCGGCGACCTGTGTGACAAAGTCTGTATTGTTAGTTTCAAGAACTGCAATCGCGGATTCTAGCTCGGCGATGTCATTTTCAAATACAGTTGAGCTAACGGCTGCTTGTGTTTGCAAGCCTTCATAAGCCAGTTCACGTTCGCTGACGGCTTCGGCTTGTATATCCAGTTCGCCGACTTGGGCTTCAATCGTTGCGGACATATTGTCAGATGCGGTTTGGGCATCGTCGGCGACGGTGGTGGCTTGTGTGCTTAATGTCGAAATCTGATTGGACCGGTCAACTGCCAGACCAACCACAGCTAAGATTAATAATCCGATGACCCCGAATAAAATATTGCGATTTTCCATATGGCTCTCTCCCATGTTTATCGTGTATTTAGATACTCGCCCCAAAACTTCATTTATTACAAGTGTAATGATAGTTGACGACAACGCCAATGCACATGTTGAATTTAAACAGAGTTTGGTTGATGTAAGGTTGTGTGATATGCAAGGTGACATCAGGGAGGCATCCGTCAAGCACCGTCAAAATTGGATATAAATGGTACTAAAATTGGTATATGCTTATTGATACAGTGTATGTCAGTTGTCCACTTTAAGATTAGGATTCGTGTTATGCAAACCGCCACCCTAAACATCAGCCTCAATCGTGACAGTGAAGAACCAATTTATCGCCAATTGATACGACAGGTTCAGACTTTGATTGATAGCGGGATGTTGAGTGCCGGTGCGCGATTACCTGCCAGCCGTGACCTTGCCAAACAACTCGGCATTAGTCGTATCAGCGTCGTAAATGCTTATGCCGAACTGCGGTCAGAGGGCTACCTAAGCGCACATGCCGGACGGGGTACATTTGTCTCCCGCGAGAAAGCCTCTGCCACACCGACCAACACAACACAACGTCCTATCCAACAACAATCCACAACTGCCCAATCTATCCGCGATATGATGCGCCTCGCCCGAAAGCCGGGGGTGATTAACTTCAGTCATGGCTCACCGCCGAAGGAATTTTTTCCGGTACGTCATATGCAAGATGCCATTAACACTGTGATTGACCGTGACGGGGCAGATGCGTTATCGTATGAAGTCCCAGAAGGTTACCTGCCATTGCGGGTTGCTGTGCGTGATTATGTGCGCGCAATTGGTATACAATGTCGCTTTGAAGATGTCCTGATTACAGGGGGCGCACAACAGGCGATTGACCTCGTGTTGCAGGCGTTAATGTCCGAAGGGGAGACGCTTGTCACTGCTGACCCGACGTATCTTGGCATTATGGATATTGCTCAAGCCCGCCGTGTTCACATTCAAGGTATCCCTGTTGATGAAGATGGCATCCGCATTGATGCGCTCGAAAATTACCTGCATGACCATCATCCGCGTTTGATATATGTTATGCCTAGCTTTCAGAACCCGACCGGACATGTCATGCCTATGCACCGCCGTCGCCAGATTATCCGGCTTGCAGAACGTCATCAGATTCCCATCTTAGAAGATGAAGTCTACCGTGAGTTCCGCTTTGATGGTGAACACTTGCCACCCCTCAAAGCACTTGATGAAAGCGGGGTTGTGATTCATGCCAACGCCTTCACTAAGATGTTGTTGCCGGGGATGCGGATTGGGTATCTAATTGCTGACGGTCAACAATATGAACGACTAGTGCGGGTCAAGCAAGCGGCAGATATTTCTACATCGGGCTTAAATCAGCGCACGATACACCTGTTGTTAGAGCGGGGTGTCTTAGCTAAGCAACTAGAACGCAATCGGCTTGAACTGCGTCGGCGACGGGATGCAGCACTGAAAGCAGCAGCAGAATTTTTCCCTGATGGCTCGACATGGTTTGCACCACAGGGCGGGTTATATTTGTGGGTTGAACTGCCAGATGACGGTCCGAGTGCGCCGGAGGTGTTTATCAATGGCATCCAGATGGATGTTGCCTTTGCGATTGGGAGCATGTTCTATACCAGTGATGGCGGGTCTCATGCGATGCGTCTGAATTATGGTATTCATAATCCCAACGACATCCGCGAAGGCTTCCGGCGCATTGGTGAAGCGTGGCGTGACCTTAGTCTAAATTATGACGATGTACAAAAATCGCCGATGCTTTAAGCGGTTGTTAGTTGTTGGTGATTGGTTTTTGGTATAACCACAAAGACACGAAGAACACAAAGGGTTCATTACAGAAGCTGGTAGGGGCGTGGCATGACTGAATTGAACATCAAAACTGTCGGCGGGAATGGCACATTTGACGATGTGATTGGCGAAAGCTCTGAGGAGATACAAGCCATTTGTCATGCTTTACGGGTGTTGATTGCCGATGTCTTACCGGGTGTCACTGAATTCCCGTGGGCGCAACAGAAAATCGCTGGATATGGTGTCGGACCGAAGAAGATGTCTGAGCATTTCAGTTACATCGGTCTCAAAACCAAACACGTCAATCTCGGTTTTATGTACGGCGCAGACCTCAATGACCCTGATAATCTTCTAGAAGGCACAGGGAAAGCCTTGCGCCATATTAAAATCAAATCGCTAACGGATGTCGAAAAGCCTGCGATTCGTGACTTACTTGAACGTGCCAGCCAACATTTGCCCAAGTTGAAATATAATTAAACGCTACATTCATTTAATTTTAGATGTTCTCTTAGTGTTTCTACCAATATCGCCTTGCTAATCGGCTTGGTAAGAAAGGCATTTGCACCTGCTTCGAGGCAATCTGCTTGTACCTGATGTGAATCCATTGCAGTAAGTGCCACAATCGGAATTGAAGCTGTGATTTCAGTCTGACGTAATTCTTGAATCACATTCACACCATTACGGTCAGGCAAAAATATATCAACCAATATCAGGTCAGGCTGGGTTTTAATTGCACGCTTAATCCCACTGATGGCGTGATATTCACTAAGAACTTTTACATCATAACGTTTTAAGAATTTCTCAATTAAGGTAATATTAAGCGGACTATCTTCAATATATAGAATGGTCTGCATTATTCCCCCCCTCGGAACGATTTAATTTAAAACAACCTACTGTAACAACAATTATTCTATCGTGTAATAATGCTTTGTAGTGTTAAGATATATTACAATATCGTCTGAGAATATATCTGTGAGTCTAAATCGACAAATACATTGACTACAAAATCAGAATATTTCGTGTTACAACCTTTCCTGATTTTGCATGCACCATAGGAAATAATATGCTCCAACAATTTATCTTGCCTGCCATCAGCTTCGGTATTAGTGCGACGACGGTTCCGGGTCCTTTGATTGCTTATCTTATCAATACGACACTGACACAGGGATGGCGCAAAGCTCTGCTGATTGTCCTTGCCCCTGTTATCACCGATGCGCCGATTATTATTTTAATGGTGTTCATTCTTGGTCAGATGCCTGCTGATATTTTGCGTTTGATTCAGTTGGGTGGGGGACTTTTGCTATATTACATTGCATGGGGTGCGTGGCAACAATATCGTGCTGGAAGCCTTATCGACACAGCCGATGCAGAAAACACAACAGAGCAAAGCTGGCAACGGGTATTGATGACAGGGATTATGATGAATTATCTCAGTCCGGGACCCTATTTGTTTTGGGCAACAGTTAATGGACCCTTGCTGGTGTTGGCATTGGAGCAATCATCGGTTCATGCGCTGGCACTCTTGGTCGCATTCTATGGGACGTTCATGCTAGGGTTATCGGGGTGGGTGTTCCTGTTCCATTTTGTGCGCGGTGTCAACGAACGTTATCTGAAAACTATCATCTTGCTGACGATTGCCCTACTCTTGTGGTTTGGCACATCACTGATTTTGTCGGCATTGGGCGTTGTCTCATAAGTTTACGATGTGGCTGGCGGACAATGCAGGCAATGTCCTTACAATACCCTTCATCACTTCATACCAATTGTCAACCAAATGTTAGCGGTTCTACAAATCTGTAAAAGGCTGTAATATTGAGGCTCACAAAATGGCAAAACACGGTATAATGCTAGGGTATTATTGAGATGGGTTGACAAGCGTCTAAAATTATTTGGGACGATGGATAGACCCTGTTATAATGAATAGACAAATTTGATGGTAATGCCAGACATGCCCTTAAGTTGCACTGACGCGCATCCAGGAGGATATGATGCAGGAGAGAGATAGCTTCCGCTTAGTTGTACGACGCGGTCCACAACCAAACCAGATATACGAAATCACAAAAGATGTCACCACACTCGGACGCGACATCACCAATGATATTGTGATTAATGACCGCGAAGCAAGTCGTCACCATCTACGTTTGGTGCGGTCTGGCGATAGTATTACAGTGGAAGATTTAGGGTCTACCAACGGGACATTTGTCAACGGCAAACGTGTCTCTGGGGTCACCCCATTACAAAATGGCGATATGGTTGGGTTAGGGGAAACCGTTACACTCGGCTTCGAGATTCAACGGGCGCAACAGGCACAACAAGCTCCACCACCGCAACAGCCACAACAACCCGTTACATCACCACCACCACCTCAACCGGAAATTCCCGGTGACCAATATGCGCCACCTGCGCCACAGCAACCCCCGCAACAACAAGATTATGCGTATCAGCAACCGCAACAACAGCCCAACGACCCGTATGCACCGCCGTCTTCCGACCCTTATCAACAGGGGCAACCGGCACCAGAACAAAATTATCAAGGGTATCAGCAACAGCAACCGCAACAACAGCAGGGGCAAGGCTATTATGGTCAGGCTGATGCAAGTTATGGCACACCCGCACCACCCCAACAATATCCGGGATACGATTATGACCCCTATGCTATGCGTGAAGACGAAAGCGGTGGCTCTAGTCGTTGGTTGATTCTCGGTTGTTTGGTGTTCTTTTTGCTGGCATGTGCATGCTTTAGCATTATCGGTTTGGTGCTTATCGACACCCTCAACTTGTGGTGTGAAGCTCCCGGTATCACCCAGATTGTCAGCGCATTGGGTTATTGCACTGTCGGTGGATAAACCGAAAACAAAATTTGAACATATTGTAGGGACAAGGTATAACACATGCCTTGTCCTTACGTGGTTTTATATACATCATTTAACACAACTTATTTCTTATAGGACAATATCTTATGACAACAATTGGAATTGGTGTAATTGGTATGGGTTGGATGGGACAGGTGCACAGCCGTTCCTACAGCATGGTCTCGCAACGCTTCCCCGATAGCAACCTCAATGCTCGTCTGGTCATCTGCTCTGATAATGTTGCCGAACGTGCCGAAAAAGCAAAAACAATGCTTGGCTTTGAGCAATCGACCACGCGCTGGCAAGATGTCATCGAACATCCCGATGTACAAATCGTTAATATCGCCACACCCAACAGTCTACACGTTGAGATTGTGAAGGCAGCAGCCGAGGCAGGCAAGCATATCTTCTGCGAAAAACCTGTCGGACGTATCCCACAAGAAACCGCCCAAATCGAAGCGATTGCCCGTGAAGCCGGAGTCTTAACCTTTGTTGGTTTTAACTATCGTTGGTCACCGATGGTTATGCACGCCAAGAAACTCATCACCGAAGGCAAACTCGGCGACTTAACACAATTTCGTGGACGCTTCTTTAGTATGTACGGTAGCGACCCGATGAGTTTGCTCTCGTGGCGTTTTGATAAAAATGTCTCTGGGTATGGCGTGTTGGGTGACATCATGGCGCATGTGATGGACATGGCACTATTTCTGACAGGTCCAGTCAAACGGGTTGTCAGCAACTCGCATACTTTTATTCCAGACCGTCCGAAGCCGATTCCGGGTAAAGGAACTCACTATTCCGTCGGTGACCCTGATGACCCGAAAGGTCCAGTCACGAACGAAGATTATGTTGGTGCGCTGGTAGAATTTGAGAATGGGGTACGCGGGTCAGTCGAAGTTTCTCGTACTATCTTCGGACCCAAAAACCAATTTGCCTTTGAACTCAACGGGACAAAAGGCGCACTCAATTGGGATTTTGAGCGTATGAACGAACTCGCATTGTATCTGCCAACAGGGGGCGGCTATCACGATGGCTTTATCCGGCTTGTCAGTGGCGACCAATATCCCTATCACGGCAATTTTAACCCCGGCGAAGGCAGTGGCTTGGGCTATGAAGATATGAAAGTTATCGAAGCCTATCACTTCCTCAAGTCGGTGGCAGGTAATCAACAGGCACAACCCGGATTCCGCGAGGTGCTAGCTGTTGCCGAAGTCCACGATGCTATGATTCGCTCATGGGCAAGTGGCACATGGGAAGATGTCAAACCGATTGACGTATAGCCAGTAACTTATATCGTCAGGTTGCATCGGCGATTTTGTGTATCAATGCGAGTGTCATTAAGACATCACCGACAGCATCATGTGCATTTTCAACGGTGAGTCCTTCCAGTTCGACAGCTGCACCGAGCTTATGCCATGTGTAACTGCGCCGTCTCGGATTCCACTTGCCATTAAACTTGGCATATTGCTTCATGGCACAATCACGCTTGCCCGTGCGAATATCGGGCAGGCGATATTTATAACTGCTCTGCTGGAGCATCCGCCAATCGAAGTCCATGTTGTATGCGATAACGACCTGTCCTGCCAATACTTTCGATAGGTTGACATAGACATCCTTATAGGTCGGCGCATCGGTCACATCGTCATCATAGATACCGTGTACAGCAGATGCACCATCGGGTATCGGTTGGCTGGGTTTGACCAGTTGATTCATAACGACTGTGCCGTTTTTATCGACGATGCCAATTTGTACGATTTCGTCACCTTTGCCAACACCCGTCGTTTCGGTATCGAGTACATAGAAGTTATCACGTTTCATCAAATCTTGCGCCCATTTAATGACCTGTGCGCGGTGTCTTGGGTTATGGTGTATCCCCATCAGATTTTCCTCTTTCTGTTGTTGTCACTCAGTAAACCACAATTTTATTCAGAACACAAAACTGAAATCACAACGTGTTATAATATTCTCAGTAATTGAGGAGATATATGATGGCATCCAATCCGATTCCGCAAAAGTGGACATATGATGAATACATCGCCTACGAAATCGAGCAAGACGCAAAATACGAAATGATTCATGGCGAAATCTACATGATGACAGGTGGTACACATAAACATAGTTTGATAATTGCCAACTGTCTACGCGAGGTTGGAAACGGGACATTAGAATCTGATTGTTATCCGACATCTGGTGATTTGCGTGTGGAAATTGATGAAGATACCTATGTGTATCCTGATTTTCTGGTGATATGTGGTGAGCCTAAATTTAAAGACGATGGTGATGTAACACTCAAAAATCCGACATTGGTTGCCGAAGTTGTTTCTGACTCATCACAGAAATATGATACTGGATTGAAAAGTGAATTTTACCGTGGTGTTGAATCAGTCGAACACTATCTGATTATTCATCAAAAGCGCATGTTGGTTCAGGTCTTCACTCGTGATGGTGATGCGTGGCACTTCAAAGATTATAACCAATGGGAACAAACCATCCCGCTAACTGCTATCAATGCAACATTGCCCATTGCTGAAGTCTATCGGCGTATCGACTTTGAGGCTGATAAATAATGACTTGGGTCAAACCAGAAAATACACAGTCTATCATCAACGATAAGCTTATAATTGGTCAATCTGCTGATGACTTAATGCTAGAAATCCGAAACAATACATGGCTTATATCCATGAGTGATGTTGACAGGCAACAAACAACCGTAACAGAGTTACTCGACTTCATTGAAAAAGTTATTTCCAATCGACAGTTACAGCTTGTAAAAAGTCCCGTTAAACATGGGATGAAATTCTATCTGTGGCATGATAAACAGGCTTCACAACTTCGCTTTTGCCTTGTCTCTGATTTTCATACCTCACTGCCATTTGATACAACGATTGAAGAATCTGCTTTAACCCCAATCCTATCGGACTTCTTAAAATCGAAGGATGGCATCCATTGGGATACTCTTGATGTGAGTGATATCAGGCAAGGTAATGCTTGAGAATTGATTAATGAAAATCAAAAACTTTGCCTTTATAAAAAGCATCTAACGAAATAATCCCCCGCAAGATGCTTAACACCTGCAAACAACACCTTACATTTGTTTTACAATTTGGAACAAAATCTATAAATTTCCTAAACATGATTTGCCTATGCTGTAGGTGTAATTAACAAAACACACCTAACAAGCAAAAGGAGTTCTACTCATGAAAATCAAACACCTAACTATTCTCACACTCGTATTCGCCCTAATGGTTGCAATGGTTGGCGCAGTCGCTGCCCAAGACGACACTGATACAGACGGACGACGTGGCAAAGGCGGGTTCGGACGTGGCTTCGGCGATAGTACCATCGTTACCGATGCAACCGGACTGACGCAGGAAGAATTGCGCGATGCTGTGCGTAACGGCTCAACTGTTGCAGAATTGATTGAAGCCAATGGTGGCAATGTCGATACCGTGATTGCTGCACTGATAGCGGAAGCAACCAATAATATCACCGAAAAAGTTGAATCCGGTGACATCACACAAGACCGTGCCGATACCAAACTTGAGACATTAGAAGAACGTATCACAGCGCGTGTCAACGGCACATTTGAACGCCCAACTGATGCGGACGGTCGCCGTGATGGTCGTCGTGGTCGCCGAGGATTTGATGGCGATAACACAGATGACGCGACTGAAACAACCGATGCAGACACAACAGCAGACGCATAACCTCTAAAACTCTCATTCCTTTTCTCCATATTGCAAGAAGCGCAGGGTTATCCCCCCTGTGCTTCTTGCATTTTAGGGGCGGTTGTCCGGTGAATAGTTCGGATTCATAGGTACCCAATCGGGATAGAGGTCTTCTGGTGGTTCAAGCATTTCGTGAACTGGACGCATGGCAATAATCTGCGCACCGCTCAAGCTGAGGTATATCCAACCTTGCGGACTGACGGCAACAGCGAGTGGTTGTTGTGGATAGATGCCCCAACCTTGTTCGCTCAAGTTGATAATGTGACGGGCGCGATACCCTTCATCAGTATAAATTTCATAGGCTTGTCTGAGGCTGTCTTTACGGAATGGCATGAGTAAGGTCACACCGAGTGGTTGATTGTTTTCATCAAAGTTAATCATCACTACCTTGTAACCATTAAACTCAACCTGCGTTGGCTCACCACTGAGAACAACAATCAGTGTGTCTTCTGTGCCGTCAAGTACATCATAGGGGAAGGCTGCCAGACTTGTTGGCGTGGAGCTAGACCCAAACTGTATGCGGGGTAGAACATCATCTTCACAAGTGATTTCATCTGACTCAGCAATTTGTATATCAACACCGATGCAATAGGGGAAGCCATACCATCCGCCTGCTTCAACCAGATTAAGTTCATCGTGAGTATTGGCTTCATATTCACGCGGGGTCGTATCGAGTGTCCACAGTTCACCGCGATAAAATTCAACATCGGCAGGGTTGCGGAATCCGGTAGCAATAGTTTGACGTTCACTGCCATCTAGCTCCATACTGAGGATTGCGCCTCGATCTGGGGCGCCATAGATGCAGTTTTCACAGGGTGCGCCAATGGCAACATACAGCCTATTATCGCCACCAATGACAATACCGCCTGTCCAGAAGCCTGTTCCAGCGGGTAAATCATCAACCATAATCTCGACATTGCCATCCATATCGACGCGGTAAATATGTGAACCACCCGCCACATATAGCATCTCATCATGATAAGCGAGTCCGTTGGGGAGTGTCATACCATCAGCGAACGATTCAAGTGTATCAGGAAACAAATCATCATTAGTATCACTTACAACCATTACTTGCCCTGTAAGTGGTCGTGTCGCAAATAATGTGCCGTCGGGTGCAACTTCCAGTGCCGTAAATGCCATTGGCTCAATATCGGGTGCATCAACAATGCCTTCCACACACCAGCGCAAGTTATCGACATAGAAGCCATCTTGTATCACCGTCGGGCGTTCGACACAGTCACCGAGTTCGGGCTGTTGGGCGTGTGAGGCTGTTGTGGTTGTAAAAAGGAGAACAACTAAAATGATATATGTTCTCATTCTGCAATCTAACCCCTCCCTAAATCCCTCCCCAAGGCATTGGAGAGGGACTTTACTCCCCCTTCCTGATGCTTCGGGGAGGGGGCTGGGGGGTGGGGTTGACTGAAATTTCTGCATCCAATGCCTTAATATCTGAGTGACAGACATGTCAAGCCACCATCCATTTTCTGAAATTCACTCATATCCAATTCGACGATATGGTCATAATATGCCCGTGCAACTTTGACCGCTGCCGGATAACCTTTGGCGATAAATAGCGTATCATTAACGGGCATGACATCCGCCGCATAACCTTCCTCGGCAGGCAGGGTAATCACGGTTGCCCAGCTTAGGTCAGCATTTGTTGTCAGTGCGGGGTCGTGAATCAGTACGTTGGGCGCGAGTTCAGTCAAGCCACTCTTAAGGTGAAGCACTCCGTCAAAATTTACTGCCTCGACGATTAGGTCAGGTTTGGCAGTTTGGAAGGCACGACGTAGGGCATCGACACCCGCTTGATTAGTACGATGTGACAAACCGACCAAGATACGGTCAGCACAGATGAGGACATCCCCACCATCAATACGGGCATCGTCATCGGGGTCAATAATCCGCAAATCGGACAGATACGGCTTGAGTGATTCGCCTTCTTCGGCACGGGCTTCTGCACCAGAGCGACACATAAACGCCACATCACGGAAGATAACGCACGGGTCTTCGACGAAATGTCCATCAGGATAGCGGTCATCGGCTGGCAACACCAACACCTCAAGGTTCAAATCCTTTAGGGCTTGAATATAAGTATTGTATTGTTTGAGGGCATTGTCATAATCAGGCACACCAAGATGTGTGGAGTCGGTGAGTCCGTCGGCAAAATTCGGTGCAGGACGGCGGGCAAGGATATGGGTAAAAGTCGGGAGTAGATGGGTCATCGGTTACACTCAGTTCCAATTGAAAACAATATGACCCATCTTAACCAACTTGTGAGGAGTGATACAAGTGCTAGTCAACTTGCGGCATAGCGACCGGAAAATCATAATTGGCGATAACACCTTGAATCGCTTGTATAGCGTTACTGATACCGTCCTCATTGCGGATTTTTTCGCCGAGAGTACGGGCATTTGCTTGCATGGTGCTATCTGTCACCGCTTGATTGATGGCATGAGCCAGATTATCGGTAGTCAATTTATCTCGTGGGATTGCTTTCGGACCGACACCAAGCTCATACACACGCCGACCCCAAAATGGTTGGTCAGCGAAGTGTGGAATCAGAATGGAGGGAACACCCGCACGTAAGCCAGCGGATGTTGTGCCTGCGCCCCCATGATGTACAACCGCTTTCATACGTGGGAATAGCCAGCTATGCGGTGCTGATTCCAGCAGATAGACTGTGTCTGGTAAGGTGTCTGCATCCATACCACCCCAACCCGAAATTAATACCCCGCGCTGTCCTGTCTTTTCAAGGGCTTCCAGTACAATCTCCGTGCGCGATTGTGGGTCACGATTGGTCATACTACCGAATCCAATGTAGACAGGTGGGTCGCCAGCGTTCAGAAAATCGAGCAAGTCTTGTGGCGGTGTCCAGTCCGGCTCATCGAGAAACCAGTAGCCGGTGACATGTACCCAGTCAGGATAGTCATCCGGCACAGGGACGACATTGGGACTATACCCTTGAATCACGGGATAAGGTTTGTGAACTAATTTATGAAAGGGAATCTCCATCGGTGGCAGATTAAGTAACTCGTCGCGCACTGTGTTCATCGGTTTGCGGAAGACATACCAGTTCATCCGCATTAGGATGTCATGGGTAAACTTGTTGAATTGTCCGTGTAGGGGCATCCAATCAGGTGGTTTGGGCATCATGATTGCAGGAAATTCAGTTGTCGGCGCAATCGGTTGTAGATGAATACCTATAGTCGGCAAATCTAGTTTTTCGCGGATGTTCAGTGCCGGATAAAATCCTAGTGTTGTGAATAGTAGCACGTCACTCTGTTGAGCGATTTCGAGGGTTTGCAAAGACATGGTACGAACCAATGGCATGGCGAGGTCGCGCATTTTGAATAGCATTTTGACAGGGTTATTGCCAGTTTCTAGCCATTCCTGACCGCTGTCACCGGACATGATTTCCTGTGGGTTGCCGTCAATGCGATGGAAGCCAAGTCCATAGCGTGTGACAAAGTCACGGTAGGGTTCGTGGGTGGCGATTGTCACATCATAGCCCGCATTTTTCAAGCCGATACCTAGTGCGGTAATCGGTTGAATATCCCCGCGTGACCCAATCGTGAGTAAGGTTAGTTTCATATTGTGCCTCTCTGGTCTGTGCTTAATCTATAGTTACAGTTAACAAAAACACCAGATTAAAGGCATCTATCAAAAGGAATAATTTCTATATTTCTGCTGTATCAATTTCCCAGATAAGCATACATTCACCGACTAGCATCAATGAGACTGCCAGCAATATCGTGCCGTCTGACCCGACTTTTTCCCGCGCTAACGCCAATGCTTGGGGGAGCGTTTCTCTAAAATGGACATCATCACATACTGCTTGGGCTGATGTGATTGCGTCTTCTTGTGATGGGAATTTTGTATTGGGGTTGATGTCTGTTTCAGTAATGATTAAGCTGTCACTGATTTCTGCCATGACCCGATAGACTCCAGCAAAATCACGGTCAGCAGGTACACCCACGATAGACACAACAGGGGCTTTGATGTGGGGTCGGATGCCAGCGATGAAAGACTGTGCCGACTCGACTGTAATTGCGCCATCCACATAGGTCAGTGGACTATCAGAGAGTTGCTGACTGCGCCCTAACCACTTGACGTTTGCCAAGCCTTGACGAATCGCTTCGACATATTGAGGTGTGTTATGGGCGATACCGCGCAAGCGTGCATGAACCATCCCAACAGCTTGAATTGCCAATGTCGCATTTTCGATTTGATAACGTCCAAGCAGTGGAATAAATAACTTACCATACCGCCCATGCTGAATCACCTGTCCATCCGGTCTATCTTCGACCAGCTTTGCCACATCGCGCTTTGCTAACCATGTGAAGGTCGCATCACGGTTGATGGATTCCTTGTCGAGTACACTCATAACTTCAGGGGCTTGTGCCAGACTGACCGCTTGCCCACTATGCGAGATAATGCCCGCTTTATGCCATGCAATCCGCGCTAGTGTATCACCCAGCAATGCGGTATGTTCCAGCATAATCGGTGTGAAGACTGCCAGCTTATTCGGCACAACGGCTATATCATCAAAGCGTCCCCCGCGCCCGACTTCTAATACTGCCACATTGACCTTTTGCTCATCGAACCAACGCAAGGCAACCGCCAGAAAAATCCCCTGTGGGCTGAGATATTGGTCGTCGTTGAGTTGGTCGGTAATGGCATCAATTGTCGGTTGTAAACTAGATAAAATCCGCAGAAAGTCGTCGGTGGGTATCATCTTGCCGTTAACACGAATGCGCTCATTCCAGTGTACAAGGTGTGGACTGGTCATCATGCCGACAGTATGCCCTAATGATTCGAGCATCTTCGCCATCATGCCTGTGACCGAGCCTTTACCACGACTGCCTGTCACAACCACATATTCCCGTGAGCCACCGAGCAGATTTTCGCGGGTGAGAATTTTGCGTGTGAACGACACATCACGGGTATGTTCATCCAGCCCGCGTGGGGCGACATCAAGACGGCGACGGGTCTTAAAAATATAGGTAATGGCAGATTGCATGGTATCGAACATCGGTATTATTCCCATCTTTTGGCAAACGCACATATAATAAATGATATACACGACTATAGTTATAAGATAGGGAATGTTGTCTTGCCCAACCATAACATTAATTTGCGACCCATATTTGTCTTATTATCACTTCTGCTTCTGCTGACCGCGTGTAATCTGAATGATGCGCGTCCGGTCTCGACATTGGAATCCAGCGAGCAGTTGGTGGTGGCGTGGGTCGATAGCGGTAACTTGATTGTCTGGGCGCAGGGTGATGAGATTCCGCGCCGGATTGCTGTCGGTGGTGTGATTCGTCCATATGTGTCACCGGATGGACAGTGGGTTGCGTTTACTCGTGGACCAGCGGGACGGGCTGATACGCTGTGGGTGGTGGATAGTGCCGGCAATGCCGAAATGATGCTCATGGGTGAGGGGACTCCGCGCGGGTTTGCCAGTGGGCAGGCATTGGTCGGTGATGTGGCATGGATTGACGAGACAACCTTATACGCCAATACGCTCAGTGGCTCATCGGTTGGTTTGCGCTTCAACGATAATCTCTATCGCATTAATGTCCGTACCCGTGAAGTCTCTCTGATTTTGCGTAATGGTGAAGGCGGTCGCTTTGTCCTCAGCCCGGATGAGGCACACATTGCGACGGTATCGGCAGGCACGTATGGACGGCAAGATGCGCGTGTCAGTGTGGTGGATTTATCGGCATTAGATAGCGCAACTGATTTGTTATTTTATATCGGTGTAGCATCCGGTGCGGAAATACCATTTCATCCGCGCCTATATTGGACACCGGATAGCCAATCGGTGCTGGTGGCAATACCTGATAGTGATTTGATTTATAGCGAAACTGAGGATACCGTTCCGCCAACGCGCTTGTGGCAGTTGCCGATTGATACCCCATCAGACCGCAATTTGTTGGGCAGTGTTCCCGCGAGTTTCTTCGGTCAGCCGAGGTGGTCACCTTCAGGTGAACAATTGCTTTATATGCGCCGTACCCCCGACAGTAACGCCTTTACGCTGGTTGTTGCTGATGCCAATGGGGATAATGCGACGGATTATCTGAGTGGAGAAGCTGGCACGATTGAACTTCCGCGCTGGATACCCAATAGCAATCGCTTTATGTATACTACAGAAAACCCCGGTACGGTCATGGTTGGCGAACGCGAACAAGACCCAACCCCACTAACAGCAGAAATTGCCTATGCACCGACGTTCATCACCGATGACCTCTATCTGTTTGTGACCAACAAAGCGGTTGCTGCTGATGGTTTTCAGTTACGTTTTGCCCGACTCGGTCAACAATCAGTCGAAGTGGCAGATGTCGGTCAGGCGATACCCTTGTTTGATGCGGTGCTGGTAACAGGCGAAACAGTAGAATAGCGTTGGTCGAATCGGAGCGATTGCAATACAATACAAACAGAATCAGCATGTATGGAGTAGCGAATGCCAGCCAGTGAATTTAGTGATGTCTTTGTATCGTATCGGCGAAAAGATGTGGTATTTGTGAAACAGCTTGTCGCTGATTTACAGGCGGCAGGCAAAGAGGTCTGGATTGATTGGGAGGATATTCCACCGGGAGCGGAAGGTTTTGCTGACGAAATTAAGCGCGGGCTGGAAGGTGCAGATACATTTATTGCGGTTATGTCCCCGAGTTATTTAGAGTCTACATATTGTGTGGATATGGAATTGGGTTATGCCGTCGAACTCAATAAGAAGATTATACCGCTGGTTTATCAATCATTTGATGATGCCAACGCACCACAAAGCATCGGGCATATTAATCGTGTATATTTTGTCCCATATGCCGGACAAGAAAATACATATGAAGAGGCATTCCCGCGTGTATTACAGGCACTTGATATAGACCTTGCCCATACGAAACTGCATAAACGCTATTTGATTCGTGCGCTTGAATGGGATGAAGGCGACCGTCGCCCTAGTTTCTTGTTAACAGGGGACGAAATTGACTCAGCGCAGGATTGGCTGGCACATGCGACTGATAAAGACCCACAACCAACTGAATTGCATCAGGAATATGTTTTTGCCAGTATGCAAAATCGGCAGAAACAACAACGCCAACTTTTAATAGGGGTAAGTGTTGCGCTGGTTGTGTCCGTGTTACTATCCATCTTATCTTTTGTTGGGTTTCAACAGGCAAATACCAATTTTAATCTTGCAAGTACAGCACAGGTAAAGGCTGAAAATAATGAAACACTTGCATTAACTGCACAGGCAGATGCAGAAGTGAATGAAGCTCTGGCTATACAACGGGCATTTGAATCGGATAGTCGATTATTGGCGAGTCGTTTGCTCGATATTGCTATTTCTAATCCCTTTTTGGCATATGGGTTTGCAACTGAATTACTTGCACTAGATGATGTACCCATGTTAGTACGAGGCAATATCAATAAGTTGATATTTAACGCATTGGCAAATCGTAGTTTTGATGTACACAATGGTGTACGTATCTACTCAGTTGCCTACTCACCTGATGGGACTCTAATTGCATCAGCGGGCGAAGATGCACAAGTTGTTCTAACCAACCTAGAAACCGGTGAGCTGGTTCAGGTTTTTGAGGGACATAGCGAAGTAATATACACAGTCGAGTTTTCACTAGATGGATCGATATTAGTGTCTGCCTCACTTGATGGAACAGCGATTATCTGGGATGTGGCGACTGGTGAATTAATACATCGCCTTGTTGGACATACTGGGAGTGTAGATGATGCGACGTTTTCGCCTGACAATAATAGGGTTGCTACGGCTTCCAATGATAATACTGTCCAAATTTGGTCAATAGAGACTGGAGAAACTATACAGACACTTGATGATTTTAGTGGTTCGCCTTTTACTGTTGTATTTGGTGGTGATGGTGGACAATTGATTGTGGGTGAGCGCGGTGGTTTAGTGACAGTTTGGGATACTGACACTTGGGAGCAACAGACTACTTTTGAAGGACACTCTGCAACTGTATACGACTTGGCTATGATGCCATCCCAAGATGCTGTTGTCTCCACAGCTGCAGATAACATGCTCATTTTATGGGATCTCAATACACGCGAAGCAATACGTACATTTGCCGGACATACCGATATTGTTACGTCAGTTGCAATCTATTCTGATGGCTCGCGTATGGTGTCATCATCTATTGATAACTCTCTTATCTTGTGGAATATCGAGACAGGGGATGTTATCCAGCGTCTCGATGGGCATAGTGACTTTGTCCGTGATGTGTCGATTGCGCCTGATAATCTGACGCTTGCTTCAGCTTCTTTTGATGGATTGATAATGGAGTGGGATGTAAATCGGAGTGAAGTGATTCAGCGTTATATGGGTCATGATGGACATGTTGAAGGAGTCGCAATTTCGCCAAACGGTGCATATATGGTCAGTGCATCAGCAGATAGCACCGTCAAGCTATGGGATGTAGAAACGGGCGATATTTTGCGTACCCTAGAGGGGCACACAGGGACTATATTTGGTGTGGATTATGCCCCCGATGGTCAGACAATTGCATCGAGTGGTGAGGATATGACAGTTAAATTATGGGATGTAGAGACTGGTGATGTGCTTCATGATCTGTCGGGACATAATGCTGGGATTAACAATGTCGAATTTTCGCCAGATGGTACAAAACTTGTATCAGGTGATAGTGATGGTGTGATTATTTTGTGGAATGTCGAGACAGGTGAAATTGTTCGAGAGATTGCTGGACATACAGCTATCGTGCTTGATGTAACTTTCTCGAATGATGGGACACATATCGCCAGTGCATCGTTTGACCAAACTGTCAAAATATGGGACGTAGAAACAGGCGAGCTGGTTCAGAATTTACAAGGTCGAGATGATTGGGTTTTCTCGGCAAAATTTTCGCCCGACGATAAATATATTGCATCTGGCGGTGATGACACACTGATTGTGCTGTGGGATGTAGAGACAGGTGAGCGCATTCGTGATTTTGTAGGGCATACGAACTGGGTCGCGGAAGTTGCCTTTGTTGCTGATGGACGCGCATTGTTGTCTGTATCCGGTGATACAATCATGCGTCTTTGGGATTTGGAAACCGGTGAGCAAATCCATATGTTTGAAGGACACAGCGATTGGATTGGTGCATTAAGCCTCAGCCCCGATGGTAAATCAGCCATTAGTGCATCTTGGGATGGGACACTGATGCGCTGGCGTGTTTGGGAAGATAATACAATTCTTGTAGATTGGGTAGAAAATAACCTACAGGCTCAGCTTGTCGAATGTGCCGATAAAATACGGTATCGCTTTCCAATTGGATGTGATTCGTAGATAGTCATAGTGAATGAATAAAAGCTCAGGATTAATATATGCCAGCCAGTGAATTTAGTGATGTCTTTGTATCGTATCGGCGGTTGGATGTAGAGTTTGTCCAGCGGTTGGTAGGTGATTTGCAAAAAGAAGGCAAAGAGGTCTGGATCGATTGGGAAGATATTCCACCGGGCGTGGTGGGTTTTGCTGACGAAATCAAACGCGGTCTGGAAGGTGCGGACACATTTATTGCGGTGTTATCACCGGAGTACCTCCAATCAACCTACTGTGTGGATATGGAATTGGCGTATGCTGTCCAATTGCAAAAGAAGATTATCCCGATTGTCTTGCGTAAGTTTGACGATTACGAAATTCCGACAGGTATCGGGCATATCAACTGGATTTACTTTACGCCTCATGCTGGACAAGAAAATACCTATGAAGAATCCTTCCCGAAAATTCTGGAAGTTCTGCATACCGATTTAGAACATGTCAAACAACATAAACGCTTTTTGCTCCGTGCAATTGAATGGGACGAGGGCAATCGGCATCCTAGCTTTTTGCTCAATGGCGAGGAGATAGATAACGCGCAGGGGTGGCTGGCGCAGTCAGCGGGTAAAGAACCGATTCCGACCGATTTGCACCGTGACTATATTACGACTAGCATCAAGCATCGTCAACGCCAACAACGCTTATTATTCAGTGGGATTGTCGTCGCGCTGATTATCTCGGTGATGTTGTCTATCTTGTCATTCATCGGGTTTAACGACGCACGGGTAGCACAATCGACTGCCGAAGCCAATGAGTATATTGCATCAACGGCGCGTGCTAATGCCGAGACCAGTGCTGATTTAGCGCAGACAGCCCAAGCAGATGCAGAAGCCAATGAAGCCATTTCATTGACCGCACAAGCTGATGCGGAAACCAATGAGGCGATTTCATTAACAGCACAGGCAGACGCAGAAGCTAACGAAGCCATTGCAAAACGCGCACAAGAAGAATCTGAGCGCAACCTACAAGATTCGCGTCAATCGCAGTCGTTGTTTCATGGTGACCTTGCGCAACAACAAGCCGATGCCGGACTCTATCAACGGGCGTTGCTACTTGGCTTAGAGTCGCTCAAGTTCTATGCAAATGGCATCACCAGCGATAGTGCCTACCAAGCGATTCATGAGGCGTTACATCAACCTGTCAAGCAAGTGTTGCATCTGCCATTCCCGCGTGGCATCAAAGATACAATCCATCATGATACCCTGTCGCAGACTTTAATTGTCACTGATTCTTCTGATTTTCTAGCATGTCCTGAGATAGCAGACTGTAGCTCACGGGTGGAACTGTGGGATATTGTCACGCAGGAACAACTGGCATATTTACCCCATACTGCGCCGATTGTAACCGTGCGTTGGTATCAAGATGTCGAGCAAGTCTTGACATTGGAAGGGGAGCGTACAGCAAATCAAGCAGTGATTCGTCTATGGTCTACTGCGGATTCAAGTGAGGTCTATCAACTCCCATTTGATAAGACGGTTTTGTTTGTTTGGCAGACTGGGCCCGACACCTTCGCCACGATTGAACAAGATTTGCCCTTCTGTACATCGGAAAACTTCGCGGATTGTAATCGCGTCGTCAATCTCTATGACCTTGAGACAGGCGACCTCATTACGTCGGTGTCTGCTAATGTTAACATCCACGACATCTATATGTCTGCCGATGGTCGTTATCTGAGTTTGCTCACAGTGACAGCGTTCTTCGATTATGTTGCTCTGCTCTACGACTTAAACACAGGTGAGTTGATACAATCCTTTGATGAGCTTGATGAGCGAGTGCCGTTGGTCTGGCGCGATAATGATACACGAGTGATTGGTCAAAGTGGCGGGGATGTAGTCTCACAAGTGTTGGATACAGGCGAGGTGCAGTATCAAATATCGGGCACATCACCGTATGTTGTTGATGGCGACTTTATTGTATTCACTGTGCCGGATACAACCCGCAGTTGTGATGAGTGTTTTGAATTTGATGTGTATTCCTCAGTAACAGGCGACTTCCTATTTGCGACTGACCACGAGCGGAATCAGATGGAATATGTTGGGCTGGTGCAAGATGGAACCTATATGCTGACGCGCACTGTCGATAGCCGTGCCTGTGTGGATTGTCCAACTGCGTATTATCTGTGGGATATAGAGACAGGCAATTTACATCATACCTTTGATTATGATGGCTGGATTGAAGGTAGTATTGGTGGCTATGCGCTGAATCCCAATGAGCGTTTGATTCTTATCTATTCGGTAGATATCGTTGACCGTGTGGAGATTCAGCTATGGGATGTTGCGACTGGACGAAAGCGGGCAGACATTGATATGGATACTGCTCTTGTGTTTGATGTGTTCTTTGATGCCAGTGGTCAACATATCGTAGTGAATCAGGGTGATGTGGTGTCACTCTATGATGCGAGGGATGGTCAGTTTCAACATCGCATTGGGCATACACAATTTTTGAATAGTGTGACGGTATTCCGTGACCATCTGCTGATAACTACACAAACAACAACTGAGTTTAATGTATGGGATGTGGTCGATTGGTCGGTGACCTTGCAGAACCCCGGCACGATTGACATCTTTGGTGAGGCTTATAATGAAAAACGTGACCAGATACTCACATGGTCGGGTATGGATGAGATTGATGATGCATCGAACAATGCTTATGTCTGGGATACTGAAACTGGACAACTTCTTTTTACATTGGAAACGCCCGCCCCTGTCATTACTGGAATGTGGAGTCCTGATGAACGTCTCATCGTAGTGGGGTTAGCGGATAGCATCATCGTGTTTGATGCCAAGACAGGAAAAGAAGCCGACCGATATGATAGCGTGAATGGGCTGGGTTTCTTGTCATGGATACCGGATACGAATCATCTCATCAGCGATCAGTCTGACCAACTGATTGTGTTGGATGTTGAGACGGGTGATATTCTATTTTCCTCGTCGGATTATATTCCGGGGTTGTCCGAGTGGAACAGCGATTATACGCATTTTGTAGACCAGAACACGACAGATTTCCGCGTTGATGTGGTCAGCTATCCTGACGGGGATGTCACGCTGACGATTCCATTTGATGGTGTTTATTACAGTGCTGACTGGGTCGCCGATGATACCTTGTTGGTTTTCCTTATTGATGGCACAAGTGTCCGGTCAACTGATTTGGTGGCATATGATGTCGCATCGGGCGAAGAACAGTATCGCATCGAAAATGTCGGTATCTTTGAGGCATCGCCATCAGCAGAGCAGATATTGGTGTATACCGATGACAGACAATTCCATCTGGTCAACGCCATAACAGGTGAGATTCAGTGGTCTGTGCCGACCTTATCACAGGAGTGGACAGACATCTTGTGGAGTCCTGATGAAAGCCGTGCTATTCTGACCGGCTTCCTAGCAACACAGACACAGTTATTTGATGTGGCGACGGGAGATGAGTTGACGACCTTGAACTTCTCACAATATCAGTGGAGTCCAGATAGCAAGTCGATTCTGGCATTGGATGATAATGTCGAGCCTGCTGTTTACCGCGTCTATGATGTTGACCCTGATTTGATTCGCTTCTCGTTTTCTACCAATAACACTATCCGGCTGTTTGACCAATTTGCGATGCCTGTGTGGACATCGGATAGTCGTGAGATTGTTAGCCATGACGGGATATGGGCGACGGACTTCAGCGAGTTGATTAATCGTGGCGAAGCGTTGCGGGTGCGCGACTTAACCGAACTGGAATTATTAGAATTCTTCATCAAACCGCCACCGGACAAACCACAAGTGGATAGAGATAGAGATGATGACGACGATGATGATGATTAACTTTATTAACATCAGTTTTGGATAAGAGAATCAATTGCTTAAGCGCTCATTGACTATCGAATTGAGATTATGTTTTTGGTTTTTGGTGATTTGTTGTTGGTCAAAACAATGTGTTTGTCCTTCCCAATAACCAACAACTAGCCACCAATAACAGATTGATGGGTCAATATTGCACACAAAACACCACATCATACTAATTAACAAGTTAAGCAAAACTCAGGTTTATTAGGGAGACAATATGAATTTTTTACAGACCATACTCAAGTTAATTCAATCTGTGTTGGGTGGCAGTAGTGGGGCAGATTCATCCACCTCAACCCCCACCACACCACCAACATCCTCAACACCCGCTGAAGATGGATGTGTACTGTTAAATATTGAAATTCCATCGACGCAAGACCTCGAAGCTTTGCCTCTATTTGAACCGACAGCCGAGACGCAGGCGGTCATGGATGTGTCAGCACAGGGTGTGAATATCTCGTGTAATGTTCAGATACGCCCGAATGTGGGTTTTGTTAATGTGCGCGGTGGTCCACGCCTAAGCTTTGGAGTGATTGCACGGACAGTTGCAGGTACGACATTTGAGTTGCAGGGTGCATCAGAAAAAGACTCTGACGGACATCGCTGGTTTATGGTGACAACTCCGGCGGGTGCGGGGTGGGTGCGTGGTGATATGGTGGTTATAGGCGAAGATTGTCTGGCGCATACCTTCATCACGCAGGACGATTTGACTCCACCTGACCCCGTTATTGAAACGCCATCCGACCGCTTGCCACTCCCCGCTGATGTGCGTATCAATCAGGGCTTTCATGGTAATCATCCCGGTTATGACCTCAACACCGCTATGAATACGCCGATTCCTGCGGCTAGTCCGGGATTAATTATCCGTCGTGGCACATGTGAAAACTGCGAAGGACGCTCACGCCCTAATATATTCCCTTGTGCTGACCCGATTTTCCGTGACCCGAAGTGGGGCTATGGTTATGGTAACTTTGTGACTGTGCGCCATGATTATGCTGTAATGCCCCCGACGATGCGCCAACATATGGACAGTAATAATCTGACCAATGGATTTGTCTATATCCTTTATGCGCACTTCGCCGAAGTACAGGTAGATTTGGGTGATTTTGTCATGCAAGGCGAGACATTAGGATTGTCCGGCAATCATGGATGTTCATCTGCGCCACACTTGCATTTTGAGGTGCGGATGGGACGCGACGAAACCGTCGATGGACGCTGGCTCAGTCAAACGCCTGTCAATCCGGATATGGTATTTAATGCTTAGCGTCGCCTGATTATTTGTTTCGCAGGAATTTATGTAGTGGGCAGGAAGAATCCCGCCCCTACGATATTTATGTGTGTACATCTAGATACCGTTAATCCGCGTTACGTAACAACAGACGAGTAATCACCATGTTGCCGTTAAGTCCAATTTGCACACGTTCGCTAAAGGCGGTTTCGTCGTCGGCGCGGAATATCTCCTCTATCTCGCCAAATTCACCACCAGCAAATGGTACACGCATCACATTGAATCCACTCGGTAGTGATTGGACAATGACGACATTCTCATAATCTGGGGTCATTGTGGCATTACTCATCAGTAGCACGTCAAATGAGCTGTTGTCGATTGCTTCAAAGATTTCATCTCGCGTCAGGTCAGACATATCAAGCACAGGGGTAACAGCACCACTTGCGATGTCAATATGATGCACCATACCACCGACAAGTCCAAATGTCGGGTCACTGGAGAAGGTGAATAAGCCTGTGCTGTCCGCAGTCCAGCCAATACCATTTGTGATGAAACGAGAATTTTCTTCTAAAGCATCCTCAGATACACCGATGGTAACCGATGACGATGTTGTAATCTGTTCAAAGTCGCCTGTGGTAAGGTCAATCAGCCAGATACCATGTTTCGGGTCATCACGTTCGCGGGGAATCACACTGACTGCCATCTGGGTTGCATCCGGTGAGACTGCCATTGTGCCGTCAAAGCTATATATAAATCCTTCAAAAATATCACCTAATTCGAAGGTATTGGTCAGATTAGCGATGACAGTTGTGTCGCCACTGTCGGGGTCAACTTGAATCAGTTCGTGAACGCCGCCTTGAAGTCCATCATCTTGTGGTGTGACTGTCTGCCGGATGACGTAGAGCAAGTTATCAGGACCCCATGTGATGGCAAAGTCAAGCCATGTGGTTGTTTCAATCTCACCGCTAAATGCCATACGCGCATCAGACCCATCATCAGTTAGATTGATAAAGTTGCCGTTTTCGACATCGTAAACCCACACATCGGCATCAACAAACATCCGCAGGAAGTCGGCATGGAAGGCTATATAACGTCCATCCGGCGACCAGAAAAACCCTGTTGGACGGTCATCAAGCGCAAGCTCGCTCGTCGCACAATTGGTCGCGCGGGTGTTGATGGTGTGAATACAGATAGTATCGGATTCGCTTTGATAGACGAACTGTGTGCCGTCAGCGGAGAGATAAGCAGAGCGGACACCCTCATCGACGAGGTCGCTGGTGTCGTCATACGATGTGTAGGTGATGTCATCAGCAGATACACCAAATTCACGTAGAGATTGCCCCGGCGGATATTGCACCGAATCACGAAACGTATTGGTATAGACTTCGATAATCGGCAGACTATCGCTGGTGGCAATGCCGAGGATTAACATCACAGCAGGCTCGTCTTCATTATCAGTGAAGTCCATAAAGACGATATGCCCGCTGACAGAAGGAGCAAGGTTGACGTTGAATCCAATAGTACGCCGTCCGCGCACACTGGTTTCTTCTTGTGGGCTGATAATCGAGATGTCGCTACCGATGTCATCAATCACATCTTCGACGATGTCGTCAAAGGTATCGCCATCAGCACGTTGAATTTGCAATACAATGCCAGCATCACCTGCGTTCAAGTCTTCGGGAACACCATCGCCCATCTGCTCTACTATTGCGCTGGAGGAACTCGCAACGTATAAGCCCTGCTCAAGTGATTGAACCTGCCAGCCATCGGGATACTTAAAGCTGAGGGTTTCGTCAGGGGTGGTGAAGGTCGCGTCAAAACGGATTCTATCGCAACCGGATGTGGCGTTGTCGATGCTACTCTGGACACCTTGCAAAATGGCAACGGCAGTCAGGGTATCGCCACCGTCAGCGGCACGTTGCGCTTGTACAAGGTTGAGGATAGCGTCTTCGAGGTTAATATCACAGCCACTTTGTGCTGTGAGTGTCATATTACTGATAAGGACTATGGTCAGAAGTATCAAAAATCGTCGCATTGTGTTCTCCTGTTGTTGTCGTTGGTTGGGTTTATTATAGGCGTAATCTACAAATGCTGTGGGGAGATAGGTGCGATATTTATCAGGTTATGACTTGGTTAAATCATTCGCTAACATTCAAGATGTTTGCTAAACTGGATGTGTCTGATTGACTCAATGGAGCTAGCTCATGAATAATATCCCACGTCCACTGCTTGCCATACTTGCGATTTTGGTGATTGCCGTCCTCGCACTTGGCGTTGACCGTCTGACCCGAATCTCCGAAGCGGATTTGCTGGCAACTGTCGAACAGAGAATTGTCATTGCGGGAACAGATGCGAATGTTCCGGCGACATTTGAGGCACAGTCAACTGCATTCAGCGCGCAGGGGAGTGAGCTAGAGACGCAGATAGCAGAGGGCGATACAGATACCTCTATTGAATTAGAAACGCAAATTGCACTCGCTGTTACAGAGGAAAACATTGAGACCACAGTAACAGCACAAGGTGCACAAATTTTGACACGAGTTGCAGAATTGTATCCGTCGAACACCCCAACAGCAACTCATACACTCACTGCTACGAATACCCCGACCGCAACTGCGACACCAACCGCATCGAATACGCCAACTCCTACCGTGTCCCCCACAGCATTTTCAGTTACATTGGGGGAATCAACTATAGCGATGAATGTAAAATCACCTGCATTTGATTTATCTCCTGACGGATTACTAGTCGCCTATGGCACAGCGAAAAATTTGGTGGTTCAAGATGTGATGTCACAGGGAATTGTCAAGTTATATGATGTACAAAGTCGCATTCGATCTATCAAATGGTCACCGAATGGGCAATATATTGCAACGGGTGATTTGTCAGGCAATCTGATTGTGAGAGACATACACCTCGACGAGGTCGTTTCACAAGCTGAACATAATGTATCGGTATGGTCAATTGCATGGTCACCTGATAGCAATCGTATTGTATATGGGATGGTTAACCGCGTGGCAAGCTGGGTCGTGAGTGAAAACCGAGCATCACGGGATTTCGATGATGATGGAATACTGGCAGTGACATGGTCTCCAGTAAATGATATGGCAATTATCGGTAAAGAAACAGGTATACGACATCTTGGTATTTCGAGTAATCTGCTTGTGATTCCGGGACCTAGCACCAAACTAATTCAAGGACTTGTTTTACCGACCCCATCGCTTGCGTTCTCACCGGATGGTAGTCGATTGGCTACAATTACAGAAACAGGTGTTATCACAGTCTTTGATACAGATACTACACAAACAATCACAAGAATTGGTCCACTCGATAACGGTCAATTGGTCAATTGGTCGCCGGATGGACGTTATATTGTGACGGTTGTCGATACCCGTATCGTTGTCTGGAATGCTCAGACAGGTGGTGAGGTGTTCTTTACAACAATTGATACAGATAATGTGCATGATATTAAGTGGTCACCACGCGGTGATACAATCTATATTCTGGAAAATGAAAATATTGTCACGATGTCTGTCCCAATTGATATTGAGGCTGAACTATCGGACATCACACCAACACCACTACCAACATTGACTAGCTCACCGACAGTCACACCAACAGTCACACCAAGTCCGACATTAAGCCCGACGGCAACAGCGACTGCATCTAACACACCACTACCAAGCCCAACACCGACGGCAACCGATACTGCAACACCACGTCCAACATCGACACCACGTCCAACCCGCACCCCTGCCCCACCTGATGTGCCGGAAGGTGACTTTACTGCGTTGTCCGATAACTTCGTTGCATCGTATGACTTTGACATCGCCCCCGATGGTCAGCGGTATGCCTATATCGACATTCGTAATGAGTTGCAGATTGCGTCACTGGATGATGGAGCATTGCTCGAAAATCTGGGCGATGCGGGGACGTTTGTCTATATTATGCGCTGGTCACCGGATGGGCAGTTTATCGCTGTCAACTATGAAGAAGAAGCTGTCCGCATATATGAAGTCGCAACAGGTGACATAGTCTTTGAGCAAGCTGTCGATGACACACTGTATCGAATTGGTTGGTCACCGGATGGCGAAACGATTGCGCTGGGCACAAGTGATACGCTGACGTTGTGGTCGTTGGCTGATGGCAATCAAATCGCAGAAACGGCACTGTTCACCATCGGGCTGGATTGGTCAAACGCGGGTGACAACGTACTGGTGACTGGTGTCTTTAATCCGGTGGTATTCGGGCTGGATGGCGATTCCTTCGAGCGGTTAGAAGAATATAGCAATATGGATAATTTTATCTATAACGTGAAGTATTCGCCGGATAACAGTCAGATTGTTGGAGTGGATGTTGAGGGAGGCGTTGCCGTCTGGTCAGTTGATGATACGCAACCCATCTGGTCAGAAGCGTATGAACTCGAGAATTTGCGTGATGTACGCTGGTCACCGGATGGACGCTTGTTGGCAGTGATTTCCAATACTGAAATTCTGGTACTGGATGCCATGACCGGAGATATATTGCAACGCGCTGGCAACGAATCGACGATGTTTACAGGTCGCTGGTCACCAACAGGCAAGGCTCTGCTGATTCTGGATGACGTGATACAAATTATTGCGTTGTCTGCGGATGCCTTATCGGGCTAAGCTGATAAACATGAACTTACCTGTAGGTCGCATGCTAGTGTATACTCGGTGCTTATTTAGCAGATAAGAAACGGGTATATCATGCAATTCAATGACAAAGTAGTGTTGGTCACAGGTGGGTCACGCGGGATTGGACGCGAGATTGCCAAACAATTTGCCGAACGGGGCGCAGTCGTCGCGGTTCACTACAACAGCAATCAGACCGCTGCCGAAGAAACAGTGGCGATGCTGGCAGGTGATGGGCATATTATCACGCAGGCGAATATGGACGACGCAGACGGCATCAAAGTGATGGTCGATGGTGTGGTCGAGCAGTTGGGACGCATTGACATTCTGGTTAATAATGCGGGCATCTACGAGGAACATGTGCTGACCGATATCAGTTATGCGGATTGGCAGACTAATTTCCGTAAAACACTTGAGGTCAATCTGGTTGGTGTGGCGAATACGATTTATTGTGCGGGACAACATATGATAAAACAGGGTGGCGGACGGATTGTGAATGTCTCGTCACGCGGGGCGTTTCGGGGTGAACCGACTGCTCCGGCATATGGTGCGAGTAAAGCAGGTATGAATAGCATGGGACAATCGTTAGCAAAATTGCTTGCTCCCCATAATATTTTCATCGGGACCGTTGCCCCTGGATTTGTTGAAACCGATATGGCTGCTGATATTCTGGCGCAACCACGCGGGGAAGAAATCCGCAATCAGTCGCCATTAGGTCGCGTTGCCAAGCCGGAAGAAGTCGCGCATGTGGCTGTATTCCTCGCATCAGACGGCGCAGAATTTACCACAGGCACGATTATCGACATCAACGGCGCATCGTATTTGCGGAGCTAAGGGCAATGGACAATCGCATTAACATTCGCACCGATGAGCTTTACATCCGGCATTACACGATGGACGACCTCGAAAGCCGTTATCAACTGACGACACTTGCATTTGAATCTGAAACAACACATGAGCGAACCCGCGAATGGCTGACATGGGCAATTGATAACTACCGTGAATTGACGCGCCTGTGGCAACCGCCTTATGGTGATTATGCGATTGAACATATTGAGTCTGGTGAGGTGATTGGGTCAGTTGGGATTGTGCAGTCGATTGTACCGTGGGGTGTATTAGAAGGCAAAGCACTAGAAGAGCATCACTATCTGGTATCACCAGAGTTTGGCTTATTCTGGGGGATTTTGCCAGCTCATCAGCGTAAAGGGTATGCGACACAGGCAGGGCGTGCTGTGATTGACTATCTGTTTAATACGATACAAGTGAAGCAGGTCGTTGCTACAACTGAGTATGACAATATCGCCTCGCAAAAGACGATGGAAAAATTAGGTATGACGCTTTCACGCAACCCGACGGATATTCCGCATTGGTGTCAGGTTGTTGGCGTTATCAGACATCCGCTCAGCGAAGCGTAAACTGAACAATAATGTAAGGTTCAGTATATGCAACGGTTTTAGTACGTTAGTCCTGCTAAACCATAATGTAGGATTGAGAACTTGGAAATTAATTGGATAATTACGTTTTCTTGCATATCATTATAGAGTGGATTGATTAAAGAGAGCCGTTATGCCTGACACCAACCAACTGATTCAATGCCCATCTTGTGGACACCAAAATACACCCTATGTGAACAACTGTATCATTTGTGATTATTCTCTGGTGGATTATCGTAAGCAGCCAGCGACGCGCAACACATTATCAGGCAGGGTATTGGAAGAAGACAACACCGTTGGGCAAGCGGGTAAACGATTGGGTCCGTTGCCGGATAGTGACCACCTTGTGGATAAGAAGAAATCAAAAGGTGATACGGCTAAAATTTTGCAGTGTAAAGAGTGTGGTGAACCCAACCGTGTCGGCGCATTTTTATGTGTCAACTGTGGCGCACGTCTGACTGAGAGTGGTATTCTTATACAACGCAATAAGCCTGAACAACATCCGGTTGAGATGCCTGTCGTTGATGATGACACTGTTGATGTGTATGAGGTTCATCCAGAAGGGTATAGCACACAAGATGTCCCTCATTACGAAGGCCCGGTGATACGACGTACAACTGAGGATGAAATGCCGTCGGTCATTGCGCCCCCTTTGGAGTTGGATAAACCGGTGAACAAGTTGCCACATGGGTGTATGAAGTTTACATCGTGGATGATTTTACGCTTTGATGTTGCCGGCTTCGATATGCCGATTTCGATCCGCCCGATGGAAGATAAACCCATGTTGATTGGTCGTCGTCACGAATCATTACCTGTGCAACCCCACATTGATTTGACACCTTATCTTGTAGGTAAACATGGTGTTAGCCGTCGGCATGCCTTATTGCGCTTACGTGGACATCGTCTGGAGTTACAAGACCTTAACAGCACCAATGGCACAAGCATCAATGGGGTACGCTTCTCTCCCAAGCAAAGCCACCAAGTACGCCACGAGGACATCATTACATTCGGTCAGGTGCGGATGCACGTCCGTTTTGTACAACAAGTGCGTTCGGCATCACATGGTAACACTGAAGAACTCATTTAATGCGAGTAGGCTTATAGCGTTTGAACATGCTTCCCAACTACTCGTATTAATCCACGAATGACTAGATAAGGGAAAAGTATAGGCAACACCAAATCTATAACGATGGTCTGTAAAATAGCAATTGCAAAGCGTAGATTGGCTTCGTTGAGTGTGGCTTCTGTCGCCTCTTGTACAGCTTCCATCGAGGCAACTGTATACCCCAGATTTAACTGCTGGAGCATAATCGACAATAGAAAATAAAACGCAACCATCGCCACAGCCGAGGTCATTGCTGTGCTACGGAACGGCACAAACGCCCCGATTGCGACCCCTATCATGCCAAACATGATGGGTTCTATCACCAAACGGATTAGTGAAATGATGGTAAAAGCAACCACGAGGATATAGGTAATCGGTCCGCCATCGCGTAATGTAAAGATACCCGCATAGTGCATAATTATCAGCGGAGGACCAAAGATAGCTGCTGCTTGCACAATCAAAATGAGGTCGTCCATCTTGCGCCAAATCGCCGCCGCAACCTTGCCGAGGAATATCTGGTCTACGGACATTGGTGTAGACATGAGCAAAGGCATTGTCTTATTGCGGATTTCATCGGACATCGCCGCTGCTGAGTTGGCTGCAATCGAAAATAGTGAGCGCAGATAAAACATCATCGCCAATGGCACAACAAGAATCGACACCACGATAACCGTTGTTGCGAGGTCAGTCACAAATGGCGCAATGATTCCTAATAAGAGCAGGACAATCCAGCCACCCGTGATATACAGTATCGGTTCGATTTCTGGTGGCAATGTGCGCCAATATAAGCCGAGGTGGCGACGAACAATTGGATTGGTCGCCCGCGCCCAATACGGTAGTTTTTCCATTGGCGGGCGGTCATCGACTTCGATTTCATCTATCAGTAAGTCGGGTTGGTTTATGTTGGTTGTCATCTGTTACTCAATATCTAATTTAGGAATGAATGTCTTATTATAGGGGGCGAGGGGAGGTCTTCACAAGCCCAATGGATATAGAGATGGTCGTATGGTGGGCGGATGCGAAAATGAAAAGCGCGAACTTATGGGTTTGTCCGCGCTTTGGTCAAATTAACTCGTGCTATCGTCACTCTTGGGAAGGGCTTCGTCAATTGCGTCTTCCCACTGTTCGTTTAAGTCGATACTCGCTGTTTCTGTCTGCAACATATCGACAATCCACTGCCATGTTTCTTGATGGTCATAACGCGGATTAATGGCGAACATGACCCGTCCTGTTAACCGACGCGGGAAAAATGACCCCGTGCTCATCGGTCGCAGGATACAATGTAAGTGTCTCACATAGAGTAAAACATCATCGTCAGCTGTTAGCCAGAAGCACCACAATCCTCGCTCTAACTTGGGTTCTGTGATATGAAATGGCTTTGGTTTTGGGGGTAACAACGGTTTGTCATCACGCATTGTTTTTTCCTTTTACGACTACGCTCACTTATCAGCATAAGCTAGATTTGTAATTGAGACAAGTCCGCGCGCGGAATTCAGACAGTTGTCAATATGAGTAGAATATGAGCTGGTTTTTGTGAAAACCTAAAGGTTTGCGAACTCCATTTATGAGTGTCTAATGAATTTCCGAGATGATTGTGTTACAATATCTTTAATTATACAACAAATTCCCAGGGGGGAAGTGTGTTATTACCATTCGACTCCGACAATCGGCAGATGCAACCGGAGGCGGAACGGTTTATCCAATCAGCCTTAGACGCACTATCAGCCCATATTGCAATTCTAAATGATAACGGTGAAATTATCGGTGTGAATTTGGCTTGGCGCAAATTTGCCAACCAAAACTCGTTCAAAAATGCTGATTCCGGCATTGGTTTGAATTATCTTGCTGTATGCGACCATTCAGCACAGCTCAACTCACCAGATGCACCATTAGTTGCACAGGGTATCCGCGATATTATTTCGGGACATGCTGAGGCATTTCAACTTGAATATCCATGTCATAGCCCAACGGAAAAACGTTGGTTTGTTGTCCGTGTCAGTAGCTTTCGCTGGGAGCATGATTTGCGGGTAATTGTCGCCCATCAGAATGTCTCCCAACTTAAGAACACACAAATTGAATTGGCAGAAAGCCGAAAACGAATCCAAGCCGTATTGGACAATATCGCCAACGCGGTATTTACGGTTGCCCCCAATGGGTATATTGAGACCTTTAACCCTGCTGCTGTGCGTATTTTCGGGTATGACCCCGATGAATTTGTCGGTATGCCCATCACCCAATTGATGACCGAACCCTTTAATTCACGCGGGACATTCCGCTTGCTGAATGGTGAACATGGTCATGAACTGATTGGTCGTCGTTGTGATGATAGTTTGTTCCCGATGTACTTTGGTCTCAATCGGATGAAGTTAGATGATGGACAATTGTACACGGTCATTATCCAAGACATGACTGAGTTAAAACGGATGGAAGCAGAAATCCGAGAGAAAGAGAAGATTAGTGTCGCCCTTGAAAAAGAGCGCGAATTACGTGATTTGAAGAATCGCTTCCTGTCGATGATGTCCCACGAATTGCGGACACCACTGGCATCTATTCGCCTGTCACATGATATGCTCAAGCAATATGGCGACCGTGCGACAGAAGAAGAAAAAGAACAATACCTCGATAATATTGAGCAACAGGTTGAGCATCTGAATGAGATGGTCTCTGATGTGATGACACTGAGCAAATCGGAACGGTCAGAGCAGGGGTTCAATCCAGAACGAACGGACTTGATTACCTTCTGTCGTGATATTGTCGAAGCTTTCCAGATTAATCACTATCAAACCCATAATGTCGATTTTGATTGCCCTGATAAGATAATTATGGCAGAGTTCGACAAAAAGCTCATGCGCCGTGCTTTGACGAACCTCATCGGCAACGCCATCAAATATTCACCAGAGGGCGGTGGGGTGATGTTCAAGCTATGGCGTGATAGAAGTGTGGTACATATAGAGGTGATTGATTCGGGTATTGGGATTCCGCCTCAGGATGCAGAGTACCTGTTTGATGCTTTCCACCGTGCGTCGAATGTCGGTGTGTTACCCGGTACAGGGCTCGGGCTGGCGATTGCGAAACAAGCTGTTGATATGCACGACGGCGAGATTAGCTTCGTGACAGCATCGGGCGACGGCACGACCTTCACGATTACCTTGCCTCTGTTGATTGAATCGAATACGGGGCTGGATTAAACACCGCTAGTCTATAACTTGAATAGAAAATACCAGACAGACCGGATATTATGTTCGGTCTGTTTTGCATTTCGGGCAGGACGCATAACAGATGGCAGGGGAATTTTGTTTAATTTATCGTTTGTTGTCAGGCGTGTTTGCGGTATGCTAGACGCATGACTTAAATAATATGGATTAGACATTGACGATTGAATAAGCTAACGGTAGACAATGCGTTGATTATTGAATAAATATCGGGACAACCCAAAATCTCTGATTCTTGGTTATCGGACAGGCAGTAGCCAGTCCCTACGCTAGGAATAACAAGGTTTCGTAGGGACAGCTTACTAGCTGTCCGCAATTTTAAATGACCAATCAATCTCTCAAATGCGAGGGCATTGTCCCTATACAAGATTAAATTAGAGTGGCGAGGCTGACATTCTTGTCACCCACAATAGACAATGCTCAATTAATCAATCGGATGCGACTACCTGCTTCCGATAAATCTAATAGCTAATGACTAGATACCAAACACCAATAACTAACAACCACAAAAGGAAACCCAATCATGATTCAAGACCCGATTTTATTGAATGACTGGCACGCCGTAATGCCCATCAGCCAACTTGTCGAGCAGAATGGTGTGGCAGGGGCGCGGGTTATGGGCGAAGATATTGTCATCTGGAAAGCGGGTGATGAGGTTCGGGCATGGAAAGACCTGTGTATCCATCGTGGCACACGCTTATCATTGGGTGAAGTCCGTGATGGGGATACGCTGATGTGTCCATATCATGGCTGGACATATGATGCCGATGGCAAATGCGTGAAGATTCCAGCGCACCCCGAACAGACACCGCCAACCAAAGCCGTTGCTATCACTTATCATGCACAGGTGGCATATGAGATGGTGTGGGTATGCCTCGGTGAGCCAGCGTATGATATTCCAGTATTTGAAGAATGGGATGATGAGTCCTATCGCAAAATTTTGTGCGGGGCATATGAATTTAATGCGACTGGACCGCGTATGGTCGAGAACTTCCTCGATGTCGCGCATTTCCCCTTTGTACATGAAAATATCCTCGGCACACAGGAACGTCCCGAAATCCCTGAGTATGATGTGATTACAGACGAGAATGGGGTCACGGCATCGGATATTAAAGTCTTCCAGCCCAATCCTGATGGGTCAGGAAAACCGAATTGGGTGAGCTATACCTATAAGGTCTATCGTCCGTTGGTGGCATATTTCCGCAAAGAAGCCGAACAGAAATTTGCGATTCTGCTGATGGTCACGCCGATTGAGGAAGTGAAGTCGCTGATGTGGATGTGGATGGTCATGACACATGGTGAAGGCACTGACGAGACCCTGCGCGCCTTCCAAGATGAGATTGCGCTCCAAGATTTGCCGATTGTACAATCGCAACGCCCTGAATTGTTGCCCCTCGATTTGCAAGATGAGTTGCACCTGCGGAGTGATAAGACCGCAATCGCTTACCGTAAGTGGTTGAACGAACTTGGTTTGACCTTCGGGACAAGCTGAGCTTTAAACGTAACCACCCTCAACTTGTGTGACGAGAATCGGGTTATTGCCATTGATAATCACGGTATGTTCAAATTGTGCGGAGACACTGCCGTCTACTGTACGGAGTGTCCAGCCATCATCTTCGGTTTTGATGCGACCGCGTCCGGTATTCAGGAAAGGTTCAAGGGTGATGACCATGCCATCTTGCAAGACATCTTTATTGCGCTTGTTGTAATAGTTGGGGATAGAGGGCTTCTCGTGGATGTGTCGCCCGACACCATGCCCACCGAGTTCACGTAGGGTACGATACCCGTTGCGCTTGGCGAACTTCTCAACGGCTTTACCGATGGCGTTGGCTTGTTGCCCCGGACGTGCCATATCAATGGACATATACAAGGCTTTGCGGGTCGAATCGAGTAGGTGTTCGAGTTCAGGTCGGGAGGGTGGGATAATCACCGATGCGCCTGTATCTCCCCAATAATCTTCTAGCACAGCAGATACATCTACATTGAGCAAATCACCTGCTTGAATAACACGTTTGTCGCTTGGGATGCCATGCGCCGCTTCGTCGTTTAGGCTGATGCAGGTATAGCCGGGGAAGTTATAAGCTTTTATCGGGGCTGATGTTGCGCCGTGTTGTTGCAAAAACTCGCGCCCGATATCATCGAGGTGCTTGGTACTCATCCCCGGTTCGGCACTATCAAGCATCAACTTTAATGCTTGTCCGCATAATTCGCCGATGCGCTTCATGCCGTGCAGGTCTTTGTCATTTTGGATTTGCATGGGTTACCTTGCTGTCTGCTAACAATATCATTTCATTGTAACAAATCGCATGTGCAAGGGTCAGGGCAAACCCGATGAATACTTGATGAGGTCGGCTTAGGCATCGTAGAACAAGCGGATGATTAATCGACCGAGGCGCACTTCATCACCACTCGTGAGCATAAATGTCTCGTGCGGATTGAGCTTCTGCCCGTTGACGAATGTGCCGTTGTAGCTACCTAAATCCGAGATGGTTGGCGGGTGTGTTCCGGCATCCAGTTCGATATGTTGACGGGAAACACCGAGGTCGTGAGCATCATGGGTTTCGAGGTCAATATCGGGTACAACCGTTTTATCATCAACATCCATGCGTCCAATCGTCAGTTGACCTTTGCGCGATATGGCAATCGGTTCGTCGGCATTGCGAACATATATCACAATTGGGTTGGAACTAGGCATTGTTTTGCTAATCTGGAGCGAGCGTTCGCGGTCTTTGTCCAGTTGCTTAGTGGAGACTTGCTCTAATAAGACGGTATACAAATCACTGTGACAATTTTCACAGACAATCACACCGGGACGATTCTCAGTCTCGCATATTGGGCATTTCATTTTGGGCTACCTCTCCTTGACTATCTATGTCAACTTCTATTGTAAGCAGAAAGTCTTAGGAAAAGCCTTAATTTTCCGTCATGCCGTAAAAATAATTGTTATAAATCACATACATTCGGGGGAGGTATAGCAAGTTCAATCATCAAACATACTTATTATAATGATGGAATAACACCACATAAACGCTAGCGTTAAGCAAGTCGGTACCTCAGCAAATCAGCTTTTTACATGGCTGACCAGCTGATGGCTTGTAAACATATATCGTTCGATGTATTAGGGCGTAAAATAAATTGATGTCCGAACGTAATTCTGAATCCACTATAAACAAACCCGCATATGGTGTTTATGCGGGTGGATTGATTTCTATTATTTGAGGATGTAGAACAGTGAGGGTGTTATGATTTGACAAAGAGCTTGGCAGGTAAGCGACCAAATTCGATGCGGTCACCGTGTCCGACTTCATGGACATGATGTGCCACAAGGCGTTTACCATTGACCCATGTGCCGTTGGTGCTGTTTAAGTCGCGTACAAATAAGCGTGAACCAGACCGTTCAAATTGTGCATGGACACGCGATACACCCATTTCAAATCCATTGAATGGGGCGAGGTTGACGGTAACGGGTGTGTCAGTTTGTTTCATTCTGCGTCCAACGGTGACAGTGGTATTATCTGGTGGAAGCGGAAATTCAAATAATCCACCACCTTGATCCAACATTAGTTGGCAACTAGCGATAACACCTGTGAAGACTCGCTTCTCTCGTTTGGATGGTTGCGCAGGTGGTTGGAAATCCGCAGGCACAACGCTTAATGTGGACGGCTTTTTATCCATATGTGTTTCCTCTTTAGTTCTCCCATAACATAAAGTAACATAACGATCTGTATCAATCAATGTATTATGTAAGAACCTAACCAAATCTTTACATATACACTACACCATTTTTACGAAATGTAATGTAGAGGAATCTATACACATGTAAATTTTATATTTTTTTAACAGGTTGAATGAATCAGTGCGCCGACCTGTTCCCCTGCTTCTGCCAGCTCGTTATACTTCTTGATGGCTTTGCCTGTCTGCAAAACGAATATCTCAACGCCTTTGCTTTCAAGGTATTGTAGGGTTTCCTTCTGGGTGCGGAGCTTGAGTTGTACCCCTTTCGATAGCACAATCACCCGCGCACCATTATCGAGCAATTCATCGACATCAGCAGGTTGAATGCCCGGTGAGTGACGAGTGCCTGTTTCTGACCAATCCCATTCACGCGCACCCCCCGGATAGAGCTTGGCATCACGGAAGGGGCTGTCATATCCTGTAATCTCCAGCTTGCCCCACTCGAAGAATGTAATAATTGGTGATGTTTTGATTTGTTCTGACATCATATTTGCTTTCTACTAATTCAGCACATCAAGCATGGCACGAAATGAACGTTTGTAATCGGATGTAAAGTCGAAGCGCGGACTGCGTCGGATGCGGTCAGGTGGGTCAACCCTTTCAATCTGAGCAATCACAATGGGTTTGCGCTCGTTGCGGAAATATGTCCATGCACTAATGACAGGGTCGCTATTGAGTGCTGATTGTGACATGACATATACCATCCGCGCACAGTCAATCAACGCTGGATGCACACCACTTGCCCAGTTGGTCTCGCCATCGTGTTCGTGTAACCACACAGCAATCCCAACTTTTTCGAGGTCTGCGCCAATCTGTCGGGCGATGTCTTCATCAGCTTCGGCATAAGTCACATAGACTGTATCGCGTTCTAGCTTGGGACCTCTGCGCTTGCCATCACCCACTTGCACGGCTTCGGGTCGGTTCTTTTCGTCATGTTGATAGGTTTTGCCCATGCGGAAGACTGTCCCACCACAAATCGAACATTCGCCACGGGTTGCGGGTAAGCCTTTGCGTGTCCAGACAGGTTGAGGATTTTCGATTTCAACCGACTCACGGCAACGCATACAGTAGCCCTCTATCGGTTCTAATTCTTCGTCTTCATCGTAATATTCGCCGACCATACCAATTACTCCTCACTGAACAGATGTACTGTCCATAGTATAGCATGGGTTCGGGCAAATCTATCAATCCAACGCATCAACGAGTGCCTGTGCTAATTCGGTGATGTTGGGATGCCAGTTAAGCATGTCGGCGGTGCGCTCTACGTTGCGATGGACTTGTTTGCTTTTCTCCAGACGCAACCAGATTTTCTCGGCATCTTCGAGTTGTCCCATGTGGAATAAGGCAATCGCCAGTGCTGCCTCCGCAAAGACATTATCTGGTCGGAATTTGAGACTTTTGTTTAGGTCTTTATAGGCATTGTCAAAGTCGTGCATTGCCAGATAGACTTCGGCGCGATTAGCATAGGCAATATAACCATCGGGTAATAGGTCAATACACATCGTGTCATCAGCGAGAGATTCTTCAAATTTGCTATGGTGGTAGTAGGTACTCCCGCGTGAAAAATATGCCTGACGAAATTCGGGGTTCAGCTCAATTGCCTGAGTCAAATCGGCAATACGGTCGTCATAGGCTTCGATGGGTAATTTGGTCGCACGTTTATAATATTCATAAGCGGTTTCCGGTACATGGTCAGCACCCGTGACACCAAGCATCGTCCCCATACGTTTGACGGGATTCGTGGCTTTGTTGCGTTTCTTTTTCGCCTTATCTAATAGGGCTTCAATCGTCGGGTGATGGGGAGCAAGTTGGATGGCTTTTTCAAAATCTTGAACAGCGCGAGTAAAGTCACCCCGTTTCATTCGTGCTTGACCGCGTCCTGTATATGCGCTGACATAAGGTGGATTCAAGCGCAGGGCAGATGAGAAATCAGTAATCGCGGATAGATAATCCTTCTGTTCCAGATAAAATTCACCGCGCGCACAAAATGCCTGAAAGTTGAGGTCGTCGTGTTCGATGCACTGAGTCATCTGTTCAATCGCTAAGTCGAGCCTGTCGAACTGTTTGGCGATGAGACCGCGCTCATAGTACGCATCGGCATACTGTGGATTGACCTTTAAGGCTTTTGAGAAGGCTTGCCACGCATCTTTCCATTTTTCCTGTTTGACCAATCGCTTGCCGTCGTCTATGGCTTCTTCGGCGAGGCGTAAATCATCCAGCGAGATTTTGGATTCAGGTATGGTGGGTGTCACGATGTTGACCGGATGGGGGACGGTGTTGATAGGCTGACTGAGGAAGCGGTCAATAAGTTTTTGCATACCTTCTTCAAAGTAATCTGCGTAGATGTTGAGTGAATTATATGCTGGTAACTGTTCGAGTTTTCCGGTCAGATAAGGTTGGGCATGGGTGGCAAAGTTGAACTGGTCGAACATCAACGGGACGATGTTACGCTTGCTATCCAGCGCACATTCAATCTCGCGTCGCACCCAATCTTGCGGGCTGGTACAGCGTTCCAGCGTATCGGGAGTGAGAATCAGCAAGAAGTGTCCCCGTGCACGAATTTGCGAGAGGATAATCCGCTCAAATGAGCCGTTGTCGATGGAGTCATAATCGAGGAAGACATCATAATCGTGTTGCTTCAATGTCTGATAGACTGCCCGTGCTGTATAAATATTGGTGCGACGATAGCTGATGAAAACAGTTTTCTGTACAGACATGTTCGAGCCTTTACCTATCCTGATTGCTGACAATGCGTATTATGGCATATTTCCAAAATTCCCCGCAACAGTCTTCTAACATTTTTAACATGAGCGTTTTTACAGCATTTTTATAGTTTGTTACGAGGTCGTAAGAGAATCGAAAAAATCACCTAATATCATCAGAATATCACAAGTTGTAACCGTCTGAAAACCAAGTTCTAACTGTAACATTTATCTAACGCAGGTGGAATTGGTGTACACTGGTAGAGTAGACCTATCGGAATATTTCGAGGACAATTTTATGACAGACCAAGTCTCATTAAGTGCTGGCTTAAACAACTTCCGCGATTGTGTGGAGTTGGCTGGCGAACATAATCTCGGTATTGAGGTGATGGCATTTGCCTTCCCGCATATCCTTGATAGTGAGTGGCGTACTGTAATGGAAGAATATAAAGTTGCCCTTGCTGATATTTCTGGACCGATTACGATGCACGGTCCGTTTATGGATATGGTATCGGGTAGCCCTGATGAGCGTGTTAATGTGGTGACCTATCACCGTTACTCGCATGCGATACGGATTGCAGCACGGTTGGGGGCGACACAAGTTGTCTTCCATGCCAACTATATTGGGTTGTTGCATAACGAGTTTTATCGCACGGGATGGCACCAGCGCAATGTCGATTTCTGGGGTCCGCTAGGTGATTATGCTCAGGAACATGATGTGGTTGTTGCTATCGAAAACATGTGGGAATATGACCCGACCATCATCGGTAACCTACTCAAAGAATTGAAACATCCATACCTCAAAGCCTGCTTGGATGTGGGACATGCGCACCTATTCTCTGACCGCAACTACCGCTTCAATTATTGGCTGGAGACGATGCACGAGTACATCACTGAGTTGCATATGAACAACAACAACGGCATCATGGACGAACATCATGGTTTTGATTGGGAACATGGGGTGCTGAATTACGAAAACCTCATGCCGAAGTTGCGTCAACTGCCTGCCAATCCGGTCATGGTGCTGGAGATGGATACCGTCGAGGATATGCGCGAGAGCCTCCATTACTTCAAACTCGGCGAGATGGCGTAAGCTCCACTAGAATAAAATTTTTTATAGGGAATAGGCATGCCTGTTCCCTACGTAAGATTGAATACCTACTTCAGAATTACATTCCGCAGATAGAACGGCAACATATTCTCCATTTCCCAACGGTGGGTCATATTGGGCAGAATATCAACATAGTAGCGCACAGCACTGTACAAGGGTGATAATTTGTTTGCGCTATGCAACATCTTCTGACAATGTTCCCGTGACCACACAGCATAAAATGGCTTGAGGTAGGCTTCGGTCAGGTCATCTTTGGACAGACCACCAGCTATATCCCACAGGAAAAAGTCCAAGCTGAAAAAGGGGTGTGTGAGTGCAGAATCGGAAAAGTCAGTGAGCGTGATGGTGTTATCGTCGCTGACAAATATCTGTGCGTTGTGTAGGTCACCATGTTCGAGAGCCAGCACACCATCCAAGACATCGAAATATGCTTCGAGTGTGGAACATACTGCGTTAAGGCTGTTGATTTCTTCTTCGCTCAAACGCATATCACCTTGCCGGATGGCATCGCTATCTTGCAGGAGTTGGTCAGCGTGATGTTTGAGCCATGTCATATCCCGTTGCGGAACACCGAGTACGATAAGGTCATCAGTGTGTTGCAGGGTCTCAATTTGTAATTGTGCATAGGTGGTCAGTGCAGATTCCCAGATAGCTTGTGTGTGCGATTTTCCTAATGGAGTGCCCTCATATGCGGGTGTGAGCATGGCGTTTTCGAGTTCACGCTCTGGTCGTATCACAGTTTGCGGGAATTGGTCAGCTAACCACTGCGTCAAAGGCAATTCATGGCGGAACATGTCCGGCACAGCTTTGATGTAATGTGTCTGTTGGTTGTGTTCAATACGCCACACTGTCGAGCGTTCCCAACTTCGGATTTGTGTGAGACTGGCATCGGGGAATGTGTCATACAGTGTTTGAGACCAATCAGGATGATACCAAGCGGGTTGAGTGGGGTGGGTTGTGAGTGCCTGTTGTGCCCAATGATGTGCATTATCTGGCATTTTATCGGCTGTTAACCAGTGTCCAGTGGTTGTGTCGCCGTCATGCCAAACCATATGATAGACATAGTGGCGCGGGCTTGCGTCAAAGTCCACCTGCAAACAGCGCACCGTAACGACATCCAATCCATAATGTTGCTTTATCGCCTGATTGACTGAGGCGCAATCTTGCCAGTAGTGTGGCGCGGTCTCAATTTGTGGGACTGTGTTATCAACTTGTACGAAGAATTGTGTATCGTCTCCATGTTTGCGGGAGATGATACAAGTATTGCGAAAAACTGTGTTCATGCGTGTGTTGTCCTGTGTGTGATTTCAAAATCGAAATAGCGTCTCATCACATGGACAAGTCGCGCGAAATCAGGTCAAGTTCACAGGTCAACAATTACATAAACATGGGGCGATTTTCTCTTAGTGTTGTGTGTATCTATCTTAAATGGGATTGAAAAAGGGTGACACCAAAGTATCACCCATAATCTTTTCCCTCTAGTAAACACTGATGTTACTCGAAGAGTACCCATCAGATAAATCTATTTTATCACTTATGAGCCACTTTGTGTCATTCTCTCATATTAGAGATTTGATGGAATTGTGTTTTGTATAATGTTTGATGGGGTGAAAAAATCTTGTTTGGACATATTGATTTGTAATACTATTTAAATAACTAATTTGGTATAATATATTTAGGTTCGATGTCATAGCTTAGGTAGAAATTCTTATGTCCACAGATGGTAAAGATTTTCAGAAGAACAGACTTCCATGGTCTCGCTGGAAACATGCAATATTGATTCAATACCTTAAAACGATGGCAGCTGTATTACAGAGTCGAGGTACAACCTATGTTGTAGATGGTTTTGCGGGGCCCGGGCGTTATGTTGAAGACGGAGAGGATGGTTCACCATTATTAGCGGCGAAGCATGCCAAATCTCTATATGATGAAAATGCAAATTATGAATTGAGATGTATCAATGTAGAGTCAGAATCAGAAGTGTTTGAGAATTTGGAGCGCGCGACTGAACCTTACAAACCATTAGTTGAAAACTTTCATGGTAGTTTTGGGGAATATGTAAGAAAAATTCTTGCCCTTATTGGAACTCAACCAACATTATTCTTCCTGGATCCAATTGGTGTCAAAGGTTTGGAGTGGGATGCTCTACTCCCAATATTTAGCAGATATGGACTAAATGGAATTACTGAGTTACTTATACGTTTTGATGCTCGTTCAGCAATAAGACTTACAGGTTCAGATATAACTTTTCATCCTACATTCAATGCGATTCTTGGTGAAACCAATTCTCGTTATTGGCAGGAATACTTAGAAAATTGCGGAAGTTCGGGGCAAGAGCGAAGAGACTGTATTACAGATGCTTATGAAGACAAAATAAAAACACAGTTTGATTATGTTGCTAGAATTCCAATTAAACGGTCTGATGACTTCATTCAGTACTATCTCATATATACAACACGTAATCTGAAAGGGATTCAAGTAATGAATGATGTTTTAGCAGGTGTAAATGATTTGCGTGATAGAACACTTGATGCTGAGCGAATTTCGCGGGATGAACTTGTCCAATTAGATATGTTTGCCACACCTTCAGATACTCAACTAATCAATGAACTTAATACACTAAAGTCAATAATCTTAAGCTATATGAAAAAAGGCGAGACTTATCGACGAGATGATTTACGCGCAATGATTGCCTTACAAGGGAACAATTTTGGACGATTTAGTGGTACTCACTACACAGCTGTGCTTGGCGGTAAGTCAAGAAAATTGGATGTACCAAAAACTTTTGCGACTTTGAAATCCCAAATTGTTGTAACCAATGAATTTGGACGTGGAAGTGACAAAGCTACACTGATGCTGGTTGATTAATTGGTACAGTGACATTATCTTCCATTATAGGAAATTCTTCGCGCCAATCATTCCATTCTAAGTTACCTTTGAAAAATATTGGGATATTCTGATTATCTAATAGCTCAATTAATGAAGCTGTCCATTCTTCTTTAGGTTGGAATATTTTACGCCCATTAGATGCTGCACCGATAATTACCCATTCAAATGGAAGGCTTTCATTTTCTTCAAGCCATGCTTCAAAAATAGGGGCAACATCAAACCATAATGGTTCAATACTCATGAATCGCGTTTTTGCCTCAATTGTTGTCATATGACGCAGATAAGCAGATAATGCTCTTGCTCCGCCTGTTTCGCTCATCAAGTGTCCCGCAGGTAAACTGACACCCACCCATACATTATCTGGAAATGGATTAAACTCTGACAATCGAATAGGGAATTTACTTAGTGTTTGGAAAATATGCCAATCAGCTTCACGCATGACATCCATAACCTGACAAATTTGCTCTCTTGGCACCCAATGCCCAAATAAATCTGCCATGCTTCCCACAAAAATTCCCGCAGGGTCTTTAACTTTTAGTGGATTTTTGAGTTGGTGAGGTCGCCAATAGTGTTCATCAAAGCCTTTATTATATGCTGTATTGAAGCGTTCAGCGATTGTTTTCGCATAACACTCGGTGATTGAACCATCAGGCATTTGCCAAGTGCAACCATGTTTACAGCCACCTGTTGGATTCCATGTATAACCTATGCGTGTAATTTCCTGCCCGTCTATTACTTGACGGATTCGTGTCCACTCAATACCTTTAGGTGGTTTTTGCTTGTTCATTATATTTTATCAATCTAATTTTTTGTTTAGTATAGAACAAATGTTTTGTTTGCGCAAGCTAATTTCTAATATACTAATCTTTTTTATTAGTAAAGGAAAGGACATATTAGATTTTGGAAACAAAAGTTTGTAAATTCAAGTCGTCTTACGCTCACGCGAGAGCCACCATGCCATCATCCATACGACGACATATGCTGAAAATATAAACAGCAATGGGTCAGTTGGGGCGCGGTAACGGGTGGACGGGTGGAATATCAGATAGACAACCGTTTGGCTGATTTGTATGAACCATAATAAGGATACATCACGCCAATCTCTGCGAGAAAGCCACACGCCTACGAACGATAGTATCCACAATCCACCGAAGTAGAGGATATGCACCGTGCGCCCGATGACATTAAACAGGCTGTTATCTTCATATTCGGCATTCGATGATGTGACCCCTTCCTGAGAGCCTTCATCGGTTAACACAAGGACTTCACCGGATTCACTCAAGCGTAGACGTTCGCCTTCGCGTAAGTTCTTCAATGGGGTGACTTGCGGATTCCAGTAAATCCAGAATTTAACCCACATGAGTTCAGGGATTTTATCGGGGTTTTCGCGCAGGTATCGCAGTCCCTCTTGCATCAGTGCATTGTTGATGATGTAGCGGTCGTCGGTGTCGGGCATGTTCTCCGGCGGGGTTGACCACTGCACATCGTAGCCTGCACGGAAGTACGGCACAGTCTGTGGGTTATTGCCTTGATAGACATTCTCGCCACTGTTGAGTGCGACGGCGACAAAGCCACCATGAATCTGATACCCGCGTATCATCCACGGGACAAGCACCAACACACTGATAATCGCAACCGGAGCAAGACGGATGACGGTCTGCTTAAAGCTCAGCCGGAACAAGAACCACAGCGCAATCAGTATGGCTAGCGGTGGCAATAAGGCGCGCGCCAATGCCGATACACCTAATACGATACCCCCAGCAATCGCAATCAGCCATGTGTTGCGGTCAAGCTTTTCACGGTCACGCAAGAGAATCATCAGCCAGACAAATAGGTGTAATAACGTAATCCACAGCGGGGTATCAATTAGTGTCAGGTTTTGGAAGATGAGATAGGGATACAGTGCAAAGAATAAGCCACTGAATGCGCCAATCCATTCGCCCCATGTGCTGGTATCGGTCAGTTGACGCGGGAACAAACGGCGCGAAATATCAAATAATAACCAGATAGACAGTAGGTCAAGCAGGGTATGTAACACACCGACCGCGATATAACTGCGCCCGAAAACGGCATAAAGTCCGGCGAGCGCGTAACTATAGAGCGGTGGCAGAATCGAATCAGCGACTCCGGCTTCGCGTCCATAAACCCCTGTCTCTAGCAGATTCAGGGCATACTCGTCATAGGCGACTGACCCGTGTATCTCTGCACCCTCGTTGCTAAACGCAAACACAGATGGAAACGCCAGCAATATCCCGATGCGGGCGACCAATGCAATCACGAGAACAAGTATTAATTTATAACGGGTGAGCCAATTCCACAGCAACAGCATTACTCCTACGTTTAACTATGCGAGGGCATTATAGCAGTGTTGACGCTTGCGACAATATGCGACCTTAAAACCTAAGTGCCTGTTTGTGCGTACAGATAGATGAGCACGATATGGATACGTACGACTTGCAGAATTGACCCCGTAACCCGTACAATACAGTCACAGGGTACAATTCACACGGAGAATATAATGGCGTTACAAGCGGGAGATGTACTGGGACAATACACCATCACCAGACAAGTTGGGTCAGGTGGTATGGCAACCGTCTATCAAGCTTATCACGAGAAGCTGGATCGGCATGTTGCAATTAAAGTCATGCACGATACCTTTGTGCAAGATGACAACTTCCTCGAACGCTTCCAGCGCGAAGCCCGCATTGTCGCTCGCCTCGAACATCCCCATATTGTGTCGGTCTATGATTATGCTGAATCTGATGGGCAACCCTATCTGGTGATGCAATTCGTAGAAGGTGGCACACTCAAGCGACGCTTCATCAAGTATGGGATGACCTTGCAAGACATCCGCAAGATGATGACTGCACTCGCGGATGCCCTTACTTATGCCCATGAAAAAGGTGTTTTGCATCGGGATATTAAGCCGTCCAATGTGTTGATTGATGACCGTGATATGCCCTATATTACTGACTTCGGGTTGGCACGAATTGCACAGGTCGGTGAATCGACGATTAGCCATGACATGATGCTGGGTACACCGTTCTATATTTCGCCGGAGCAAGCACGCGGGGAAAAGAACCTCGGTGCGACCACAGATATTTATTCGTTTGGGATTATCTTATACGAATTGTTGGTCGGGACTGTACCATTCACTGCCGATACACCGTATGCGATTGTCCATAACCACATCTATAACAAGCCGACTCCACCAAGCCATGTCAATCCAGAACTGACTTCGGCAATTGATGATGTCATTATGAAGGCACTCGCCAAAAATCCGGCTGACCGCTTCCAGACAGCGACAGAACTGATGCAGGCGTTTAATCAAGCGATTGAGACCTCTGGTGTGACGGAACTACCACCAGACCGCAGTTCAATACAGAATCGGTCGGATATGATGCCTGTTGATAGCACCGAACAAGCGGCTGTTCCTGCCCCGATTAATCATCAGCGTCAACCTCCTTACATCGCGCCGGAAATTTCGGAGCAAAGTCCACAAGCACGTTACACGACAGATAGCAAAGGTCGGCGGGTACGGGTGGAAGGTGCGCTGGATATGGGTAACTTTAGCTTTAATGACCTCGGACAGCGAATCGACCGCACCATTCGTACTGGTGTCGATTATGTCAGCGAGTTAGCCGACCAAATTGAAAGCAAAGCCAAAGCACCCGAACCCACACCAGAAGAACAAATCCGGCGACGTGTCGAGCAGAAACTCCATGCCCGCCGTGAAATCTTCCAGCATCTGGTTGTCTATATGGTGATTAATGTCGGCTTGTGGTTTTTGTTTCTATCATCCAGTGGCGCATTTGATGTGTTGAGCGGAACACCGATTAGTGAGATTAGTTTAGGATTCCCGTGGCCCCTCTTCCCGACCATATTCTGGGGCATGGGTGTGGTGATGCAATATATCGAATACTACTATAAACACGGTGGCGGTGCAGATAGACGCGAGGCTGAAATTGAAGCTGAGATTACTCGCCAGATGCGAATTTCACAGATGCGGAATGCTGAACGTCGTAAAGGCACATATGACCCTGAAGAAGAAACTGCTGATTACGAGATATTTGATATTGATAATATCGAGGCGCGTCAAGTCAGACTAAATGAAGACGGCGAATTGACCGATAGCTTTATTCAAGAGAATGAGCCAAATCAACGACGGGCACGGCGGTAGGTAAAGGACACATAACCTCTCCCTAAATCCCTCTCCAACGCATTGAAGAGGGACTTTTATTCCCCCTCCATGAAGCTTCGGGGAGGGGGCTAGGGTGTGGGTTTGTTATTCTAATTTCGGCGGGACTTGGTGACGGACACCTCGAAGGTAATGCCACTACCAAATCCGAACTCCTCTAAGGTCACAACCACTGTCCCATCCATCGGCATAACGAATGTTAGTGGCAGATTGGTGGGGATACCCATCGTCGAGTAGGACATCACCTGCATGCCATCAACACTGGCATAGACAAACAAGTCCTCGACACTACCGGATACCTTTTCCAGATTGAGTGTCACAAGTTCACCTTCAAAGGCATCGAACACCACCAAATCACGGAACAACTTATCATTCAACGTAACGGTGACAGAGCCATCTTCAAGTGATTTCACAGGGTTTCGGGTGACAGTTAATGTGCCGTTGCCTGTGGCAAGTGTATCAAAGGTCGAGATTTCGAGGATATAGGTCGCAGACACATCAAAGATGAGGTTGTTGAGTTCAGCTTCAAAGCCTGCACCGCCATCATCATCATAGGCAAATTCAACACCATCGGTATACAAAACACGCATCACTGTATCAAGCGTTCCGCTGACATTGCCGACGATATTGAGGCTATCACCTGCTTCAACATCGAGTGCATAGTAAGTCGCGGACATGCCTTCGGTCAAGCTGAACGGTGTCGGTTCATCGAATGCAACAGTTTGAACCATGATGGGTGTGATGGTCACGGTATACGGTGCACCGTCTGCACTATCATCAAACGAAGACGAGAAGATTTCCAGTGAGTAGCTTCCAGTATACGGCAGTTGCAACGGACCGATGAGTGAGTCGGTTGTCCCCGGTGCATCGTTGTTGTATGCAATTTCGAGGAATTCTTCGTTGTAGACGGCTGCGGCAGGGTCAAATTCATCAGACTCGACACTGATGAGAACATAGTCGCCTTCGTCTCCGGTAAAGGTTAAGGCTGAGCCACTCAAGGACATCGTGCCTTCAAACACTTGCGGGTCACCCATGACAGGCGTTGTGTCAGCGGTGTCTTCTGTTGTGTCTTCGGTGGTATCCTCGACGGCTTCTTCACTGGTGTCTTCTGATTCGTCAGTTTCAGTTGTTTCTTCAGTTGCATCATCGCTAGTATCTTCGGCGATTTCTTCTTCTGCGGTGACAGTCAGGACAGCACTGGGCTGATTACCAGATGCCCGTTCGACTATGATTGTATAGTCACCTGCTTCATCACCGTCTTCGGTTGCAAGTGTCAGTGTAGCGACACCGTCAGCATCTGCTGTTTCCTCAGTCGAAAACACCGATTCACCGCCGAACATCACGTTGAACGTTACGGTTTCGTTGGCATCCAGTCCGGTTGCCGTAACAACATGGGATGTGCCAATTGCGCCGGATTGTGGGTCGATACTGACAACTGCGCCTGCAATCGTCAGGGTGGTTGAGACGATTTCGCCGTCAGGTAAAACGGCAACCACATTGTATTCACCGGGAGCGTTCAACTCGCGTGACGTGAACTCAAGTGTGCCGTTACCGCTCTCGTCAATAGTCACAACATTACTTTGTGCCAATGTGTTGTCGCTGGCATAACGGATATTAACCCCGATGCGTTCGCCTGCTGGCATACCAGATAGCGTAATGGTATGGGTTGCGCCGATGTCACCTTCGACTGGGTTGACACTAATCGACGCTGTACCGGATTGTTGTGTGTCGTCAGTGGTTGTCGTTTGACTGTCGGTTGGTTGTTCGACAGTTCCATCTGTAATTATCATGCTAGCGGAAGCAATCACTTGTCCGGTGGTCGCGTCACTGATTTCGACCGGATACGTGCCCAGTTCATCGCCTTCGGAACTCTGAATATTAATCGAGAAGTTCCCGCTGTCATCGGCGGTGCGGGTGGTCGCAAATTCAATTTCACCTGAATCGTTGCGAATCGTCAGGGTAATTGCTTGTCCGGCTTCCAATCCGCTGACACTCATGACATGGGTACTGCCAGCAGGTCCGGCTTCTGGATTGACTGTGAAGTTTGCATCTGATGTGACCGTTGTCTCAGCGTCGTCGCTATCGTCTGTTTCTGTGGTTTCATCCGTTTCGGTTTCATCGGTGGTATCAACAGCAGGCGCATCACCAATCGTCAAGGTGGATTCAGCCAGTTGCTCACCATCAATAAAGATGCGGACGTTGTATGTGCCGTCAGCAAGTTCATCATCACTCATGAATGACAAGACAGCAACACCCTCACTAGATGCGCGTGCTAGAACGGTGTCAATCAATGTGCTGTCCTGTGCTGTAATTTGTGCGCTGACACTATCAAACTGCGCCAAGCCCGTAACGGTAATTGTGACTGTGCGTCCGGCTTGTGCAACCTGTGGTGTGATGTCAACGGAAGCATTACGGTCAGGCGGTGGGTCAACAGTAAATTCACCTTGTGCGACCAGATTGCCCATGTTGTTGAAGACTCGTATCACCTGACGACCGGGTACATCATCATCTTCGGCAAAAATTTCGATGTCAATTGCGCCGTTTTCGTTGCTTGTCCATAACCGACGATACACAACTGATTCGGTTTGGCTGGCAGTGATTTCAACAGTATAAGCGGTATCGGGGTCTAGGTCACGGATGCGAATGTCGTGTACGGTGCTAATCGGACCTGATGGTGGGACGACACTCAAATTGCCAACAGCTTCGACAGGGGTGTCGTCTTCGGTGCTGTCACCACTATCGCTATTGTCTGCTTCATCAGTGTCAGATGCGGTGAGTTCAAACTCAGTAGCGGTCAGGATGCTGTTGTTGCTAATGACCTGAACCGTGTAGATGCCGGCTTCGTCGTCGGGTGTGCTGGCTGCAGAGAAGGTGATATTCCCGTCAGCATTAGCGTCTTCGTCACTGGCAAACACAACCAACCCGTTAATCACAAATTCCACTGTGTAGGTGTTGTCGGGTGTCAGTCCGGTTATGTTAATTTCAAAGATGCCCGCCCCAACTACGCCTGCATCGGGCGTAACGCTGATGGATGGTCCATCTTGCGCGAGGAATACCCCCGGAATTGCGACGGCAAGCAGTAACACAGTCGCTATCAACAAACGTGAAACAATGTGTCGCATAAGCTCTTTCCTTCATGATGTCATTTTCAAAAATTCTGTTTTCATTGTAAACGACATTTATAAACGTGAGCTAAACAATCATAGACCATTTATGTAGAAGGCTGTTGGAACGCATAAGATGTGTATCCATCGCTTGAATCTGTTATCATTAAGCCTACAAATTAGACAACTTATTGAAAGAGACCTGATGATGACAAGCAATCCCTTTGACCTCAGTGGACAGACAGCCCTCATTACCGGAGCAGGGCGTGGTATCGGGTTGGCAACTGCCCGTGCTTTAGCCAATGCCGGAGCTGATGTGATTGTTGGCGAATATATTAAAGAAATCGGCGAACAAGCCACTGCCGAAATTGAAAGTATGGGGCGCAAGTCGATGTATATTCCGGTTGATGTGCGTGACTCGGAAAGTGTCGAGGATATGGTGGCGACTGCGCTGGCGAACTTCCCACAGATTGACATTATGGTTAATAACGCCGGTATCGCACAACGGGTCAAAGCCGAGGAAACCACCGATGAAGACTGGATGAATATGATGAACGTCAACCTGAATGGTGTGTTTTGGTGTTGTCGTGCGATTGGACGGCATATGCTCTCACGGCAATCGGGTGTGATTGTCAACATGGCTTCGATGTCTGGTTTGATTGCAAATAAACCACAGGAACAAACGCATTATAACGTCTCCAAAGCAGGTGTGATTATGCTGAGCAAGTCGCTGGCGGCAGAGTGGGCGAATCGTGGTGTGCGCGTATGTAGTGTGTCCCCCGGTTACATCGGCACCGATATGACTAAAGAAGCCCTCAAATCACCGGAACTCAAAACGACATGGCTGGAGATGACCCCGACCGGACAAGTTGGCGACCCTGACGACATCGCGCATGCTGTGTTATATCTGGCATCGCCTGTCGCTAAATTTGCCACTGGTACAAATCTGGTTGTCGATGGTGGGTATACGGCGTGGTAGATTATGAGTAATGGTGTCCTAAGGCGAATACGTACAGCTGTTCACGAAAACCGCTATATGATGACTGACCATGCGCTAGAAGAAGCGGATGATGATGACTTAACACTTAATGATATACTGGATGTATTATTGTTTGGTGACCTTGCTACAACACATACCGATGACCCGCGTGGTGAGCGTTATGTTGTAAGAGGCAATGTCGATGATGACGAAGTTGAGGTCGTTTGTCGTTTTCGAGAGGACGGAACACTGCTGATTATCATAACTGTATACGTAGTATATTAGGTGACAACATGACCAAAAAAACTTACCCATGCGACTTTTGTGACACTGACCAATTACAAGAAGAAAAACAGGTAACGGTAACACGACATCGTAAAGGGCAATGGTTTATCTTTGAAAATGTACCTGCGCTTGTTTGCCCGAATTGTGGACATCGTTATTTTTCTGCTGAGACCTTGATGGCGATGGAGTCGCGCATGACTGCTAAGCCTGATTCAGCCCGTCCAATTACAGCATGGGCGATGTCATTGACAGATGAAGCAAGTTAATTGTGTGGTTGTCGATGGTGGGTATACGGCGTGGTAGGTGATAGGCAGGTATCTAATGCCATTATATTTTGAATCGCATTGGGTAATCCGTTACGACGAAATGGGTGTGTTCTTTGACCTATTTGATATTGCTGACAAGTGCAACGTTCAATTATGTGCTCCAAATATTGAGTTGCCTTCTGGACATCGTACTAAGTGGATTATTGCACAAACAGAGTCCGAAGATACATTTAAGATATTTGTCGGAAGTGCGGGAGAGACTTTGACCTTAGATGGTTGGATACAGATTGATAAACCTGATTTTTTCGTGCGTACGTTAAATCCGAGGACAGAGCTGGAAAGCAATATACAAGCTATCTGGCGAGAATCAATTATTTCTAGTGCCAGATATAATCAGGAGTTGACTCGTTCTGCTGAGGATTAAAATCGCTCAGCTAGAAAAAGCGTGAAGCCCACTCAAGGGGCTGTTTGAACACGACTGATAGGCTATGTGTCTTTGTCAAATTATTGAAAGCGACTGAATGTGGATGCAATCCATACTCATAAAATGACGGTCTACATCAATGTATTGTGTACCAAGATACACATCCAAACAATTGATGGAAAGCATGTCGGGTCATCAAGTTCAGCACCCGGTATGTGGGACATGATTGACGCAACAACAGAATTTCTAAAAGCAGACCTTAAATTGCTAACCAATCGTCTATCAGTGGCAAACCTGATTGCGAATGTTGGCTATGCCGTCCGTCCAACCAATATTACAAGTGCAACTATTGCTGGACGTAATCTTGAGACAGGCTATCCCGATAGAATGCAAGTCTCATCTGACCAATTATATGAGGTACTTGAACCCTATATCGTCGCTATTCTTGGGAAAGTATTGCATCATATGGAAACACAGCAGGTGCTTTTTGATGAAGGACAACAATTGAGCGATACCATTACACTTGCCGGAGATTACCCATACTTGCGCGATTGGGATATTGCCATCGAAACCGCAGTCTATGAGGTGATGTCTCGGTATGTCGATGTGGTGGAAAAACCACGTTAGTTGTTGGTGTAATGGGTATCGCCTCACAGATTTTTCTATAGTTGTTTGTATTCTTCGTATGTTTATCCATCCCATCAGACCTGTTCTTGACGGGTTAATTCGAGGAAGATTTCTTCAAGGTTCATCGCCAACTGACGCAACTCGACGAGTTCCCAACCCTTGTCCACAACTGCCTGTGCAATCGCTGGACGGGGGTCAATGTTATTCGACACAGGGGTGATAATCAGGCTATCGCGTTCGGTATCGACTGTGTCCACGCCATCAATCGACTGAATCACACGGGTGACATCGCCCACATCTCCACTGGTACGCACGAGAATACGTCCACCTCGCTCCAAATCTTGACGCAGAAATGTCGGTGCGCCTTCTGCCACAATCTCGCCTTGATTGATAATCACAACTTTATCGCAGATTTGCTCAGCTTCGGACAAGATATGGGTGCTGAACAAAACAGTGCGGTCTTGCCCTAACTCACGGATGAGATTGCGCAATTCGATGACCTGACGCGGGTCAAGCCCAATGGTAGGTTCGTCGAGTATCAGCACTGATGGATTGTGAATGATGGCAGATGCCAGTCCGAGGCGTTGCTTCATCCCTTTGGATAGGGCGCGAACACGACTCTTGGCACGGTCAGCCAGTCCAACCCGTTCGAGTGCGTCGAGTGCTTTCTGCTTGCGGTCAGTCAGCCCACGCATCTCGCCGATATATTTGAGGTAGCCTATTGCTGTCATATCACGATATAGGGGAACATTTTCTGGCAGATACCCGACATGTTCGCGCACATCCATACTCTGCTCAAACACATCAAACTCGGCAACGGTGGCTGTGCCGGTTGTGGGTGGCATCACACCTGTCAGAATCCGCATGGTGGTTGTTTTGCCTGCGCCATTCGGACCTAAGAATCCGGTCACTTGTCCAGAATGTGCTGTGAAAGAGATGCCCTTCACCGCCACAAAATCGCCATATTTCTTTGTCAGGTTGGAGACTTCTATCATTGTTTTGCTTTCATATTTATAACCACCCAGATATTATGCCACAAAGTGCTTAGGTGTATTGAGGGTGGGCTTCATTATTTTGATAGATAGAAGGCGTGCCATTTCGTGCCCAACTTCACCTCATCATGATATAATATGACTACAGGCATTCAAACGCAAACACAAGGTATTGCACAGCATGGTTAATGTTCAACAAGAATCATCGTTACATGCACGCTACGTCGTGAAGGAAAAACTGGATGAAGGTGGCATGGGGGTTGTGTATCTCGCTACTGACCGCCTGACGGGTAAAGATGTCGCGCTCAAACAAGTTAAGTTTAATCAGATTGGCGCATCCACCTCCAACGAAACACTCTCCGATAGCCTCGATGCTAAGAATGCTCTTGCGCAAGAATTTCGTGCGATTGCCTCAATTCGTCATCCGAACATCATCAGTGTGCTTGATTATGGGTTTTTATATGATGGGTCGCCCTTCTTCACGATGGATTATCTGGACGAGTTCAGCGACTTTGTCACAGGTGGTCAGACCAAGTCCGTTATTGAGAAAATCGAATTACTGATTGAACTGCTGAATACGCTGGAATATCTGCATCGGCGCGGTTTACTACACCGTGACATCAAACCGGGGAATGTCGCACTCTATCAAGACCATGTTAAATTACTCGATTTCGGGTTATCAGTTGATGCAGAAACGATTCAATCTGATGATAATATGAAGATTGTCGGCACAATCGCATACATGGCACCGGAAGTTTTACAGGGATATAAGCCAACGCCGTCATCGGACTTATACGCTGTCGGAATTATGGCGTATGAAATATTTATCGGCAGACACCCTTTTAACTTAAATAACATCAACATGCTGATTATGGATGTCATCAGTACCATGCCCGATTTATCTATTATGGATACGATTCGTCTATCCGACCCGCCACTACAAATGGAGTCTGAGACAGATAGTGAGCGCGATAAACCCGATTTAGACACCACGATGGAAGCAACAGCCGTCCTTGCATCCGAAGATATTCCAGCTGATATAACGGCATCATACCACCCATCGACTGCCAAAGGGAGTATTCTGCGGAGTGTATTTGAGAAATTGCTGGCTAAGGACGCTGAGCAACGGTATAGCCACGCGATTGATATTATCCGTGAACTGAACTTTTTGATGGAGCGCAGTCGTATCCGTCAATCCGATATGGTGCGCGAAAGTTATCTGCGGTCGGCAAAGTTTGTCGGGCGTGAAGCTGAACTAAGTATCTTGCAAGATGCGCTCGAAGACACAGCAATGAATCATGGGAGTGCATGGCTCATTGGTGGAGAAGTCGGTGTGGGGAAGACACGACTGATTGACGAATTGCGTGTTTATGCACTCATCAAAGGTTATACGGTTGTCAGTGGTCATGCGGTTGCGCATAACAATATCCCCTATCAATTATGGCGTGACCCCGTGCGACGACTATTGTTGAACGCTAACGTTTCAGATGTGGATGCGAGTGTGCTGAAAGACCTTGTGTCCGACATTGAACGCTTGATTGAACGTGATGTGGATGACCCTGAACCCCTTGACGGTGAGAAACACAAAGAACGTCTACAACTGGCGATTCTGAGTATGTTTCAGGCAGTGCGTGCGCCCGTGTTACTGATTCTGGAGGATATCCAATGGTCGCCCAACAGTGTTGACATCCTCAACCGCTTGTCGTCGATTATCACTGACAAGCGCATTATGGTGATTGCGACCTTCTTGCAAGATGAAAGTGAAAACTTGCCAGAGCAACTACCGGACTTCCATCTGATGGAACTCAAGCGACTCAATCGTATGGCGATTCAAGTATTGAGTGAGTCCATTATTGGGTCGAAGCAGGGAGTCGATAAACTCATTGATACGCTCTACCGAGAGACCGATGGCAATGTTTACTTTATGATTGAGATTCTACGTGAACTTGCCCTCAAGAGTGGTAGCTTACATACGATTGATGCTGCCCGATTATCAACAGATGTATCGAGTGAGGGTGTTCATAAGATTCTACGACAACGCCTCAACAAAGTTACCGTTGGTGGATTACAACTGCTCAAGATGATGGCACTCGAAGGGCGTGATATTGACCTTGATGTTGTCAACGCGATTCAACTCAATTTTAATCTCGACCAATGGTTTGTGAATTGCTCTAACCTTAGTATTCTTGACACAAGCGAGGATGGTGAGTGGCGATTTGTCCACGATGCGATGCGCCGGACAGTTCTGAATACCATTGCTGATGATGAGCGCGCCGAACTCTATGGCACGTTGGCGGATGCGATTGAATCCGTGCATGGAGAAAAAGAAGAATATGCTCAAGTGCTTGCTTCCCATTATCGAGAAGCAGGTAACAACGAGAAAGAACTGACCTATGCTAGACTTGCAGCTAACTATGCCCTGCACATCGGTAACTTGACCGAAGCCCGCGACTTATATGACCGTGTGCTGGAATTACTCCCGCAGGCAACAGATGATACTGCCAGTTTACTATCGCGCGCCGATGTCGAAATCAGCCTCAGTAAGACGTTGAATTATCTAGGAGAATATGACCGCGCTCGTGACATCTCTGTACAAACAATCACGACACTTCGTACAGTGGAAGACTCCAAACAATTAGCCGATGCCATGATTGAGCATGCTGAGGTGTTAAAACGTCAAGGTGAACTCGCCGAATCGGAAGCGTTGGTTGCAGAAGCCCTCGGCATTGCTACTGAACTCGGCTATCAACAAGCGATGGTTTATGCTTTTGACCGCCTCAGTGACTTGAGCAATGAACAGGGTAATTATGAGCAAGCCCTGACCTTTGCCAATCAAGGTTTAGCATTAGCGGAAGAAATCGAAGACCGGCTGGCACAGGGTAGTCTACAAAATAATCTTGGTATTATCGCATTTTCACAGGGACAGACCGATACCGCCCGTGAACACTTCACCCGTGCGAAGGAAATCTATGCCGACAGTGGGCAAATCCGCAATGTTGCTGCACTGGACATGAATCTCGGTGCTGTCATGGGGCAAGGGGGTGATCTCGATACCAGCTTAACCTATTTTGAAAGTGCCCTAGAAACCTTCCGTACTATCGGCGAGAAGCGTATCCTTAGCCGAATTTATAGCAATCTCGGTTTTGTCGCTTCACTTAAGGGGGATATACAGTCCTCAATCACCTATTATGAAGACGGGCTGACGATTGCCCGTTCGATTGGGATTCCGGTAGAAATCGCGCTGATTTTATGTAATCTTGGTGATGCTAATGAGCAACTTGGTGATGTGGGTGAAGCGCGTCAAAACTTTATCGAAGCCATTGAAATTGCACATAACTCCTCAGCTACCCAAGCGACCCTATCTGCACTGGGTCATATGGTTTCAACTGTTGATAACCCGACCACTGCGCTAACCATTATCGGGCATATTCTGGAAAATCCAGCTAGCAATCAGGAAGCCACAGTCCGCGCAAACGAAACATTGGAGACTATCCAATCTAATCATGCTGACATCAATACTGAGCAATCGTTAGCCACAGGGCGCGAGATGGTACTTGATGATGTTGTCGCATTGGTTTTGTCGAGTAGCTCCTGACAGCGTTTGAAGACACTGCATTAACTTGATAGCTGTCAAGTCAGCACCTCAGCAAGTCAGCCTTGTATACTACTTTTAACTGACAAGTTGTTTTGTATCCAATTGTATTGATTTTTGTTGTTGGACGCATGGTTATGCGTCCCTACGAATCTTGATATGGATACAATTTTGTAGGGGCATATAACGATATGTCCGAGAGAAAAACACATATGTTGAATTTTAAAACAGGTTCTACAGGGTTTTTATGTTTTGATGATGTCTGAATGTATAACGAATCACTAAAACCAACAACCGAAATTATAGCGGATTCAGATTACGTTCGGACATTGATTTATTTTGCGACCTAATACATCAAACGATATGTGTTTACAAGCCATCAGCCTGTCAGCTTGTCAGCAATGTGAAAGGCTGATTTGCTGAGATGCTGACTTGCTTAAAGCTAGCGTTTATGTGGTGTTATTCTATCATTATGATATGTGTGTTTGATGATTGAATTTGCTATAAAACAAAAAGCGGTGGGACAATGCCCACCAACTTTTTTAGGTCTATATGTGATGATTGTGGCTACTCGTAGTGTTTGCGTTTGCCACATTCAAGCCCTTCAATCGCATCGACATCAAAGCCATCTGCATTACCGTTAAACTTACTTGGGTCGGTTACATCTACCAATTTGATGTATTTGGCATAAGGTAATGTGCCGAGGTCGTAAGCCTCATCTTTATCATCGGTCGTGCCGAGGTATTCCCATGTTTCGCCATCAATCGAGGCATAGACATCAACGGCTTCAGGATAGTTGCTCCAGTCACGATTCTGGTCACCATATGATGTTTCCCAGATACGGACATCATCGCCTGCGGTATTCACAATCACACGGTTCTTGAAGCCGACGATAATCGAACCCGATGGTGTATCCCCATGCGCGAGACCTAGCGACACAAAGTTTAAGCGGTTGTTGTTTTGTGGTTTGCCACGCGCCTTGCGTTCACGCTGACGATTCTTAGGTAGGTCGTCACCATTTTTACGTTTGCCGGGTGAATACTCAACAATCTCTCGTGCATAGCATTTGTTCAGGTTTCTGGAAATGACTTCTATGCCGAAGATGTCATAGGTATATTCACCACCGTCTTTGTCACGGATTGTACCTGTCACATCGTATGTGCCCTCGGTGTCATATTGGCAGGTAAAGCTCATTGCTGTTGCATTGTCTGCACCCTGCCCATTGCCACAGGTGAAATCGTAGGTAAAGCCAGCGGTCACATCTGCGCTACTTGGGTCAGTCGGCAACGTTAGTGAGAGAGTAATCGTCTCGCCAATGTTAATTTGTGTGCGGTCAGCGTTGAAGGTCGCTTGTGGAACTTCGTTCGCTACTGTGACATTGAGTTCCGTTGTTGCGGTCTCACCATCTGCATCAGTCGCCGTGATTGTAACGATGGCAGACGCTGGACCATCTCCTGCTGTGATTGACCAGTCATTCGATTCAGGGGCTTTGTTTACCGTGATACCCGCTTCATTCGCGCTCATAGACAGGTTAACTGTTGTGCCATCAGGGTCGATGACTGTCCCCATGCTTTTAGTCGCGCCTTCGCTGATGGAGACATCAACCGGACCACTACCGATGCTAAATTCAGGCGTACCACCAAATCCACAGTCAAACGGATTAAGCGTGCTGGTGAATATGGCAATGTTTGGTGAGACAGTTTTCACAGTTGCATCATTCCCTGTTGTGTTCGCCAGTGGCGGTAATCCGGCAGGGACGAAGTTACAGGCATTCGGATATGTCAGCCATAAGCCAGCAAGTAACGAGACATGTGGTGCAGAGTAGGATGTACCTGCGCCGAGGACTGTGCCTTCACCTGCGCTATTCCGTGCTAGATAGACACTCACACCGGGTGCTTCGATATTGCCATCATGCGAGAAGGGCCAGAATGTCCCGTTATCGCCAACCCGTGCCGAAGATGCAATTACCTCTGGATAGGCTGCCGGCTTTAATGGTGCGCCACCGAGTAGATGACGGAAGTTACCTGACGAAGCCACGGGAATTAGTGCGAAGTTTGGTTCGCTGTGTGATTTTTGTAGATAGTAACGCATCAATGTTTGGATATTATCAAACGGATTGGTGTCGTCGGATGGATTAGGTTCTTCCACACTGTTGAACAGATACTGGAAGTATTCATCGACAAATTTCGGCGGGATACCCATCACATCAACGAAGTAATTGCTTAGCCCATAACCAACAGGCGCAACTTGACTGCTTGGTTCGGGGACTTCACCTTCGCAAATGGGTGATTGTGTACCCGCTGTTGATGTTTTACCATTCAATGTCCAGACGATATTGCCATAGTTGAACACTTCATCGTCGTTCCAGTTGCCTTCGCGCTCCTGACTAAAGACAAAACGATGACGACCGGGAGCAAATACAGTTGGTTGAGAACCATTGAGAGCTGTAGGAGAAATCTTATTCTGTTCACCGAGTGGAATTTCGACGGTGTAGTTGTTCTTGTTGTTATAGCCCCAGTAGCCAGTGATAGTTGTTTCACCAATAACAACACACTCTAGTACAGGAGAAATCTTCTCAAATGGTAGCTCTGGCTCAATTTCACCATTGGTGATGTCGTTAAATTCTTGGAAGTTAAAGTCAGCTGTCACGGTGAATGTCTCGCCGGACTCGCTATCTGTCAATGTGACATCGGTATCATCATCGCAAGGGACAAGACCGAAACTCATATTCACAATCACATGCGCATTGTCACCGAGTGCATCAACAGCCTTCTTGATTTCACCTGCGACCAATGACGCATCCATAGTGCCATCACCAATATCGACATTCTGTACGGTGATGTTGGGCATGCTCTTTTTGGTAGCCATCAAGTTGATGAGCCAGTCAACTGTCGCACGGACTTTATAGCCATGTGATGTGTCCGGTGCAATAACGTCACCCACAGGTGGATTTGTAAAATCATCAACGACAAGAATAACGACAGGAACACTGTTATAGCCCGCGCCACCAATAACCGAATCTACTGGGTCATCAACGGTTGGGTCATCTGTAATCAACCAGTCGCCTTCAACCTCTGTTACCAGTTGAACCAGAATGTCTTCTAGGGATGTGACATTGAAACCCAATGAGGTGACATTAAAGCCCAATGACGTGACATTGAAACCGAGCGAAGTCACATTAAAACCAAGCGAAGTCACATTGAAGCCCAATGACGTGACATTGAAACCGAGCGATGTGACATTAAAACCTTGTCCGTCAATTTTTTCATTATTAATGACACAAGGGATGCCTGTTGGCTCTGCATATGTTTCGATAGGTGTGGCTATCGAGACACTTAAAATCAAAATCAGGATGAATAATGTTAGGTAGTGCAGTGATGTCTTAATTGTTCTCATTAAAATCACTCCTACATAAATAGAATACTTTTATCATACGATAGATTACGCTTCGTTACAAATTTTGAACGTTAAGTCTTACATAAACTTTATATAATTGATTTTATTTTTCTAACGCTATCTTACGGAAGCCTTATTCCTCATCTTCAAGTGTTGCTGTGGGCGTTGCTGTTGATGTGTTTGAAGGCGTTGCCGTTGGTGTAAATGTTGAGGTGAAGGTCGGCGTAAATGTCACTGTGGGTGTTAGGCTAGGTGTAATAGTTGGTGTAAAAGTTACTGTTGCAGTCAGAGTCGGTGTGTGTGATGAGGTTGGCGACGGTGTTGGGGTGAGTGTAAATGTGGGGGTAACCGATGGTGTTGTGGTATCGTTGCTGATGATAATTGTTGTAGAAGTTAGGGTCGGTGTGTGTGATGGCGTTGGCGTTGATTGTGGCGTTGCTGTTGGTTGTGGAGATTGGGTCGGTTGGGTTTGTGGTGTGTTAACTTCAATCAGAGAACGAATCTCGTCTACACCTGTAATGTCTGTAACATAAAGAATCGTTTCATAGACTCCGCCCACCGCAAACGTAAAGCTTGGCTCGAAAGCTGTACTATCAATTGTGCCGTCACCATCAAAGTCCCATTGGTAGGTTGCGTTTTCGCCCGATGAATAATTATAGTATTGCACAGTCAGCGGTGCAGTGCCCTCGAACGGCTCAGCGATAAAGTCTGCAAATAATTCAAAACTATCTTGGTCTTCATCATCGACAAAGGGTTCTTCTGTCGGCTCTACAGCACGGTCGGCGACGATAACCTGCGTTTGTGCAACGGACGTTTTCGCTCCACCAAAGCGGTCAAAACCCTTCACAGTTAGGGTGATGGTGTATGTGCCTGTTGTCCCATAACGTTGTGGCAAAGGGGCATCAGATGCGCTGTCTATCTGACCATCGCTATCAAAATCCCACTCATAGCTGTTATTTGTACCTGCCGATAGATTGGTAATCGCTACTCGCAACGGTCGTTGTCCTGATGATGGCGACACTGAAAAATCAGCTTTGGAGTCCTCAGCATAGATTTGCTCAAGGTTATCATCTGGCGAAGATGAATAAACATTGATGGTTGCTGTGGCGGTATCTCGTCTGCCTTCGTCGGATTCAACATCAAGACGTGCGGTATATGTGCCGACTTGTGAATAGGTAAATGCCGGTGGACTCACACCGACGTGGTCAATCCGCCCATCACTATTAAAATCCCAGCGATACGTCAGACCACTACCTAATGTGCGGTTGGTGAATTGAACAGATAGCGGAACTTGACCTGATGCAGGGGATGCGAGGAACTGTGCAAAGGCATTGCCTCGTCCCACATTCGATTGTGCAGTATTGGCAGAGTAGACCTCAATAACTTTTTGACTTTGCAGGATAGTGTTATTGGTATCAACCACACCTAATGTCAGAGTATAGACACCGGGCGTATTGTACGTAATGGTGGGTGGTTCAAAGTCTGTGCTATCGACCACGCCATCACTTTCAAAATCCCAGAGGTAGCCTTGTATCGGTCCTGCTGATAGGTTGGTTACAACCACTTGTAAAGGGGCATCACCGCGCGGGATATTGACTGAAAAATCGACCAGTAATGTTCCCTGTGTTGGTGTGACTGTCGGCGTGAGTTCCGATAGTTGTGGCTCATCAGTGGTTTCTGCTTCTTCTGTTATTTCTGCCTGTATGACTGCCTCCGTGCTTTCGGCTTCTTCCGTTGTTTCGATGCTTGCTGAATCATCGGTTGGTGTGGGCGTTTCTGTTAGATTACTTGATACGGTAGCTGTTGCTTCGGCATTGGTATCTGCCGTACTATCAGCGATGTCCAATGCAACCAATGTTGGCAGTGGATCCGATGGGGGATTTGACAATAATCCAAAGCCCACCACGATTAACAATAAGACAACAAGCAACCCACCCATACCCGCTAGCAATCGCCATGTCGAACGCGCTGTTTGTGGGTGTGGGAGGTGAGCAATAATCTGTTGAGCAGTCACATCTATATGACGTGATAGCTTGATGGATGCTGGGGGGAGGAGGTCGCTTTGATACGGTTTGACAGCAACCGGAATGACCTCGCTACCACGCGATTGTATGAATTTGAGCAGACGACTATAGGCTTTATGACCCGTTGTCTGTGGGTCGGCTAACCAGACAATAGCATCGGTCGCTGTCACTTGTTGACGGACGATTGCTGTATCAGTTTTCGCTGTCACAATAGCAACTTGAATACCCTGCGTGTTTAATGCCTCGCGCAATTGTTGTGCGTATTTACGATGATGGAGTCCAGCTACCAATAGTATCCGTGCCACGCGGTTAGTCCTGTCATGAGCGATAATCGCACTTCAAGCATAGACATTTTTGAATCAATTCGCAAATAGAATGCTCCGTATGAATTTGCAAATGCAAACATATGTTTAGGATTTTCTCACGATATATATGGTAGAGTTATAAGATGAACACATAGAGTAAAGAACCAATGAAAACAGTTTTTAATCTCACACCAGAAACCCTACAACGCCTCGAACAACAGGCTGAACAAGATGGTTGCACTGTTGATGAACTCATTGATGGCTTGCTTGAGTATCGTCAAACAACGGAAGTTGAATTGCAACAAGTCAAGCTGAACCTCAAAGAAGCGTTGGGTGCGGGACGTGTGGGCTTGTGGGATTGGAACTTTATGGCTGATAAAGCGACTTATTCCGACGAGTGGAAACAAATACTTGGTTATGCACCACATGAATTTGAAGATAAGCATGCGAATTTTATCGCCCATGTTCATCCCGATGACCTTGTTGGATTATCACAAACCATTGAGCGAGCTATTGCCGAAATACGCCAGTCAGAAGTTGTTGAATTTCGCCTACGTCATAAAGATGGTCATTATCGTTGGGTGATGGCGACAGGGTCTATCCTCACCAATGCAGATGGCATACCGGAGCGGTTGATTGGCTCTATCATTGACATCACCGGACAAAAAAATGCTGAAGAAGCTCTGCGCCACAGTGAAGAACGCTATCGCAATGTTATCGAGAACCTCAACGATATGTGTGTGTTGTTTGACCCGCAACTCAAGATTATTATGACCAACCCAACCGCAGTTGCTTACACTGGGATTCCACGTCTGGCACTGCTTGGCAAACATAGCGAAGACATCTTTCCACCGTCTTACCATGCTTTATTGGAATCTGCCCGCGATACCAAGAAAATTCAGGCAGCAGAAATTACACTTGATGGTTTATATGGTCAGCGGACGCTCATCGTCAAGAATATTCCTATCATGGATGTGACCAACCGTCTGGAGAATATTGTCTCTATTACGCACGACATCACCGAACATCAACAGATGCAAGCCCGTGAGTTTGAGCTACAGTTAGAAAAAGAACGGATTCAGCTATTGGGGGAGTTTGTCCAAGATGCGGCTCACGAGTTCCGTACCCCGCTATCGACTATCAAAAGCAGTACATATCTGATGAAGCAGACTGGATTAAATGATAAACACCGCGTCAAAGCAGACCAAATAGAGATGCAGGTGTCTCGTATCCAACGCCTTGTTGATACCTTGCTGATGATGGCAAAGCTCGAACGGAGTGACGAACTTCACCTGAGCGCAATGGATGTGTACGCATTGCTCAAGCGCACTTGTGATGACGTGAAGTCATTGTATGAGCATGAAACGCCAGATATTATCTGCAATATTCCGAAGGGGTTGCCAGCGGTACAGGGTGACCTTGTTTATCTGACTGAGGCAATCAAACAAATCGTGGATAACGCTGTCCGCTTTACGGCACAGGATGGCAAGATTACGGTTTCTGCTGGCGTGGAATCTGAATGGGTGTGGGTCGAAATTGCAGATACAGGCATCGGTATCCATGCTGACGATTTAGCACATATTGTCAAAACATTCTGGCGACAGGACGAAGCCCACTCCACACCGGGGTTTGGCTTAGGCTTGCCCATCGCCCAACGCATTATCACGTTACATGGTGGCGACCTCACTATCAACAGCACGCTCAACGAAGGAACAACCGTGCGTATCACTATGCCGAAGTTAAGTTAGCCTGCTCGACTGGTTATCCACACTTGCTCATCACCAGACATACCCGTTAACTCGAAGGTGCGGTTTTTCTGACGTTTGGCATCGGCTTCTGTCTGCCAATAGCTAAGCTTACGTCCTTTTTGTTCTGCCACAAAGTTGAGCGTCGCCATCACATGGGCACATCCAACACCCCGAAATTTTGACCACTCGCAGGTGCAGGTGCTATGAATACGATTGTTCTCATCGGGCTTGAGGGTGACAATATGCCGTTGATTGGGGTCGGTGGAACTATCGACTGCGAATGTGTACTCATCAACCCGACCCACCACCAACTTCCGGCTTCTGGATTGAATATGTTTGATGTTTTTGGGAATCATCCACAAACTTCTTTCTACTAGGTTTGCGAACATATATTCTAATTGTAACAGATTTTATGTCAGAATCGTGTTAAAACGGTCTGAAAATAAGAGAAACCGTTGTGATTATCTAATCTACACACACACGTTATTGCTCATTTTCACTTACGGTATATGATAGAGATAGGAGAGCCAGATGGTTGATGAGGTATTTCATGGCAGAGTTTACACAAATGACAGCGTGGTTAGATGCAATACAAGTCCCGCTGATGATAATTGACCGCAAGGGGGTTGTGGTTGGGTTTAATCGTGTTGCCCAAACCCAAACCGGTGTGGGAGCAGATAGTATACTGGATAATCTAATTTGGAATACTTCCTTTCAGATTGATTGCGATTTGCAAGAAGCCTTCCCGCTGGATTCAGTTGCATCCCAGATTACACGCTTCCAGACTAACGGACGCGATAACAGCTTTATCAAATGGACAATCAAGTCCACGATAGATGAAGCGGGTGCGCCACAATGGATGTGTACAGGGCAGGTCGCTGATAATCATGAACCACCGTATCGTCAGATGTTTGAGCATAACCCAGCTGTTATGTTGTTGATTGACCCCAACGACGGGCGGATTATTGATGCTAACCGCGCTGCGACACGCTTTTATGGGTATAGCGTTGTGGAAATGTGCGCGATGAGTTTACAAGAAATTACCAACCAAGCCGATAATAATATGATTGGGGAACTGAAACGGGGTATCGCAAACGGGCAAGATTTCCTCGTATTCCAGCATCATACCTCGCTGGATACCGACCTTGATGTCGAAATTTTTCCGTCGTATGTCGAATTAGGCGAAACGCAATTGATGTACTGTGTTGTCGTTGATGTGACTGACCGCAACCTGATTGAAGACGCGCTACGTTCCAGTGAATTACAATATCGTCAACTGGTCGAATTGATGCAAGAAGGGCTGGCTGTCCATGATATTAACAACATCAATACCTATGTCAACGACAAACTGACTGAGATGCTTGGCTATGACCGTGATGATTTGCTTGACAAACCCATCACCGCTTTTATGGATGAGACCAATGAAGAAATTGTCTATCAAAACACTGATGCGCGACAACGGGGACAGAATAGCAAATATGAATTGACCTTTAGTCATCGTAGCGGTCAACCCGTGTATACACTCGTCGCCTCGACACCGATTGTCGATGATGACAAGAATGTGACGGGTAGCTTCAGCGTGATTACCGACATTACCGAACAAAAACTGGCAGAAGAATCCCTCCGTCAGAGCAATGCCGAACTGGATGCTTTTGCACATACCGTCGCCCATGATTTAAAGAGTCCAATCTCGGTGATGATGGGGTTCGCCAATGTACTGGAAGCTGACTTTATCCATATGTCTGACCATGAACTCAAAGACTACCTGCACTCGATGGCACGTACCAGCGATAAGATGATTACGATTATTGATGAGTTGCTCTTATTATCTGAGATGCGTAATATCGACGAGGTAAGGGTTGAAGATGTTGATATGGCAAGTGTGATTGATGATGCGTTGCTCCGGCTCGATTATATGCGCGAACAATACGGCGCAACCATTAACACACCCGATGCCGACACATGGATTTCGATTACATCGCATGCCCAATGGATTGAAGAAGTCTGGGTTAACTATATTAGCAATGCGATTAAATATGGAGGGCAACCACCACAGGTCGATATGGGGTGTCAGGATGATGATGACCATGTGATTTTCTGGGTGAAAGATAATGGGCGCGGTATCCCTGAAGAAAGCCTTGATGAGGTTTTTATGCCCTTTACTCGTCTGGAACAGGTTCGCATCAAGGGGCATGGGCTGGGCTTATCTATTGTGCAACGTATTATCACAAAACTCGGTGGTGAGGTTGCCGTAGATAGTGTAGTTGGCGAAGGCAGTATGTTCAGCTTCCGCTTGCCGAAAGCACATCAAGTCGCCGAAAGTGAATAAGTCTCTACAAATTCCTTAATTCTATATGGTTGACCCTTGTCTAAATTATGGTTTATTCTAAAAGAAATAAATTGTAATGTTAGACAGGTGTCTTGTCATGATTGGAAATGTAATATTTAAATTTGCAGGTAAAGTAACCTCGCTGGAACAATTGCGCGAACATTTACCGGACATACTGTTGCTCCCTGCATTAGAGCAAGTCTTGACGGCGACACAAACCAGCTCACTCACACGTACCCCTTGCCCGATTCATAACAAACTGCCACAGGTTATTGTTGAGATTACCAAAACCGGAAAGATTGATGTCAAGACGGTCAGTTGTTGTGACATGATGGACAAAAAAGTCACAACATCACTGCGGAGTACGCTTAATGCTACAGCGTATTTCCAACCGGGGATGACACTGACACTACAAGTGCTTGACGATTATAGCGATGTGTATAACTTTGATGCTCACACCCTCAAAAAATTGGTACTGGGTCGCCAGAGCAAAGATGACAAAAGCCAACTTGACATCGACCTCAACGAACATGGTGGACAATCGAAAGGTGTGTCCCGTCGTCATGCCTATATCGTCTGGAAATCAGGCGCATTACATGTTGTGGATAACGGCAGTGCAAACGGAACATTCCTCAATGGGTCGCATCTAACACCGTATAAACCGCATAAGCTACGCGATAAGGATGTGATTCGCCTCGGCAAACTCAATATAGAGATTGGTGTTACCGATACTTAGACCATACAACCCATTGTATAATTTCTAACCAAACATCTTGAACGTAATCGGTGCGGGTAGATTCATTGTCTGTGTGTGACTGAGTAACCCTGTTTCGCTATCAATTTTGAATACTGCCAGATTATCTTCTCGACGATTTCCCACAATTAGGAAGTCCCCATTGTTATCTAACATAAAGGCGCGGGGCCAATGTCCGCGTGTGGATTCATGCCCGACGACCTCTGATGGAATACCATTATCATCCAAGCGATAAATCACGATGCTGTCATGACCACGATTCGAGCCATATAGGAATTTTCCGTTGGGATGCACATGGACATCAGCACAGAAGCTTTCGCCATCAAAATCATCGGGCAGGGTAGAACGGGTATCGCGGTGTGTCCATGTATCATCATCATAATCATAGGTCACCATCGTCGAATCTAGTTCGTTGATGATATACATACGCTGTAAAGTCGGATGAAAAGCAACATGACGTGGACCTGCTCCGGCGTGTAAATCAAGCGTTGTATGTAGGCTTAATGTACCGGATTCCGTATCCAGCGCATACAAGTAAATTTTATCTGTCCCCAAATCTGGCACAACCGCAAAACGATTATCCGGTGTGGTCACTATCATATGCGGGTGTGATTCTTGCTGACGGTCTTGGTTTACACTACTCCCATCATGTTCAATCATGGTGGTGTGGGCTTGTAATTCGCCATGTTCGTTGATTGGATAAATACGAATATTCCCGCGTCCGCCAATGGCTGCATAATTCACCATCAGCACATTCTTGCCTGATTTATCGACATAGACATAAGCGGGGGATGTTCCCTCCGCAGGCAGACGATTAATCAGTGATAGGTGTCCTGTGTGGTCATCAACCGCAAACATCACAACTTCATAGTTATTATCGGTTGTCGTCGCTGACAAGAATTTGCCGTTGGGATGGAAGTTCAGATAATGGCATTCGCTGATGTCGGTGACTTCCTGCACAATACTGAGTGTGCCATCATCGGTGTTTAGTTCCGCGACGGTTATGCCGATTGGACTCTCATCTTTGGAGTTTGCAATATAAATCAATGGGTTTGTCATGGTATGGTTGTCTCCCGTGGGTTGGCTTATTGCCTCAGACTATAGCGCACATCCAGACTGTTGCCTATGATTTTAATGGATAGATTGCCCGCTTGGTATAGATTGCGCCGTCGCTTGTCAGGTTACTTTCGTATAGGGCAAACTCGGTAATCGGGGCTGGTTCGATGTAAAGGCTGATGTGGTCTTCAATCCATTTTTGTGCATACCCGCGACGCATCGGTTTCTTAAAGCGCATCAAGGTAATATGCGGGTGATAACGGCGTTGTTCGCGGTTGAAGCCTTCGTCTTCGAGTGCATCACCAGTTGCATCGTGTAAGGCGCGCAACTCCGGCGTATTATCGACCCCTGCCCAAATCACTTTGGCACGGTCTTCAATCGGGAATTGCCCCACACCGCCAATTGTCAAATCGAAAGCGGGTACATCAACTTGTTTGAGTATCTCTTGATAGGCATCGGCAACAGCATCAGGTACATTCCCAATAAAGTGTAAAGTCAGATGCAAACCCGCGCGTGTTGCCCAGCGTCCGGGGGGCAGGTCATCTTCTTTGAGTGCCAGCAGCCCGTCTTTGATGGTGTTGGGTAAATCAATTGCTACAAATAAACGGGGCATGTTGTGTCCTCTCGTTTGTCGTTCAGATTGGCTTCAGTATACTGGAAACAAGAAATAACTGTCAGGGATAGCAACCTATGAAACCAGCTTTTGAGATAATGGACTTATTTTATGAAGATGAACAACTGATTGTCGCAGGATTAGTATTTCAAGACATTCAGCTTGATGACAAACTTCATGTCAAAGACCAAATTTACACTATAAAAGACATCATCTACTTTGGGCATTCACTGGATATGATTGAAAGAGGAATGACCGTAAAGCTTATAGTTGATAGAGAGAGCACACTAGACAATTTTCCAGCTGATGCAAAGTACGCCTACCTTGTAACAACATGATTTCCCCTGCCAACACATCCAACATATAATAATGTGTAGGAGAGTTTATGGGGAGAAACAACTATGCTGACCAATCAACATCGCTTTGTGGCGCGGATGATACATTGTAACGAACGAGTCGATTACAAGAAGCACATGTGCGGGGTATGCCATGCCCTCGGTGATGATTATGGCTTTCTGTCGCGCCTGATTACCAACCACGAGATTATCTTGCTGAACATGCTGACCGAAGCCCAATGTGAAACCCCATCCGATGATGTGATTCGTCGTTGTCCCCTCAACCCGCGCCTGAATGTCAAAACCAATCAAACGGTATCGAGCCGATTTGCAGCGGCGATTGCAGTGATGTTGGTTAATACCAGTGTCGAAGATAACCTGCGCGACGGCAAAGGTTTACAACTACCGACGCGATTATTAAAGACCATGACTTCACGTTTAGCGACCCGCGCACAAGATACCCTCAGCGGATTGGCATTTGATACCCGCAAATTATTGTCACTCCAAGATGAGCAATCTGATGCCGAAGCCAATGGGGATAACCCGATGTTGCCCTCCATGCAGAGTAGCGCGACCATCTTTGCTATGACAGGCACACTTGCTAGACAACCTCACAATCAACCTGCATTAGCAACTGTTGGCGCGAACTATGGTGCATATTTGTATTTGCTAGATGCGCTCAAAGACTACTCTGAAGATTATCATAGCGGACAATATAACCCACTGCGCCCCTATGCTCAAACCACCGACAGCGCATTAATATTAGGACAAGATGGCATCGAGTGGCTGAAAGAGCAATTTGCCGATATTCTCAGCCAAATCCGCGAGGGCGTTGATAGCCTGAATTTATATCATTATCAATCGGCATTAGAAACCATGCTGATTGAGCCGATTCAACGAGTGTTAAACAAACTCGATACGATGACTGATGGCATCCACTACGCACAAGTGTCAGCAGGGGATGTATGGAAATCACTTCTGCTCATGTCCGAGAAAAAGCCGGACGGACAAGATGTCGATGAGTTCTTCAGTGATGACGACTCTGCTGAACATCCCACAAAAGAAAAGCGCAAAAAACGTCGGCGCAAAGAAGACAATAGCGGGTGTGATGGCGATGATGGGCTTGGAATTTGTATCTGGTACTCACCGGATTTGTTCTTTTGTGCTAATTCTGAGTCTGACCGAAGAAATAACTGTAGTGGTAGTAGTTGCGATTGTGGGTTTGGAGATTGCGAAGGCTTTGAAATGGATGGTTGCGAGATAGGTAATTGTGGTGGTGACGGAATGGATTGCGGTGGGTTGGATGGCTGTGATGGGGCGGACTGTGGCGGGGCAGATTGTAGCACCTAGCTGTCTGAGAAGCGGTTGTTAGTATTTCCAAACCCGCTCTTACGGATTGTAACAATGGTGTTATGGCATAATACAGTTAATTATACATAATATCCGTTGATGTTCTGAAGGAACGCTTAATGGAATCATTACAACTCATCCAACAACTGTATCATCCTGAAGCTGGTATGCGACGACAAGCGGCATTAGTCATTGGTACTGTCGAAGAAACTGGCGCACTCGTCGCCTTGCAACAACGCGCCCGTGAAGAGACCGACGAGAATATTCGTAAGGTCGTGAGGTGGGCAGGTAAGCGCGTCCAGCAAGCAGAAGCTAACGGATTCTCCACGATTGATGCTATCTTTGATTACTTCAAAATTGACCGTGAAATCCAATCCGGCATTGACCCCGAAGAAGCTGAACTCTTGCGCCATCATTCCGATGTGGCGGGTGGCATTTCGCAAAGTTCGGTGTTTTCATTTGGCTCGATGTTAACTGCTGACGAAATCAAAACGGGTCATTTGGGTCAACGTAATCTGGATAAAAAAGCCATGTTGCGCCTGCCAGCATTGCAACCGAGTGACACCGACATTCAGATGAAAATCAAGCAACTGACAAATAGCACTGACCCACGTCGTCAGAAGAATGCGGCATTGGCTCTGCGCGAAATTAACAACCCTGATGCTCTGCCGTATCTGGCGTTGGTATTCTACCGCAACGAGAATCCACAAAATCAGGATATTGTCGAGAAATCAACCAAAGCTCTGTATTGGAGTGTTAACTATTATGCGATGGATAGCAAAGGGTTGCTCAATCTGGAGATTGCGAAACGTCGGCGCGAGGGTGGCTACGACAAAGTTGTGACCCAATCCCGTCGCCCTCAACCTGAGCCTGCTAAACAAGTCAGCGTGACCGATATTCTTTCCAGCGCACAGGCAAAGAAACGCAAAAAACGCAAAAGATAGTTCCCCCCTCTAAATCTCCCCCCAAGTTGTGGAGGGAGACTTTAATAGCCCCTCAATGCGAAGCGGGGAGGGGTTGGGGAGGGGACTATCCCACCCAAAACGAAAAATTCAACGACGCGCCACTCTGCCATCGCCCATAAGTTTCCCATGTGTTATCTGACAGTTGAATATGCTCGCGTCCGTCCCATATCAAGAGTTCGCGTTGTCCGGTGGCATACGCTAAACGACCGTCAGCACTCCATGCCAATTCGTCATAACCCGGAAATGATGCAATCTCACGGTTGTAGGTATCACGCACCACAACATTCAATCCAGACTCACCATAAGAGATAAAAGCCAGTCGTCCATCCTGACTCCATCGTGCGCTAAAACTTGTCATGTCTGGCTCACGAACAATGTGTTTTAAGGTCTCTCCATCCCAAATTTTGGCACGATACTGTGTGTTTTGTGTTCGGTTAGTCCAATCAATAATCAAGCGATTATCATTTGTCCACAAGAGTTTGTCGGCATCTGTATCCACAAATTCAAATTTTGCGGTATCCGGCACACCATCACGATATGACTCTCCATCCCATATCCAGATGCCATGTTGATTCTCCCGCACCGATTCAAACGCTAGCTGACCGTCAGGACTCCATGCAAACGCCCCATCATAACCATCAGGGTTCGGGCTGAGGTTAACGGTTATCTCACCATTCCAGATATAGATTTCGGTGTCGGAATATAACTCACAATCATCGGCGATACCCAATGCAACTTGTCCATCAGAACGCCAACTTACACCGACAGCCCGACACATCGGGATACGACCAACATTTTCTGGTGTAATGTCAATAGATTGCTGACCATCCCAAAGGTAGATACCTGTGTCCGCAGTCCGATACAGGAGATAATTTCCGTCGGGACTCCACATATTCGATAGACCCAACCATGCGCCGTCCAGCAGATTAGATGTGATGTCTATAGCTTCGGGATTTTCGTCGGTCGTGTCTAGCAAATAGATAGTGAATATGTTGCTGTCCATATCATAATCTTGATACGCAATCCGCCCATCGACACTAAAGCTAAAATGCCCACCTTTGAAATTTTCAATCAGGGTGCGATTTTCGTCTGTCTTGGAATCGTATAATTTCAGTGATGTAATGAGACCGACCTCGGTGCCTTCGGTGACGGTATACGCCAGCTTATCGGATGGACGCACCAACTCTGTCAGCCACTCCGTCGCCAGCCCAATCATTGCAAAACAGGCAAACAACGCCACAATCGTGAGGTGTAGCCGTCTGCGTTGGTGTGCAATAAGATGGTCAGAATTTTTCTTTTTCTTCATCATTTTAACCTCTCTATGTCTCTTTATCCGGTGCATAATCGGACGGGTTATCATAGCCAAACGACCACGCCACACCCTCATGCGCGGTACGGATATGCGGGGGCACATACAGAAAATATTCGCGGTCGGTGCTGGCATCTTTAACACGAACCGCCACAATCGGCTCAAATGTATTTTTTAGTTTGACGCAATATAGCTCCCCATAATCGTCTGATTGCACCATACTAAAACCACCATCGCGCAAAAAGTTATCCTGTCCATAGCGTTCCAACATCACTCTTGCAACCTCTGAATTGTTCTCTTGCACAATTTTATCGGGCGTAATGTCTTGGGGACGCATGATGACAAATTCAGGCACTTGCACACCATGCCATGCGTAGATTCCCCACCCATCTGGATAACCAAATGCAAATTGGCTTGCACTATGAAGCCTGCTTTGTTCATCTAAGTTTAGAATAGTTGGGCGTTCTGACACAAAGCACACATTTTTGTAAGGAATCCAAAAGCTGGTATTTTGATCAATATACCAAAGGATTGTCATATGATCCGTCTCTTTTGTGAATCCCAATATATTTCGGGCAAAGTCAAAATGAGCATTTACGAATTGTCGATTCAAAAAATATGTCAGAGTTTGTCTAATTACAGCCATATCTACTGTGATTATCTCACTGGCAATCATCGCCCTTACAACTTGCTCTAGATTTCTAGCAAATATAGAAGGCATAGATTCAAAGTATCGCCTCAGAATCCGACGGTTGTCCACAATCAAACTTTCAACGACATTATGAACAGAGGTAACTGCTAATTGATCTACTTGTAAAATCTTACTAATACAAGATGTGCCAACCTGTATTTCAAATTCATCATGAGCATATTGAAGTGACTCATGTATCGAATGTAATATTTCAAAAGGGGACTCAAACCATCTAATAGTTCGCGGAGGCTTCAAACCGATAACCTGATAGGCTAACTGTATACATTTCTCAACTTCGTGACGATTAGTTAGTCTGGTTGACAGTGCTATTTTCTGCCATTTTTCAATATAGTTGTCCAGCTGTTCTTCCTGTTCGGGGGTAAGCATGTCAATCATACGCTACGTCTCTCTATCCGGCGCATAATCGGACGGGTTATCATAGCCAAACGACCACGCCACACCCTCATGCGCGGTGCGGATATGCGGGGGTACATACAGAAAATAATCACGGTCGGTACTGGCATCTTGGACGTGAACCGCCACAATTGGCTCATCACCACTATCGAACTCTACGCGATACAGGTCCCCATAATCATCGGATTGCTGAATCGTAAAGCCACCATCACGGATGAAGTTATCCTGCCCGTAGCGTTCTAACATCACCCGCGCCACCTCGGCATTCCACTCCGACATAATGGTCTCCGATGTGATGTCTTGCGAACGTAAAATGACATGCTCAGGCACATGTGTTCCGTGCCATGCATACACGCCCCATCCATCAGGGAAGCCAATCGCCGCCTCGTCCTCACAATGCGGTTCGCCCTCAGCATCAACATGTAACGCCGTGTGTCGGTCTGCCACCAGACATTTATTCTCCAACGGAATCCACCAGATGGTTTGTGTAGCCATATCGCGCAGGGCATCCATCAGCGATAGGTGCAGGTTACAGCCAAATATAGTGTTGCACATTTCATAGTTGAACAAGGTAATTAAGTCGAGCCAGCGCATATAATACCGCATCATGATTCGACTACCTGTTGATGCGCGGATGACATATTCCATTATTTGATAAATTTCAGATGGACTCGTTATCAACTGTCCTGTGCCGTGAGTTTTCACAATGTCAACCAACATCTTGCTGACACGCTCTTTTTGCACATGTAGCTCTTGCTCAATTTTTGTGTTCACTTTGCGGTCGTCAAAGGCATCAAACATGGCTTTCGGTGAGCCAAACCAGACCACCTCGTCAAGCGGGGCGCAATCGGCATAATCATAGATGCGGTCAATGGCATCCTCGACAATTGCATGGTTGGTAGGTGTAATGGATAAAACCGTTTGTAGCCAGTGGTCGTTGAGGGTTTTGAGTTTTTTGATGTGGTCGGGGGGCACATTATCAGTCATCGTCAGCGGAATCTCTCATCTATCTGCTTTCTATCATATCACAGCTATAGATTTCGCCCAAAATCCAGTGACTTACTTTTCTTCTGTGCTTCTCTGCATTGAGCTTTTAAGTTGTCCATTTGTTAAGTGAAATAGTTATATCTACTTCACACCGACAATCAGCGTCATGAAGTTGAATTGCCACGGTAGAACCCGTCTGAATAACCCACCCAATGAATCCGCGAGTGGGGTTGTCTTATAATAGCCATCTGCACGGAACGGTCCCCCCAACCCCCATAATGTGAAGGCATGACTGGTCGGTTGACACAGTGCGACAGTAAAGCCTGCCTCGCTTACGTTGTCGATGAGTTGCTGACGAGTATATGTGCTTTCGTAAAAGTCATCATCAGTGAGTTGACTTGCACCGGATAACTTGCGTTTGAGCTGTACCAGTTGATAGACCATATTGGGATAGGGGATGGTCAGCACAACTGCCCCACCCGGCTTAAGGATACGATGGGCTTCCTTAAGAGCGGGTTGCATCCCGTGTTCAAAGTGTTCGAGTACGCCGAAGGACAGATAACTGCCAAAGGTATTGTCGGGATATGGCAGATGATGAATATCGCCTGCGGTCAGGGGAAGGGTCGCGTCGTACCGTTGTGATTCCACCAGTGCATTGACGGCATAATCCAGCCCATGCACATCATAACCCATCTCACGCAGGGTTATCACTACCGCACTCAGTCCGCTTCCGGCTTCGATATGCACATCGTTTTTATCGAGGAAGGGTAAATACGCATTGATGGTTTCCATTGCGCGGGAGGATTGTACGGCTTCCAGTTCGACTTCCATGGATGCGCCGTCCCAGATATGTTCCCACGCGGTGCGGGTGCTGTCATAGCGGTCATTGTTTGAATTGGTCATGGTTGGTTACTGGTTATTTGTGATTGGTCACTGGTGGTTGGTTGTAGGATTGTCATTTCGCACATGTCAGTTTCGATATGCTTTTAAAATTCTATTTTTGGCTGTGACAAGTCTCAGCCCTACGAATTTCATTGGTTTCGTAGGGTCGGAATCCATTCCGACCGCAATATAAACACTAAAATCCAACGACCAACACCCTCATTCTAGCAGAGGGTGATTGAATTACGAGGCATCTTTATCAGCAATATCCAGCGCGGTGGTATCCGGTACAGAAAAGAGCCGTCCCAGTGCATCCATCGCTACCATAATCGCTTCCAGTTCATGCTCAGACAGTTTCGTTAGGTGTGGAGTCATCTGGCTGACAGCATAATTATGGGCGGCTTCCAGTTGTTGCAAACCTGCGTGGGTCAACGTGATGAGCCACTGCCGGCGGTCATTCGGATTCCGCACTCGTTCGACCCAGTCTCGGTCTTCCAGATTTTTGACGGTCTCGCTGGCGGTCTGTAAGCTAACCTGACGGAGATGTGCCAACTCGCTGATGGTCATCGGGCCTGCGCTGATGAGTGCCAATGAACGCATCTGAATCATGGTCGCATCGTCTTCATTCATCTGGATGTGGGATTCAAACCCACGTTGTAATATCGGACCCATCGCCAGCAATTTGCGGGTCACGCGGATAGATAAGTCATCGGTCATGGTTGTTTGCCTAGTGACAGTTAAAAGTTAAAAGTAAAAAGTTGAAAGTCCGGCGACGGTTCACGCAACGTGATTTCAATATATCAGATTGTAGGGACAAGGCATGCCTTGTCCCTACATTTATTCGTTTATACCCGTGTTGATATCATCTATTCAAACCGCAGGGCATCAATTGGCTTCATGTTGGCGGCACGGTTGGCAGGGAATGCGCCGAAGAACACCCCAATCATCACCGACACAATCGTCGCCATCGCCACACTGGTCGGGCGAATCACAATATCCAAATCGGGAATCGCGGCTGTGAGCATCGCACTCAGTCCCATTGCAATTAACGTGCCGAGTAAGCCACCGAATACCGCTAGCATGACCGCTTCAGTAATAAACTGAACCAGAATGTCAGAATTTTGTGCACCGACAGCTTTGCGTAACCCTATCTCACGGGTGCGTTCGGTGACAGTCACCAACATAATGTTCATAATGCCAATACCACCGACAACCAACGAAATCCCTGCAATCACCGCCAGAAACGCCGTAATCAATCCAGTGATGGTCGAGAGACTTTCTAAGAAAGCGTTCTGTGCGAATATCTGGAAATCGTCTTCTTGTGTATCTTCTAAGTCGTGTTCTTCGCGCAATGCGATGCGTATCTGGTCAACGAGATTTTCTGATTCTTCTGCAGATACCGCTTGCAACATAATCGTTGCGACAGGTAAAGACCCATCGGGCAGACGCTCTGAACTCAGGCGTTGATAGAGGGTTGTAATCGGCATCACGATACTGGCATTTTGTTCGTTAGAACCGAGGTCAACGACACCAATCACCTCAAACGAAAGCCCATTAATCTTGACAGTTTCGCCAACGGGATTACCCACTTCGTCACCAAACAAATCCTCAACAGCCCGCAGGTTGAAAACAACCACCCGCGCATTATCCTGTACCTCTTGTGCTGATAAGAATCGTCCCGATGCTAAATCTAATGAAACGGCTTCGGTATAAGTCTCGGTGACCCCTGCTGTAGCGATGATGAGTTCATTCTCGCCCCAACGTACTTCTGCTGCGATATTGGCAACAGGCGATACCACCCGCGCCGATGGGACACGGAAGCGGTCATTAAGTGCCAGATAGTCATCCCAAGATAGGGGTTCAAAGAAGGTGACCAGTTCCTCAGCATTATCTTCATCAGGTCCACCGGGTTGAATATCAATCGTCGTATTGACCTCACCCCAGACTGCCACAAGGTTTGAGCCAAAGCTGGAGAACTGTCCGACAACATAAGTTTCAAATGCTTGACCGAGTGACAACAATAACACAACGGACATGACACCAATGGTGATGCCTGTCATCGTCAGAGCTGAACGTAACTTGCTGTTCTGCAAAGTGGTAATAGCAATGCGTAGATTTTCGCGGGTTTTACTGAACATATTATTCGTACCTCAAAGCATCTATCGGGTTCATCCGTGCGGCTTGACGGGCGGGCCACCAACCGAAGAATATCCCCACACCTGTACTGACAGTTGTGGCTACAATGATTGCGTCAAGGTCAACCGTAAGGAGCAGACCATCAATTGCAGCTGTGCCGAGGAATGCCACTAACCAGCCGATAAATATCCCGATGATGCCACCAAACAGTGACAGGATAATACTTTCAATCAAGAACTGACTGAGGATACGCTCAGGGGTTGCGCCGACGGCTTTACGCAAACCGATTTCACGGGTGCGTTCAGTGACGGTTACCAGCATAATATTCATGATGCCGATGCCCCCGACAAACAGGGATATACTTGCAATCAAGCCGAGTAAAATCGTGAGCAAACCAGTGATTCCGCGTACTGCATCTTGAATTGTCGATGGGTTATTGATGGTGTAATCACGTTCATCAGCGTTGAGCAGATTGTGTGTGTCAAACAGATATTGGTCAATCTCACTTTCGGCGCGGTCAATCAAGTCGTTTGAGCGGGCATCTGCATATAGTGTGGATACAGCAATTTCGTTACCGACCCGTGCGTTTGCTAAGCGGGTTTGTGCGACGGAAATAGGCACAATAATCGCAGAATTGTCGTTACCAAATGCCGACCCGCGTGATTCCATTACCCCGATGACTTCAAAGGATTGGTCATCAACACGGATTTGTGTCCCAATTGGATTAAAATCAGAGCTACCAAAAAGTTCATCGACCACATCTAAGCCAAGCAGGGCAACTTTTTCTTTGTCGGCATCTTCCTGTGCGGTGAAGAAGCGTCCCGTCTGTACATTCCATGACAGCATGTCAGCGAGGTTAGGTGTATAGCCACGCGCTGTTGTCGCCATCGATTCACCCATGTGTTCAACTAGCACAACAACATTATAGTTTGCGCCAGTTTCTTCGATACTAGGGGCGATTTGCGGATTTGCTAAATTAGCGACATCACTCATCGTAATCGGGTCAATGCGTGTGCGGGTATCGGACACTGGTTCAGATGATGAAACCGAGAGGCGACTCGCACCGAGCAACTCAAATTCGCTAAAGATAAAATTCTCCACACCACGACCGAGGCTAATCAAAGCAATCACCGAGGCAATCCCGATGATAATGCCGAGCATCGTCAGTCCGGCGCGCATTTTGTTGGATAAGATAGCTTCGATGGCGATACGAACATTTTCGTTCATGCGTTGCTCCTAAGTGTATTCCTCTTCGTCCCCGCCGTAGTAGGTCGAATCAAAGATTGCCTGTAATTCTTCGGCTTCGGACGGGCGTTCGGCTTCTCCGGCTACCAGCGGATTCTTCACCCGTTGGTCTGCAATGATTTTACCATCACGTAACATAATCACACGGTCGGTGTGACGGGCAATCCACGGGTCATGCGTGACAAAGATTGTCGTGATATTGTTCTTGCGGTTGAGTGTTTGGAAGATTTGCATCACTTCCGTACCACTACGCGAGTCAAGGTTTCCGGTCGGCTCATCTGCTAGAATTAGCGACGGCTCTGTGACCAATGCCCGTGCAATCGCCACACGCTGTTGCTGACCACCCGATAATTCAGCGGGGGTATGGTCGAGACGTTGGCCCAGCCCAACCGATTCCAATGCTTCCCGTGCACGTCTGGAGCGGTCTTTGTGACTGCCATAAATCAAGGGTAACTCCACTTGACGGATTGCTGGAGTCCGCTTAAGCAGATTGAAGCTCTGGAAGACAAAGCCGATTTTCTGATTTCGGATTTCTGCTAAAGACCGTTCATCAAGCTTGCTCACATCGACATTATCGAGGAAGTAATCGCCTGCTGTCGGCTGGTCAAGTGCGCCGAGGATATTCATCAACGTTGATTTACCTGACCCCGATGGACCCATGATGCTGACAAATTCGCCTTGCCGGACTTGTAGAGTAATGCCCTTAAGCACCTCAAGTTCAAATTCACCCATCTGATATGTCTTGGTGATGTCCCGAATATCGACTACGTTCGGCTCATGAATCTCGTTGAGATAAGATGGCTCTTTCACCATCGCTGAGGATACAACAATGTCCTCAGTAAAGTCGCCTAACTTAATAGCAGACTCGTCGGTGTCTTTATCGAGTTGCGCTTCTTCCTCAATCACCTCGACAACAGCTTCATTGTCAGCGTGTTCGGCTTTGTCGGATGCTTCGGTGACTTTAACGTCAGGATGCTCGTGGGTGTCCTCATTGGGGGACTCACCGGATTCATCTTCCGCTAGCATCTCCTCAACCATCTCAGCTTGAGCATGTTCAGAGTCATCAGCCTCAGCTTTATCTTCTTTGATAGCTTCTGCAACTGCTTCTTTATCAGCGTGTTCTGGCGTATCAGTTGCTTCGGTGACTTTAACATCAGGGTGTTCGTGTGTATCCTCGTCGGGAGACTCACCGGATTCATCCTCAGCTAGCATCTCCTCAACCATCTCAGATTCGGCGTGTTCTGGCTCTGATGCAGTCACATCCGACCCCGCAGAATCGGATGTGTTGTTATCGAGTTTGGCTTGCAAGTCGTTGATTTCTGATTGCAAGTCTTTGACGAGGTCGCGTTGCAAATCCGCGTCAATCAATCCTTCGGCACGTTGTTGTGCATATGACCGGATTTGTGAGCGAAGGTCAGCGATTTTTGTGCTGATAGCCTCCGTGTCTGCTGATGACGGTTTAGCCATTGGTGTTTCCTCGATACGGTATACGTTCAACATCTTCTGATGCGACCAGTACAACGCGCTGTCCCTGTGTGATACCGCCAGAAATTTCGACCAATTGATTGCCAAATTCACCGAGAATGATAGGGATACGTTGCAGTTCGCCTATGTTGGTCTGGACAATCACATAAGATGACCCTGTGATGGCATCATTATAGACAAAGCGTGGCGAGACCCCAAGTGTCCCTTGTACCGACGAGACAACCACCTGTCCGGTTGTACTCATACCTGCACGAATTGGTGCGTCAGTTTCGTCCAAGACCACACGGACATTATAAGAAACGACCTGTGTGCCTTGATTTGGTGTTTGGGAAACCAATTCAACGATACCTGTGATGTTGTTATCAGGCAGGGCATCGACGATAAATTGTACAGGTTGTCCAGCACGAACTTGCATGATGTCGATTTCATCAATATCGAGATTGACTTTAAATTGACTGTCATCAATCAAGACGACGGCTGCAACAGGTGGTGGAATTTCGCCAACGGTCATGTTGACTTCGGTAATGATACCAGAGAACGGCGCGACCAATTCGACATAATCCATTTGGAGCATGGTTTGTTGGAGTTGTAGGCTTGCCAATGCGAGGTCAATCTGACTAAATTCGATTTCATCACGGTCAGGACCATTCAGCAGGCGGTCGAGTTGTTGTTCGGCTTGGGTACGTTGTAATGCTGCCCCCGGCGACCCACCATAGCGCGGTGGACGAACCAGCTCAGCTTGATATTGGGCGGCGTTAAAATCTGCATTTGCACCGGCTGCATTGAGCGAATTTAATGCTTGATAGTATTGAGCAAGGCTAGAGTCGTAACGGTCTTGTGCTTCGCCACGGTCTTGTCCGGGAAAGGTAATCGACCCCAATGGACCTAGACTAACCGATGTGCCTTCAAAGTTGCCTTCTTCTAAGTTTGCGCCCGCAGATTGAAACCCTTGAATGGTGTCATCACGTTGCAACGCGACTTGCCAGACACGGTTCTGTGACAATTGCAGTTGCAGACGTTGAATTTCTGCTTGTGTAGACCCCGGTCCTGTCAGCACAGTAGAGCCACCAAAGTTAAGTTGGGCAGCTTGTAAAGCAGCTTCGGCAGCGGCGAGGTCAACATCACGAGGTTGTCCGGTAAGTTCATCAAAGCTAATCTGCTGATTTTCCAAGTTGAATGTGGCATCACGCAAGATTTGTTCAATATCACTGGCATTCAAGCGGGCGATGACCTGTCCTTCTTCAACGCGGTCACCTTCTTCAATCAAGACTTCGGTCACCCGTGCCGAATATTGGAACGCGAGGCTGACTTCACGACTGGGTACAATCGAGCCAGTGGCGTTAATCGTATCCGTCACAGCGGATGATTGTACAAAGGCAGATTCTAAGATGTTGACATCACCTGTGCTGGTTGTACCTGTGCCATCTTGTGCGACGGTTGTACCAGTGGAATCATCCAACAAACTGAGTGAGACAATCACAGCCGTGACGATGATCAATACATTGATAATCGTGCCATTTGTCCGCGAATCTGTAATGCGATAAATTTGCCAGCAGGTCGCCAATGTCAGGACGGCGACAATCATTACAAGTAAGGGCATTGTTTAACCTCCAAATGGTGATTGAGCACCACCAAGATTCAAGCTTTCCAGTACGACGAGTTCACCGGGGGAGACCCCGTTGATGATTTCGGTGTTTTGTTGACCCCGCAATCCCACTGTCACAACCCGTTCGGTGCGTGTGCCATCGGCTTCATTCAGGACGAGTACGGTACTTTGTCCGTTGGGTTGACGGGTTACAAAGCGTGACGGAATCAGAATCGCACCGCGTGACTCTTGCAAAGCGATTTCCGCATCAACCGTCATGCCAACACGCAAAATAGAATCAGCGTCATCAACGGTCAGTTCCACTTCGTAGACAACAACACCGTCCCGTATTGATGACTGTGGTGCAATCTTGCTGACTGTACCTTCAAATTCTGTACCCGGAATCGCATCAGCGGTAAAGACCACACGACGACCATCGGTGACTTGTCCGATGTCAATTTCATCAACGTAGATGGTAACAACCAGATTGCCGACATCTGTCAGGCGCAAAACTTGTCCACCGGGGCTAACCAATGCGCCATCTTGAATATTCAATGTTGAGATAACCCCATTGTGTGGAGCAATCAAAAAGGTATTGGCGTAGTCTTCAAGTGCGTCTTCGACATCCATCTTCGCCTGATCGACTTGCAGATTGAGGCGGTCAAGGACATATTCATTCGGTCCCGCCAGCAATTGTTCAAGGCTAGCTTGTGCACTGAGGACACCACCATAAGCAGCGTTGACCCCCGGTTGTTCATTTTCCATTGCAGCAACCATTTGCAAACGCGCTAGCTCAGCATTAAAAGCGGCTTCACCTGCGCTGGCTTGTAATGGTTCATAAGCATCACCGAAGAATCCACCCGGAGCTTGGTCTGCGTTAGTTTGGGCGACACGGGCGGCTTCCAACAATTCTTGATATTGGATTTCCATCGCTGCCATGTCGGCATCAGTGACTGCACTGTCTGCTGTGCCGAGACCCTGCCATGCTGCCCGTAGATTTTCGCTAGCAACTTCGAGTTCGTCTTCATCAATATTGATGGTGTCGTATTGAGTCAACTCAGCACGGTTGAGATTAAGCACCGTTTGCTGATAGGCGAGGCGTTGCATATCATTTTCCAGCACCGCCAGAATACTGCCTTCGAGGACATAATCCCCTTCTTCGACCAATAGTTCCGCAATGCGACCACTAGATTCAAATGACATCGAAACTTCGTTATCAGTCTCAACTTCGCCCGATGCTTCTACCGCTGTACGAACATCACCTGTCGTCACACGGTAGACCTGAATACTGTTAAATTCTTCCTGTTGTTGTTGTTGCACCGCGCCCTGCTGTGAGAAGAAGACTCCCACAGGAACAAGAACGGCGAGGATTACAGCAATAATGAGTGTTCTTGCAACCATATTGTCAGCCCCTTTCGGTTACTCTGCCCACGCACGGGTGGGGATGGTTTCACAGGCATCGTCGGCATCAACAAAATCTGCATCAACCCAGCCTTCATAAATATCGAATGAGATGTAATACCATGATGTCGCCTGATTGCGCCCGATAATCATGACCTGTTCGTCCTCTGGTGCGACGGCAACGATATTACCTTCTGCCACTGATGGATATTTGCGAACGTTCAAATCGACTTCAATCACGCCCTCACACGATAGTCCCTCTGGTGTTGGAGTTGGTGTGAAGAAGTACAGTTGTGGTGCGACAGGAGATGGAATGCTTTGTGGCAAACTGATAGGGGTTTGTGTCGGTGCCGGTTCCATTGATGTGCGATTACTGACTAAACGTTGGTCACCGAGTCCGCCTGTGCTGACGTTCCCTGCGCCATCGTTAATTGCAGTCGGAATGGCAACAGCAACTTCGCTTGGCTCTGGTGCGACTTGATTTAATAGTGGAATCGCAAATGCAATTGCTACAATAATGAGACCGATGCCAATCGCAACCCAGCCCCGTGCATCATCTGCTTCGCCATCACGCCGTCCGAGTAGGAGTGCCATCAGTCCGAATAGACCGAACACCAGCCCTAATGCTGCAACGGCGAGTTCAACTGTATCGCGTTCGTTCACAACCTGATTGTCGCTAACAACCGCTAATGCTAATACAACCACCATTGCCCAGACGACAAGTTGGTCGAGGAAGGTGGCTTGTCGGTTTTCCGACCGTGCGGTGCCAATGGTGCGAGCCACATAGAATAATCCTAAGATGGCTCCAATAATGAGTAGTACCATATCTGCCCGTTTTCCTTATTCAATCATTAAATATGTTGCATCGTAAGAAGTGTGTTGTGATGAGTAGCCATCACATCAGGAAAGAAGATAATAAGTGTGGTGATGTCTTATTGGTGATACGTGACAAATTTCACAAGGTTGTAAAATGAGTGTGGAATTTGTTAATTATGAGCTTCGGATAAAAATACTTCGGCTACCTGATAATAAGGATACCTGAGTATTTTTTATTGTCAAGATTATTAGGCTTAAGGTTCTGTTTCATTAATGATATGCCCATTTATCGCAATCTATATCCTGCGAAATTTTGAGGTGCACTATACAGATTAACGTAGGCTAATCAGTGACTTTTCAGACATCTTGATTTTGAAAATTGGTCGTATAATCTGCGTATCAAATTATGTCTTGCTGTGACCATCACAGGCTGAGAAGGAGTCGTTTACTGGTCATGAATACCTATTTGCGCGGAATCGCGTTTATTTTTTCGCTGGTGATGTTGTCGCTATTGTTTGTTATGGTGACAGCACAAGATGACTCTCCATCAGAATCCGAGCCAGCATCGGGCGACTTCTGGGAAGAAAAGAAAGATGATGTCGTGGCAACTGTGGCATCATCAAATGAAGCTCAACAACAGGCAAACATACAACCGGATATTGCTATTGAATAACCTCCTGTAGACCAATCTGTCGAAACTTCAGCAGAGACTACACAAGCCGAGGAACAACCAGATACGACAGATAATCAAAGTGATGCAGGGCAACCCCAATCTTCACCATTGCCAGATAATTCTGGTGAACAAGCCGAACCGGAAGACTTAATATTTTCTGGGAGTTGTGCCGTTAATGCGCGTTATCTGACCTTACCCGGTGTCATTCCCGTGATTGTCGAGTGGTCAGCTGTACAAGAGAATGTTAGCAGTTTAGAGTGGGTATTCGATGATGGCTGCACTTCATCCAATAGCACGGTCAACCGTAACTATAACAACACAGGCACCTATCGTGTGACTTTGACCTGTGAGACACCTGCCGGAACAATCTCTGATGGTGGGGCGATTACGATTTCTAATGCACAGACGGGTGGCTCGTTTATCATTACCTCAACACCCTTGCCAACACTGACACCGACCTTCACCCGTACACCAACGGCGACCCGTACCCCAACTTTGGGACCATCACCGACACCGTCGAATACCAAGTTGCCGACAGCGACCCGCACACCTAGTAACACACCAACTTTGGGTCCTTCACCGACTCGTACACCCACAAAAACGCGCACCCCAACCCCAACCGCGACATTGGTTGTTCAGTGTGCTATTGATGTCGAACAAGACCCGGATAATCTCGGTCAATACACCTTCAAAATAACAGGAGGTGTCAATGTCGAATCTGTCAGTTGGGAGATTGACGGCAAGCTATTTAACGGTAGTAGTGTCACGACATCTTTCTCTGAAGAAAGTGTCATTAAAGCCGAGGCGGGTTGTACTGGTGGTGGACGTACCATTATCCGTACTGTGTTTGTGAGCGTCATTACGTCAATTGGTATCGAACTCGGTGGTGGAGCAAATGCACAATTGCGTGTCTCGCAGACTCCAACACAGACACCCTTGCCAACACTCACATCAACACCAACCTTGACGCTGACACCAACTTCGACATTGACCTTAACACCGATGCCAACTGAGACATGGACTATTACCCCGTCCCTCACACCGACGGAAACACCAACTGATACTGAGACTCCTGTGGTGTTGGAAGCTGTACCATTGCCGGAAGAACCAACAGAATCGGAATCGAATGAACCCGATGATCCGGAATCAGATAATCCAACCACTGAACCCAACGAGCCGGAGCAAGATAGTGATGTGCCGAACACTATACCTGTCGGTGATAATGATACCAGCGTCCCATCAAATCCAGCAGATAATGACTCTGATAATTCGTCAGGCAACAACAGCGCAGATACATCCATCACAGAGGTTGACTTGCCTGTTGCAACGCTTGCCCCAGCTGAGAGTGGATTGGCGTTACCGACTGATTGGCAACCGATTGTTAGCTATCCACCCCACTGTGTCGATTGGATTGTGTATCACAGTGACCGCATGTCCGCGATAAACCTCTATCGTCTCGGCAATTTACCCGATGGACAAGTTGGTGACCCGAATCTATCTCGTGAGCCAAACACACTTAACTTGGGTCCATCAGTTTCACCTGACCGTCAATGGGTTGCATTTGCTAGCGACCGTGATAATAACTTTGAAATCTATATGTCTGCGGTTGCATCTGATGATATTCGTCGCCTGACCCGCAGTGACTCGATTGAGTTTAATCCGGTCTGGTCACCGCATGGGTATGACATCTTATTCGAGTCGAATCAGTCCGGTAATGCCGATTTGTACTTGATGAATGTGACAACAGGCATCAGTCGTCAAGTGACCAATCATCCAGCGACAGACATCAATGCGTCGTTGTCACCGACCAATCCGAATATCGCTGTATTCCAGAGTAACCGTAGCGGACTATGGCAACTGTATCAGCTTGACCTATCGACCAATGCAATCACCCGCATCAGTGATGGGACAGCCAACGATACCACGCCAATATTTGCCCGCCGTGGTGAGGACATCGTATTCTTATCTGACCGTGATGGCGACTTTGCACTGTATCTATTAAGTGAAGATGGCACACAAAAACGCATCTCTGAACCAAGTGCCGAAGTCCGTAATCATGTGTGGGCACCCGACGATACATTGATTGCTTATCAGTCCGATGTGACAGGTATCCCGCAGGTGTATGTCTACGAACTCAGTACAGATTCCACACGGCAGGTAACGGGCAATGATGAAACTGTGGATATTGTGCCATCATTTGCGCCGACCTTCCGCTGTACGGGTAGCGCAACTGTCATCTATACTACGACGACAGTAGGCGGTGAGTCCGATGTGTATGAGTCACCGACCCGCCCGATGGATGCACCCGCAATTAATGTTGACCGTGAAGCGCGTAACCTCACGCAGGACGATGAGACCAACGACGGCTCTTAACTACAACCAAATCGAACTTTGCCCGCTTCATCAATTTCTATGTGGACTGGCAGAATTAGATAACAGCTTAGAGCAGGACATCTACATGTGGGTGTTCCTGCTCTTATATCTCTGGATGGGATATGTCTAGCCCAAGTAATACCTCACGTTACCTTTCCAACTGTTGTTTGACCGCATCATACTCATAAGTCGTGATTTCGTAGGGATAACCCCATGGGTCACGGAAGTAAATCGACCATGACAGCGTATGGTCAATCACAGCGTTATCTGAGGTCAATGCAACCCCGCGATGATTGGACAAATTTAGGTCATCAATCCGCCCGACAAACTGCATAAATCCGTCCGCATCAACACGAAATGCCAGCGTCTCGAATCCAGTCACAGTCTGTGGGGGGGGGCCTTTAAACAGTGCGAGCTTTGTTCCGGCTTCTGGTGTGGTCAACATCAGTGGACCCGCTTTAGCCCAGAACTCAAATTCGGGGATTATCTCCAAGCCGAACACCTGCCGATACCACTCAGCTGCTTCATATTGGTCAGGGACAGTCAATTCAACATGGTCAATCTGTAATACACGAAACATGTTCTTACCTTTCGTTACTATGGGTTTATCATATCGTGATTATGTCATGTATGCTGTTTATCCTCACCGTCATATGGTCGCAATCAGACTGTACTTTCGGGTAATCATCGGCATGTCATAGGCTGTGTCTGCGGGCATGTCATGGTAAACTCGATAAAGTGATGAGTCTCTTTGTAGGGACAATGCCTGTATTGTCTGCAATGGTTACTCGGCACTTTCTACATTCAACTTTCGACTATAGATTGACTGGGATGGGATATGAGAATAGGTAAGTGGATAGTCATCGGTTGCTGGTTGTGGGTGATGGTGGGGACAGCTCTAGCCCAAACACTGGATAACCCGTTTCCGATTCCAGCAGGCACAATCGAAGGCAACATCAACGATACCTTCTTCACGACATTTTATAGCTTCGACGTGGTGACGGATGATGTGGTCACAATTACGATGGCGAACACATCGGGCGACCTTGACCCCTTCCTCAATTTGTATAACCTCAGTGGCGAGATTTTAGATTTTAATGACGATGTCGATGATGGTGCATCACGCAATGCTCAAATCACATTGACAGCCGATACCGACGAAACCCTGATTATTGAAGCGACCCGCTTTGACCGCGACGAAGGTACGACGACCGGAACATACAGCCTGACATTGAACATTGAGAGTGCCTTACAAGCCCCTGTTGAAGTTGACCCGCTGACCCTCGAACCCCCGTTTGCTGTGGATTATACCATCATTGAATATGAAGCTCTCGATACAACAGGGGTATTAGATGGGGTAGATTTACCTGAGCAGTACTTTGCGTTTGTTGGCTATCAGGGTGATTTTATCCGTGCGATAACGACCATCACCGATGGTGATTTAATGCCTGTTGTCACCATCCGTAATGCCGATTCGACAGTGATTAGCACCAGTCAGACGGTGGATAATGAGACAACAACGCTTGCTACCATTCCCGAAGATGGCTGGTATTTGGTCGAGGTCAAACAGGAATCCGGTGTAGGACAGTTTCGTTTATTTGTGGAGCAGTTGGCGCAATCTGTGATTGTTCCCGACCAACCGATTTCTGGCACATTAACCGATGCCGTCCCGACGCTGTCATATGTGTTTGATGGCACAATTAATGATACCGTGCTGGCGAGTGTTGAACTGCTCGACTATACCGCTGATGACCCTGTTAAGCCGGAGATAGCGATTCTTGATCTGAACCAAGAGGTAATTGGCTCATTCCCCAGCAAAAGTGACCGTGCTAGTGTCTTGGTCGAACTTCCGCGCAGTGGGGCATATATTATTCAAGTCAGCACGAGTGGGACACAAGCGGGTGGCAATATCGTCGTTGATTTACAGCAATCTGAGTTTGGCACAGATAAGCTCAATATCCGCGAGGCACGCTATAACGAAAGCTACAAGGGCATTGTCAGTAATGGGATTCCGGTGCAGTATTTCCGTTTTGTGGGCAAGGTCGGCGAGTTGGTGACAATTGACATGCGCGCCGATGATACGATGGTGCTCGACCCGTTTCTGATATTATTGGACAGCGACCTCAACGAATTGGCATTTAATGATACTGTCGGTAACAGTGCCAATGCCCGTATCACACAGTTCAGCTTACCAGACAACGGTGACTATTATATTATCGCGTCCCGTGCTGGACTCGAAGCGGGGACAAGTGAAGGACGTTATACGCTCAGCTTGACAGTCGGACGCATTGAATTACAGACGGGGAACTTCAGTGCATCCTTAAGTTGGACAGGCACGGCGGACTTGAATCTGTTTGTGCGTGAGCCATCGGGACGGGTCCTATCATGGAGTACACCCAACACGCCAGCAGGAGGTGAATTACAAATTGATAGTAACACCAATTGTGAAACGCCGACATCGCAACCGATTGAGCATATTGTCTTCCCCAATAGTGTCACTGCACCAACGGGCGATTATACGATTTGGGTGTGGTATCAAGATGGCTGTGGTATGGATACGCCTGTGCCATTTACGCTGACGGTGAATGCGTATAATCAAGAATTACTAAAACTGGAAAACACACCCGAAAATCCGTTGACCATTTCACCAAATCAACGCCTTGAGACAGTTGTGCGCTTGAATGAGAACAATGCGACTGTGATAAATCGTGGTGAATTTAGTTCGCCGACTCCGCAAATCAACGCATCACAGGGTGGCGATACTCTGATTCGCTACGGCGAGACTGTATCCGATACCATACGCAATGATGTTTATGCCCGTTTTTATCAGTTTATGGGTGAGCCGAATGACCGCGTTGTGATTACCGTCGAGACACAGACAGGCAATCTTGACCCGATTGTTGTGTTGCGGACTGCTGATGATGTTAATCTAGCACAGAACGACGATGCCACGCCAACAACCCGTAATTCACGCCTTGAATTTACACTCGATTCTGCCGGACAATATGTGATTGCTGTCACACGCTATGGTTTGCGTGATGGGACAACAACAGGGTCGTATAACTTGACGATTGAACGAGAGACAGGTGATTAGAAAAACCTATCCTGTCATCTGCACCAAATTCAACCTCGCTGTACACTAGACTTATCGGATAGTGGATGATGAGGAAACCACCATGCAAACAGAAAAACCGAAACGTGATGTATTGTCGGGGTCACGGACGTTAACCTATGGTCTGGCATTAATTGTTCCATTGTTACTGCTTGCCACCATGACCCATCTGATACCGTTCAGTAATGTTATTTCGACTTCCATGACCAGCTACAATATTATAGGTGACTCAGAACCTATCGGCATGGAGAATTATGAACGTCTCTTGCAGGATAAGCGATTTGCTGATGCAATTGGTAACACCATTCCCTATATGCTACAACGCGCTCTCATCTTTGCGATTGTACCCTTGCTGATGGGTGGTCTTATCGGTTTACAGGCACGGGGTGGACGGTTGGTTAATCGTGCTTTATTAAGTGTGTTGGCGGTATTGATTGTTCCGGTTGTGTTATCTGTCATCTGGCAAATTTATTGGTCGCCGAATTGGGGGATAGAACCCTCACCCATATTCAATGAAGACCTATCGTTTATGAGTCCGGATAGTGCCCCTGTCTTATTGCAGTGGCTCGATATGTTGCTGACGATAACTACCGCAGCGGTCGTTGGTGGGACAATATTTATTGCGGTCATGCGTGGACAGCAACGTGAGATGACGGGTGTTGTGGTCGGATTCATCGGTGTGACTGTTGCCGGGGGAAGTGGTGCGCTGATGTTCGATTTACCCTTTGTCCTGACGCAGGGTGGTCCTGGCAATTCGACGGCAACCTACATGCTAGAAGTATACCTGGCGGGATTTCAACAATTTCGCATTGGAGCTGCATCAGCACAGGCGACAGTCTTAGGGATGGGCGTATTGGTTGTCGGACTGATAATCGGTGTGATTGTGGTCGCCTCTAACTTACGTGTAGTACAAGTATCACCTGCACAACAAGACGACGGTAACAATTTACTGAGTGTCGCGTCAGTCCCCCTAATTTTATTGGCTATCTTATTGCTGGGTGGATATGTGGTTTGGGCGTTGACCTTCCCATCACAATCGGAGCAGTCATTGTTTGAGCTTGCGCCGATAACACAAGGCTTGGTAAACAGCTTATCACCTTTATTTGCTATCTGGTTTATCCAATTACCAATAGCATTTATGGCAGGGATGGGTCTCGGTTTTTATCGTCCCTTTGGCAGAATCGGGTCGGGAATTTTGTTCATTGTTTTGCTGGCTATCATGCTCATCCCAACTGAGGTATTGATATTTGAATGGTTTACCATGTCGCGTGACCTCGGTGTCGTCAACGATACGTCGATGTTAGGCTACCCGTGGATGGTGAATGGTTTTACCTTGTTGGCATTTTATGTGTTCTTCAACGGCGCACATTATCACTATATCAACAATATCGAATCAGGAATGAGCCAGACCAAAGCCTTTAGCAAGCGCGTGATGATACCCGCTATTTTGTTGTCAATTGCGATTGGCGTTGTGCTAAGTTTTATCAGTATGCAGTCGATGTTGTGGGCACTCGTTAGCCAGTTTGCTCAGGAAAATATGACATTTGTGACACAATTATCGGTTTTGATGAGTATTTCCGTTACAGATGCAGGCTCGATTATGCAGCTTGCAGGCATGTATATCATCGGTGTTGGGGTTGTGTTTGCTGTGTTTTTTGTACTGGTACAGGTCTTTATCCTTGAACGATTTGCATTAGATACGGGCGCACCTATGCAGATGGCTAGCGATGATATGATGTACATTGACGCACCGGATATTGACAGTAGTGGTGACAGTTCTTTTGAGACAACACCGGACAACGACATGACAGATAATAGTTCTGTTGATACGACTTCTGATATTGACTAATGTCATTTTCGGAACAAAACAAATACTCATAACGTTATGAGAGCAATACCCAAACTATTGATAAGGAGACCCTCATGCGATTCCGTATATTCCTCGCTAGCTTTGTCGGATTATTTTTATTGCCTATGATGAATGTTCATGCTTGTGGTGGGTTATTCTGCCAGAATGTGCCCGTTGACCAACAAGCTGAGCGTATCATCTTCACGATTAACAACGACGAGACTGTTTCCGCGTATGTTCAGATTAACTACACTGGGTTTGCGCCTGATTTTTCGTGGGTTGTGCCTGTGCCAGATGTGCCTAAAGTCGATGTTGCTGAGATTGAAAGCTTTGATGAACTGAGCTTGCTAACTGCACCTGTGTTTGTGCCACCCCAAATGCCCGCCTGCGCGCCAATCCCTGTTATGGCAATGGCAGAAAGTGCGGTTATGGATGATGAGGGTAGCGTCGAAGTTCTTGCATCCGGTGAAGTTGGTCCCTATATATACGATGTCATCACCAGCCCTGACCCCGATGCCATGATTAGTTGGTTGCGCGACAATGACTATCGTGTTGAGCCAGAGATGGAACCGTTGATTGCTGTCTATAACGACGAGGGCATGGTTTTCCTTGCGATGAAACTCCAACCTGACGAAGGTTCAGACGATATTCAGCCAATTATAATGACCTATCCATCCACTGACCCGATGATTCCGATTCGCCTGACTGCGGTGGCGGCTAATCCAAACATGACCGTTCTCACATGGATTTTTGCTGAGGAACAAGTTGTGCCTGTTAACTATGCACATCCCGTGATTTATGATGAGGATATTCGTGGGTCGTTCGGCTCATTTGATGGTACAAACTACCTCAGCCTGCTTGACCAGACCGTTGATTTATATGAGGGGCGCGCTTTTGTCACAGAGTATGCGATGCCGACATCTGACCTGCGTGACCAGCGTCCACAGGATACATTGGTGCAATTGCTGGCAGAAAAGTACAAATATGTCACCCGTGTAATTGGTCGCATCTCACCGGAAGAAATGACAGTTGACCCCATCTTCACCGTGAATGCCGATATGCCTGACATCTCCAATGTGCGCGACCTATCGCAAATGGATGCAGAGGTCTTCTGGCAATGTGATGATACGCCATTCCCCGAAGTCGAATATGATGAATCCGTTGTACCGGAAGGGTTTAAATAAATCGGCAATCGCAGGTGTAAAAGGCTGACGATTGAATACATATTAGCTTATCCAAAAATTGCTATATGCTGGTGTTCGGACAACGCAGGCGTTGTCCCTACAGCGATTCACAACATAATTGTAGGGACGGGATTCTTCCCGTCCGCAATATATGATGTTCAATTAATCTATCATATACGACCATCCTATTTGCTTATCCCACATACCCTTCTCATTTTCCTCTGTTACACTATTGACCAATAATCAGAAACCATCGACTAAAACCTATGCACTTATTCAATCAATTCTCGTATCCGCTATTTGTCATTGTGTTTGGGGTGATGCTGTTCATCGGGCTGAGCCGTTTGGAGGCTGTTAGCGTACCGATAAGCATCGGGGTGATGGTGGCATATGTTATCGGGGCATTTTTTGTCGGGACGCAATTCCAATATCCCGATTCACCTGTAGAAGCTGAAACGATTGCTGATGTCAAAAACACACTCACCAACAACAGAGCAACATTTCTGATGTTATATTCAAATTACTGAATGGGCTGTATGCGTGACCTGTCTACCGTGCGTGGACAAATCCCCGATATACAATGGCAACGTGTGGAAGTCTTACTGCTCAATATCCATGAGCCACCCGGACGAGACCTTCTCGCCCGATTTGACTTTACATTCTCGCCCACCTATCTGATATTCAACACAGCGGGGGATGAGGTCTTTCGCTCAAATAGTTTGCCGACTGTTACTGATATTATCGACCGTGCGCAATAGTCAGCACCCTCTGACACATCGAACGCTAGACGTTTTGGAAAAATGGTTCTGGCGAGAAGAAGAATTGTTTGTTTTTGAAATGTAGATATAGCCCACTCAAGTTAGATATACCGCGTGGAAGCACGGCAAATTTCCCTTCGATACTCTCAAATTGTACATGTACTAAGCCTTTAATCACATCAATATATGTGACAATTGCTCGCATGGGGTGATGTGTGGGGTTAGGATGCACAATAATGGTTTGTCCAACATGTAGTTCTTCAGGTATGTATCGGGGCATTGTTCAATCTACCTATATACTAATGGCTTCTTTTTGTTACTATATGACAAATTTCAGAAAAGACAATCATTTAAGCATTAATATTTGATTGGTGAAAAATTTCTCAACAATGTTATGCTTATTATATCTGGAAGAATTGTGGATAGACTTAAGACGTGGAAAATGCGCAACCAGAAATGTGAACTGTTATGTTCGGATTTGGATGATATAGCATTGATGAGGGCTTAGTTGGCATTTGTTCTAAAGTTTTCAGTGCATTGAGCTATGTCTTGATGGCGGACAACGCAGGTATCATCCATTCGTGGAAATCTTCGTAGGGCTGAGACCTGTCTTAGCCGAAAATAAAGTTTCAAAAACATATCGAAACTAGACTATTTGTAATGTCTGGTATGTTTTCAGAAATAAATAATCACATATTTTGCTGGTCTGCGGACAATGCAGGCATTGTCCCTACAAGATTTTCGCCGTTTTTCGTAGAGATGAACCTGTGTGTTCATCCGCCAATTTAAATGCAATTTCTTTCCAGACTTTAAATATGCGCCTGAATGCCAAAGCCAATAGAAAATATCGTAATGAGTCAGATTTTCAAACACTAATCATCCCGCAGAACCCATGCCAGAGCTTTTTCATATTCGGTATTTTTGAAGAATTGTGCTTTATCTTCGCGGGGTGCAAGGTTCAGAAACGTATTAGCAAGCATGAGGAATAAGTCGCCACTATGGACAATGGCAGTGCGTCCAGGGGCACGCATCGGAATCTTTGACTGAAGTTTGCCAAACCGTCTGACCAATTCGCGCATACCCGTATTATTGCTTTCTTCGAGTTGGACAATATAGCGTAAGGTTGTATCATGTGGCGAAGTCGCTAATATCTCCTCGACGATTTCAAAGAAGCGGTCAATGCCACCTTCGCCAACAAATTTGAAGATATGCACACCGTCCGGCGATTGTTCATAGATTAATCCATTATCAGGTTCTGTTCCTGTCACCATATCATCCTCACCTATTGAACACTCAATAACCATTGTATCGCAGAATCTTCTGACCCACTGCGAAAGAAGCGTGTTTTATCGCGTCGTGGTGCAAAGGTACGAATGAAAGAATCGGCTAGTGAAATTAGTACATCTGGTTCATGGATGATAGCAGTCCGTCCGGCGGGGCGTTCGTCAGTTGTACGCTCCAATTGACGGAAGCGGTCAAGCAGTTGCACCATAGATGTGTCGCCACCAGCGTGGGTTGTATCTACTAAATAATAGAGAGTTTCATCTGCTGAATGTATTGCCCATAAGTTGCTTAAATATGCGAATAATTCATCTATACCGGAGTTCCCCTTTCCAGTAAAGACAAACTGATGGATACCATTATCAAGGATACTATATTCACAACCGACAGCTTGTTTATGTATATTCATATTTTAACCTACACGTTCTGATTTTTATGTCTCCTATTAAAAAGGTTACGCTTTCTACATAAGGAGAATATTTGATATTCCTGAACAAATCATGACGATAATCTGATACAATGGCGCGCTGTTTGTTCGATTGGGAGAAAGACATTTATGACTGTAAGAACCTTACAGATTTTGGTGGTTGTCTGTGTGCTATATGTATCGGCGCAGATTTTTGCAGACATTACCAGCTTGCGGATTTTGTTCATCGCTGGATTGAGCATCGACGGTGGGACACTGATTTACCCGTTTACATTCACCTTGCGCGATATGGTGCATAAGGTTGCTGGTGCAAGTGTCGCACGAACATTAATTATCACGGCGGCGGTTATCAATCTACTGATGGCGGGGCTGTTCTGGGTTGTATCGAATCTACCTGCGGATATGGCGGTCGGCGCACAAGAAGAATTTGGGGTTGTGCTTGCTCCCGTGCTGCGGATTGTGATGGCATCTATTGTCGCGGAAGTGGTCTCCGAATTGATTGATACCGAGATGTATGAGGTGTGGGTCAAACGCTTCGGTCAGAGTAAACAATGGGGGCGGGTGTTGCTCAGTAATGCTGTCAGCGTACCAATTGATAGCGCGCTGTTTGTGTTGATTGCCTTCTGGGGTGATTTACCAACCGATGTTATTTTCAGTATTTTCATTGCCAATGTGCTGGTCAAAGGTGGCGTGACACTGTTGTCGATACCGGGTATTTATCTGGTGAAAGAACAACCGAAAGACTGGCTCAAGAAAGAATCAGCATAATGCACATCTTACATGTCACACCCTATTATCGTCCAGCATATGCGTTTGGTGGCGTTGTCCGTGCAGTTGAAGGCATGGCAACATCACTGGTGGCGCGCGGGCATGATGTTACTGTGTTGACGACAGATGCGCTCGACCAACAGACACGACTCACTGCGCCTGATGAGGAAATGCTAGACGGGGTGCGGGTAATTCGTCGCCCCAATGTATCACCACTGTTGCGGGGAAAGCTGAACTTATCGACCCCGCGCAGTATGCGTAAGACTGCCGAAGTTCTCATGCCGGATGTTGATGTGGTGCATATCCATGAGTTTCGTACTGTCGAAAATCTGCTGGTGACTCCGGTGGCATTTGAGCAGAACACGCCGATTGTGTTATCACCACATGGCACAATGAACCTCAGCACAGGGCGCAGTCAGTTAAAGGTATGGTGGGATAAGTTGCTTAGTGCTGGTGTCGCGCTACGCATTGACCATGTGATTGCACTGGTCGAATCTGAACTGGCAGATGTACAAACACTATGGGATACATTTGGACGCAGGCAAGTCCCGACCGAGTTCAGTGTGATTCCTAATGGCATTCATCTGAGTGATGTAACGGATTTGCCATCCGCTGATAGCTTCCGCAAAAAATATAACCTCGGTAGTGCCCCGACAGTGTTATTCATGGGACGCTTGCAAGCCCGCAAAGGGGTGGATGTGCTGGTGAAAGCCTTCAAGTTAGCTGATGTGGAGGATTCTCGTCTGCTAATTGTCGGACCCGATGAGGGCATGATGGACACGGTGCGTGAACTGGCAGGGGATGATAAACGCATTATTATCACGGGTTATCTGGAGGGCAATGAGCGTTTGCAGGCTCTCTCAGCAGGTAATGTGTTTGTGCTACCGGCAGTTGGGGAAGGCTTGTCGATGGCAGTATTAGAAGCAATGGGGGCAGGTTTGCCTGTGATTTTGTCGGCAGGCTGTAACCTTGACCCACACGACGGAGGATATATTGTCGATATTGAACCAACGGCGATTGCGAATAAATTACGGCATCTGCTGACGAATGTTAGTGTGCGCCAACAGATGGGACAGTCGGCACATCGTCTCATCGAACGCACCTACACATGGGATAAGGTCGGGGCACAGTTAGAGCAAGTCTATCAGCATCTACTCAAATCGGATTAACTGCACATCATCAAATGTAATCGTGATGTTGCCATCATCGTCAATACTGTTGACTGTTTCTTCAGGGAAGCTGATGAGGTCAAACGGCGCATCCCGCTTTATGCCATCCAACAAGCCCTCTAGCAGTTGCGAATAATGGTGCAGATTGGTGTTCCACTTGGCGACAACAAAGTGCGTTTCACGGTAACGCCGTGCAATCGACTTAATTTTGTCCGAGCCGACTTGCCCTGCTTCTCCCCAGAATACAGGCGAACTCCCACGTAACAGGGCATCTTCCTCAAACGCGACAACATCCGGTTTATATTTGTCTCCGATGCGGATTTCTATTGATATATTGGGATAATCTGGCATGTACAACGCCCATAGCAGGGCTTTCATCAACGGATGGGTGAACTTTTCGCGCGTGCCTTTGACAACAACAATGTGTTGGTCATGGGCATAGAGCTTCCATTTTCGGCGGGATAACACTTGGGATGGCATCTTTATTGCGTCCTTCTCATCTTCTATTCATTACATCTGATATTACGCTAACACAAAACCTCTGCACCTACTCAGACAAGTGAATCATACTACAGACACTAAAGCAAAACACAATCGTAAACATAGATAAAGGAAACAACATACATGTTACGCTGGGCAGTTATCTTATTTGTACTCGCAATTTTTGCCGCTGTACTCGGATTTGGCGGTGTCGCTGGAACATTAGCAGGTGGTGCAGAAATCCTATTCATCGGTTTCATTATCTTAGCTGTACTGGGTCTGCTATTCGGTGGTCGCTTCCTAAGAGCATAATTTGGAGAACCCATGTCTAAGCAAGGCATACATTACAAAGCTCTGTGTATCGCAGGGCTTTCTCTATCACATTCATTTCAATTGAAACAGTTCGACAGTCAGCTTCGATACACACATACAAGATTTAGACTGGGGAATAACACATATGTTACGATGGATGATTAACTTATTTATAATTCTCATTTTGGCGACGATTCTAGGTTTTTTAGGCGCAACAAATCTGTTTGAGCAATATCAGGGCATTGTATTGGTGAGTATACCCCTCATTATGCTGTTGGGTATCATCTTCGGTGGAAAAGTGCTATCTCGATAATTGTGATAAACATACCTATAGGCAAAATCTATCTTACAAAGCTTTGCAAATTGCATAGCTTTTTTGTTATTTCTGCGACATTTTAATAGATTTTGTCATAAAAATTCTATTCCGTAAATGACTATTGTGACCCACTAAACTACACATTGACCCTAAATTAATCCAACCTTAATGCACCAAATTGTTGCATTCTGATTTAAAGCATGTTATACTCCGATTATTCGTAAATTAGTGAAGGAGGTGATCATATTATGATAGGTGATAAGGGGGCTACCCTCTAACCAAAGTCACACCTCTAGGGTAAACTCTATTTAGAGGGTGACCCCAAAACCGAAAGACTGCTCTCAGGCGGTCGAGACCGTAGACTAATCCTCTGCGGTCTTTTCGATTCTGTTACTTGTGATGAATATGGGGCGGACAATTTGTCATGTCCTTATACTTCCAGCATATCAACACAATGACCTCAACTTAGGCATTCGATTGATAAGCACCATCAACCAATACAGGCACATGTTCACTGATATTAAGCTGACTCGCTAATTGAATGTCTTCTGTATACCCATTTTGAGAAAGCTCTACACCGGAAACACAGTGGTGTAAAATCTGATGGAGGTCGCTTTTATGGTGTTCAAAAACGAGCTTTGCAGTTTGTGCTTCCAGTGAGAGTGTGCCGTTCAAATACGTTATAATTGCACCTGCCCCAATCCAATCTTCGAGTGATGGACGCAAAGCTGTATCTGTATCACTGTAAATGAAGCGTTCTCCGGCTGGGATGATACTGATTCTTTTGCCTTGTGACTGAGCATATTCTGCAACAGCTCTAGCGTTACGGAGGCATCCAGCAAGGGTCAGTGTTTTTTCAGTCGCGGTTGAAAGTGTTGAGCCGTTTGGTGATGGTAAGACTACCCTTGAGTTGACTGGTAGTCTTTGCAGGGATGAAGGCGATAGTGAAAATTCATGTGGGGACATGGCTCGTTTGTGGGCAAGAATTGCGTTTTTTTGTTGGGCAAAGGTTGCTGCAACATTGTTCTTCCCCGCAAATGGGAATACAATCGCTGACCGTGATAATGCAACATCGACAGTAGTTGTGAACGATAGAACATCAATAATAATGATACAATCGCTAGTGTCTCGAAGTGCATGAATCTCGTGTATACCCCACTCACAGCGAATATCATAGTTTCCCTGTCGTAAATGTGACATGACTTTTTCCTAATAGTAACATATGTTTATATCAGAAATTTACGAGCCTGTGCTACAATGCCACCATTATATACTCAAACAAAGCGACTTATGACAACCAATAAACCGACCAACCCACTCAACCGGATTATCAGCTTAGCAAAAACAGGACCCAAAGCGATTACCCTGCGCTTCGTTGACCAGACCTATCGCAAACGTACTGGCGCACCTCATTGGGAACTCAGTGAGATTACCCCGCAGTTATATTGTGGCGGACAGCATTATCCAGAGGGTTATCAGGAAATGCTCGACAAAGGCATCACAGGTATTGTCAACATGCGCGAAGCCCATATCAGTGATGTAGACAAAGGTATTGAAGGACCGCATCATCTGCATCTAGCAACCCGTGATAATACCCCGCCGAAAGTGGATGACCTCATCAAAGGGGCAGAGTTTATCCAAGAACGCATTGACGAAGGCGGGAAGGTCTATGTGCATTGTGGGGTTGGGGTAGGACGTGCACCGACGATGACAGCTGCTTATCTGATTACGACTGGTATGTCACCTGACGAAGCCCTAAGCTTTATACGGGATAAACGTGCCTTTATTCATCTGACGGGCAGACAGCGCAGAGTCCTTGATGAGTTTGAGCAAAAGTGGCATGAAACACATTAGAATTTCCATGAAGGGACAGGACAATATGCCTTGTCCCTGCATCGTCATATTTGCTTAGAACTACTGAAAACACAGAGTCAGAATAGCAAAATTGTATAAATCTAAAACGCCCATTCACCCTGACGCATAATTGGCTCACGGTCACCATCAACAGTGATGCCGTCAATATCAACATCATGATTACCAATCATAAAGTCCACATGGGTCTGGCTGGTGTTGCCTCCCGCTTCCATAAATTGGTCTTCGTCCATATCCGAGCCCCCTTCGATTGTCTTGGCATAAGCACGACCGAGGGCAATATGGCAGGCGGCGTTTTCGTCATAGAGCGTATTGAAGAACAAAATCCCCGACTGCGAAATGGGTGAGCTGTGCGGGACAAGTGCGACTTCACCGAGGTGTTTTGCGCCTTCGTCTGTATCAATCAAATCTTGTAAGACATCCCCGCCTTGCTTGGCTTCAAATCCGACAACACGCCCGTCCTTAAATGTGAACGAGAAATCATCAATGATATTGCCGTTATAGCTGAGGGGCTTGGTTGCTTTGACTGTGCCATTGACGCGCTCACGGTGGGGCATGGTGAAAATTTCTTCCGTTGGCATATTGGGTGAGAAGCGTTTGCCGGAGCTATGGTCATCACCACCCCCTTGCCAGATATGACCCTGTGGTAAACCAATCGTCAAATCCGTGCCGTCGCCTGTGAAGTGTAGGGCAGTGTATTGTTTGGCGTTGAGGTGTTTCCAGCGTTGTATCAGGTCTTGTTGATGGGCTTTCCATGCGCTGACGGGGTCGTCTTCGGTAACACGAGTTGCTGCAAAAATGGCATCCCATAATTTGGGCACACGTTCATCTTCTGGCAAATCCGGGAAGACCATATCCGCCCACGGTTGGGTCGCAACAGCCGCACCACACCATACATTTTCATCAATCAATTTCGGAATCAGATGGGCAGTTGCCGCTTGGCTAGCGCGTTGCATGGTGGTGATTTTCTTGCCATCGAGTCCGGCGAATAATTGCGGGTCGCGTCCGACCATCACAAGGCGGGCGACACCTGCGTCAGCATAGGCTTCTATGTTGGCAACAAACCAATCTGGCACATAATCGAGCGTGCCATCGGGTGCATGCAGGACACGCAACTTTGCGGTTACCTCATCCCGCCAATTCAAATCGACAATCTTTGCACCAGCTTTGTAGGCACTTTCAACGACATAATGCGCCAGTTTGCGGATGTTAGGGTCGTCGCTCACACCAATCGAAAAATGCAGTAGGTCACCTTCAGTGATGGTCACGCCAGCATGAACTACCAGCTCGGCATATTTTCGTAAATTTGTATCCAATGTTGAATCTGTCATTAACATTCACTTTCTTTAAAATAGACGGTTAAACGACCCAAGTATAACAGAAAGCTGACTGCCATGTCTGAACAATCTATCATCGACAAAACCCCTTCACCCATCACAACACAATCCCTGATTCATGACCTCAATACATTGGGCATACAGGCGGGTATGACCCTACTTGTACACAGTAGCATGAGCAAAATCGGTTGGATAAGCGGTGGTGCACAAGCCGTGATTGAAGCCTTGCTGAGTGTCCTCGGTGATGATGGCACGTTGATAATGCCGACTCACAGCGCACAAAATAGCAATCCTGCCAACTGGCAACGTCCACCTGTACCAGAATCATGGTGGGAGACCATACGGGAGAATCGTCCGGCTTATGACCCGCGCATTACCCCAACCCGCGAGATGGGTACAATTGCGGAGATGTTCCGTAACTATCCGGATGTAAAACGAAGCGCGCATCCAGTTGGGTCATTTTCTGCAATCGGGAAACACACCGACACACTACTTGATAATCACACCTCACTGGAACGCATGTTTGGAGACGAGTCACCGATTGGCAAGCTATACGAGTTAGATGGCTATGTGCTCTTGTTGGGTGTTGGGCATGGTAACAATACCTCAATTCATCTGGCGGAATATCGCGCAGACTTACCACCAAAGTCGCCATTCAAGGAGGGCTGTGCCATGTTGGTCGATGGGCAACGGCAGTGGGTTGAGTTTGATATGTTCCCAATTGATGATGAAGACTTCCCACAAATCGGCGTAGACTTTGCCAAAGCTCACAGTCAAGTCGAGGGTAACGTTGGATTAGCCGATGCTATCTTGGTCAAGCAACGCCAATTGGTGGATTTTGCTGTACAGTGGATGGAGACAAATCGCACTTAACAATGGGCTTATTCGATGTCACTCCAATCTGAACCAGCATAGATAACCTCTAGCATCATGTCAAATCCAATTGAAGATAAGTAAATTTCATCGTCTAGCAAACGTAATGTACGATAAGCCCATTCATCAGAATCTTGTCGTGAATAATGCTCGACTCTGTAACCATCGCGGGCAACTCTTACATAATCCCTGACAGATGATGTTCCAAGAACGCTGTGTAATGTCTGAGATTGGTCGAGAGATGAAATATCAGAAGAAACAATGTCTATAAGTACAATGGGCTGAGTCAATATTTTGTAGCGATCAAATTCAAAATCTTCTGGGGGTTGAATGACAAGAATATCAGGAGAATAGTATGTCTCAGATGATGTAAGCTTAACACGCATTTCTCGCGCTATTACATCATATCGACTATCCGCTAAATGAAGTTGAAGCACAGTACTGATATTTAGATTAATCGTGGCTTGGCGTGCATCTTTGATGTGGCGGAAATCTACAAGATTATCCATAGCATCAGTATCATTATCAGCAACTTGGTAAGTTGAATCTGTGTAATGAGAATGGTTCAAATAGCCACTCCCAAACTTTTGAATATACCATCCATTATTTTGACTCTCGTGTTTGGGTTTGAAATATCCCAACTGGATTGCCCAATCATACACACTGATACCAATCGGATACTCAGACAAATACCCTTTCAGTTTATGTGAGCGTATCCAAGTGTCAGCTTCTTCAAAGGTATGGAAGACAGCTGTTGGTGACCAACTACCTTCACCACTGAAAATCCAGATATAGTCAAAATCACTGTATTCAGCCATTAGGATTCGTCAAAGTCGATGTCATCATACATATCGGCAACTTGTAATGAGATATTAAGTGCGTCAAACATAATAACATCATCACGAGATTTGAAGTCTTGCAATAACCATCCATTGTCTTGCAAACTCCAGACCTGTACATGGACTTTGTTTTGGTCAATCACCACATAATATCTTAATGAATCTAGCATACGGTAGATGTCTGCTTTGAGGCTTTTGTCATACTTGGCAGATGAATCTGATGTCACTTCTCCAACAAGAATTGGGTTTGTAAGTTGTGTCCGTTTTTTGTCGTCAAATTTACGCTCACCACAGACAACACTAAAGTCAGGATATACCTGATTATCCTCATCAACTTTTACTTTCATGTCACTGTCGAAAATACGACACGATTTCCCACTGGTTCGCCGTTTTATATTGAGTGTGGTAACGCAATTGACTTTAATTGTGCTATGGTTATCTGTACCACCTGTCATGGCAAAGACTTCGCCATTGACGTATTCATAGCGAGACTGCGTTGATTCTTCCAGTGCTAGATATTCTTCGATTGTCCATTTGCGTTGCAGTGGGTCTGATGCCATGACTGTTCCTCTTAATTTGCTTCTTATATTATAGCAGACCTGTCACGACTCTGTTTCACACAATCTCACAATCAATCTGTCGGCTGATACACGATATTCGTATGCCTCGCCCTGTACAGTGAAGGTAATAATATAGCCATTGGTGCGACGGTCATAACGTGGGTCGAGGTCGGCATCGGGTTGGCATCCCAATGTGTAATCTTCAAACTGACGTTCGCTCCATGTCCACGGAATGCTGGTATGGGTAAAGTTCATATGCAGACGATAGTTCAAATCTTGAAGGGCATCAATCACCTGTGGCATCACACCATCGGGTACATCGGCTAAGGCTTCACAGCGAATCATAATCAGTTCATCCATCGACACACGATAATGGTAAGACTCCGATAGGCGATAAATTTTGATGTCGTAGAAAACATCGGTTAAGGGAAACAAATCTCCTGACCGCGCACGGCATCCCTCGGCTACATCGTTACCTATAATGATTGCCCAGCCCCAATCGACATTGACATCATTGAGGTCAATCGGATTTAGGAGGTATTCGTTGAGGTGGTCAACAACCTTGTTAACGACAATCAGGGTGCGGTTCTCATCGGCATGCGTTGTAATCGGAATAAGTATAGTCATAAGCATCGCAAGGCTTAGTAATAACATTTGTTTTATCATCATAGACTCCCTATGTGGTTTATTTTCATTGTGCAAAATTTATGAGTGTGTTAATGGACGGCAAACCAACGCCTAAACAACGCCAACCTGACGCAATTTTGAGTCTGACCCCTTAGGATGGGTTGTAAACCGTGTATGGCTTTTTTGTAGTCGATAGTGGGAAAAACGAAATAACTGTGGTAAGGTTTGCAGAATGGTCGGTATATATATAAGGAATTGTTGATTTCTCCTTTGACTATATGCTAGCTATGGTTATAATTGAAACTTATACTATCAGCGCGAAACGGATGTAGAGATGAGTCAAGAAGAACTAGGCAAGAACGAAGAAACCCTTGAAGAAACTTCGTCTGCCGAGTTGTCGCAATCAGAAACGGCTGACACTGGGGACTCCAACGAGGAAACAGTGACAGAAAGTGGGACAACGGCAGAAGAAACAACCGCAAGTGATGCAACCGCAACCGAAGACCATGAGGCAGAATCCACAGATTCGAGTGACGATGACGATGTGAGTGCTGCTGATACATCAGAAGATGATGAAGATGGCGCACAGGTTGATGACACTGACTTGAAATATAAACGGGGTCAGGTCTATCGTGGTACTATCACTAATACCACACCAACCGCAGTCACTGTTGATTTAGGCGATGGTGATGAGGGTGTTGTTCCGGGACGTGAACTGGAATTGATGACCCGCAAAATGTTGGAATCGCTCAAAGAAGGTGAACAGGTTGATGTTTATGTGGTCAATCCCAATAACCATCGTGGCGAAATTATCCTCTCGATTAACCATGCACTCGAAGAATTGGATTGGCGACAAGCCGAAGAATATGCCGAATCCAAAGATGTGTATGAAGCACAAATCGGTGGCTATAACAAAGGTGGCTTGATTGTCCGCTTTGGTCGTTTGCGTGGATTTGTCCCACAGAGCCAACTGGCAGAAGAACGCACCCGCAATATGGAAGGCGATACCCCTGAAGAACGTTACGGACCGATGGTGAATGAGCCAATTGGTGTTAAGGTCATGGAAGTTGATCGCACCCGTAACCGTCTGATTTTGTCTGAACGGGTCGCCATGCGTGAAGTTCGTCAGAAACGCAAAGAAGCTCTGATTGAAGAATTGACCGTCGGCGAAGTCCGCACGGGTACTGTCGTCAGCCTAGAAAACTTCGGCGCATTTGTTGATGTTGGCGGTGCGGAAGGTCTGGTTCACTTGACCGAATTGGACTGGGGACATATTACACACCCCCGTCAATCTGTCAGTGTTGGGCAACAAGTTGAAGTTGAAGTGATTAGCATTGACCCCGAAGCCAAGCGCATCGGTCTAAGCCGTCGCCGTCGCCTGCGTGACCCGTGGGACGAAATTGCGACCTCAATGCGCCGTGGACAACTGGTTAAAGGTCAAGTGACCAAGCTGACTAAGTTTGGTGCATTTGCTAAGCTGGTTGATATGCCTGCTGTTGAAGGTCTGATTCATATTTCAGAACTATCCAACGAGCGTGTCACCCATCCTAAAGAGGTGGTGAAACGCGGCGACCAATTAGCATTGCGCATTGTTAAAATTGATGTCAAAGAACGTCGCCTCGGCTTGAGCTTGAAGTCGGTCAATTCAACAGAATATCTCGACCTCGATTGGGAAATGGCGATTGAAGATTCCGCTAACTTGCCTGATGAACCTGTTGTTGAAGAAACACCAGCGGAAGAACCTGTGGCCGAAGATACACTTGTTGAAGATACACCAGTGGAAGAACCTGTGGCAGAAGATACGCCTGTTGAAGAAACACCAGTGGAAGAACCTGTGGCAGAAGATACACCTGTTGAAGAAACACCAGCGGAAGAACCTGTTGCCGAAGCAGAAACTGACGAAGACTCTGCTGAAGACAGCGACGACTAATCGCGCTAAACAGATTATGATTTTGAGAGAGACATCCACATGGGTGTCTCTTTTTGATTGGTGGTTATTCGTCGTTAGTTGTTGGTTTCTAGTCATATGAAAATCCATTATAATTATCTGTATAATTTTTAATGAATGACTTGAAAAATATACTCTGAGGCTATGGGGCATTAATTGTAACTCAGCACTCAGTCCTCAGCACCCAAACCTAAATTATTGAAGGACATCATCATGCTCAAACGTCTGGCTCAATGGGCGACACCGATTCTGACATTCCCTTACATTTTGCGGACACGTCGCAACCATGGCTTAGAACATGCCACGATTCATCTGCTGACCCGTCATCGTTATAACTTATCGGGGCGGAGCAATGATAGCGGTTTTGTATTGATAGGGGATGTGCCGACCGACAAAGTGGAAACAGCTGTGCAGGAAGCCATCAACCGCATGAAAAAGGGGGAACATCGGCTTGCTGTGCATCCGAATTGTGGCACAAATCTAGTGACGGCGGGCTTCCTCTCGACGTTGGTTGCATGGGTGGGATTCGGTGGTGGCAAACGCCGTGATACCTACGAACGCTTTCCGATGGTGATGATGTTGATGATGGGGGTGGTGTTGTTCTCGACCCCAATCGGTATGGCATTACAGAAATACTTCACGACGGAAGGTGACCCCGGTGATATGGAATTGGTCAGCGTGACCAAAAGCACCACCACAATTCCGTTTACTGGACGCACAGTCATTACACATCGCGTTGTGACCCGTCAGGACTAGGCTACCTATGAGTGATTCCCCGACATTTTATATTTTTCATGGTGACGATGACATCAGCCTAGAGAATGCGCTCAAGAAGATGCGCGACTCGATGGGCGAAAATGGTGACCTCAACACCTCCGAATATGAAGCCACAGAGACGACTGTACCTGATGTGTTAGGGGCAGTTAAGTCGATGCCGTTTCTGGCAGACAAACGCTTGGTGATTGTCAAAGGGCTGATTAGTCATATCACGCGCAAGGGGGCAGGTGAGACCGGCAAAAAAGCACGGGAACGTCTACTAGAGGAGTTGCCGAATTTACCCGCTCATGCACGTCTGGTACTGGTCGAACGCGAAGCCCTATCCGAGAAAAACAAAGTCTTACGCGCGATTGAGAAGATGGATAACGGTTATGTTGGTCGATTTGAGAAACCGAAAAACCTGACTGGGTGGATTATCAAACGTGCCAAAGATGAATACGATACCGAAATTTTGCCTCAAGCCGCGCAAGCCATTGCGGATGTGGTCAATGAGGATATGCGTCGTGCTGACAATGAACTCTACAAGCTGATTTGTTTTGTGGATGGCGACCATCCCATCACGGAGCAAGATGTCGCTATGCTTACACCATATGTGCCAGAAGCCAATGTGTTTGAAATGGTCGATGCGTTGGCGCGGGGTAACGGCAATATGGCACTGCAATTGATTCATCAGGCACTACGCGACAATCCGCGTGACCCCGGTTTCGGTTTATTTGCGTTGATTGTACGTCAGTTCCGCTTACTATTGATGGTACGCGAACACCTGAATAATGGCGGTGGCTCACAAAATCCGGTGATTGCAAAGGCATTGGGGGTGCATCCCTTTGTGGCAGGCAAGATTTCGCAACAGTCACGCGCCTTCAGCACCGAACAGTTGGATTCGATTCTGCGAGCTTTGCAAAAATATGACCAAGATATGAAGACTGGACGCATCGAGCCACGTCTGGCATTGGATTTGTTGGTCACGAGTCTAGCACGGCAATAATGCAAAGCCTCTGCTTCTTCGCATTAAGATTTCCTCTTTGTGTCCTTTGCGCCTTTGTGGTTACCCTAAAAATCAGTACACTGATAACATGATTTGTCGTTAATCGTATCGAGGTAAGCTATGTCATCAGTCGCCCATATCATCCGTCGTCGCCGTGCCCGCAAAGCCCGTCAGCGTGAACAACGCCAGCGGTCATCATTGTGGGGTCTGCTGATTCTGGCGGTAATTGTCGTCGTGTTGGTTGTGCCGATGATGGTGATTGTGGGTGTGGCGGGATTACTCTACACACAGGCGACCAACTATCTGCCAACTCCGGCTGAGACGATTTATCTTGACCCGATTATTGGTGCGACGCAACTGTATGACCGCTCTGGCAGTACGCTGATTTACTCGGTAGAAGACCCACTTGGCAATCAACGACGCTGGATAGAATTGGAGCAACTGCCCGATTATGTTATCTCGGCAACGTTGTTAACCGAAGACCGCGACTACTTACAAACGGCACAATTCGATACGGTGCAGACACTCAATCGGCTATGGCGGTATATCCTCGATTCACCTGTCGGGACTGACCAGAGTATCACCGGACGCTTGGTACGAAATGCTGTTTTGCCCTTAGCACGACGCAGTGGGCTGGATGATACTCTGCTGGAAATCGCGTTGGTTGCCGAAGCCGAACGTCAGATGTCTGCTGAAGATTTGCTTGAATGGCATCTCAACACCAATTATTATGGCAACGATGCTTATGGGATTGATGCTGCTGCACAGGTCTATCTCGGTAAATCGGCTGAACAGCTGACATTGGCTGAAACGGCACTCCTCGTAGCGATTCCGACTGCGCCACGTTTTAATCCCTTTGATAACGAAGTGGCAGCACGGGGACGACAAGCTGACCTCTTGCTCAATATGTTCAACAACGCGCTGATTAACAAACCGCAGTTCGACCAATCATCCGCTATCGTGACGCAACTCCGCGCTGACTTTATTCAACGTCCATTGTTTGCGCCAGAGTTTTCGGTGTATGCCCGTCAACAAGCACAGGATATCCTCGATAACCTTGGCATGGATGGTGCGCGGATGGTGGCGCGCAGTGGTCTGCAAATTACAACCACGCTTGACCTCGACCTCTACTTCCAATCCGATTGTGTCATGCGGGCGCACCTTGACCGACTCAATGGTGGACTTGGCAATGTGTTAGCGCAGGACAATACACCATGTGCTGGAGCGAATTATCTGGTGCAACCCTTCGGTGCAGATGGTACAGCCCCGCCGGATAGTGGCGCACTCATGATGATGAATGCAAAAACAGGTGAAATCTATAGTATGGTGGGTGATGCCCGCGCACAGAATCGTCAGCCAGCAGTGGTATTGCACCCCTTTGTTTATTTTGAAGGTTTCGTACAACGGTTGTTTACGCCGTCGTCGATGGTTTATGATGTGCCTCGTGCCTTTCCGGGTCCAGCGGATGGGTTGATTTATACGCCGACCAATCCCGATGGGCGTTTTCGCGGACCACTTAATTTGCGGGAAGCGATGGCAGGTGGGCTGATTCCTCCGGCGGTGTATGTGGCTGATAGTCGTGGTATGACGCAGGTGATTCGTACCGCGCATCTGATAGGCTTCAACAGCTTAGATGAAAACAACTATGATTTGGATTTATTGGCGCGGGGTGGTGGTGTTTCGGTATTGGATACTACTTATGCTTATAGTGTGTTTGCGTCAATGGGGGTACAGCATGGGGTCGATACACAGCCGATTGCACAGGGGTATCGCTCACGCAATCCTGTCGCTGTGCTGGAAATTAGAGATGCCGATGGCAATGTGTTATGGGCATATGACGATGACGCAGTCCAACTCAGCCAAACGATTATCCTTGAACCCAGCCTTGCCTATCTGGTCAATGACATTCTCGGCGACAACATCACCCGTCAGACTGTGCTCGGCACACAAGACGAAACACTGCAACTCAATCGTCCGTCAGCAGTGGTCAATGGTCTCAGTGCAGACAAACGCGATAGCTGGACAGTGGGGTATACGCCGAATATTGTGACAGGTGTGCATCTCGGACGCATCGACAACGGCAATATGAGTCTTGATGATTATGGTCGTCAGGGGTCGGCTCCGGTATGGCGTGCGCTGATGAATTATGTGCATGACCGCAACAGCATTTCACCGGATAGCTGGACACGTCCTGAGGACATTGAAGAATATCTGGTATGTGACATCTCTGGTCTTGTGCCGTCTGATGCTAGTCCATGCCCGACCCGCCGTGAAATCTTCCCACCGGGTTCACCATTGTTGCAGGACACTTATTGGCAATCGTATGAAATCAACACACAGACAGGACAACTTGCCACTGCCAACACACCGACCAACCTCCGCGCTGAACAGGTCTACTTTGTGCCACCACCGGACATCCTCGAATGGTGGACAGAGAGTGGTCAACCCTTACCACCAACCGATTACGACACCATCAGCCGACCGGAAGTACTGAAAGCGGTGCAGATTTTACAACCTGCTGACTTTGCTTATGTCGGCGGGACAGTCGATGTGCGTGGTAGCATCGACGACCCCAATATTGATTATTTTCAACTAGCATATGGGCAAGATGTGAACCCGCGTGAATGGCTGGAAATCGGCGGGCAACGGCGTGATTATGCACAGGGGGCATCACTTGGCACATGGAATACTGCCGGACTCAATGGCGTATACACCTTGCAATTCACGGTTGTGTTTACCGATGGCAGTATCGACACGGACACCAAATTGGTCACACTTGATAACACTGCGCCGAACTTAACCCTGCGGACAGGCGATAGCATCAATACGGTTCGTTATCCGGCACAGACAGTTATTTCATTGGTCGCTGATGCCACTGATAACCTGACGATTGAGCGCGTCGAGTTTTATCAAAATGGGCAACTGCTCGGCATCGACCGTGAGTGGCCCTATGGCTTCGATTATGACATCACCAGTGTTGGCACAGAGGTATTTAGTGCAGTCGTGTTTGACCAAGTCGGCAATAATGCGCAATCTGATTTAACAGTCGAAATTATCCGCAGTGGATAATAATTGGGTAGTTCATTGTCTTTGCAAATCTATATTTCTTATCACCTTTTCAGACAGTTAGAAAACGCTGAAGCCATTGTTATTGTTGGATTAGAGAGGGATAGATTGGTTTGACCGACTAATTTATGATGACTTATAATACCGATAAAATATTTGATATATCGGTATTATTTTTGTCTCATTGTTGTTGGAAATTATAAATGGCTTATCCTATCCCAGAGTATTCTCGTGACCTTGTTGCTCGATCGCATCAGCATGTCAGAGCAATACAAACCTATGCGACATTCCAGATAAACGATCGAACACCCCATAATCAATACATCTATAACATTATCATCGTCACACTGGTAACACACATCCTCATCCCATTGGTTTTAATGTCATATGGGATTGTTGGCGCATTGACGAATGCCTTCGACAATATGTTGATGCCCTTATTGACATTGGGGGTTTTGCCAGGAGTGGCGGGTGTTATTAGTGTTTTACTCTTAAAACGTGCTTTGGCAGGGGATACGCAATATGTAGCGAAATTGATACTTGGCACAAGTACCATGCTAGTTATGGTATCGGTTTTAATGACAGGCGGATTATTCGCATCGGCAGTATTGGGCTTGTTGGTGCTGTTTGTGATGGCTGTTCTTGTCTTTAACTTTCGGGTGATGATGCTGTATTATGCGGTAATAATTGGTTACTTTGTGGGTATCTTTGTTATCGACCATGTATGGGATTTACCTACCGTTTTTCAATTTAGTGAGCTGTTCCACCTGATTATTTTGATTGTGTCGTTAACAACGTTGCTATTGATTGTTGGTTATCATAAGTATGCGATATTGGAATCAAGCGACCGTATGCTGGCACTAGAAGCCAAAGAGACCCGTTACAATGTCCAGCGTGAACTCACACAGAACCTTGCCCATGACTTAAAAACACCTATTAGTGTATTGAAATCAACTACCTATCTCATTAGAAAACGACAAGAAAAAGATATGCCAATTGAGGAGAAGTTAGTCGCGCTCGAAGCCACAACGCACAACTTGCATATGATGATAGAAGACCTGCTGGCATTGACGATGCTTGATAGCGCAAATAAAGATGAAAATATTGCGGTTGTCACCATCCTTGACCTTGTACAAGACACCATCCAGTCTTTAACGGACTTAGCAACTACCAATAATATCAGCGTACACCTAGTAAATGACCTGACTTGTGATTCCATACGTGGGCATGCTAGCCAACTGCAACGGGCTATCACCAACCTGATTGAAAATGCCATTATCTACGGTAAAGAGGGCGGTCATATTAATGTGGCACTGTCAAATGATACACACTATGTTTTCATTCGTGTTCAAGATGATGGTATCGGCATTGCACCCGAACATCACGAACAAATCTTTGAGCGGTTCTTTCAAGTTAATCAAGCCCGCACCATGCAACAGAACAAAGGGACAGGCATCGGCTTAAGTATGGTGAGGCGCATTGTTCAATTACATGGTGGGCAAATTACTGTTGACAGTCAGCTTGAGCATGGAAGCACCTTTACCGTTCGGTTACCACTTGACCAAGCACAGTAGACTGAATACAAGACTTCTAGTCCAATGCAATAATCTCAAAACTTATCGAATAGAATGTTCCCACTTTGCAGACTGCACGGGTATCCGGTTGGAACAGATAATATATGGTTGTGTCATCCGCTGTCGGGACGGAATATTGCAGGTAGGATGTACTGTCTACCTCTTGCCAGCGATAAGAATTAACAAGGTCGGCATCCTCTAATTGAAAGGTCTCGCCGTTGTGCAGATTTTGAATCAAATAGGTAGACGCGGAGTCGATTGGGTGATAAAAAGCATAATCGCCATCTGGTGAAAATGCGGGATTATTTCTTCCATTGGGCTTTACAAAAGACGTACTATCAACCGTCACAAAGTCATAAATCAACCAGTCGTCTTTGTCACGACCAAATGCAAAAGCCACAAACTGACCATGAATATCCAACGATAGCGGACGCGACAAATCAAGTGGGACTATCTGCGGTTGCATTGGATTGTCAGGCGTAAAAATGTGGGCATTATCAAAAGCATCAATAGCGACAAGTGGATAGTTAGGTCTCATCAAACCACGCGGATTCGGTGACGATTGTATGCCACCTGCATAGAAATAGGATAAATAACTCAAGTCTACCAGATTGGTCACATCGCCCGTATCAATATTAAACGTCCGTAGATAGCCACCCGTCGTTAGAAACAGGACTGTCTCATCGTCAATCCATCCCTTTATCTCTTTAATCTCGTAGGGCAATTCAATTGGTGTCATGCTCTGTGATTGCGTTGCATACAACTGTGCAAGATTTGGGGCATCTTGATTAAACAGCAATGTGTATTTGTCAGTAGGTGACCAATACCCGCGTCCATTAGGGGTTTGTCCCTCAGCAATGACTGACTGTGACTCCGCATCATAAATCATCATCGCATGTACGCTCGCCTCGTTATCACGGCGCATGATTAATTCATAACGCCCTGTATTTGATATGCCAAAATAGTTTGGGTCGTTATGTTCATACTCAGATAGAGTATGTGTCTGCAAATTATAGACATAGCGTAATTGCGTTTGTTCAGTATCCATCCACAAGTATGGCGACCCATTTGGTCTATAGTTATGTAACAGATTACCATCGCCAAGCAGATGAACCGTCTCATCGCCAATCTGTTTTACATAGGTCGCATACGTTGTCCGTACATACAGATATACCTCAGATTCAAACTCACATAGCGGGGTAAACGGGTCGCCATCAGGGGCATTGAACACGTCAACACTTGAGAAATTGCCAAGTGATGACCGGAGCAGGACATAGACCGCTATACCGCTGAACACAACAATCAATGCAAGCAAGACAGTAATGCGACGAGTGTTACCGCGCTTTGATTTTTCTTTGCGTTTACGTTTGGGTTTATTGAAAATCTCACTCATTGTAAAAACCTATGATTGAATTTGTATGTGCGGTGAATAGAACGTGCCGAGCTTGCAATTGGTTCGAGATTCTGGATTAAGTAAATAATGGACATGGACACCATCACCAACAGGCATCGTATGAAGTAGATACGATATCCCCTCAATTTCATGCCATGTGTAGATAGTATTTTCAGCATCATCAACAACAAAGGTCTCACCTGTTGCTACACGTTGAATGATATGATTATTCATCGTTTCATCTTTCCAATAGTAGATATAATGTCCATCAGGTGAAACCGAATAGTCATATTGTCGCAGAACTTGTACTTCAGCAAAATCATGGGTTGCTGGATAATAAAACTGGATTGGCTTAGTGGAATCATCATACTCAAATAGGACATAGTGCGCCTTAACGGAAAAGTCTAAGCCACCGGAAACATCAACGGTAAATTTAACATAGTCATTTGTTTGGATATTGAGAACATGAAACATATCCGGTGCTTCAATTCCTGCCATATTTGAGTGACCTTGATTGGCATTACTACGAAAATTTGGAGACCGTTGAACATTATCTGACACATAGTAATCGTCAAAACGTGTACTATAGAATTTCTCGTTTTTCTCACTCAAAAAATTCCACTCGCGTAACCATCCGGCACGAGTCTCGTAGATAATGGTGTCGGCATCTTTCCAGCGCAATAGCTGTGTTGCATCAGCAGGAAATTCTACATTGAGTGATTCACCTGTCAGCACATTGATGATGTCTGTGCTAGTTACAACCAGTGTACTATCTGCTGACCAGAGTGGTGTCTTATTATTTTTCCCATTCACATGAACTGTTTTGCCTGTTTCAGCATCGAAGATAACAATTTCTGATACCTCATTACTGAATGTACTATACATTGCATAACGTAAATTAGGTGCGAAAGAGGTATTGTAGCTCATTTGCTCCCAATCAAAATAATGCAATTCGCCCGTCACCAGATTTAAGGCGGTTGGATTCGCCCCCCTCCTTTTGATTCTTGTATCCCCCCACACATATTGACTATCTTTCGACCAGTGATTGATATTGAATGAGCGTGGCAGAGGGATTACATCATCACCCATGATAGTTGTCATGAAGTTACCTGCTGTTGTCCCCACAAACAGATAAGGTGTACTCATGAAGTCACATAAGGGTGTAAATGGATCACCATCAGGTGGATTAACAAGACCATCTGGCAACTCAACATCATATGTAGGCGGTCGAAGCAACACATATGCCAATACCCCTAATATCACGAGAATCAGCAAAAACAACAAAAACTTCAATCCACGTTGTGACTGTCGCTTTGGTTTCTCTTTGCGTTTACGTTTGGGTTTATCAGGTAACAGTGTCATGAGGTCTCCTGTGAGTGTTGGGACTTGGGTTGTGATAGATACTCATCGGATTGGGTTTGCATGGGTTTCTCGGCGAGGCGGTCATGGGCACGTTTGGCATCACGGGTGGTCAATGCCTGACTGAGGGTTGTTAGCAGGTTGTTGCGGTCGTGGAACATCTGGCGGAAATAGAATAGGTTGGTCAAGCCGAGTGTAAATAAGATAAACGGACTGGCGATAATGCTAGTACGGGACAAACTTGCCAGCCCCCATGTAATCAAGACAAACAACCCCGTCAGCAGGACTGCCAGATAAACAGCATCAAATGTAATGCGTCCGCTGACAATAGTCTCTCCGGTTGCTGAATCATAGCGGATTGTCCCCGTTGCGGTTAATTCGGTATAGAGTCCGCCGACTTTGGTCTTAATCGTAAATAGCTGGATTCCGTCCTCAAGTGTTCCCATCTCGACAAGGCGTTGACGCGGGAAAAACACTCGGGTCAGGCTATCGGGTTGATAGGCTAAGCTCTGCAATGTGTCATGTACGCTATCAGGCGATTGGTCAGTCACATAACGGAAGTGACGTACAAATAATATCTCATCACGCAGGCGACCCAATGGCGATTCGGTTGTTACTTTGGGTTTACTGTTGGTCATAACGCAAAGACTCGGACTCGTATTCAGATAGGTACGGCTCAACGTCGTCGGCATCGGTATCTTGTCGCTTGAGCTTGTCAAATTTACGGTCACTCATACGCGGTTTGATGCTTTCCTCAATATCTTTGAGTAATCCGCGACGCTTCCAGAACATATGCACGAATGTCGATAGTGGTGCAAGCATGACCAATCCCAATAGTAACGGGGGTAATGCTAAGCCGAAGAACTGGAAAATAAACAACATCCACACCACCGACACACCCAATAAGAAGAAATACACCACCCCGAAGCGCACCTCACCGGATACAACTGTGCCATCCTGCGCTGTTGGTTCGATTGCACCTGTCGCATGCACAATCGTATATTGCTGATTATTATCCTTGGCTTTGAGGTCGAATAGGTGATGGTCATATGCGTTTTCGGTCGTCAATTCAAAACGCGGGTAGGGGTGTCGCCAACCTTTGCGTTCGCGCGATGACTCCTGCAAACGCTCAATCACCGTGTCCACATCAACCGATGTCTCGAAGTCAAAGCTTTGCATGAACAGCAGGTTATCCATGAAGTCATGAACCGGATTGCGGGATGTGGTTTTGCGCTTGTTGCTCATAATCGTTACCTATCGCTGACGACGGCGTGACTGTGCGTTGGGATTGGAAAACTCATCTGTGATTTCGCTATATTGCTGTTGGCTTAATCGTCCGCGACGGTCAGACAGATAGGGTGTGACGGTGCTTTTGACATCCTCGACCATCTCATTGCGCTCTTGTAGGGTTTTCCAATATAAATAAAGTGGCGCAAAAATGGGAATACCACCGGTATAGATGAGGTAGATAAACCATGCCGGCAGGGTCAATAAGCCAATCGTCCAGATGCCACATATCAAGGTAATGACATTCAACATCAGCATCCGGTTGAGACCAATTTTGATGTCACCATAAACTAGTGTTTCGTCGCCCTGTCGTTTTATCCAGCCTGACCCGACACACCGTGCTTTGTTCGGCTCGCGTTGATACTTGTTACCAACCCATAAGTTGAACTGATAATCCCCACCGACAGGTTCTAGCTCGACGGTATACTTGTGTTTGCCATCGTTAAATGGCAGTTCGCCCAGACGCTCCGCACATAACTCAGGTGGGACGGGGGTCACAAATCGAAACGACTTTGTAAAACGAAAATAGTCTAACACCTGTTGTGATGTAATCTCGGATGTTGTCATTTATTTACCCTGTTTAATGCCTGTGACGAGTAGGTCAATGCGTTCGTCAAATTCTTCTTCTACAAAACTATCGTGATGATGCGGAATCACCTGTGCTAGATGGACGAGATGCTGTACCAGTGCGTCCCGCCAGCGCAACGCACCCCGTGTCGCCAATACATACAGCACCAACCATATCAAAAATACAACCGGACCAATGCTTGTCGCAACAAAGGCAATCATCGCCACAACCAACATGATGAACCCGAACATAGGAATTGCATTTGTCAGTTCCGCATACCCTTGAATCTCGCAACCCTCGCCGTCTTCTTTGTCGTAGATAAACGCCGAAGCAGTTGCAAAGTTCTGCGGGAAATTTTGCCAGTTGAGCGTGAGTGTATAATATTCACCCTCATTGACAATTAGCATGTCGCCGACGATTTTACGTTTTTTGTTGGGTATGGTCACGACCTCATCATGGACAAATCGCACCAGTTCGACGTAACCAGCCGCCGAGTGCAGAGTGACAAAATGATAGGTATCCGGTATACGCAGATAACTAAGAAGTCCAAATGAGGAGTCGGGTTGAGGGGGTTGTTGGGTCATGGGTGGTGGGTTGCTCCAATATTGAATGGCTAGAATCGGTTTTAAAATTCAAAACGTATGTGTACTTGTGGCGGACAATATGTCCCTACTAGAAAATATCGTAGGGGCGAACACCTGTATCATTCGCAAATGCTATATCGGTATATTGATGAGCCTTATACCAAGCTTGAATTTTCCTGAAATCTCGCATATTGTGTTGCTAATTGCTTTACAATATCCACTATAGCACAAAACCGCACCCACTCAGGAGTAAAAATTTGTCAACAACTCACCCGCCACTGCGCCTGCTGATGTTCAATCTGATGACCGATGTCAATGACCCTGTGCTAGGATTCACGACAGCATGGATACGCGAACTGGCTACACACTGCGAGTATATTGACCTCATCACGATGTATCAGGGGACAGTGGATGTGTCAGATAACGTGAGGGTCTATTCTGCTGGACGTGAAAAAGGACTGAGCAAACCTGTACGGGTGTTAAACTTTTATCGGCATTTGCTCCGGCTCATTACCTCACGACAATATGATGTCTGCTTCGCGCATATGATGCCCCTCTTTGCTGGACTCGGCGGACCTTTGTTGCGACTGCGCGGTATCAAAACGGTGCTGTGGTATACCCATCGGCAGAAGTCATCGCAACTTAAACTCGGCTTAGATATGTCGTGGCGCGTGGTGAGTGCAGTCAAAACGAGCTTTCCTTATGAAACCGACAAACTCCGTGTGATTGGTCATGGCATCGACACCGACTTTTATGCCCCTGACCCAACCCAATCCAACCCCACAAACAGCCCACCAATTGTGATTCAAGTGGCACGATTGGCAGCCATCAAACACCAAGAGACAACCATTAAAGCGATTGCCGAAACTGATGCCCACCTAACGCTCGTCGGTGATGTGCAACAAGGCTATCCCGACAGCTATAAACATGAACTCAAAGCTATGACAGAGGCACTTAAGTTATCCCATCGGGTAAAATTTACAGGTGACCTACTCGCGCCGGATGTGCGGGATTGGTATCGCAAAGCGACGGTTGCTGTGAATATGAGTCCGGTCGGGTTGTTTGACAAAGCCGCCTTGGAGAGCATGGCATGTGGCATCCCGACGATTGTGTGTAACCCTGAGTTTTCGCATTTGATGGGGGACTATGCCGACCTGCTGATGGTAGACAGTCCGCATGATGTCGCGGGTTTGCACGACCGCATCAACCACTTGCTGACCCTGTCTGTTGAAGACCGCCATGCCATCGGGCAGACACTCCGCGCACATGTCACCGAACGCTATAGCCTCTCGCGTCTAGTCATGCGCCTAGTGGAAGTTTTGCGAACAGGTGAATTGGAGGGTTTTCACCGCAGAGACGAAAAAACTTAACGCAGAGGTGCTGAGATGCGAAGGTGCAGAGAACACCGAGGAACAATGAAAAACGCGCGATACGATTATGACAGGGTTCATCACTCGTTACTCATCACTCATCACTTGATTTAGCTTTCTTGGATACTTAGCGATTTTTATCAAATTCTGTTTCGTACACAATAATTGTGAATCATGTAGAGGCATGTCATAATAGGAACGCGATTATCCAGTATAACAGGTAACAACGTATGGCAAAGCAAAAAACCGTCTTCATCTCCTATCGACGCACCAATGCCCCGCTGGCACTGAATATCTATCAGTATCTCACGGCGCAGGGCTACGATGTATTTTACGACATTGATAGCATCCGCAGTGGCGACTGGAAACAGATTATCCTCGATAATATCAAGTCACGCGCACACTTTTTGATTGTGCTGACACCCAGTGCTGCCGAACGATTCAGCGAAGCAGGCGACATCATGCGTCTCGAAATTGAAACCGCGATTGATAGCAAGCGCAATATCGTCCCGCTATTCATGGAGGAGTTCCAATTCCCCAGTGTGCAACAGCATCTGACAGGCAAGCTATCAGTATTGCCTCAATATAACGGGCTGGACATTCCCATGCGCTACTTTATGTATGCCATGCAAGACCTCGTCGGCAAACATCTGGAACAAGACATCGACACCATCATTCATCCGGCATCGCCACAAGCGAAACAATATGCCAACCATCAACAACAAGAGGCAAACATTCAAGCCCCTGTCACCCAGGACACCCTCAGCGCACAACAATACTTTGAGCGCGGTTGGGAAAAAGAAAAAGCTGGCGATATTCAAGGCGCAATCGCCGACTATACCCAAGCAATTGACCTCAAGCCGGATTATTCATGGGCGTTGAATAATCGAGGGTTGTTGAAGAAAAATTACTTTCAAGATTATGATGGTGCATTAGCTGATTATGACCGTGCCATCCAGAGTGACCCACAATATGCCATTGCCTACAACAATCGGGGTAACTTGAAGAAGAATCACCTTAAAGATTATGATAATGCCTTAGCCGATTATGACCGTGCCATCCAGAGTAACCCACAATCTGCTGATGGCTACTACAATCGAGGGAACTTGAAGATGGATCACTTCAAAGATTATGAGGGAGCATTAGCCGATTACGACCGTGCCATCCAGATTGACCTGCAATATGCCGATGCCTATGTTAATCGGGGTGTGCTTAAGTATACTCATTTTCAAGATTATCGTGGTGCGAAAGCCGATTGGGAAAAAGCTCTACAAATTGACCCTAATGTTGCCAATGCTCAGAATAATCTTGAGATTGTCAAACGCAAATTAGGCGAAGCATAAGCTTATATACTGAGGTTGATGGGTCAGTTCGTGATTGGATAATTCGCGGACAGCCAGTAGGGACAAGGCATGCCTTGTCCCTATGTGAAATTTTTATGGCTCGTGGTGAACGCAGGTCATGGATAATGTTTTGGTTATCAACTCCAGCGCACCGCATTGCCTGTCTCGACGGAGGCTTCAAAGACACGGGTCAGTGGGTCAAGGATATAGGCATAACGGGTCGGCGGGACTTCGCGGATTTCGATGTGGAATTGTTGCAGATAGGCGCGCGGCAGTCCGTCGTCGCCGTGTATCATCTGTCCAAAGGGCGCACTACAGCGGAAGGTCTTATCGCTATCAAGGTCATGATATTCGACCATGTACTCCTCAGGGTTAATAACCGTCTGACGCACCCGCATGGCACGGAATAATTCACGATTCAGTTCCCAGCGGTCGCGCACAAAAAAGCCATCATCATCAAAGCCGAGGTCAAAGCCACTGACCCTATCCATTGTCAGCGCACCACCCAGCACATTACTACCTTTGCTCACGTCTTGTCCCCGTTCGGTATCGACTAACACCGCTGATTGGTCTACTGCCGATAGCGACTTAAAATAGGCGATTTCTTCCAATGCCTGTGCCGACGCATCCGCCGGAGTAATCCCACGTTCGTCACCATCAGGCAGATGTTCAATCAAGGTCGGGAAATGGTCTACTCCCACAGCTTTGAGTGCATCCATAAACGTGTAAAAATCACGCCAGCTTGCGACAAATTCATTGGCGCGCAACATATCAGGATATTCACAGCACTCCTTCAGCCAATCCCAAAAGCGTTTGTACTTCTGTTCGTTGCCGAGATATTTGACAGTCAACATCGGACCGCGTACTTCGTCTATGACAAATTCATCGGGGAAGGGGCAGGGGGTTGCCTTGCCGTCGCGGTAACAATTGGAGGTAACTTTTGCTGTGATGCCCATGTGTGTTCCTAGTGTTGGTGGTTGTTGGTTAGTTTCTGGTAGTTGGTTGTTAGTTTCTGGTTTTTATTGTAATGTCCGTTATATTTTTGGAAGTAAATCATTAGATATTTTGTCAGTCTGCGGACAACGCAGGCATTGCCCCTACAGGGTTTGATACAATTTATCGTAGGGACGCATAACGATGCGTCCGGTGTTTATTTTTAAAGATTTTCCAGACTTCACATTAGTTTCTGGTCTTTAGGAATGACACACAGGTCATTCCCTACAATGTTTGTCGGATAAGGTCTTCGTTTAATGACTTTCCATTTTCAACTTGACTACGGATTCGCCAAGGCGGTTGGTGGCAACGGGACTTCATAGCCAAATTCGAATGGCTCTAGTGCCCGCATCCAATAGCCGACACCAGATGACCCCTCTGCCATCCAGCCAATCACCTCACGGCTTGCCAATACGCGGATCTTCCACCAGTTGAGTTCATTGCGACAGACCGGACCATCGACAATCACAAAGGGTACATTCCGCACCAAAGAGAACATCGGTGTGCCATTCAAGCCGGGAGCATCACGCAGATACTTCGGTGGACCTGCGCCATAATTCACATACCCGCGTTGCTCCATCTGGAACGGTAACGGTGTCCCACAGAAGCTGGTATCATCAACATCGTTTAATTCTGCATCCGCGACCAGTGTGCGCTCATAAAAGGTCTCTGCCATCCAACCCTGATAAGTCACATCGAGCACAGTCGCCTGCACAAACCACCATCGCCAGCCATCAGCACATTCTGGTCCATCTAATACTTGCACTGTTGCACCTGCACCGACAATGGTTTGCGTCCGTGCGTCTAATCCAGGGGAAGTCCGTATGCGTGTGTTCAGATAGACTTCTGCCGGACGACCGACTGCAAGTGTTGTTTCTGCTGAGCAGGGTGTCGGCAATTCGCCTTCTGCTGGAATGATAAAGTAACCGATGTCGGGTACAAATTCTTTGACCCAACCGGGGTTCTGTAATCCTAACCCATCCACAAACCACCAGATACGATTTTCGGCACAGACTGGACCATCAAAAATTTCGACGGTGACACTCTCGGTGTTATAGCCCATCCATGCAGTGGAATCGCTCGGACCATTGCGCACGGTTGTCCCTGGTCGCAGGTAGGCAATCGCACCAATGCCGATTTGTAGCGGATTAGCGCAAGGGTCTACAACGACGTTATCGGGTGTGCCTGTTGCAACAAACAAGGTCGAAGACACCAGCGGTGTATTGGTTGCCAAAGGGGTATTCGTAATCACAGCAGGGGTGGCGGTCTGTGCATCAACGGGTGTGACTAGCCACCATAGGCAGACAACTCCCACTATCATCAGTACACCACTGAGTATGATTAAATTTGTGACACGACGGGTCTGCATATCAGAATTCTCCATTTTGTAGTCGTGTGAAATCCATATCGTCTATTGTACCCGATTTGCCCAGATATGCCCGACTTGGTGAATAGGTAATTTCTCTTATGTACAGCAAAGTCTGCAGTGGTGGGTATCTTGTGCTTCATTGTAATTTGTATTGTGAGGTAATTGTTCAGCTATCTGTGATTTCTGATGAATATTTTTTACCACAGAGACGCAGAGAACACAGAGGAAGAAGGGGAAGAGAGAGGTTATTTTAAGAAAATCAGGTGTTCCAGAAAGTTGACTCATCACTCATTACTCATCACTTTTCTTGGTGTTCATGGTCTCTTGAAGGGTTAAATTTTATGTTCTCATGGATAGATGAATAAATACATTTGGGGGTTTGGCGTGATTGTTTTACTTTTCACAGAGTTGAGGATGTGGCAAAGACTGTGTCTCTGCCACTTTTGATTGTTGCTAGTGCGATTATTGGTTCATCCCAAGCCGGCGAATCGGCGGAATTGCTGTCCAACGTTGTGTCACCATCATAATGCCACGCACGATAAATGGCATCATAATCAATGCTAACCAGACTGCCAATGCGATGTAGCCCATAACTGTTGATAACATCGGTGGGGGTTGTCGCCAACCAGTAAAGTCGTTGATTGACATAAAGTCAGCGGATGTCATGTTACGGGATTCACGGTCATCAATTGGCATGGAGCCATTGCCTTTGATGATGTTGTCCTCTATAGATGTGTAGCTGACATCCCCTTTAAGCCGAACTGCAGCACCGAGGATATACATCTCGTTATTGCGGATGATATTGCCTTGGACTGCCTGTAACCCGATACCGGACTGTGTCCCTTGAATATAATTGGTAACGATGTGGTTACGATGTGACCCATTATATACAAAAACACCATAACGCTCAGCACCTTTGATGGTGTTATCATGAATCTGTGTTTCTATGACATCATCTTTCAGGCGGATACCATAGCGATGTACACCATCAATGATATTATCACGGACAATATTTCTCGCTCCACCTTCGACAACAATACCATCAAGATTGTTCCAGACATGATTACCTTCGATGATATTGTCATTGGAAGCCACAGGGGCAACATAACGGGGAACAGGTGATGTCACAATGACTTTCCCATCATCAATCATGATGCCATGTCCATCATTATCATAGGAGATGTTATTGCGAATAATGTTGCGGTCACAACCACGCGAGAAAATAATCCCATGATTACCATTCCCATAGGCTGCGTTTTCCTCTACGATGAAATCATTGCTGAAGTCGTGTGGGTCAAATCCATAAGAGATATTATTGCGGAAGGTATTCCACTTCCAGACCATCTTGATTGCTTCAAATGTATAAGCACCGAAATAATTTCGCTCATAGACTGAATTATAAGATGCCCCCCGACTATACTCTATCGTATCGCCAACTTGTGCACCCTTCCATGCAACACCTGAGACAGTGCCTTCTTCAAAACCTAAATCATAGAAACCTGCATAGTGAACTTCCATATAGCCACCAAAAGCATAGACAAATGGGCGACCTTGCCTTATGTCAAGCACAGGCTGTTGTTCTTCGGCATCCCATGATTGAAATGCAATCTGTTGGTCAACGAAACCTTGAATAAATACGTGACTTCTATAACTCACGAAGCTCGAAAACTGTGTATCTGAAACCGACATTTTTAGATTATGTAAGTCATAGGGCTTAATGGTCAGGCGAACACCATTAACCAAAACCAGATGACTATTGAGTAGATGTGAGTCTGCGCCAATGTGTTCAAAAATATCTGGGTGGCGAATAATCAATTCACTGAGGGTATAAGGCAGTTTCCGACCTGGTACTACGAGATTAAGTGAAGATGTGATGTTATCCATTGCCAGATAAGGTGCTTGAAATTCAGCAGTATCAACACTAATAAAACTATTCTGGTGAATGTTGTTGTTCATTCCCCAACCGGGTAGAATATTGACTACTTTAACAGGATGGACGATGGTCGAGTCACTAACATAGGAACCGATATTTTCACGGATAACATAATCATTGCCTTTTACATCAATCCATGAATCCACCACAAATGTATTTGTGCCAATGAAGGTATTGTTGATAACCCGTCCGCCCGATGTACCTTCTTTAATATCAATCCCCTCGGCGGTGATATTCGGACCAATCAGGTTGCTGATGATGTCATTGGCATCGCTCTTATCAGGTTGACCATCACTGTACAGTTCCCAGTTGGATTCGGCACTGCCGATATAAATTGCTTCGCCAAATTCAGGTTGATTTTGTCCGGTATCATGAATCCAGTTTTGTTTGACTAGATTATGGGTACTGTTGCTTCTCAGGTGAATGCCTTCGTCACCGATGTTGTATACTTTAACTCCCTGAATGATATTATGATGTGCATTATCAGTTACGATGCCTTTGGCGACATGACGAACAGAAAACCCTGACAGAATCCAGTAGTCTGCCAGCAAGTTAATACCGTAATCTGTGTCAGAAAAATCACTTTCGATAATCGCATCCCGTGTACCATGCAAAATGATAGGAGCTGTATCTATACCAGAAGCCATGATGTCGAATTGACCTGTATAGATACCAGATTCCAAGTGAATAAAATCCCCGGGCAGTGCCGTCGCAATCGCACTTTTCAATGTCTCTGTAGAGTTAACTGGAACATAGCGTTTGATAGTCGTACCAAAAGGAGAATCATTTACTGATAAGAGCGTATCGAGACTGAGGTTTTCTGGTGCTAGAATTGAAGGATTCGGTGAGCTATTACGAATTTGGCGTAAACGTTCCCATTGGTTCTCGCGCATTTGCTTCAAGATTGTTTGTTCAGCCTGACTTAATTCGATGTTATCATCTGCAAAGTTTATCAAATTGCTGAAGCATAAAGTCAATAGCAATACACCAAACATAACCGTCCGTATTGATCGTTTCATTGATTTCCCCAAATCAGTAGATTGTCTGTAACATATGGATATTTCTTATGAAGCCATACCGAGCTTCTGGTTAGAATCGACTGCGACCGCCTCCGGACTAACGTACAAGGATGCTTCTGATTGTCCTTCACCGCCCCGCGAATCTGCGCTACGAGTCAGCCAACCATGTTTGTTCATGCTGATGAACGCCCATGTTTTGATGGGCAGAGCAATTGTAAAGACCACCAGTGTCACAATCGGCAAGACCCAGATATCGCTCGGATTTTCACGGAGGTGCGAATAACTGCGTACTCCCCGCCCTAAAATCAGCCAAACAACAGAGAAAAGAGCCAAGCCCCACAACCCTTGCATCATCAACATACCAAAATAGAAGAAGACAAAGAAGGTGGTCAATGGTGTACACAAGATTTGAATAATGCGGATTTGTGCCATAATCGGCTGTTGCCACAACCAACCACGATACATCGCGTTGATGTAACAGCGATACGAATTACGACTCCAACGAATCCGCTGTTTGATGAAAGCACGCAACTGATTCGGAAACATCGACCATGCACGAGCGTTGGATTGATAAACGGTCTTATAACCCTGCTTGAGAATGAGCCATGTGAGCCGTCCATCATCACCAGCGACACACAGCTTGCCCATAAAATATTCAAACTCAAGGTCACCGACAACAGGGCGGATTGCATCACCACGATAGGCGGCAGTGCGACCTGACAAGCAAGGCACACACCCTAATGTACCTTCCAGTGGGACATAATCCAGATACCGCGTATTGACGAGCCAATCTGCTACAACACGCCAAACACTACTTTCTCGCATGACGGCGTTTTGACGTGTTCCAACCCCACCAACTTCAGGGTCGATAAATGGCATTTGAATATTGTGGAGCAAACCCGGTTCCCATGCTGTATCGGAATCACACAGAATCACAATCTCATAGCGTGATGCCCGAATCCCAACGGCGAGTGCTGACCGTTTACCACTGTGTTTGAACGGCATCACAATGACCCGTTCATCTTGTTCATATTCTTTGAGCTTTTCAATGACTTCGGTGTCATCAATATCAACCACAATAATGACTTCGTTAGGGTCATCTTGTAACCAAGACTCTAGGCAACGGGCTGTCATATCGGGGTCTTCTCGATAGGATGGGACAACAATAGATGTTGTTGTACGAAAGTCATTGATGATGGGTTTGTATCGACGGGATAGTGTGAAGCGGATAATCCATAATACCCAAGAAATTACGCCAACAATCCCGAATGGGAGTAAGTATCGTATCTCGAATAGTAATATCTCTAAGTCATCACGCTGGATTCTGAGGTCTGCACCACTGTTGATGAGGCTAAAGAATGGAAGAATAAACACGATAGCAATAATTGTGAATGATACGAAAATTGCTTTGCGTTTTGGTAGACCACGACGAGGCAAGTTTAGAACAGAAAAAAGACTAGGTGAATTCATACGTGTCCCCCCAAGTTTTGGTACAATGTTCGTTTGAATCCAGTAAGTGATACTGAACCGTATCATTACTTAATACTTCTATTATTATAGTTATTTCCGAATTGTGCAACTACTTTAACGTTTAAATTGTTAAGGTTACATAAAGAAAAAAAATTAATAATTAAGTTTTGTGATTAGCTTGTAATTTTTTTTGTGATTTATTGGTATAAATACACAATGACCTAATGTGTATTAGGTTGCGAGGAAATTGACAACTACCCGGCTATAGGTATCCCATCCTTCAATCATGGGGAAGTGCCCACAGTCGGGAATGATAACTTGGCGGAAATTAGGGATATGTTCTGCGAGGACTTCGACCTCTCCGGTGGGAATGGTTTCGTCATGGTCACCCCAGATAGCGAGGGTTTCCGCTTTGATGAAGGAGAGCAGTGGACGGGTATCCCACTCTTGGATGGCTTTTTGTGCCCACGGTGCGGTGTATTGTTGACCATCAGCGACACTCTGGTGTCCCCAGTAGGCTACATCATCAGTATATTGGTCGGGATGTTTGAAGAAAACCTGCATCAACGCTTGACCTAATGGTGGGATGAGCTGTCCGAGATTGACGGTTAATTCCAACGGTTGCACAATACCCCGTCTACCGAGTTTGTTAATTTGTGATACCAGTTCGGCGCGGGGATGAATCCGTCCAGTAACAGCAGGGGCGTTGACGATGAGTTTGTCAACTTTATCAGGGAACATGCCCGCGAAGGTCAAGCCAATCATACCACCCATACTATGCCCTATGATGGATACTTTGTCGTGTCCGAGGTCACGAATAATCTGATGGATGCGGTTGACCTGTGTATCAATTTGATAATGGTCTCCAACAGGTTTGGAGCTACCACCAAAGCCAAGAATATCAGGGACGATGAACTGGAATTTGCCATCAATCAAGTCCATCGTGCGTTGCCATTGTGTCCAGTTGCCTGTCCAACAGTGAAGCATGAGCAGAGGCGGTGCTGAGTCTGCGCCGGATGTCACGACATGTAAAGTGTGACCATCATCAAGTGGCATGTATTGTCCGCGCATCTGCATGATATGTGCCTCATATATGTTGGGTTTATATGAACGGGTGACACAACACATCACCCGTATAGTTTATGTTATGTCCCGCTGACAGGGTCTTGAACGACTATCGGGCATCCGGTTCCGTCTACACCGTTGCCTGCATCACCTTCACTCGGACACGCATCCACGTCATCGTTCACGCCATCACCATCGCTATCGGCTGGCGGTGGGTCATTTGGGCATCCGGTTCCGTCTACACCATTGCCTGCATCACCTTCACTCGGACACGCATCTACATCATCATTCACGCCATCACCATCGCTATCGGCTGGCGGTGGGTCATTTGGGCAACCACTACTATCTATGCCGTTACCTTCATCGCCACGATTCGGACACGCATCGTTGTTGTCATTAATGCCATCGCCATCACTATCGACATTGGGACAGCCATTATTACTTTGAGGTCCACTCTGGTTCGGGCAATTATCCTGTGAATCATCGAGTCCATCGCCGTCACTATCTGGACAACCGCGCGGGTTATCCGGTGCGAAGAAGTTCGGACATTTGTCGTCATTGCCACGTATGTTATCGCGGTCGGGGTCATCTTCATATGGGCAGCCGTTGTTATCTGCTGGACCGAAGACATCTGGACAATTATCTCTATCATCACGTAAACCATCACTGTCAGTATCCCCAATACTTGGTGTGAGTGTGGGGGCAGTGGTCGGTGATGGGATGAACACTGTCGGGATTGGCGTATTGGTCGAGACGATTCGTGTCGGTGGGATGAACTGGAACGGTGTATTTTGTAATGGCGATTGCTGCGTCTGTGTGACAAGGCGCGTTGGTGTGATGGTCGGTGTCGCTGATGGAGTCAGGTCACCGCCGAGTGGGGTGAAGGTCGCATCGGGGTCTTCCGTCACGGTTTCTTCAAGTACGCCCTGTGCATTGCCAGCAGGTGCACTACCAATAATCACCACACCCAGACAATAAAACGGAAATGTCCCGACGATAATCAAGAGCATCAGGAGTCTGAGTGTTTGATTGCGATTGTTACTGCGCTCTATCGCGTCAATTGTGTTCATCTATTTGTTCCAGTCCTGTTCGGCAAATCTATACTTATTCTATCCAATTAGACAATTTTTGCGCGTTAATCGTTCCCAATGTCACGGATTTGATACAATTGCCCATCTTCAAATCCACGCTTACGGTAATACTCACGGGTGCCGATAGACGAGATGACCGCCAATCTTTCATAGCCATGCTCTCGCGCAATCTCAACAGCCTGCTCAATTAACTTAGTGCCGAGTCCGAGATGTTGGGCGCGTCCTTCCATATTATCACCGATACCAACTGCCAGCCCATAGACATGCACTTCGCGTATCATGGCGCAACCCGCTAACTCATCAACAAGCGGAGCTTCGTCAGCATGTGGCAGAGACAGGCGCAAGAATCCGGCAATGTCACGGTCATCTGTGATGTATTGTAGGAAGATTTCCTCGCTCATACTTGACGCATACCCTACGCTATCAAGGTATAAATCGTCAGCAGTGACCTTCTTTTTGCGGATTTCGCGGGCGCGGATGTCGGCACTTTTCTCGCCCTGACGCTTAAGTTCATTATCGACCAGTTGACGGAAGTTGGTGACCTTATTGCCATCGACAATATCTGTGCCGGGAATATCACGAATCACACGGGTCAGACGGCAATACTCCGGTGTCTTTTTGAAGCAATCGACCAACACACGCAGGAGTTCATCGTGAGTGTACGGTTGCCATTCACCCGACTGATACTGTTGCATCAGTTCGGCACTTTCAATCAGCGAACACGGATATATCTTAAGTTCATCTGGACGAAAATCGGGGTCGCCAAATAGCTTGTCATAATCGTCAATGTCTTCATCGGGTGATGAACCGTATAGATTGGGCATCCAGTGAGCGTGGATTTTGAAGCCTGCCTTACGCAATAACTTCACAGCACGACGGGTGGCAGCCACATCATGACCACGCTTGTTCATATCGAGGACTTTGTCGTTCAAACTCTGGAAGCCGATTTGGACTTTGGTTGCACCAAGACGACGCACCCGAATGACTTCTTCTTCACTGATGTGGTCGGGACGTGTTTCTACAACAAGACCAACTGCGCGACAATCAGCGGTTTCATTTTCTTTGTGAACCGCTTCGAGTTCATCCCATGTGGCATATTCATCGACAACACTCCGTTCACGATTGCCGTCTGCGATTTGTTGTACCAGTCCGCGTGACCGGAACATCTCATCGGCATAAATGTCTTGCACTACTTGATTATACGGCTTATCGAGTGTGACACCCTGAATCGTAACATTGCTGACCTGTTCGCCTGTGAACATCGACTTTTGCTTGAGGGCTTCGATAACTTCTTCACGGCGGTCAATATCATTGCCGAAGTCGTGCATAGCATCAAAGATACGCTTGATAAACCATAGCTGATAGGTCTCTGGATAGAATGACCATGTGCCACCAAGGATGATAATTTCGATTTTGTCGGTTGAGTGACCGAGATTTTTGTAGGTCAGCAAGCGAATATAGGTTTGCAGATAGGGGTCGAATGCGTTCTTCTCGGCACGTTGAGCACCCGGTTCATCCGCCAGATAGCTCTTAGGCATGCGTACATCATTAGGACAGAAAATACACTTACCCGGACATGGAAAGGGTTTTGTCAGCACCGTAACCGGAGTCACACCAGACATCGTACGCACTGGTTTGCGCCGGATTTTATGCAGGAGTTGCTCGTCATATTCAGGCAAGCCATCTTGTCCGGCAAAGGTACGATAGGCATCCACCAGATTCGACAAACTATAGAAGCCTCCCCCATTCGGTTTGGGGTATTGGCGCATGAGTTGTTGATGCTCCCGCGAGGTCATCCGCTTGGGATTTTCGAGGATGGTCTTGAGGAGCGGTATGAGATTATCTCGATGTGCTTCGACATCAAGTTGATATTTTGGATTGTTTAACATGGGTTCTTCCGTAGCTTACACATGTCCCTATTCTATCATCTGCGGGATTGATGATTAAGGGTCTTGGAAGAAAACGATAAAGGCTTTCACCACCAATACTTTGCCTATAGATGCAAACAGTGTAGCGATGTGATAAAAAAAGGTCGTTTTTGCCTGAAATAATTGGCATGAATGAATATGCGTCTCTAAAATGTAGACAGATGATAATTTTGAAAAGGGATGACAATATGTTGAAACGAATTTTGATTGTGGGTTTTGTGCTAGTCATGGCAGTTGCTGTGTCGGCACAAGATGCGTTCGCGCCGATTACTATGGATAACGTCGGCGACTTGCAACCTGTCATTGAACGCCTGAGTGAAGACCGCGCATTTGATATTCAAGGTGGGACATTGAGTGCTGATGGCTCTTTGATGGCGTTGCTGGACATCGTCAATAGTGTAATCATTGTAGAAGATGTGGCAACACAAGAAGTCCTGTTTGAACTACCCGAAGAAGGCTATCCAGAAATTATGCTATTCTCGCCGGATAACAGCCAGTTGACTGTGCTATCGGACGAAGGCGCGAATGTATTTGATGTCGCAACAGGTGAACTGGTCGAGTCACTCGGTTTCTATATCCCGATTGATTATTCGGCAGATGGCTCTACCACAATGATCATTAAGCTAGATGAAGCATCAGGTGAGTTGTTGTTGGAATTTATGCACGATGGTGAAGCGATTTCTGAGGTTGTTATGCCCGGATTTTCTGAAGCATTGCCGGCTATGAGTGCAGATGGAACAACAGCAATCGTGCCAGTGGAAAACTCTCTCTATATCCTTGATGTAGAAGCACCTGAATTTAGCGATCCGTTTGTGACTGCGGATGGTGAAGAGTATGAAAGCATGAACGCTGTTGGGATAAACTCTGATGGCAGTGTCATCGCCTATGCTGATGAGCAATATATGGCATATGTCTATGATGTTGCATCCGGTGAGTTGTTGTATGAAATCGACAATACAGAGAACAGCGATTACATTGATTATCTCGTGTTCAACAGCGATGATAGCTTGTTGTATGCGGTGAATTACAGTGCATACCGTATTCTTGATGCAGCGACAGGTGAGCAACTGAATATGGTAGGGCATAATGTCGAAGGGCGTATGGCGGTATTTGGTGTCGCCGATAACATCATTTTGGGCGCATCGTATGAGGGTGTCGTCGCATGGGGTATTGAGTCAGAATAAATCAACTCCGAGAAGTGAAGGGATTAAAAAGCTGAGGCGCATTGTCCTCAGCTTTTTTGATTGTGTTACAGGTTTTGATTTTTGCATGGATACCATTCGATTGAACAATTTCTGCTATACTAAAGAACGTTTGGGAAATTGAACCAATTGAAGCGGATGGCTATGCGACGGACTCTATTCCTCATCTTTATTGCGACAACCCTAAGTTTATTGACGGCAGGTGTGGTATTTGCGCGCGAAATGATACAGGGGGAAGACTGTACCGTTGAGCTGGATGAGGTCGTAGAAGGGTCTCTATTTACATTTTGCCAGAATCTTATCGTACTCGGTAAAGTTGATGGCAACATCCTCGGTATCGCCTTGCGCACAACAATCACAGGTGAGGTGACGGGAAACGTCTATATCGCTGGGTTACAGTTGAATCACAGCGGAGCAATTCGGGGTGACCTACATTATGCGGGTATTGTGATGAATATCTTTGCAGGTGTTTCTGAGGATATGGGTCGTCCGGTACGCGGGCAGATTGTGTTCGCCACATTGTCTTCACACATACATGAGACCGTGCTTATACCGGGGCGGGTTACAGGTGTCGGGTATCAGCTCCTTGTAGATGGTCAGATAAACCGCGAAATCAACTTTTGGGGGTCGGCACTCATCATCAACAGCACTATCAATAGTGATGTCTATGCGACTGTGGGCAATCCCGAATCAGATGCGTCGGACTTAGAACCGTTATTGCTTCCACTCGATATCACGCAGGAGTTTGTGACACCGGGGTTGCTTGTGTCGGCAAGCGGGACAGTCAATGGTGGACTTGTATATACCGGTCCGGTTGCTGGCGAAATCAGTGGGACAGTCAATGGCTTAGTAGAATATACCTCCTCAACCCCTGTGATTATACCGATTGTGCCAGAAGAAGGCGCACTCAACATCTTTATCAGCCAATTCATACGGGAACTGTCGGTATTATTGACGGTTGGATTAATCGGCTTGACGCTTGCACCGAAAACATTCCAGACCCCAATCGTTAACCTGCGTTGGCGACCTGTTCCCAGTTTTGTTATTGGGATGTTGATGTTTATCGTATCATTCCCGATTGCGCTGATTTTAATACTCATTACAACGGTCATTTCTCTGGTGTTATTGTTGCTCCAATTGGATGGTGTGCTACTCGTGGTGACATCGTTCCTGCTATTGTTGGATGCGGGAATTATTGGGGTGTTTTACTTTGCTTCCATTTTTGTGGCGCGGGCAGTGTTTGCATTAGGGTTGGGACGTTTTCTGGTGCGCACAACGATTGGTCATAATGGCACACACCGCATGAACCTTGTTAGCCTTTTGGTTGGCGTGATTGTGATTTCGTCATTGGCAGCCTTACCTGTCATTGGTTTTCTATTTAATGCAGCGGCATTATTTATGGGGTTGGGTGCGATGACCAGTGTCGTGCTGGAATGGTTGCAGAATATCCGCGACAACACCTATCAAAATACACGCCCATCTGATGTCCAACGGCGTAGTTCACTACCACCTCGCTTTGTCCCCAGTGCCACCCCATCTTTGCCACCTATAGAGAAGCCAAGCGACCCAATTTTATTACCTCCGCCATCAAACACACTAGGTCTGAGAGATTTGCCAGATGGCTTCGACCCGGATTTCTTCTTTCATGATGATTAGCACAAATAATATGTGTCCAAAATACGCCACTTGTCAATAAATTCAGGCTTTTGTGGAATACGAACAGCGTTGGATTAAAATTATTAGTCACTCAATTTATGTACAATATCGGAAAAACTTTCTATAATAGACGACAGGTGAAGGGCGAGTTATTTGTCTTTGGATGTGCGTAGTTAATCCTTTAAGCTCGCTATTTTTTATAAATTATCCTTTTTACGAAAGCTGATTCTTATGTCGAGTGACAGGTATATGACTGCGAAGGAAGCGGCTGAGGCTTTGGATGTGTCGGTCAATACGATTTATGCGTATGTGAGTCGGGGCTTGATTCGCTCTGAATCCTCAGCGGATGGTAAACGAAAACGCCGTTATCTCAGAGAAGATATTGATAAATTGTTGGCACGTCGTCAAGCACGGTCGAACCCCGATCAACTGACGCAGGATGCGCTACATTGGGGTGCGCCGGTGTTAGAATCTGCCATTACGTTGATTGATAGCGGGCGTATGTACTATCGTGGCTTACCCATTGAGCATGTGGTGGAGACCTTAACAGTGGAAGAATGTGCCGCCTTGATTTGGACAGGTGATAGTGCCCATGCTGAAATGCTTTTCGAGCAAGTCTTAGACCCCCCCGCCCAAAAGTATGAGACGATGCTGTTGCATGTGGAAGTTGATGGCGCGGATTTAGCACCGATACAAGCCTTCCAGATTGTCTTACCGATTGCGATGGCAGATGATTTGACCGCGTATGATACTCGTCCCGACGTGGTTGCAAGCAAAGGTGCGCGCGTTTTACGATTGATGGCATCGGTGGCGGCTGGCGATGTTGACCGTCAACTGTCGCTGGCAGAGATATTGCAACGGGGTTGGCAACCAGACGACGAGCAGAGTATTAAGCTATTTAATACGGCAATGATTTTATGCGCTGACCATGAATTAAATGTGTCCTCCTTCACTGCACGGGTCGTAGCATCAGCGGGAGCAACCCCATATGCTGTGATTAATGGCGGACTATCGGCATTACAAGGTGCAAAACATGGTGGGTATACCGAAAGTGTTGAGGCATTTTTGGACGAAATCGGCACATCTGACCGCGTTCGTAATGTCATTTCTTCACGGATGCGACGAGGTGAAACCACACCTGTTCCCGGTTTTGGGCATCCGCTCTATCCTGATGGTGACCCACGCGCACCGATTTTGCTCAATATGCTGATGGAACATTATCCCGATTCGCCTAGCATTGCTTTGAGCCGAACCGTGATAGATACCGTGCAGGAGATGCTCGGTGATTACCCTACGATTGATTTTGCTCTAGCGACACTAGGACGTACCTATGAATTGCAGGCAGGATGTACGTTAGGCATTTTTGCATTAGGGCGCATGATTGGCTGGATAGGTCATGCTATTGAGCAATATAATGATGGGCAACTCATTCGTCCACGCGCACGCTACACGGGCAATCCACCGGACATGACATAGTGATATGCTGTGGGTTATGATGGATAACGAACAAGCATAGGCTTCTGATTAATCAGCAACAGGATGGACGACAAGACATGACGATATTAGACCGAATTGCAACGTATAAAGTGGTGGCAATTGTGCGCCTCGATGACCTTTCGCCTGCTGTAGATTTGACAAAATCCTTGATTGCGGGTGGCATCCGCGTGATTGAATTTACCCTGACCAACCCCGAAGCGGTCTCCACGATTGAAGCGGTGCGGTCGGCTGTGGGAGATGAAGCGGTTATAGGTGCGGGGTCGGTGATTTCTGAGGAACAAGTCAAGGCGGTTGCGGATGCGGGTGGGCAGTTTGTGGTATCGCCTGTGACCAAAGCCGATGTGATTCAGGCATGTATTGACCATAATTTGCCGACGATGCCGGGGGCATTAACACCAACAGAAATTCAGCTAGCATGGGAATTAGGGGCGGATGTTGTGAAAGTTTTTCCGGTCAATAGCATGAGCGAGACGTATATTAAAGATGTGCTCGCGCCATTGCCTCACCTGCGCTTGATGCCGACCGGACGAGTTGGGCTGAACAACATGAAACATTATTTTGATTTGGGTGCATTTGCGGTCGGGATTGGCTCGTCGTTAGTTGACCCGATGGCAATCGCAAACAAAGATTGGGCGATGATGACGGATATTGCCAAGCAGTTTAGCTCAGTTGTGTCGTAATCATGTCTGACCATGTCACCAATCGAGAGCTGTTGAAACGGCGCATCAGGTTAACCCGCCGACAATTCCTCGGTTTGATGGGGGTGTTTGGTGCGGGGACAGGCGCGCTATGTGGTGGGGTTGCTGGCGTGGGACTGATTGCCACTCAAAGTAACTCAATAGCAACACCAACTGATGCTCCGACGCTGATACCGCCAACATCTGCTCCAATTGTCGAAAAACCGCCAGTGATTGACCGAACACAGTGGGGGGCATTATCCCCTGATATGTCTGCCCGTAACGAACGCGGACTCTATGATAAAGACAATAATCCCGTTGGCTGGTATATCTATCCTGACGAACTATACGGAAGCTATCAAACATTGGTGATTCATCACAGTGGGTTCTATGAGCAAGACGGATTAAGTACCCTACTGGAGATTCAGCGCGCCCACCGTGACGATAGAGGCTGGGCAGATGTCGGCTATCACTTCATGATTGATAAAGATGGCACAATTTATGAGGGGCGTGATATTGTGGTACGCGGGGTTCATGTCGAGGGCTATAACACAGGTAGCCTCGGCGTATGTTTGATGGGTGACTTTCGCTTTGAAGCTCCTTCAACGGAACAGCAAGCCTCGACTTATGCACTGAACGATTGGATTGTCTATCGTACAGGCGTGACGCATCTCGCCGGACATAAAGATTTCAACGATTTTACAGTGTGTCCGGGAACGTTTATCGCCAACCAATTACAAAACCTTGCTGACCGTGCCGGACTCACCTATGGTACGGATGGCTATCAATCAACTGCCAAAGCGGATTGTGGCTGTTGTGGCTGTCGATCAACTGTATAGTACAAATAGATTTGAGTTGGTTTAGCATTTGGCGATGTTGCTTTCATCCTATGTTACATTACATATGATAGACGTTTATGTGACAGATATTGAGGAGATAATATTATGGCAACAGCACTCAACGATGCGGAAATTATTGAAGGCTTGCAACAACTCGACGGGTGGGAACGTGACGGCGATATGCTGACTAAGACCTTCCAATTTGATAGTTACTTGGCGGGGATCGCGTTTGCATCCACTGTCGGCGTGATTAGTGAAGGCTTGGATCATCATCCGGATATGACTATCCTCTGGCGCAAAGTCACCGTGAGCTACACAACACACGATGCCGGAAGCAAGCTGACTGAGAAGGACTTCGCGGCAGCAACAGCCATTGAAGCGGTCGGGTATCCGAAGTCATAACAGAGCGTTTGCAATAGGAGATTGTCACACAGCAGTCTCCTGTTTAGTTTTTACGACGCATCAAAGAAAGTAGGTACATAAAAGATAGTGAAGACACGCCTACGGTATAATGGAGGAAATTGTAGGGACACGTAACAACGTGTCCGAAGATTAGACATCCCTGCATAGGCATACACACCGTAATCACCAAACTACCCCCCGAACAAGCGAAACAAATCCCTGAATTTATACAAAAATGGACAACCATAACCCTATCGACTAAGTCTGCCAATAGGCAACAAAAGGATGCCAGTACCGACCGCGAGTATTTCTTATACGTTCCACCCCATATCCGTACGGCTCACGAGGGTGTGGCGTGGACGTTTGGTTATGACAAGCCAGCAGAATATCAACCAGATAAAGAGATATAAACAAAACAGGTGGCTGTTACACCACCTGTTTAAGAGAGCATCATACGTTATTTGTAAGTGAGTTATCCACCGACCGCCCATGCGACGGCAGCGTCAAAGAGTTGCCAACCTGTAGAGTTAAACTTCTGTGCGGTGCTACTATTGGCGAAGAAACCGACACGACGCGCGGGCGCTTTAACATTGTCTTCCATGGTTGTGCCTGTGTCATAGGCAAAGATGGTCAGACGATTGTTATTGTTGTCGATTGATGCGATGATCGTTGCATTGTTATTACTTGGATCCGCATAGTTAAAGGTCCGATTGGATGTTGTGACTGTTTTGTTGCCCGTCGATAAACCTGCTGCCATCGGGTGGGATGAATTTTGAATTCTGACTTGCTTCTCATTGCTATCGGTATTGGCAGAGTTTGCCATTTTCATATCATCAAATAGATAACGATCCATCATCATGACAGGTATCGCAGTGTCACGATAACGCGCTTTAATGTCAGCACCTCTTACGGAATCTGAGATGATAATCAGCTTGGGATTATTCGCCAAGACAGTCGCGTTCGTGTCAGTATCGTTGTAGAGATTGACCACATACCCGCTGAATTCCAATTGGGATTTCATTGCAGTATCACTGGAATTAACTGAATTGACATCCCCGACAAGTAATGCAATTGAGTCTGTCGTTACGGTGTCATTAACGACAACCGCAAAGCTCTCACTGTCCGTACCACCGTTGCCATCACTCGCATTGATTGTGACTGTGTATGTGCCACTGTCTTCCCCACCAGGATTAATAACCAAAGATGCTGAACTATCATTTGGTGTGAATGTCATGAAGCTCTCAAGTCCAGTAGCCGTTAATATCAGTGTGTCGCTATCGGCATCACTCGCAGTGATAGAAACAGTAGTTGATGTGCTTTCGTCTACCGATTGATCAATGATTGCTGAAATAGAGGGTGCACGATTGGTTTCCGTCACGACAATGTCGAATGTTTGTGTGCTGGAATCGCCGGATGAATCGCCGACAAAGACTTCAATTTCATGTGTACCACCATCCGAATATCCCGGTGAAGCTGTAATGGTAGGTGATGGTGATGTATTCAAGGTGACAAATCCCGGTGGTGACCCTGCCAAGCCATAGGTCAATGTATCGCCGTCAGCATCGGTGGCTGAGAGTGGAATAGTTTTTGTCTCATTTTCAGCGATTGTTTGGTCACTGATGGAACTCAAGACGGGAGGTTGATTCATATCCTCTACCACCAAATCAAATGTTATCGAATCACTTCCACCGTTACCATCACTGACTGCCACAGTGACACTGTATGTGCCTGCATCGTCATAATCTGGCGTGAGTGTCAAAGTTGGCGTACTGGATGTATCAAAAACCATAAATGTTGGCATGACTGTTGGCGACGAAAAAGTCAGTGTATCGTCGTCAGCGTCGGTGGCAGAGAATGTCACTGTCAGGCTTGCATCCTCTGCAACAGTTTGTGTTGTGACTGGATCAAGAACGGGGTCATTATTGACTGGGACATCGCCAGAGCCGGAGCTACCAGAGTCGCCAGAGCCGGAATCACCCGAACCGGAACTACCAGAGTCGCCAGAACCAGAGTCACCCGAACCGGAATCGCCTGAGCCGGAACTACCGGAATCACCAGAGCTGGAATCGCCTGAACCAGAACTACCAGAATCGCCAGAACCAGAGTCACCAGAGCCAGAGCTACCAGAACCAGAACTACCAGAGTCGCCAGAGCCGGAGTCACCCGAACCGAAACTACCAGAGTCGCCTGAACCAGAACTACCAGAGCTAGAACTGCCAGAACCGCTAGAACTACTCGATTCATTACTGGATTCGTTACCAAAGCCTGAAATGGGTTCTCCATTTGCACCAAGTGGGAAACTTCTGACGGTATCATAGTTATCGTTGCGTGAGACCAAATATAGCTTAGGCGGTGATGCAGAACTCATCTGCGTGCACAGAGCGTCTGTTTCAGTCATTTCAAATTGTTCCGTCGTGTCGTTATAGACCATCTCATATTCACTATCAGCTAGTCCCTCCGTGGCGAGTAGCGATAGCTCGGTTTCTGCGCCACAATTTGTCAAAGCAGTATATGCAAACAAATCACCAGCGGTGCAGGTATATTCAGAAATGATGACATCTTCTAACACACGGCAGTCGCAATCTTCGCTACCACCAAGTTCACAAGTCGTGACTTCTAATGTTGCGGACACTGACTGCCCAACCTGATTGAGCACTGCGATAGTTACCAGACTAACGAGCGCGATAAGCAGAGCATATTCGACAAGACCTTGACCATTGTTGAGGCGTGATTGTTTTGGGTTAGAGTTGACAGTTTGTACAGACATCTTATGCGCCTCCTTGTGCTAGACTGTTGACGAGTCCAGTAATTGTTGTTGTGCTGGTTTCCGATAAGTCCAGTGGGTAGACGACGATGATGTTACTGTGTGCCTGAACTTGCGTTGCTTCATCATAGATTGCCAAGATACTCTGGTCATCAATAATGGCTTGAACACTATCATAGACAAAGACCTCGACTAAACGTGAGCGATTACCCTCATCCCGAATGTCGAATTGCAGAATGTCTTTACCGATGACAGTATCACGTTGCATCTGTGAGAATAGGATGTCCAGCGAGCTGTTCTCGAAGGTGTTTTGAATATCCGATGTTGTGACAAATTCGGTTGCACGAACAGTCGGACCATCTGATGACAGGGCTGGGTTAGCTGCTGGCATGAGTGTGCTGACAAGAACGCCGAGTATGACGACAAGTCCTACCATAATGCCAAGACCGATAATGGCTTGCACAGGTGGTGAAAAGTGGCGTAAGAACGGGCTACTATCTGCTTGTAACCGTAGCTCATGTACTAGGGTTCGTAGTAGCATATTCTGTTTTGGATGAACAGCTTCGCCTAATGTCTCCAACTGTCTCAGAGATTTGCGGTGATTGCTGTCCAACAGAATCGCGTTATGCAGATAACGGATTTTGGTAGTGCGGTCTTGCGTGAGTTGTGAAGCGAGGAACCAGGCATCAGCTGACGGTTTTTCTTTGATGAGTGTTTGCAACATGGTTGATGCTTGTTTGCGATTCCGTGTTGTGATTGCTTTGTCGATCTCTCCTATTGTCGGTAACGACGACATGATAAGACTCCCATATAAGTACAGTTTTGACTGGCTGAGGTAGCCAGTGCGGGTAACCTACAATTAATTCGATGTGGTTGAATAATTAATAAACCACATCTATATTGTAATACTTATAATCTTTCTAAATATTAAGATTGGCGATTTGAACAATTTTCAGACAATTATTTATAGAGGGATAAGTGAGGGGATATGAGATGAATAAGCGAACATCCCTATTGATGTTAAAATCTGAACGACATGACCTCGTAACCCTATGACTCAAATGACCATGATTACCAAAACCACCTCCGAACAAGGGAAACAAATCCCTGAATTTAGACAAATATGGACAACCATAGCCCTATCAACTAAGTCTGCCAATAGGCAACAAAAGGATGCCAGCATCGACTGCGAGTATTTCCTGCATGTACACCCTCATATCCGTACCGCTCATCAGGGTGTTGCGTGGACATTTGGCTATGACAATCCAGCGGACTATCAACCAGATAAAGAGACATAAACTGTAGTAGAGCTTGTCCACTTGCACAGGCAGACCTCAACAACCTTAATCAGCATAACTATCAATTTTTCGTTATCCTTATGATGAAGCATTTAGTCGATGAGGTGAAATATGATACGTTGGATTGCATTCTGTATCCTGTTTTTGTTGTCTGTCCCTGTTTTATCACAATCTACGTGTGATGCTACTGTCAACACTGCGCTGGAAAGAGTCAGTGGAATATGTGATGAGACTGAGGGCAATGAATTATGCTATGGTAACACAATGGTCACGATCACAACGGCAGATGACAGGGCATCGTCATTCAATACAGAGGGTGATATTGTCCCGATTAGTGATGTGAAGACAATCTATACCAGTGCCTATCAAGCAGATGATGACATCTGGGGCATTGCTGTGATGAAAGCGTTGGCAAATGTTCCCAACTCGCTTCCCGGTGCGTCTGTCACATTTGTGTTGTATGGCGAGGTCGGGCTTGAAAATACGGTTAATGAGCCTGTGACCGTCCCGGCTACAGTGAACACAACAGGGAATGTCCGCAGTGATGCGTCAACCACGGCATCCATTGTGATGTCCCTGCCGACATCAACAGAGGTCAGGGCAACCGGTCGTAATGCCGATAGCACATGGGTTGCGATTGAGTATGATGGGATGTCCGGCTGGATATTTGGCGACTTGCTTGATGTGAGCGCGAATTTGGACATGTTGGCTATTTTGGAAACAACCGAATCAACTGCTCCGATGCAGGTCGTTTATCTGGAAACTGGAATAGGACAAACTGATTGCAATAGCTTGCCACCGGCTGGCGTTCTCATTCAAACACCCGCCCAAGCATCACCATTTCGGTTTGTGATTAATGAGGTTGCCATTGAGCTTGGCTCAACAGCTTTTGTACAAGCGATACGCGATGACCAACTCATTGTTTATCTATTGGAAGGACAAGCCACATTATCAGCATTTGATGAGACCATCACGATTCCGCAGGGTGCAGTGGCGACTGTCCCACTGGATGACCTCAGTGCAAGCGGTCCACCGACCACCCCCGAACCGTATGATGAAGCAACCCTCGAAGCACTGCCACTCATTCTCTTGCCAGAAGCCATCGAAATCAGTCAGGCAACGACATCTTCACGCATCCGAACCGCGAATGATTGTGCTGGTGCATTCCTTGCTGTCACCAATATTCGACGCGGACCGGGCACAGTTTATGAACAGGAAGATAGTTTCGATACTGGCGAAACATCACGGGTTGTGGCTCAAGCACAAGGCACAGATGGTATGACTTGGTATCGACTTAGTCGTGGGTCACAACGGTGGGTACGCTCCGATTTAATTGCTTTGAATGACGATGGTCGCTGTAGCGAAATTCCAATTGAAGAGACCATTCCACCCACGCCTGAACCTATCATTGCATCAAATACAGGTGGGGGGACAGGCAGTGTAAATGCGGGTTCAGGGTCATATTATTGCAGTTGGGACGACCGTGGTCTGACCATCACAGCAAATGCGGGAGTGCCTCTCCAGTTCAGTGTTGGGGCAGGACGCTGGGCAACGACAGAAGAAACCTCATATATGATGACGGTCTCCAACGCATCCGTTACCGTCGGGGGGACTCCTGCACAGCTGATCGGGGTTTATGGTCCTGAATGGCATTCGAGCAGTAGCATGCTACCTGGCTATGGTTTCCATTATGTTTTTCAGATAAACGATTTGGCTGTGGGTACTTATAACGTCGATGTCTTTAGTTATGTGCCTCCCGGTACAGTCAATGTTGAGGGAGATGCACAGGGGTATTCGGCATCACACTCATGTACGCTTGTTGTCCAGTAGAAGTAGTTGAAATACTGCAATAAAGTCATCAAGGATAGAATACAAGTAAATACAAATCGTCCTATTTTTGCGTTTATACTCTGTTGTATGTCCCTATGAAAATCTCTGCGGGGATATACAACATCATATCCGACGATGGGCAAATCCAAGAGGCGTACATGCCATGATTTATAAACTCACCCCTGAACAAGAAGCACAAATACCAATCTATGCTGAAAAGTGGCGACAGATTCAATTATCAACGAAGCCAGCTAATCGCCCTGAAGTTGAAAAAGTAATTCAGCAGATTTACTCTACAGGAGGATTGAAGCCACCTAAATCAATTGTTTGGTTCGATTCCCCTGTGGCAATGTATTCGAGTCATTATCCGATTGAAGAGTTATTACGAAAGATGACATTATTTGCTACTCTTGTGTTTGATGCCGAGCGTGACATGGATGATCAAATTGAGACTCAATTACAATTCAGTTTACGTACTGCCTTACAATCCAACAGGGTACTTCACATTAGTGACCTGATACGAGATGCCATCAAAAATACTAATCGCTATGGTGGAATAATTTTTAGCTTTAATCGTGTACCTTATCTAGACTATTGTCGGAATATACTAAACATCGGACCTTCCACACAAACACTAGATGCATACTTGAAACTATGTGAACACATAAACTGGTATCTACTGTTTGATGAAATTTGCCTTGTTTCAGAACGATTTACAGAGTTACATTTTGATAGTCAGGATTTGGCGCACAATGACAGCGGGCATGCAATCAGTTATCCACATGGTTGGGGTATCTATTGTTGGCATGGTGATGTTGTTTCTCAGTACATTATCACGCGACCACAAGACATTACACCGGTTAAAATCGTTATAGAACCTGATCCAAAGGTTGCATCATGTATGGTTGATCGATATGGAGAAGATAGGTTTAATCAAGAAGGTGGATTCAAAATTATACAACGCCACAGATTTGATGGTAGTGTACCGAAATATTACCTCGTTCGTGCAGAGGAAATCACAACAGACAAAATTCTGTCAGAAAGCAACATTGATGTCCTGAAAGTTTTGCTTGAACGATATGGAAAGGAGAACTTCTTAAGAGATAGTGGTATTGTAATTTCAAAGATTGAAGATGAGTATGATCTTTATCGCATTGAATTTGCAAATGGAGATGAAACCATTACTGTTCTACGTGTTCAACAATCGCATTTCAGACGTGATCACTACTTATTTTTCCCACTTCACGCTCGCACTGAAAACGATTCACTTATAAGATTACTACTTGGGGAGGAGATTTCGCAACAATATCCGGATAATAATTACCCATACTTTACCTAAACATCCAACAAGGTCTTCACATCGACATCTACTTTTAGCACAACCGACTTGAAGGTATCATCCACGCTGTATGCACCTTGATGGGCAACCTACATAACAAAAAAGGACGCACCAGTCGGTACGCCTCTTTTTCAGCGGTGCGACACACAGGTCACACCCTACAAAATTGTTGTCTGTTTTAGACCTGTGCTTCCAGTTCGTCTTCTTCGACGTTGAGCAAGACGATATTGTCTTCGTCATCAACATCAGCGCGGACAACACTCGCAAGGCTGAAGTCGCCGGAGAGAATCCCATCTGACAACGGGTCTTCAATCTCGTTTTGAATCAGACGGCGCAATGGACGTGCCCCAAATTCGGGGTCATAACCATTTTCTGCCAACCAACTCAGGGCTGCATCAGTGGTTTCGAGTGTAATTGCATGTTCTAGCAGACGTTCACGAACCTTGTTGAGTTCGAGGTCAACGATAGATTTGATTTCGTCTTTGGTCAATGCACGGAAGATGATGCTGGCATCCACACGATTCAAAAATTCTGGGCGGAACATACGGCGCAATTGGTCAGTAACGTTCTTGCTCATATCTTCGTATGCTTCATCATCCAGTTTGCCATCATCCAGCGGTGTGTTGAAGCCGAGACCGGAGTTGCGCTTAATCAAGTCAGCACCAACATTGCTGGTCATGACAATCATCGCATTACGGAAGTCTACACGGCGACCACGCGCATCGGTCAGCGTACCTTCTTCCATCACCTGCAACAGCATGTTGAAGGCTTCGGGGTGGGCTTTTTCGATTTCGTCAAAGACCACGATGCTATAGGGACGGCGACGGACAGCTTCGGTCAATTGACCAGCGTCTTCGTAACCGACATATCCCGGAGGCGCACCGACAAGGCGAGCCACACTGTGACGTTCCATAAATTCACTCATATCGAGTTGAATCAGCGCATCTTCACTACCGAATAAGAACTCGGCAAGGGCTTTTGTCAATTCAGTTTTACCAACACCTGTGGGTCCGAGGAACATGAATGAACCAATCGGACGACGTGGGTCTTTGAGACCAGCACGGGCGCGACGGACTGCCTTACTAATAGAGACAATCGCTTCATGCTGTCCGACGATACGTTCGTGGAGCTTGTCTTCCATCTCCATTAGACGTTCGCTTTCTTCGTTGGCAATGCGGGTCACAGGGATACCTGTCCACATCGCAACCACTTCGCTGATGTCTTCACCGACGAGTCGCGGTTGTCCGGTTTCTTCGTTCCAGTTAGCGCGGACATCATCAAGGGATGCTTCCAGTGATTCGACCCGTGCTTTGAGGCTTTCGATTTCTTCTTGGTCGTCGTCCTCAGTTGCCAGTTCGATTTCATCACGGAGCACATCCAGTTCATCCGTGATACGACGAACCGATGCAGCCTCAGGGCTTTTGTACATCCGTAGGCGGGCAGCAGCTTCATCAATCAAGTCGATGGCTTTGTCCGGCAAGAAGCGGTCAGGGATATAACGCGCTGACAGTTGAGCAGCGGTTTCAATCGCTTCGTCTGTAATTTCTACATTGTGATGGTCTTGGTAGGGGTATTTGATACCCTGCAAGATTTCGATGGTTTCTTCTATAGTCGGTTCATCAACTTGAATCTGTTGGAAACGACGTTCGAGAGCAGCATCATTTTCGATATGTTTGCGGTATTCATCAAGTGTGGTTGCACCGATACATTGCAGTTCACCACGCGCCAAAGCTGGCTTGAGAATATTAGCTGCATCAACGCTACTACCTGCTGAGCCTGCACCGACAAGCATGTGAACTTCATCGATGAACAGAATCGTATCAGAGGACTTCAATTCTTCGATAACACGCTTGAGGCGTTCTTCAAATTGACCACGATACATTGTACCTGCTACGAGTGAGCCAACATCAAGTTGGAGTACACGTTTGTTCAGCAAGGGTTTGGGTGTATCACCTTCGATGATACGTTGCGCCAAGCCTTCGACAATCGCAGTCTTACCAACCCCTGGTTCACCGATGAGGGCAGGGTTGTTTTTACGGCGACGGCTCAGGACTTGAATCACACGCTCAATTTCCATCTCACGACCTACAACCGGATCAAGTTTGCCATCTTGTGCGAGGGCAGTCAGGTCGGTTGCCAGTTGGTCAACGAGTGGGGTCTTATCACCACTTTGGCGTGGCTTGTTTTGTGGACGTTCTTGTTTTTGTTGTGCGGATTGAACAGGACTTTCTTGTAGGACTTTGCGGGTTTGACGGCGTACTTCTTCTGGACTTACACCCAGACGACGCAGGACATCAAGCGCAATGCCTTCCTGTTGGCGGACTAACCCCAGTAATAAGTGTTCGGTGCCAATGTAATGATGACCCATGCGCCGGGCTTCATCGACAGCGAGTTCCAGCACTTTCTTGGTGCCAGGTGATAAATCAAGTTGAGAATTTGTAGATTTATTTTCCGAGGTTGAAAGACGGGTGACCAATTCTTCTACACGGCGAAGATCTAATCCTAAATCACGAAGAACTCGACCAGCTACGCCACCTTCTTCGCGCATTAATCCGAGGAGCAGATGCTCAGTCCCAATTTGATGGTGCTGTAAGCGTTCTGCCTCTTCTTGCGCCAAGCTCAGTACGCGCCGCGCCCGCTGTGTAAAGCGTTCCATTTTATTCGGCACGGTATATACCTCCAACTACAGTAGTCCCGAAGGACACTTTCGACAATTCATACGTATATCCCATTATACCAGTAGTTCTTATATATGGCTTATGGGAGTATCAATACTTTGTTAGAAACAACATATATATAAAATACGCTGTCAATGCTTTCTCATGGTAACGAAACAAATCTAAATAATCAACTACCCAAACGTTTAGGAAGGGTGAGTAGACGGGTTCAAGTTAAAAGTAGAAAGTAGGTGTCATGATGAAAATAATCAACACATCCACTTCTGCTATAATACAATTGAACACTGATAAGGAACGTATGATGGCAACCAATCCAATCGACCGCAAATGGACAAGTGAAGACTATCTGGCTTATGATGATGTGTCGGATATTCTCCATGAGTTCCATTATGGTAGGATTTTGGCGAAACCCGGTTCGACAGCTAATCACACTGACATCGTTTCTAACGTAACTGCTGTAATATCATTAGCGACACGCGAGGCAGGTTGTCGTGTACGCGCTGTTCAAATGCTTGTGAAGATAAATGACGACACCTATTTTTATCCCGATGTGACCGTAACCTGTGGCGAATCCAAATATGAGAACGACAATCACACCATGCTACTGAACCCGACTGTTGTAATTGAAGTCACCTCAAAATCATCAGAGACCTTCGATAAAGGATTAAAAGCCGAACTGTACCGCAGTCTGGAATCGGTACAAGCCTATGTAGTGATTGACCAGCATCGGGTCTTCGCACAATTGTATACTCGGCAGTCCAATGGGTGGTTGTTGCAACAGTTCGATAAACGCACTCAGGCTATCCCACTCCATGCCCTCAACTATGATTTGCCGATGAGCGATGTCTATCTTGATGTCAATGTTTGATGTCGCATTTAGCCAAAGGTAACATAATCAATATCACCCCACTCGGTTTCTACTGTCTGTAAAAATCTACGGGTGTTTTCCATACGGTCTGTAATTAACCATCTATCCTCATCAGTTTTTTGTGTCCAATAATCTATGAGAATATCCAGCTGTTTCACTAGGTTACTGATACTTTCGAGGGTAGTAAAATAGGATGGATTTGCTAAATCAACAATAAGCTGAAGCCCAAGCTCGTTTGCAGGGTTTTCCCAATACTTTGTAAATATATTGATAGCAACAGCTAGTATATGTTTATTGTGTGATTCATCGTGATATACTATCCACCCATCAACCGACATGTGACTAATCCTTTTTCTTGCGCCACGCATTAGCCGCTGCAATAGCTTCCGGTGTAGCGATTTTTTCCAATGCCTCACAGGCGACCCGTTGCGTATCCTGAATCTCATCTTCAAGTAAGCCAATCAACATCGGCACAGCACGTTTATCCTTAATCTCGCCGACTGACCACGCCGTCTGTGAGCGAATCATTACCTCGTGATGCGTGAGTAGGGGGAGTAGATGATTGACAGCGCGTTTGTCTTTCAGATACCCTAATGCCCGAATGGTATGATGAATGGTTTCCTCAGATTGCTTTTTGAGTAACTTAACCAACGGGCGCACAGCCGGTTCACCGAGCCGACCCAATGCTAAGGCAGAACGATAGCTGACGAAGTTATCCCCCTCTTGAATAATCTCTATCAGGGGCTTTATTGCACGGGAATCACCAATTTCACCGAGGGCATCAACGGCACTCCGGCGCACATACCCTTCGCTATCATCAAGGGCTTTTAGCAACCCGCGCACTGCTCGTTCGTCACCAATTTCACCAAGAGCTTCGGCTGCCCGTGACCGCACATATTCATCTTCATCTTTGAGTGTCTTGACGAGTATCTTGACCGCACGGTTATCGCCGATATGACCGAGGGCGCGCGCGACGTTATAGCGCACACTATCGTCACCTTTTTTCATCATCTTGATGAGTACTTCAACTGCCCGTGCATCACCGATATGACCGAGGGCTTCAATCACTTCACTGCTGGCACTGTCGAGGTCTTTGGTGTTAATTGTTTCCAGAAGTGCAGACACTGCCCGCAAGTCACCTATTGCACCCAGTACATCAGCCGCACGGTCACGGATATTGGGTTGTTCAGCATTGAGCGCACTAATAAGCGCATCCACCGCCGGACCACCAATCGACATCAACGTCTTCATAACGGCTTCACGCACGCGCCAATCTTCGTCATCAAGGCTATCAACCAATGGTTCAATCATATCATCACTGCGAATCCGCCCCAGTGCTGTTGCACATTCCCGCCGAACCCGCCAATTATCATCATGGCGGATAACATGTCCCAGATTCTCAACCGCTTCTGATGTGTCAATCATACCGAGTGACCACGCTGACGATTTTCGCACCCGCCAATCTTCGTCGCTCAAGGCTTCTATCAGTGGGAGAATTGCACGCGGGTCTTGTAAGCGTCCCAGCGACCATGCTGAGCGTTCACGCACGGATGGGTCATCATCATCTAAGGTAATGATTAGTGTGTCAATCGCACGGCTATCGCGGATTTCACCTATTTTGATTATGGCTTTTAGGCGGACTTTGGGGTCATTATCTCGTAAGGCTTCTAGCATATTTTTACTCATGGTAGGTTAGATAATAAGATTATTTATCAGGTCTTAATCGTTTAACAGACTTGATGTTAGGGATACATTGTAACGGATTTATGTTGGATTCGCATTTGTATTTTACTCTAAGCTGTTTTGTATCAATGTAACTGACTATCACATCGCGCATAATCTTCTTGTGAACAAACACATAAACATGGTTAGTTGGATACATTTACGTGTGATAAAATTTAAGATATATGTTAAGGCATTGTTTCAGTTTTCAGGTTGGTAAACAGCGTAATTGACGAGACCCGTGCAATTCGCCATAATAGTTACAACGGCGGGTAACATCAGCCGGACTTTGTTGAAGCTGAGAGGAGAGAATGTACCTCTGTCGATATATCGGCAATGACAGGTGCTAATAGTCTATGATTGATCAACAACTCATTGATATGCTTGACGACCCCAATCCGCAAGTTCGGACGGATGCGGTAAAACAACTTGCTCGCATGAAATCACAGGAAGCTGTGCAATATCTGGCGGCTGTGTATAAAACCGATGACGATGCCGAAGTGCGCGAATTGGCGCGTAAAGCCGGCTTGTATATCAAAAAGAAAATGACCGAAGAACAATGGACCGGTGGCGAGGGTGTTGAAGAAGATGAACCAGAACCCAACGACGAACCGGAACGCTATGATGTATCAGCCCGTGCGGAAGAATCCTCTAAGGGGTTGATGGATTCGGCAATGAACCTGCATGTGGCAGGGGATGATGTCAAAGCGACAGAATATGTCGAAAAGGCATTCATGAACAACCCGAACCTACAATTTGATACATATTATTTGCAGATGGCGGCGACGATTCTGGGTGTGAAAGATGACCACGTTGCTGATATGTTGCTGGGCGATGTCGAATTTAAGGGTGGCAAAGCCAAGCGCAAACGTAAAAATAGTGACCGCGAAGATGATGTCAGCACGGAAACGGTGATTATTGATTTGCTGATTTACTGGATTGTGATAGCTGCTATTCTGATTATCGGGACACTGATTCAGTTCCAATTAATTTCTAGTATCATGGATGCGGCGATGGCATCTCCAGAATTTTCGTCACAGTTGTCAGCTGCAGAAGCGGCTGAGGCGGAAGAACAAATCGCCCTATTTATGAATATGTTTATTGGTGTCGGCTTAATTGGGTCGATTATCTATTCCGTGATTATCAGCTTCTTCTCGATTTTGATGTTGCTGATACAGTATGCCTTTATCCATTTTTCGGCGACTTCGATATTAAGTGGTGATGGGTCGTTTAAGGGATTGATACATAAGCTGACGAACTTCTTCACGGCGAGTTATGCGGTGTTTGCGATTGTCGGTTACCTCATGGCATACCTTGCCTTCCAGAGTATTGCTGATGCCTTCGCCACAGGTGAAATGAGTGGTGGCGGTGGTGCTGACGGATTGCTCAGCATTTTGTCGTTCGCTTACTTTATCGGTGCGATTGTATGGTTGTTCTGGCTCGGTCGTTTGATTGGTAAGAACTACGACTTCGGGGCAGGTAAAGGTTGTGTCAGTGTTATTATTGCCTATGTTCTGATGTCTGCGCTGGCGTGTGCTTGTAGCTTTGCGTTCTCCGCTGTGGTTGGCAACATGTTAACACAGGCGATGATGAGTAGTGGTGGCTTCTAACCGCATATCCATATCCAATTAAATATCAATCAGAGTGCGCCCCATGTGGGCGTTTTCTGTTTGTATATGATGAGAGGTAGCACAAGTTCCTTGCAAAATATGGGATGGTTGAGCATGATTAACAGCGTAATTATCAGATATACAAGATTTAGATTACAGTCAGGCGCATAGATTTATCGTCCGACCTGATACATCAAAGTGTGTATTTACAAGTTATCAGCATGTCAGCAAATCTAACGGCTGAATTACTGAGATGCTGACCAGCTTAAAGCTGAGGCTTAGATGATATTTCGTGGTTGTGATATGTGTGTTTGATAGATGAATTTATTATATGTTGAGAGGCGCGTTTATAGACATGAATATTATTGAACAACTCACATTTTTGAATGATTTGCCCCCATTTATGCAGGATATTGTCATCAACCTTATCTTGCTCATTGTTTCCATTGTGATGATTCTGGTGTTGCGCCGTGTCTTGACGTTGATTCTTGTGCGTCCGATGCGTTCGGTGGCACGCCGTACCAATACCGCCATTGATGATACCCTGATTGATGAGGTTCTCCCGCCGATACGGATTGCAGTTGTTGGTCTGGCATTGATTATCACAGTGAACCTGTTTAACTTCGGTCCAGAAATGCAACAAATCACGGAAACGATTGCACGAACCTTGATTATCGGGGCGGGCTTCTATGCACTGATTAAGGTCTTCGGGATTGTGTCGCTCCGTCCTGATGTGTTTAAGCGCGTGACAGGCTTATCTATCCCTGAGCGACTCTTGCCATTTTTGAATACCGTTGTCAAATATCTGATTGTGGCATTGGGTGCAATTTTCATTTTGCAAGAACTCAACTTTGATGTGGCAGCGTTGATTGCATCACTTGGTGTGGTCGGGATTGGTATCTCACTGGCATCGCAGGATACGGTAGCGAACTTGTTTGGCTTTGCTGCGATTGTGACCGATAACCCGTTTGAAGTTGGCGACTTTATCAAGACTCCTGATGTGAGTGGTGTTGTCGAGCAAGTTGGGATGCGCTCAACCCGTGTGCGTCAGCTAGACCAAGCGTTGGTGACTGTCCCCAATAACCTGCTGAGTAATGCGGTTGTGCTGAATTGGTCACGTTTACAGAAACGCCGGATTAACTTTACGATTGGCTTGACCTATGATGCTACTTCGCAACAGATTAAAGCCTTTGTGCATCATGTGCGCGAGATGCTGAAAGAAGCCGAAGATGTTGACCCCGAAACTGTTGTGGTGCATTTTGTCGAGTTCGGTGCGAGTTCGCTGGATGTGTTGGTGATATGTCAGGTATTGTTGCCCGATTGGGGTGAGTTCACGGCACGGAAGGAACAGCTGTATCTGGAGATTATGGAAATCGTCGAAAATCTTGGGCTCGGTTTTGCCTTCCCAAGCCAGTCGGTTTATATCGAGAATATGCCGGGTGTCACCAGCCCTGAACAACCACTGACCATGACCCAACGACGCATGTTGCGGATTCCGAAAGAGGACGAAGTCAAGTCGAATCAGGCAGACGGTACAGGCGATGTAGAAGACCAGACCTAGACACCGTTACTCAAACTAAAAAGGAGACTGCCGTGTGACAGTCCCCTTTGAAAGTACTAATTTGGGTTGATGTGTTAACAATTTTACGATTAACCAGTTATTGAGCACCAAATTCTACCACCAGATTGCCATTGTGAGTCACCTCCAATAAAGTCTTCAAGTACGATGACTTCATAACCGTTATAAATTGATATTAGATCTGATGGGGGGCAGAAAGAGATATATCCATCCTTACTCCAAGCAACACGATATCCATTAATTGTAGTAATAGGATTATTATTTGGGTCATGCAGATAAAGATAAGTCGTAGTGAATCTGGTAATATCGCCACGAGTCGGGTCGAGTGACTCAATACCTAGTCCTTCACCCCGTTCATTAAAATGCCAATATTTACCAAACAAATTATCATCCCGCCAATCGAAATAGCGCAAATTTTCGCCATCCCATAAATATTGGTGTCGTTGGGAAGAGTTTTCTTGTTTATCACTCAAATAGAGTATGGTGTTACCATATGCCCATTTGAAAGCATAATATGTGGTGTCATCAATATCTAATTCAGGAATAATTTCCAAATGAGGCTGACCATTTTCATAAGTCTCACCATCCCACCGCTTCACAAAATGAGACTGATTGTTTTTTGGAATTGCTCTGTCCCAAGGTAAATTATTATAACCATATGAAACCATAAGTTGCCCCTCTGCACTCCATCCTTGATTATTCACATCACCAAGTGTATGAACAGTTTGCCCATCCCAAACAAATGCACTGTGTTGCGATTCGTTAACGCCTTCATCATCTGTGTAGGAAAGTTCAAATGCGATGTGTTGCTTACTACTCCATTGGATATTACCAATATAAGTAGAAATCCCTCGCTCATAACGACCTGTTCCATTTGTATTTATAGGGGCTTGTAATGCTTCAGGCGTAATATCAATTGTTTGTTCACCGTCCCATATATAAATCCGATGCAATTTATAATCACCTACTGTTTTTGTATATACAAATGCAAGTTGTTCTTTGTCACTCCATATAACAGCGTCCAAATAACTGTTTTCAGAGTTATCTTCCGAGGAGATAAATTCTCTAGGCGTAAGATCAAAAGATTCCTCGCCATCCCAGACATAGATACGATTAAAACTAAATCTATCTTCTCCACTTCCATAAAGAAGATAGTGACCTTCAGGACTCCATGATATTATCCTAATTTCATCATAAGATGATGCTATAATTGCTTGCTTTTGTCCAACAGATTCTACATCTGCTACAGTAATATTTGTCTTATCCGCACCTTGGAAGGCAATTTGCCCATCAAAGCTAACTTGCCAAGTATCGGGTCGTGGCATGAGGGCTTGCTTTTCATTAGTACGTGGATTGTACATCGTCAGCATATTGGATTTAGCAGTGTAAAACAGTAAATCATCCCCATTGGGGTTGATATAGAGTTGGGGCGGTTGATTAGTGACATATACGATGCCCGCCAAAACAAGCATCAAAATTGATATGACCAACAATAATTTACGTATTCTTATTAGATGATTGGATCGTTTTTTCTTTTCTTTCATAGCTTTTCCTTCCACAACCAATGCCTAAAGTATAATCACTTTAAACTTTCAAATGCCCTACGCCTACTCTACGAAACCAAAAAGGAGACTGCCGTGTGACAGTCCCCTTTGAAAGTGCTTGTTTGGGTTGATGTGTTGGCGAAACGCCAGATTACATCATGCCACCCATACCGCCCATACCACCCATGTCTGGCATAGGAGGTGCGGATTCTTCTGGCACATCGGTGATGAGTGCTTCGGTGGTCAGAATCATTGCCGCGATAGATGCGGAATTTTCAACTGCGCCACGAGTCACCTTTGCAGGGTCAGGGATACCAGCTTCAATCATGTCGCCATATTCACCTGTCATAACGTTGAAGCCAACGCGGTGGTTGCCTTGTTCGTCTTGAGCACGGCGTACGTTCTGGATGATGACTGCGCCATCTTCACCAGCGTTTGCAGCGATTTTACGCATTGGGACTTCCAACGCACGACGCATAATCTGGATACCTGTGTTTTCATCAGGGATTGGTAGGCTAGCATCAGCCAGTGCTGCAACAGCGTTAACCAATGCAACACCACCACCTGGGACGATACCTTCTTCAACCGCTGCACGGGTTGCGCTGAGGGCATCTTCTACGCGGTGTTTCTTTTCTTTCAGTTCAGTTTCGGTTGCAGCACCGACACGAATCACTGCGACACCACCACTGAGTTTTGCAAGGCGTTCTTGCAGTTTTTCGCGGTCATAGTCGCTTGTGCTGTTGTCGATTTCACGGCGGATTTCGTCGATGCGACCTGTGATTGCATCTTCTTCACCTGCACCGTCAACAACAACGGTATTGTCTTTACTGCTGACAACTTTAGCTGCACGACCGAGGTCTTGTACAGTTACGCTGTCGAGTTTGCGTCCGGTTTCTTCGCTGATGACAGTACCACCAGTTAGAACAGCGATGTCGCGGAGCATAGCTTTACGACGGTCGCCGAAGCCGGGAGCTTTCACAGCGAGGACGTTGATTGCACCACGCAATTTGTTGACAACCATTGTTGCCAATGCTTCGCCGTCTACATCTTCTGCGATGATGACGAGTTCACGTTTGCCGAGTTGGTGCAGTTTTTCAAGGATTGGGATGATGTCCTGTGCGGAGCTTACTTTTTTGTCGTGAATCAGGATGTAAGGTTCTTCGACAACAGCTTCCATGCCTTCGCTATCAGTCACGAAGTATGGGCTGATGTAACCACGGTCGAATTGCATACCTTCTACGTATTCGGTTTCAAATTCCAGACCACGGCTTTCTTCAACAGTGACAACACCATCTTTACCAACTTTGTCCATGACTTCTGCAATCAAGTTACCGATTTCAGCGTCTTGTGCGGAAACGCTAGCAACGTTAGCGATTTCTTCTTTGGTTTCGATTGGGGTTGCTTGTTCAAGGATGTTTTGTGCAACAAGGTTAGCAGCGTGAATGATGCCTTTTTTCAGGAGCATTGGGTTTGCGCCTGCAGCAACGTTCTTCAGACCTTCGCTAACGATAGCCTGTGCCAAAACGGTTGCGGTTGTTGTCCCATCACCAGCGATGTCGTTGGTTTTGGTAGCTGCTTCTTTGAGCAGTTGTGCGCCCATGTTTTCATATGGGTCTTCGAGTTCGATTTCTTTTGCGACGGTTACACCATCATGGGTGACGGTAGGTGCGCCGAATTTTTTGTCGAGTGCGACGTTGCGTCCCTTAGGACCAAGTGTTGTGCTCACTGCATTGGCGACTTTGTCTACACCAGCTTGCAGTTTGCGGCGTGCATCTTCTTTAAATACAAGTTGCTTTGCCATTGTTTCCTCCAGATGTTGTTTCTATATCGTGTGTTCTAAGGTATATGAAGCAAAAAATCCTCTGATTGTAGGCGGAGCGTGACTTAGTCTTCGTCAGCGTCTACAATGCCGAGGATGTCGGTTTCCTTCATGATGAGCATCTTCTTGCCATCAAGCTTAACTTCAGTACCAGCATATTTTGCGAAGAGAACGCGGTCACCTTCGGATACATCCATTGGGATGCGGTTTTCGCCATCTTCATCAAATTTACCAGGACCTGCGGCACGAACGATGCCTTGTTGTGGTTTTTCTTTTGCGGTTTCTGGCAATACAAATGCACCACCTGCAAAAGTTTCTTCGGATTCTACGGGTTCGACTAACACACGGTCGTGTAGTGGGCGTAGGTTAACTGCCATTGTCTTTATCCCTCATATCTAAGATACGTTTGATAGATTAAAAATTGGTATCAATGTACAAATTTTTTAGCACTCTGTTGTGCGGAGTGCTAAATTGACAACGACAATTTATCATAATCTGTAGAATCAGTCAACAGATTTAGCAAAGATATAATGTTATTGCTAGAAATTTAAATAAAGTTCTTACGTAAAAAGGAACATGTTTTTATTACGCCATATGCTTATCGTTAAAAACTTTATTTAAACGACAATCTTCTCAAACAGTTATCAATTTCTATACACTCGACCAAATCTATGGCCTGGATTACACTTTGATTAATTATGGAGACACGAAAGAATTCAAGATGCAAGAAAACACAATTGAATGGCTGATAGAGAAACATGTTATTCTAAGCAAAGTCCACATATGGGATGCAGACAGTCTTGCTGACCATATCCTTGAGGTTAATGCGCTAGTCAATCAATCAGATTTACCATTGGTGCATACCTTATGGGACTTCCAAGATTTGGAATCGTATCCAACTAACCTCAATGCTATCCGTAAAGCCGTACAACCACTTTTTACAAATGAACAGTGTGGTTGGGTGATTACCGTCATGCAAAACCCGATGGTTGCATTTTTGGCACAAGCGGGTAGTAGTATGTATGGTGTTCGGTATAGAACATTCAAAGCAATGGATGATGCACTTGAATTTTTGCAAGGTCAAGATACTACATTACCCCGCTTGTTATAACACCATCACTGCATAAGAAAGAGATAGCCCAATCTGATCAAAATAGTAATTTGATGAAGAGTGTAAAGTAAAAGAGGGCACTTCATATATTCGTGCCTCTTTACATGTCATATTTATTGGGCAATATAGAGATTGAGATGGGAAAGTGCCTTCTCCCGTAGTGGTAGGAATGGTTGATATTCGTCTGCACCAAAGAAGTTACGGATTGAGTCCGGCTCTGGGAATTCGGTGATACTCAGTAATGCTGATGGATGTTCACCCAGATAAGTTGAAGCGATTGGGATATTTATAATAGGTTGAGCACCATATGATGCTGCCATCGGACGCATATGTTGCTGATACTCTCCGAGTGATGCTTTATCAGCTGGAGTTGCTGTGACCAGTAGATAGGTCTTGTCTTCCGTATTATCAATAGTCAATGATTGGTCTGGTGTTGAAATATAATAATGGATTGATGTAAATGCTTGTTCGCGTAGTGCAATCAATGGTTGATAAGCTTCCGATTCAAACATGCCTGTAATCGCATTTGCATCAGGGAATTGAACGACACTTACAATCGCAGCATGATGTTCTCCAAAGATTTGATCAACGACTTTAAATTGTGCAATCAGTTGCATACCATATTGCATCCCCAATGAAGGAGCTTCTTCTGAATATTGTGCAAGTGCATCAGCATTTTCTGGATTAGGTCTTGCCAAAGTAATGAGGAATGTGCCGGAATCATTTGTATTATCTGTCATTTTATGTCTCCTGTAATCTCGAATAGGTTGTTAATGTCTGACACAAAAACTGTAAACCTTGATGCAGGGTGAAGGTCAATAGGTCAAATTGTCAATAAATTGTCAAAATTCCAAGTGTATATGAATTACAAAGTTCATGGTTCATCTAGCAGTTTCATAGTAATATGGTTTGATATAATTTGACTAACCTGATACGCTATATACTGTGATATTCAACCATGCGCCTAATCACAAATATCCTCTTTCTATCATTGGGCTTACTCTGCCTGTGGCTTGCTTCATCGCAGTGGGGCATCGGCTACGACCCTGACTCGATTATCTATGAAGATGTCGCTGAAAATCTGTTTGCTGGCTATGGCATCTCTCGCTTTGATTTCAGTACAGGTGAACGCTATCCAATGACGAATTTCCCCCCATTTTATCCGATTGTGTTGGGGATATTATCACAGGTCATTGGCACTGTGGCGGATAGTGCGCGCCTCCTCAATACGGCATTGTGGGGCATCTTGTGGCTGATTGTGTATGCTTGGGTCAAACGAGACAATCAAGCACACACGATTGCATGGGCAAGTGCTAGCCTGTTGATGCTCAATCTGTTTATCTTTCAGGTGTTCGGCACATCATGGTCAGAGCCGTTATTTCTTGTGTTGGGGTTTAGTGGTTTGTGGTTCATTATCAGCTATCGGAAGACATGGCAGTGGCGTGATTTAATACTTGCAGGTGTTCTATTCGCCTGTGCCATTCTGACGCGATATGCTGGTGTTGCGCTGGTGGCAACTGCTTTCATGATACTTCTCACAGTACAGAATCAATCTTGGCGTAATCGTGTGACCGCTATCTTAACGTTGGGGATTGTATCCGGCACACCGCTATTGATGTGGTTACTGCGAAATGTATCTGTGCGGGGTGATGTCGCCAATCGTGATGTCGGCTTTACATTGGTCGGTCTACCTCAGCTCGATACAGCTGTTCGTACCATCGGCAGTTGGTTATTACCTATTCCTGAACTTACAGTCAATCTGATTGTGATTGGCATATTTGTGTTGTTGATAGGCTGGATGGTGATACAACATCGCAATACAAACAATCAGGCAGACACGATTGCTATCATGATGCGCTGGTGGGTGCTGATTTATGTGCTGTTTATCATCGTGTCATTCACATTGCTTGACCCGCGTATTCCATTTAACTATCGGATTTTGCTTCCGGCATGGGTGGGGCTGATTATTGGCATCGGACGTTGGATAGCTCTCAACTGGCATCGCTTTGGCAGAGGTCAACAACTCATCTGGCGATTAACGATTATTGTGTTGCTGTGCTTAAACGCCTTGCTCAGCTTGAATTGGGCAAATGTCTTGCTCCGAAATGGACAGCAGTATAGTGGTGCGTTGTTTCAGAAATCGGTATTGATTCAGGCGTTGCGTGATAACCAACCATCAGCAAGCCTATATACTACCAATAACTTTTTGTTCCATTACTTGACCGACCAACCCGCCGACTTATTGCCTTATGCTGATACCAATAACTTTGACGCATGGCTGACAACGCTACCGGATGAGCCGATACAGATTATCTTCTTCAACAGCCTATCACAACGGAGCTGGGAATCTGCCGATCAACTAGAAGCGAGCTTACCTGTTACTTTGCTAGAGAGTGATTCTGCCGTTAACATTTACCAACTGGAGCGACCATGAGCGACTTACTTGACCTGACAACTGACCTGATTGCCATCCGCAAAAAGCCAACCACACAGGACAGGTTTAAACAATATCCGCAGATGTTGCTACGCTTCCGTGATTTGGTGACTGCCTGCGATGATGCTAAGTTGCTCAAGCAGGTGATTAAACTCGATTCGGGATATTATCTGTTGGCAGGTGACCGCCAACTGGTGATTGAGAAACTACTGGACATAGAACGGACTCCGTCTATCCTACGTATCTATGCCATGCAACTGGAATTATTCGGTGATGTCGATGAATTTGGCGAGGCAGATTTGGAGATTGATGCGCGGGTACAGGCACTCTATGATGAGGCGGATGGGTTAGACGATAACTTATAACCACGAAGACGCGAAGGGGAAAGGCAAATGACATTGATTATCACAATTAAGCATACAGATGCCATTATCATGTCGGCAGATAGTCGAATAACAGAAGAGATAAAAAGTGAATATAGAGGGGAAATCACGTATCGAACAGATTTCTATCCTAAGCAAAAGTTATATCCAATTGGCGGTGTTGGTTGTTTCGCTTTTTGGGGAGATTTGACAAAGTTACTAACACTGGTAGATTCTAAGTTTAAATCTATTCCTAATTTTTCAGGTGATGTCACAAACTTGAAATTGTGGGTATCTGACTTACTTAGAAATGATTTAGCTCCACATAAAGGTGGGTATGGAGAAATCGGTTTTCATGTTGCAGGTTATGATACTGATGGTAAAGCACACATATACCATCTATTCTGGGGTTTACAGGCTGATCAAGATCCAGCGCATGCTAAACCAGACTATCACGAAAACGACCATAGCGACTGGTTTGCAGTCTATAATGGTGTTCCACAGTATGCAAATTTACTATTCAAATTTGTAACTGACTTAGAACGAGAAGTTGGTATGAAAGCTTGGATTGGTGACTATGGATTAATTCATGGTATAAGATTTTTGGATTATCTCATCCGTTTTACAACTTCACAGAATTCTACAGTTGGAGAACAAATAATCACCAATGTAATTTCACCTGATAATCGACAATTTATTGTTATAAATACGACTAGCAGTCCATTTCCTGAAGATAAGCTAGAAAATTACTTTGAAAAGTTTAGACTAGGTTCAGAACCAATAGATGTTGTGACCTACACTAACATGAACAAGTAGCTTCACTTAGATTGCTTGTTTCTAATAAGTCAAAATCTATTAAATAGACGGAAAGACATCATCTTGAATATCATCCCCACCATTCCACCATTAGATGAGACCGCCATGCAACAAGCGCGGGACAAACAAGCCACATTAGTCAAGCCAAAAGGTGCACTCGGTAGGCTAGAAACGCTGTCAATTCGGCTAGCAGGCATGACAGGTAAAACCACCTATTTTCCAGTCAATCGCGCAACACTGGTATTTGCAGGCGACCATGGCGTAATGACACATAACGTTAGCACTGTGCCGTCTAGTGTAACGGCGTATATGGTCAAGCAATTTTTAAGTGGGTCTGCTGCTGTCAATAGCCTCAGCCGACAGATGGGCGCACGGGTGATTGTGGTTGATGTCGGAGTAGACCACAAATTCAAACCCCGTCCACGCAGTCTGATGCCACCGATTGGCGTTGAGACCCATAAGCCGACCTTTGTCCAGAAGAAGATTGCAAACGGCACAAATGACTTCACGCAGACGACAGCTATGTCTGCTGAACAAGCCGAACGCGCTATGCAAGTGGGGATGGATGTGGTGCGCGATGAACAAAAGCGCGGACTTGAAATTGTATTCCTCGGTGAGATGGGTATTGGTAACACCTCCTCAGCTAGCGCGATTATCGCTGCACTGACAGGCATGGGCGTTGAGACAGTTACAGGGCATGGGTCGGGCATTGATGATGATACCTACATCCGCAAAGTTGACCTCATCAAGCAGGCATTGGCTTTGCACAGTCCGGCAGACGAAAATCCGCTGATGAAAATTGGTGGGTACGAAATCGGCGCGATTGCAGGCGCGATTCTACAGGCAACCAGTCAACGTATTCCGGTGGTGTTGGACGGCTTAATCTGTACCGCAGGCGCACTCATTGCCCATCAAATCAACCCTGATGTGGTGAATTATTGCATTGCTGGACATCAAAGCGCGGAAGTTGGACATCGGATTGCCTTACAATTTCTCGGACTTGACCCCTTACTTAATCTCGACTTGCGCTTGGGTGAGGGCACGGGCGCGCTATTGGCATTCCCGTTGATTGAATCTGCGATGCGAACGCTCAACGAAATGGGCACACTTGATGTGGGATGATTTACGCTCAGCGATTTCCTTCCTGACGATTATCCCGCTTGGCTTCCCCAATGGACGCAAGGCAGGCTGGTCGTTTGCATGGTATCCACTAGTTGGGCTACTGATTGGCGGACTGTTGACACTAGTCGCACAGATGTCCCCATTCGATAGCGGACTGACCTCAGCAATGATTTTGCTGGTGTGGGTTGTGATTACAGGTGGGCTACATCTCGACGGTTTTAGTGATAGTTGTGATGGACTGTTAGCGACAGTCGAACCGGAACGCCGATTAGAAATCATGAAAGACCCGCGCACTGGCTCATGGGCGGTGGTCGGGTTAATCCTATTATTGCTGGTCAAGTGGTTGGCAATTGGCAACATCACGCTTGCATTATTGATTATCCCGCCTGTGTTGGGACGTTGGGCGATGGTGATGGCTGTGTATAGCTTCCCCTATGCGCGTAAGTCTGGACTAGGTGGATTCTTCCGTGATGGACTTGGCACGTCGCAGATACTCGTGGCAACCCTCACAGCATTTATTGTTTGTGTCCATTATGACACTGCACTGCTGATGATTACGGTGTTTTGTTTTGTGTGGTTATTTGGTAAGTGGGCAAGCCAGCGACTCGGTGGGGGTATCACGGGGGATGTCTATGGCGCAATCTGTGAACTAACTGAAGTGTTGTGTCTGTTGGTGATTGGGGCAAGTTATGGGTAAGCGACTGATTTTCTTACTCGGTGGGGCGCGCAGTGGCAAAAGTTATACTGCCGAACAATGGGCACAGGAACACGGCAAGCAAGTCTTATATGTTGCGACTGCCCAAGCATTTGACGATGATATGCGTGACCGTGTGAAACAACATCAAGCCGACCGTCCCGACCATTGGCACACCCTTGAAGCTCCACGTCAAACGTCACAGGCAATCGCAGATTTTCAAGGTGACTACGACACAGTTTTGCTGGATTGCATTACGTTTTTGACCAGTAACATCCTATTAGATTTACCCGAAACAGTGACACAGACCGAAGCGAATAACATCACATTGGGACAGATAGATGCCTTACTTGATGTCTACAATCAATCGGATGCGACATGGCTCATTGTCAGCAACGAAGTGGGCATGGGGGTTGTCCCACCGACACGCTTGGGACGCTTCTTCCGTGATATGCTCGGACGTGCCAATCAGCGCATTGCAAGTCATGCCGATGAGGTTTTGCTATTGGTCGCGGGGTTGCCGTGGAAGCTTAAATAAACTTATGTGATTGGCTCAGCCATAAAATAAGCATTTTCCGGTGCGCCATCCATCAGTGGGAACAGTTGTTTACCGCTTTCGGTAAAGTGTTCGGATGCTTTATAGGCATCGAAATCTGACTGTGTTTCCCATTCTTCATAGAGTATTAGTGTGTTTTCATCGGTGACATCTTCATATAGCCCGAAAAATTGACAGCCATCAAACTCGCGCGAGACATTAATAGAATCTGTCATAATACGCACAAACTCCGACTTATTTTCGGATGTGACTTTCACTTTTACACGAATCACAATCATGTTGCTCTGCCTTTCCTGTTGACAATATGATATAGTAAAGTAACTTGTCTAAATAAAATAGTAAAGTAACCTGTCTAATTTGTCAAGAAATTCATCATGGATGATAAAAAACAAGACAACTTGCTAGCATTACGTCAGAAGAATATTGGGCGTTTATTTCAGCGCGCATCCCGCATGTATAGCGAAGTCGCAATGGAGAAAATTTTGGCACATGGTCACGATGGGCTGACGATGTATCATACTGCTCTTATTAGTAACCTCGATATTGAAGGCACACGCATTGTTACGTTAGCTGACCGTGCAGGCATGACCAAACAAGCAATGGGGCAACTAGTCAAGGACTTAGAAACACGCGGATATGTCCGCCGAGAACCTGACCCTGATGATAAACGGGCTGTGCTTATTCAATTTACCGAGCTTGGCTTACAGTTTTTGCAAGATGCCTATGAAGTCAAGAAAACTATCGAAGCCGAATATGCTAACATTCTAGGCGTGGATGGTATGAAAACCCTGCAACAATTGCTCTATCAACTGCTCGATTCACAAACAACATAAGACAATATATTGAGAAAATGCTGATTCAAACTATAATGAGAATGTGTCATTAGCACAGTTATCAATGTTAGGTCATAGTAAGGAAAGTAGACATGGCGTTCACAGTCAGACAAATGACTGATGAGCCAATTATTCTCATAACATATCGTCGCCCAGATAGCACGATAGACGAGGCAATCACCGAAGGGAAAAAGATTGCCCACCTACTGCGAGAAATTGGTGATTATGCGTATGTGATTCTCGATTTATCGGGACATAAAACAAGCTACCAAACCTTGTATCAGACGATACAGGATATACTAAAAAAGAATAGCGGGAGCATGACGGCCCCATCCCGAAGTATTGTCATGGTTGGCTCATCGGGGCTGGTTGATTTTCATCAGCGCGAGACGGTTGGCAACAAACCTGCTATGTATTCGTGGGTGGTCACAAATAATCTTGAACACGCTTTTGAGATGGTACGAGGCAAAATTCAAGATGGGGATATGCCCTAATGCTCAAAAAATGCTTGGTTGCTAATCGTGGCGAAATTGCAGTGCGGATAATTCGTGCCTGTCGTGAATTGGGTATCGAGACGGTTGCTGTGTATTCGTCTGTTGATGCCAACACCCGCCACACGCAACTGGCTGATACGGCTGTATGGATTGGTGACCCCGCCCCAACTGCCAGCTACCTTAATATTGAAACCCTATTGGATGTCGCACAGGAAAACAACTGTGATTGTGTGCATCCGGGGTATGGCTTTTTGTCGGAGTCGGCAGAATTTGCAGAGGTAGTCACTGATAAGGGGCTGACGTGGGTTGGTCCACCCCCTGATGCGATTCGTCAGATGGGTGTGAAGACAACTGCCCGTGCTCTGATGGAATCCGCAGGTGTGCCGATTGTGCCCGGTTTTCAATCTGACAATGCGACTGACGACCAATGGCTAGCTGAAGCAGAGCGTATCGGTTATCCAATTATGGTTAAAGCCAGTGGTGGCGGTGGTGGCAAGGGGATTCGTGTGGTGCAATCTGCCGATGACCTGCTCGATAATATTCAATCAGCGCAACGCGAAGCCAAACAAGCCTTCAATGACCCGCGTGTCTTCCTTGAACGGTATATCGAAAATGGACGACACATCGAGATTCAAGTCCTCGCCGATACACACGGCAACACCGTTCATCTATTTGAGCGCGAATGTAGCACGCAACGTCGCCATCAGAAAATCATCGAGGAATCCCCGTCGCCGATTGTCGATGGCAAGATGCGTCAAGGGATGGGAGCATCAGCGGTTGCAGCTGCACAAGCTGTCGGTTATACCAATGCCGGAACAGTTGAATTTATCGCAACTGACGATGGTGAATATTACTTTTTGGAGATGAATACCCGCTTACAGGTCGAACATCCTGTCACCGAGATGGTCACCGGACTTGACCTCGTCGCATTGCAATTTCAGGTTGCCAATGGTGAAGCGTTGCCCTTCACTCAGGCGGATTTGACCCAAAGCGGACACGCCATGGAATGCCGGATATATGCCGAAGACCCACACAATCAATTCCTGCCAGCGATAGGTACTGTGCAAACCTTCGTCCCGCCAACAGGTAACGGAATCCGTGTTGATTCAGGGATACAGAGTGGTGATGAGATTACGATTCACTATGACCCGATGATAGCCAAGCTCATCGTGCATGACCGCGACCGTGATTCGGCAATCCGACGCATGTTGAATGCCCTGCGTCAAACCGTCATTCTTGGCACAACCACCAATCTTGATTTTCTGCTGGCAATCGTTGACCATCCGACCTTCCGTGAGGGCAAAGTCCATACCCGTTATGTTGATGACAACCTCGCTGACCTCTTGCCGGATACACCCGACCTTGACGACATCGCGCTGATTTTATCAGCATTGCATGACATGAAAGGTCAGTCACAAGGGGCAATCACAGTCACTGGTGGCGCAAGCGATACCGACCCTTACAGCCCGTGGAACAAGACCGATAGCTTCCGTATACGCTAGGAGACCCCATGCAATTCCAATATGAACACAAGGGAACATCCCACAGCATCGACCTGACACAACTGGATGAATCGCGCTTCAAGGCAACCATCGGCGACCGTGACTATACATTTTCTGCAATGCAACAAACGGACGGCGCATGGCTACTGAGCATTGGCAAGCAACGGGTGTTAGCTTATGTCGCAAGTGATGGTGATATGCGGTACGTCTATGCCGACGGCAATCCGTTCACATTATCTGTTGTCGATGACCGCAGAAAACGACGCGGTGGCGGTGGCTCTGCCGGCGATTTAACCGCACAGATGCCCGGTCAAGTGGTCGAAGTCTCTGTCAGCGAAGGTGATGAGGTCACTGCTGGACAGACGCTTGTGATACTGGAAGCGATGAAAATGGAAATCCGCGTCACTGCACCAACAGATGGTACAGTACACGGAGTCTTTGTCAATCAAGGCGATGTGGTCGAACGTGGACAGCGATTGGTTGAGGTCAATGCACATAGTCTTCAGGGTTGACCTTGTTTTCTGCATTCATCTCTCGACCAGCATAACTATTCTCTCCACTCATAAGTTCTTCGGTATCTTCACCCCATGACATCATCCCTCGCCCAAGAATATCCAGCGGAGCAACCTCCCCAATGGCACTATACAAGTGCAGATACAAAATTCCCTGATCAACCTCCGCCATATCCATCGTTGCGAGATTGCCAGCGAGAATCATTTCCTTCACCTTACCCTGAATATAGTCCCATCGACTATGAGCGGCATCAATCTCTTCACCATTCATTGCGTATTTCACTAGCACAGCTTCAACAGACTGCCATGGTGTCTGAACAACTCGTAGTGCGACTTCGGCATCAATCACAGGTGGCAACCCCGGTGTCTTGGTTTTTGCCTTCCAACCAAAATCACCTTCATCCTGCATGAAATCAGCATCGGCGCGTTTACCCCATACAGAATCGTTGTCAATCCCTTTAACGCCTGTCATTGTGCCACTTTTATCTGTCTCAATTACATAGTTTTCAGGATGTCGATCCGCATGTGCCACAATCATATCGAATAATTGTAATGTGCTAAGGTCTTTTTGGATAACAGGTGTCATCCAGTCAATATCAGCTATTGCCATATCCAGTTGATACATCTTTCCATCAACTTCTTTGGTACCCATAGCTGCGCCATAATTCCCTAGTATATCCGCCATTTCGTTATCAATGTCGCCTTTGCGCCGAGATGTTATATCAGGATTCTTTAATTCTTCTAATAACGCACGAACCTTTTCAGCTTCCTGAGTAGGAATTTCGTCTGATAGAATTTTGCCACGCCCAGTAAACCCTTCTGCCTCTTCCATAAACTGCCCTGTTGTTACATTGCCTTTCTCATCTTGTCCTTTTGTCAGCGCGGTATACGGAATAATGCCCATACCTAATAATTCGCTAATGTCATATGTTGCGACAGCCCGTAGCCCCTGATTACCAGAATAACCTTCAATATGTATGGCGTTACCAGCATCATCTGGGCTAGCTTCATCCGATTTCATGTAACCTGTCTTAATACCCTGACTGGTTTGCATCTGTCCTTTACCCAATGTATGAACACCACCCTGTGCCGCATTATCATTCACATCTCCGACAATATCATCAGCAGTCAAATAATCAAGGTCGTCAGCACCGGACATAACTGCATTGACAGTCGCATGATGGACCTCATATAACACCTGTTTGATGCTATTTGCCTTCTCAACTTGTCGAGCAAACCTATTTATTTGGCGGACACGTGTGGCATGTTTGTCTTTACCAAAGGTTTTGCTTGCTTGTCGCTGTTGAAAATACTCTTTCATCTTAGCAAGCGCACCATGAATGCCCTTTGACAAAACCTTTAGGTCATTAGCTTGATCATTTAAGTATTGATCCGCGAGTCCATTGCGTATTGCATCAGCTGAATCTGGAAATCCCTGAGGATAGTCTTGCACCTTTTGATGCACTTTGCGAATCATGTTGATGATCAGTCCCCTGCGCCGTTTCATATCCTTCGCATCGCTGTTCGGCAACATAGCTTCTGCCTCTGCAACCTGTGGCATCCGCTGAATTGTGAATGAACCGACATTAATTAGTGGCTGTGAATTGGGTTCTGATATTTTTGCTGGTGAGGGCGATTGGATTTTGAAAGCATCACCAAAGCTTGCGTGATTGTTAGAGGAGGGTTTTTCTGTTTCCTGCTCCCCCATCATTTGCAAGACTGCTTGATTCCCCAATATTCGTTGCAGATGCAAGATATTATCAGCGTTGGTTGTATGCGTTGCCGACAACAGTTCATCAGCGGATTTTGATTTTCGACGAATCCTTTTGCGTGTTCGGTATTGTCGTTGCATGATGTTCCCAGATAATCTCAATGATTGACACAATTTTATGTTACAATTTCTGATATACACCGTCACCACTCATCGTGAGTGGACACATTTTGATGTAATGACAATTAATATATCAACTTGGGGAAACATGCGTCCACGACTCAAAGACCGCGAACTTGAAGTATTAGCTTTGATGGCAGAACGCCAGTCGAATCAAGAAATCGCAGACACACTCGGCATCGGCTATGAGACTGTCCGCTGGTATGCTCGACATATCTATGAAAAGCTCCATGTGTCCAACCGCAAAGAAGCTGCCACCAAAGCGATAGAACTAGGTCTTTTGGAAACACAAGATAGTACGGAGACGCAATCATCAACGGCACAGTTCAATCAACCACCGCATCAGTTGTCGTCGTTTGTCGGTCGTGCTGAGCACCTGACATATATTCAAGAATTACTAAAAACCAATCGCCTTATTACATTGGTCGGCACAGGGGGGACAGGCAAAACCCGTCTTGCAATCGAGGTCACGAAGCACGTTAAACCCTTATTCCCTGATGGCATCATCTTTATTGACCTCACAACAATTAACGACCCCAAAGATATACCTGAACTTATCGCCGATGCACTGCGCATTCCACCGCGTGAACACAATGTGATTGACCATCTTGCCCAATCCATCTCATCCAAACAGGTACTCTTGTTTGTTGATAATATGGAACATGTGATGGATGGTGTGATGTATTTGCATGAAATACTAACAACGACCAACACACCCAAAATGCTTGTTACCAGCCGAGAAGTGCTAAACCTGCATGGTGAGCAAGTCTATGATATCCCCCCGTTGATGCTCGACATATCAGGTAATGATGACATCCCCGAAGCGGTTGATTTGTTTGTCCAGCGTGCTCAACAATTAAAAAGTAGCTTTACGCTCACAGCAGATAATCAAGAGAACATTCAGTGGATATGCAAGCGTGTTGATGGGTTACCGCTTGCGATAGAGTTGTTGGCGACCCATATACGCTTTTTCTCTCCATCACAATTACGCCAAAATCTGGACAATCAGATGACACTCCCAGCCAGTCGTAGGCGCGATATTCCCGACCGCCATCGCACTATCACCAATACGATTGATTGGAGCTATCAACTACTATCGGATAGTGAAAAAGCTTTGTTTGCCCAACTGAGTATCTTTCGAGGTGGGGCATCGTTGGAGGCAATCCAAGCTATCTGCAAAAGTACAGGCGATGTTCTGGAAGATTTAGCCAGACTTTTGGAAAAAAGCATGGTTCGCCAAACTGATGACAGTTTAGATGAACCCAGATTTAGTATGCTGGAAACTTTACAAGCGTATGCTTACAGTAAACTTGAAGCTGCTGGTGCAATACACGCTTTGAGCCAGCAACATGCCCAGTATTACGCGGGATTTGTCGAACATGCTGCGACACATTTGCGCCGAACCCACCAAGAATATTGGTTTACCAAATTGGATATAGAGTACAGCAATATTAAACAGGCTTTGCGGTGGGCAATTGATAACAAAGAAGCAATTATTGCTATACAAATGGTTACTCATTTACGTGATTATTGGTGGTATCAGGGTAAACATCGGGATGGTTGGTATTGGGTACAAGCCGGACTTCACCTGATTGATACGATTCCCGCAGGATTACTAGCAAAATTCTACCTCACAGCATCCTATACCGCGTATTATCGGCAAGAGATTGACTTAGCCCGTGACTATGGTCTCAGAAGCTATTCTTTATATGAGTCACTCGGAGATGTTGGCGGCATGGGGTGGACACTGACCTTGACAAAAGTTGGTACAGAACTTGCAGATGATGCTCGACTTACACTATTTGAAGAAACGCTTGCTCTACTCCATCGTGCAGAAGATGAAATCGGCATAACATTTAAGCTAAACTCTTATGCACTCTACCTGATGGCGCGTGGAGCATATGACGAGGCAATTGAAAAATTCCGGCAATGTCTGACAATGACACAACGAATCGGCGAGAGACGACGCGAAGCCATCGTACAAATTTGCCTTGGTGAGATTGCCTTACGACAGCAACAAATTGCTTCCGCGCGGGAATATTTCTATGCGGGGCTGTCATTAAGTCAACAATTGAACTTCACATATCAACTACACGATGCTTTGTGGATGTGTATTATCGTATTCATCGAGTTTGACGACATCGAATCTGCTACACAATTATGGGGCGCGGCGAGCAATCAAAAATTTTTGACGGGGCAAGACATCTATCCCGACCAGCTTCAACTCGTTAATCCATACATTAATCAACTTGAGGCAGAACAGGTTGCTTCATCACATATTCAACAACGCTACGACAACGGTTATCAGATGTTCCTTGATGATGCTGTTGATTTTGCCTTAGCTACCCTCAAAGCATTATCTTAAAATATCATTACTGATTTAACCTCTCATTGAAATGGAACGATTACTTATCTTCCCTTGTCTGTATGAACGACACCATAAAATAAGTTGATAGGATGTCGGATGACTTGGCGTATGCAATGGACTATCTTGCTCGGATTATTGGCAATGATGATGATGGGATGTAGCCAACTGGTGGAATCAGCTGATACCACTGTTATAGAGGCAGACGTAACCGTATCTGATGGACACTGTGAAATTCATCTCGGCGGGTACAGTACCCATGATATGATTCAAATTTTTGAAACACCACACTTCGACCTACATAATCCAATCGGCGGACTATCCTTCCCGACCCAATGCGACGATTGCCCTCTAACTTATGTCGCTGTTCAGGGCAGAATGATGACTCCACAATCAACCTGCGATACTGATAAACAAACGTGTGGCACATGGTATCGTGTCAGTTGGAAAAAATATGCCGACAGCACACCCATATTGGGGTGGGTATCTGACCGCGATGAGGATATTCGATGGGTTGGTGATTGTAGCAATTTGCCCATTCTTGAACCCGACACAACATCATAATAATGGCATATATACCAAACATCCCCGCGCCTGCAACTCGTCTATCCATGCTGGCAATGTGAGTCTGCGTATCCAGCGTAAATCAAGTTTTTCCAGATTGGGCAAGTCACGAATGCTAGCGGGCAACACTGTTAGTTGGCTTGCTCGCAAATCGAGGTAACGCAACTTATGTAAGTTGCCGATGCTGTCTGGCAGATGTTCAACTGGATTATTCCGCAACGACAAAATCTGTAAATCAATTAATGACCCAATAGACTCTGGCAAGCTTACAATCTGGTTATTCATCAGATGCAATTCACACAATGCCCTCAGGTTGCCGATGCTATCCGGTAGTCCAGTCAGGTGGTTATTGTACAGGCGTAATTCCATCAGCCCTGTAAGTGTGCCTATCCTCTCATGCAATGCTGACAAAGGATTATCCGTCAGCCCCAGATAACGCAGATTCGGCAGGTCGTGCAATCCTGCGGGGTACACTGTCAATTGATTATCACTCAGATAGAGAAATTGCAGATTGTGTAAGTTTGCGATTGTATCAGGTATATGTGTCAGGCGGTTGTGTCCGAGGTCGAGTATTTCCAATTGGGTCAGTTGTCCGATGCTATCCGGCACAGTTGTCAGTGCATTGTCATGCAGATACAGTTGCCGTAAGCGCGTCAGGTTGCCGATGTCAGTGGGAATTTCTGTGAGGTGATTACCCCCAAGTGACAACACGGTCACATCTGTCTGCTGATACAGGTCGGCGGGTATGGTAGCATTATCAAGATAGCGAATGGTCATGTTGTTTCCTGTTGGCAAAAATTCGTTTTATCAATTTTGGAACAAACTAGAAACATTATACGTTCTAAACATAGAACCTAATCTTGGAAAAGGAGATGCGATGAAAAAACAGGTTTCCATATTTACCCTTTTGATGATGTTGGTTATCGGTGTGATGACCACACAAGCACAGGACGGCGGGACATTTAAGGTCTGGTCGCCGATTGATGCTGTCAGTACCAACTATGTTGCAACCGATGATGGAGAATCCCTCGCGTGGGAAATCCGCATTGAAGGCACACATGGTGATGCTTGCGAGTTCGACCTTATGACCGAGACAAACATCTTTCAGAACAACATCGACATTCAAGTCTATCGGGATGTGCTGATTGCAGCGACTTGCCTGCGTGAAGATACACCCTTTGAAACAGATGTTGTGTTCTTCGTTCCACTAGATGAGATTCCACCCTATGTCATTATCAATGACCAAGTGTGGGAAGTGATTCTGCCAGACGGCGATACCCTCAGCACAGATGATGTCCCCAAATTGGAAGAATTGGTTTTGGTTGGGGCAGTGGTTGAGGATGTGGTCGCAACCTTAGTTGAGCCAGAATCTGAGGACGACGAACCCTACTATGCCTTTGAACTCAGCGGTAGTCATGGGGTTGGGTGTGATGTACCTCTGGTCACCAGTGTCCGTGAACTGGCGGAATCGACACTCATTGGATTGTTTAATCCCGTGCCGGAATTGGCGGTCTGCCCAGCAATGATTATCATACTAGATGAGACTATCGACATCCCTGCAACTCTGATTGGTGAGGATGCGTTAGTATCAGTGAACGACTTTATAATCAATGAATTGGAGACGCAAGCCATGAGCAGTAACAAAGTTATGACCAACATCAACACCGTAACCGTCAATGTGATGGAATCTATGCCGATGCAGATTAGCCTCGAAGTCAGTGGTGAACATCCCGATGGCTGTGACTATCCTGTAATGATTGATCAAGAACGGGATGGCGATACCGTGACACTCACAATTTATCGTAATGTACCCGCCGATGTCATGTGTCCGATGATGCTCAATCCATACGAGGCAACCATCCCACTCGACGGCACATTTGAATCCGGCAGTTACACCATCACGGTTAATGGTGTCAGCCAGTCAATTGATATTTAACCGATTAGTAGGGAATGACCTGTGTGTCATTCCGTCTTGGTGATTGGTAACTCGCCCAAAGTCCCTCTCCAATGCGTTGAGGAGAGATTCAGGGAGGGGTGAGGCAACCAATTACCACCCATAACCAACAGGAGACAACATGAAACAACTGAGATTACTCGTATTATCTGCGCTACTACTTGGGAGCATCGTGATGACACAAGCGCAAGAAACCAGCGATAGCGTGGCAGTCACTGTCTATAACGAAGGCACTGCTCTCATCCGTGACCAGCGCACCCTCACCCTCGATGAAGGACTCAACACTGTCAACTTCACCGATGTTGCGGCAACCATTGACCGCACCTCGGTAACTTTTAACTCGGTCAGTAACCCTGACGGAACATTTGTCCTTGAGCAAAATTATATCTACGACCTCGTCAACAGCGACGCATTACTAACACGCTATCTCGATGAAATCATTAACATCACGACATCTGATGGCACAGTCTACACCGGACAATTGCTCAGTGGACGCAATAGTGAAGCGATTCTCCGCGCAGATAATGGTGAAGTATTGGTCATCAACCTGAGCGATGCCCGTGATATTCGCTTTCCGTCTTTGCCTGATGGACTCATCACCCGCCCGACGCTGCAATGGCTATTAAGCAGTTCTACTGCCGGTGAACAACAAGTCGAACTCACCTACCTCGCCGGAGGCATGAACTGGTCAGCTGATTACAATGTGCTACTCGGCACAGATGAAACCTCACTTGACATCAACGGGTGGGTGACGCTGAATAACAATAGCGGTCGCGCTTTTGATAACGCCCAACTTAAATTGGTAGCCGGTGAACTCAATCGTGTCCGCCCTGATGCACCAGTTGCACGCACGCAGGCACTTGCAATGGACATGGAAGAAGATATGGCATTTGACGGCAATGCAGTCGAACAACGTGAACTGTTTGAATATCAACTGTATGAAATCGGGCGACCTGTCACCGTTGGCAATAACGAGACCAAGCAAATCGAATTTGTGACGGGGTCTGCTGTACAGGCGACAACCTTCTTTGTATTTGATGTCTCGCCACAGTTCGGCGCATATTACTCACCGATTGATTATCCCGAAGGCTACGGCACATATACCGAAGGCGTGGTACAGACCTTCCTCGAATTTAACACAGGCGAAGAAAGCGGACTTGATGCCGATTTACCTGCCGGACGGATTCGGGTGTATCAGGAAGATGTTGATGGTGCGGGTTTGCTAATTGGGGAAAACTTTATTGACCATACGCCCAACGGTGAAGATGTGCGTATTTATCTCGGTAACGCCTTTGACCTTGTTGGCGAACGTACTCAGACCAACTTTGAATTTGTCTCGAATAATGTGATTCAGGAGACCTTCGAGATTCGTCTTCGTAACCGTAAAGATAATGAGACTGTCGAAATCCGCATTCCTGAACGTCTCTATCGCTGGAGTGATTGGGAAATCGTGGAAAGCTCGGTCGCATTCGTACAGGAAAATTCATCGACTGTTGAGTTTCGTGTGAATGTCGAACCGGATGTTGAGCAGGTTGTCACCTATACCGTGCAATATACCTTCCCTGACCGTCGCTAATTTCAACACATAAACCCATTCCAACAGACTCGAACCGATAGTCATTGACGGGCGGGTCTGTTTGATTCGACACGAGTTACGATAAATAGCTTGACATCGTCATCGTAATTAGTTATTATAAAAGTAACTAATTGCGATGAAGGTCTTAAATAATGGCATACGACCTAACATATGCTACAGCTACCCATATATTGGCTGTTATGGCATTTTATGAGGATGAGTGGGTAACATCAAGTACAATGGCAGAGAGTATTCAAACCAATCCGGGGCTTGTGCGTCGTGTATTGTCACAACTCTCTGACGCGGGACTAGTAGAAACGAAATCTGGCCCTCAGGGTGGTTCGAGGTTAGCCAAACCTACTCATGCTATAAACCTAGCTGAAGTGTTTGATGCCGTTGTTCATGAGCCTATTTTGAAAACATCCAACCGCGAGCCATATAAACCTTGTCGGGTAAGTCGTGGCATAGGTGGTGCTCTTGAAGGATTTTTCGATGATGCAGAAACCGCAATGCGAAATCAACTCAGTAAGACAACACTAGCAGATGTCATGAAGCATATCTAATATCTTTTTTTGCACATATTGGTTACTTTAAAAGTAACTATATAAATGTGATACTCACACAAATTATCAAGTGAAGACCAAAGGAGGTAGTGGTTAATTGGTAAGTGATGATGCAATCTCCAAATTATAGTTGATGACAAACCATTCAAGCATAATATGGTGCATTCGGTCACACTTGGAAAACGATAAGGTTTTACGGACAAATCGGGCAAGGCGTTGTCGTAGCGTATTATTCCAGCGTTCAATATGTGATGTTGCACCACTTTTTTTGTCCTTTGCCCAATGCAATTGTTCGGGTAATACCCCGTTATAGGCTTGATATTGATCAGTGTACATCGGACATAAGGTGTAAGGATATTCAATCCGTTGCCACAATTGTTGAGCCGCTAGTTCATCGCGTTTGCCGATATAATAAGCAACAATCTGGCGAGTGCGACGACATAAGGCAACCCAAATCCATCGTTTGTGTTCCTTACTATCAACAAATGACCACAGTTCGTCAATTTCTAGCACGTCACCGACCTCATAAAGCATCAATGTGTCGCTTAAAACAGGTAATTGTCGAACATAGTCTTGAATCCACTTCGCCACTGTCTGGCGACACACTTTAAACACCCGTTCAATTCCACGCAGGCTAATGCGCTCTTGACTGGCTTTCAACACTTCTTGTCGGGTTTGTGTCGAATGTTGCTGAGTTGGTTTCAACACCCGATATACTTTGCAATCCTTACAATGATATTGAGGGTTGCCACATTTGTTTGTTCCGTTTTTAATGATATTCGCACTGCCACATGAGTGACAGGTAAACGTGATGGTTTCTTGTATCATGTGGCTAGTGTATCAAATACACTTTATCACTTACTTTTTAACCACTACCCCAAAGGAGGTTACTATAAATTTTATCAAACGACATTATAAGATGTCATGAAGCATATCTAATATCTTTTTTTGCACATATTGGTTACTTTAAAAGTAACTATATAAATGTGGTATTCACACAATGAATCGAAGGAGACTACAATGAGTTCTATACACGAAAACAAGATATACTTAGTTACAGGCGGGACAACGGGCATTGGGGCAGCGACGGTCGCACATTTAGCCGAGGCTGGAGCAAAGGTTATTGCTACTGGACGGTCACCTGAGACACTAGAAGCGGCTAAGAAAACAGCCCCATCGAGCGTTGAGATTATCGCTTCCGATGCTGGCAACATCGAAGCAATCAACGAGTTAGCCGAGCACATCAAGATAAGTTATGGAAAGATTGATGGTGCATTTATCAATGCAGGTATCGCTCCGTTTGCACCACTCGATACTTGGACCGAAGCCCAATTTGACAATCTATTTAATATCAATGTAAAGGGTCCCTACTTCTTGGCGCAAAAGTTAGTACCATTGCTCAACGAAGGAGGTTCACTGGTATTCAATACCTCAGTAGTACATGATATGGGTATGGGAACTGCCGCAGCTTATGGTGGCAGCAAGGGAGCACTCCGTTCTATCGTTCGGTCGCTCTCCGTAGAACTGGCAGAACAAGGCATTCGCGTTAATGCAGTTGCACCTGGACCAATATCAACACCTCTTTATGGTAAACTCGGAATGGATGAAGCTCAACTTGATGGTTTCGCCTCTCACGTTATGAGTCGGATACCGCTCAAGCGATTCGGCTCTGGTGAAGATATTGCGCGGGCAACTGCGTTTCTGCTGAGTAGTGACGCAGGCTTCATAACTGGGGAAGAGCTTGCGATTGATGGCGGTTGGCTTAACAATGTGAGTTAGTAGGTCACAAAATTTTGGCGCAGGAATCCACTCAATTGATTGGATGGAGGAATGCGCCGTCTCTTTCCTAAGTAACGTTTATGTCGGTTTTACAATGCTATCAGATTCCAAAATGAAAATATGACTCTTTTGCGATATATAGACATCATTCTGTCTCACCAAATACATCAGTTTACTTACGGCTTACGCGCCTGAATCAAGATACCTATCAGACAAACGACATTGAGCACACCCAAAACGATTTCAATAATCGCCACGCGCATCAGGTTTGGATTGGGTATCCCATCAATAAACAAGCTGAATGACCGTCCTAAGACAACCCCACCGAAAATGACAGTAACAACGACAAACGCTGTCTGCTGAAATTCTGCTCGTATTGCACCAAGAAAGGCGACTATTGCCCCCAATAGCATCACTGCACCGACCCCACGTATTTCATTTATCAAGACAATATCGCTTTCCAACGTATTTTCCTCCAAATAGGTTTCTAGAAAAACAGCATGGGTCGGATTGATTAATCGCATCGAACAAGCGTAGAGCAACGCCAGCCCTGATAAACATAGGACAACAATTTGGAAGATTTTCATTATATTTTCCTTCGTTATGATGACTGAATGACGGTATGCTCACCGTAAAATGGGTCATTAGCGGTGAGCATGTCTGAGCTAAATCTTGCTTTTTCCATAAAGGTGCAACGTTTACAATCCGCGTGGTTACGCCAGTGGTTCGGACAAAAATTCTCGCATCGCAATTGTCGTGGCTTCTGGCGCACCTAGCTGGAAGAAATGATTACCATCGATGAACTGAACTCGCCCGTTAGTTACGAAATCTGGTGTGTTTTCGTATTCTTCGGGATGTTGACCGGGGTCAAAGCGCCCTTGAAGAAACAGAACAGGCATCGTCATTTTCGCAAATAGAAAATTGTGCCGATCTTCGAGTTCTTGTTGCATGCTAGTGTGGTCAAATTGTCGCGGTGAGGCTTCTGCGATCCCTCGGTACTTACACTCGTAACCAATTCGGGTCAATACGTCAGGCGCGATGTCTTTCACGCGGTACGCACTGGCAGCGTATGCTAATCGAGGGAAGCCAGTCCATTTCATCAGCATTGGAAACCACGGTGCAGCAAATACCTTATGCGGCGGCTGTGGTTCGCCATGTGGTTCGTTGGCTGATTGTTGCATTCGCACGTATCGTAGAACGCGTTGTTCCATGCCTTCGACATTGAGGAGATGATCTGAGATCACCGATCCACGATCATGCCCACCAAGGTTGAATCGCTCAATCCCGATTGTGTCTAGTAGCTTCGCTAGTGAGGCAGCAATTGCTGAGTAGCGATAGTCCAAGTCGAGTCGTTTATCACTTTGACCGTTCCCAAGTGTATCAACCGCAATACAGTAGAACTGATCAGATAGGTCTCGTATTTGATTATGGAATGTGTACCAACTTTCAGGAAATCCATGCACGAGTACAAACGGCTCGTTACTCGGATCACCAGTCGTCACAAAATGCCAGATGATTCCATCTGCATCAGCGTACCAGTGGGTTGCTTCGACATCGCCAATCATTTCGATTTCGCCATGTGCATTCTCTGCACCTAGTGGGAATGTATCAGGACATGGGTAACGCATATCCATTGTGATAGGTACATTTTCGCGGATACCACCCTCACGGACATCTGTCAGTCTGAGATCCTCACGCGAAATATATTCTAGTCGCGGTAAGGTCTGCGGTGAAAGTATTTTAATCAGCTGTAGTATTTCTTGGGGATTGCTTATCTGGGTCATAATGTCTCCCTATGTTACATACTAGTGGTTCGGGACAGGTATTGTTCCCCTATCCCGATGCATTTATCTGATTTTGGTTATTTGAATTCGTATTTGACTTTTAGTTCATCAGCCCTTACAGCTCAACATTTCTCGGCCACCGATGAAGGAGCGGGTCACTCTCGTCATAGACGCTCTCATCGTCATAGCTCTGCATAAAGCGGATCATGTCCTGTCGGAAGTTGATGAGGGCTTCGTTCTGAGGCGAACCGTCCGCAAAGAAGAGATCACTTTCAACACCGTCACGTGGGATATGTGTTTCTTTCGGTGTGGTGAACGAGAAAAGGAAGTAGAACTCTATTGTCTCACCGATTGTTTTAGTATTGGGAAGATATTTCAGTAGTTCCTGGGTGTCAAAGTCATCGGTTGGATGGGGAATATCATCTCTCTGTAGCGTCGTCGGATAATTTGCAACAAAGGTGAGGGCTGGCTGAAGCGTCTTGTTCACGCGGCCAGAACCATGTATGGTAATGCGGTAGATTAAGCTGGTAAGCACCTGCTTCAACGCCTGTTTATTTACCATCGCGGGTAAGCCCTTAACGTTCCCACCCTGCGGGTCGCCAGAAGCTGTTATCCAATCTTGCAGGGGTTGATCGTTGGCAATAGCCGCATCATCACTGTAAGTCGCATCTACAAAAGCACTGACATAGTTAGAAACCATCTGCCAAACCGCGAGATAGTCTTTGACGATGGGGTATCGATCCCACGCCTCCTTCTCTGTGAAATCCGCCTCATGGATATTGTGCCGCTCCAAAGCGACTAGCGGGTCCGCGCTGAAGTACGGCTGGTTGGGAGCAAAGGCGTTAGTAAGCGTTAAACACTCTCGTGCGGAATCAATGGATGAGGGGGGATTTACAAGTTTCACTAGGATGAGCAGGACGGTATTGAATTCGATCAGGTGGTTTGAATGTGGATCAAGCAGTTGGCGCAGTGGATGGCCATCGGGCACTGTTTCCCCTAACGTCATAATCATCGCAGCCGTCACAAAATGCCAGTGATAAATGTGACCAAGCCAAATGCCGTAGACAGTAGTAGAGGTCTTGGCGGCTTGCAACGCATACAGCCATGCCGACTCAGTGGTATCACCTGATGACGGGTGTGTATATACCTGTACGTTCCTGTCCTCATGCCCAGATACCCGAATCGCAATTGGGCTTAGCGCTTTGGTAGTTGGATCCTGTTGTAAGAGGGTCACGGTCGCGGGTGTAAAGCGCGTTACCCCATTCGACTCCTGGGATTCAAGCACGGTAAAGATACTGAGGTCGATAAAGTACAACAGCCCTTCTTCTGCCAGGTTATCCATTTCGGAAGTCCAGACAGACTCGAATGTTGATTTCAGATCATCGATATGTGTGGGCATCACCTTTTGCAGAAAAAGAAGGTTGTAGATTAGACCGTAAGTTGAAATCGTTTCCCAGAATTGCTCCGTAGCAGCTTCGTAATCGGTTAAGCTGCTCGCCCAGTAATCTAGATGCGACATCCCTGTGTTATATATATTGCGCAAGGGAGACCAGCCTATTGACCACTGCTGCGGATCATCTAGTGACAGCTTCTTAATATCATCGCTTGCACCATCTGGTTGGGGTTGGTCACCCCCCATCACCTGACGAACGAACTTAATCAGATCTTTGTCACTTCGCAGGGCTTTTTTTAATTCATCAGCAGCATTGGCGTATTTTTCCTTCGTGCTGTAGCCAGACAGAAACTGGTACCCTTTTGCTGTTGTACCATTGATCGTATAAGTTCGATCCAAGCTCTGCACGGCCGCGTCAATTTCTTGACCGCGTACCGATACCGCTTCAAAGAGTCTAATGATACCTTCCATATCTGAAATCGGAATGGCTGGTAGTGCCCCATACTTCGTCTGAATTTCGTGCTTATTCTGAATGGCATCAGCAACACGTTTGTCCACTGCACCAGAAATCCCAGTTAATACACCTTTGATCTTCGTTGAGAACTGCATCGTAATTGCTCCTTTTGACTGTTTATTACGATCTAGTATCTTACTTTTATACATGGTATAAGTTTCTTACTTGAATAAGAAACTTTACATCAACATTGTGATTGATAAGCAAGCAAGGTGCAATTATCAAAGGACGCAGATTGTAAGAAATCTAACAAGAGGTGAAAAATGACAGAAAAAAGAAAAGAAGACCGACGTGTACGCCGTTCACGCAAGCTTCTACAAAATGCACTTATCGAATTGCTTCGCAAGAAACCGCTGGCAAAGATTCAAGTCGGAGAGATTGTTGACTTGGCAGATGTCTCACGACCGACATTCTATTATCACTTCGAGACGAAAGAGCAACTTCTGTTTAGCTATACCGATGGCATTATTGATGAGGTTTTTGAGGCAGTATTTAGTCGTACTGAAGCGGGGGATACCTTAGATTTATATCAATTTTTAGTGGCATTCTTTGAACAATTATTGCGACATAAAGAGGTGATTAAGTGGGTTCTGCAAATCGACAATACAGATTACTTATACTCGCATATCCTCACACATTTGACAAAAATGATTCGAGAGAATGAAAAAGCATTCCCACGAGCGAACCATTTACCCCAAGATGATAAGTTTGCACTCAACTATCTCGCTGGCGGGATGTTCATGCTGGTCAAAACTTGGCTTGATAACGACACACAACAGTCGCCCCGTGAACTAGCTGAATTAACCCATATGCTCATGGTGAATGGCGTATTTACAACCCTATTTAATCATTCGAAGGATAGGTTATAAACGTTACTCGCTCACAATTTACGACAATCCGAACCCCCAATCTCTAGGGTGACGAGTCTATTTTGAATTTAGGATAATATAGGTGTAGCCGTTTATAAAGTCAGGCAAACCATCATGACCAAGCGCAAAAACACACTTCTATCGCACAAAGACTGTGTTCGGATAACACCGTTGTCAGTAGAAACCTGTGTGAATATTATCCAGCAAATGGCACATTATGAGCTTGAGATCGAAATCAAACATCAATCACAATATAGCGCGGAACTGCAACTCGTTGAACGTTACAACGATGATGTGCCCTTGTATATCACATATCGTCTAATGGGATTAACTGAGGGGACGTGTGTCTCATATCACCTATCGAGTTTGACCTTACGCAACCCACAGCGTCGCATACGGTCTCGCAAAAAATTTGACCCAACAGCGCAAGCTCTCGCATTAATTGTCGCAATTGGATTCATAATCATCTTTGCGCTTGATTTAAGCACAGAAGTATTTATGTTTCACCTATTTATCATATCACCGCTGTTGCTCATTCCGGCATCACTGATGACTGTGGACGCAAATTCTGGATATGGTCAAACTGAGGTTGCGCCAAAACAGCAGGGTAAAATCAATCAGCGGATGATGCAACGTGCTGAGGTAGTTAAGCAAGAAGTCCTCTCGACATTGAACAATACTTTAAATGAAGAACAACACGACGAATTAGGTAACGCCTATTATCTCGATGTTTCTGATAAACAAAAGGGAACACGGTTATGACCAAACGTAAAAACACACTCATCCCACAAGGCGACGTTTTACTTACAACACCATACACCGTAGTGGATTGCATCGCACACCTACAAAATATGGAACATTTCGACCTGACTATCAACGTCAAATCGCAGTCGGATACCTATGCCGAATTGCAATTGGTTGAGCGTCATAATGATGATTTGCCCTTGTATGTCAACACACGCCTCATCCGCACCCATCGTGAAACCAAAGTCACCTTTGAATTGAGCGAGTATCTGCGGGAGCGAGCATCACGCGCACAACAACCATTAGAACTGCATTCTGGATTGAATACGAAGCAGGCACTTCTTGGTGTTGCCATCGGTCTGGTTGTAGTATTCAGTCTCATATCTATACCAGATGTAGCTGGTGTTTTGCTCTGTACAATTCCACTGCTAGCTTTCGTTATGTATATGAAGCAAGAAGTCACAACAGCAGAGGTTAGTTCACCACCGGAAATCAAACAACGTTCCGAGAAAATCAAAGCCATCATGCGTCAACGTGCAGATGTTCTCAGAGACGATATGATTGATGCGCTGACCTTTGACCCATCAGCTGAATATTTTGATGCGTTGGGCAATGCCTATTATCTGGAGGATTTAGACACGCTCAGCCGAAAGCAACATACCGGATAGGCGTGTGCGATAGACGCGGTATGGCTTTTTGTGTTGGAGTTGCAGGAAAATTTCTTGGGTGACGTAAAGACTCGCCTCATCAATGCGTATCATATAATTGTCACCTCGTCGCCCGCGCTTGACAATCCGTTCGAGTTTGCCTTCGAGTATCTGCACACCCCCATCGCGCAAGTCCGCACTCGTCCGCATATACGAGCGTCCCATCATGCCCATCAGTACCGCATTCACCACCGTCAGAATCCCGCCGACAAAGCTCAGAATTGTGTTCTGATTCTGCTGACCGAGGAAGATAAAGACGGTTGCGACAATTACCAACACAGAAAATACTACCGCTCCAATGATTACATTGCGTTGTCGAATGCTCTTGATGCGGTCTGCTTGTTCTGCGCTCAATTTACCCTGTCGGTTGTCTTTCAGGTCTTCATTGGTGAAGTTGAGTAGGGTTTTTAAGTTAACCGGATTGTCTGTCATAGGTGTCCTTTGGGTGTTGGCTGGTGGCTGATTATTGGCGACTGAGCACTATACATCAACCATTATCTTTCGGACAATGCTGTTATTGTCTCATACACATACACATCAATATTATATGACACGGTATATTATCTTCCTACGATTTGTTTTGCTAGGCAGGCTCAACCGCAACAGCAGATTGCTCAAACCAGCGTTTTGATGCAATGACGATAATCGCAGAAATCACACAGACAATACCACATAATGCGAAGAATGCTTGCGCACCGAGGTTGTCGAATATCCAGCCAAAGCCCGACCCTGTTAGCAAGACCGCAATGCTGGGAATGGTTACCTGCAAAATCGCTTGATTGGTGGCGACATTGCGCGGGTCACTGACTTCGGACACGACCATGAATGACGACAGATGCAACGAGGGCCAAATCAGACCACGAAAAACCATCAGTAAAAACAGGGCAAAGAGGCTCTGGGTTGTGCCGAGGATAAACATAAACACTGCCATCCCAAGCATCCCGAAGATGTACGACCAACGCGCCGGAAACTTCGGCATAATTTTGTCCATCAGGATGAAAAACGGAATTTCCAAGCCTGCCAATAACGCCGCCCACAAGCCGATGTCTGCTGTTGAAATGCCGAGGTCTTGACTGAAAAAGATGAAGATAAACGCAAAATGATTGCGTAAGCCCATCATGACAAAAAACTGACTAACAACTAAGACATAAAATGCAGGTTTGCGCTTTGCCAATGGAACATCAATGTCTTTTGATTTGACTTTTGGTTTGGCTGGAAAGATAGTGGACATCTGGATACTGAGTGCCCCGAACAATGCGCCGACCCAAAATATCAGAGAGAATCCACCAATCGTAAAAAGTTGTCCAGCAAGTAAACTGGCAGAAGCGAACCCCATGGCTGCAAACGACCGGATTTGCCCAATCATGACTTTACCTCGGTCAGCCAGTTTAGTCATGGTCAACTGCATGCCGAGTGTCATACTGGGGCTGACGGTGACTTCAAATAGCAATACTGCAAGCATCAGCAATATCTGGATGTCTGTGTTGGCGAAGATGAGTAAGGCGAACACCATTACCGCCAGATAGCTCATAAAGAGGCGACGGTGAATCAAGAGCTTGTCCGCCATGCGATTCAGCAGGGGAGTCAGCACGAGTGCCAATACTGCACCAATGCTTAACAATGTCCCAATCATTGTGCCAGTAAAACCGGCTTCTGTCAGATAAAGATTGATAAATGGCGCGACTGTCCCGACGGCTGCGAGACTTAGAAATTGTACGCCAATGAGGCGCATGGATGAAGAATGCTGACGCACTGCCACAAGTTTTGCCATAGGGTATTGAATGTTCCTATTCAGTTAACGCGAATATCCCTGCATTATAGACCTATTTTGTGGTCAGTAGTGTTGTCGTAGGTTTAAGGTTTCGTAAAAAGATTTTTTTAAACGGTGGGGATTTGATGGAGATATGGGTAACGACATGACATCACCCATATATTTGCTTGTATTTATGCCGTTTCTAGCTTTTTCATGGCGCGGTCTCGGAGGAAATAATAGATGCCCATCTCGCAGGTTTCGCCACCGAGTTGATGAATCAACGCAAGGATTTGGGCACGGTGATTGGTAGTGTGATTTTCATAGACCATCAGCCACTCGGCACGGCTGCCGGCAACAAATAAGTCTTTGCTTTCTTGGAAGCCAATCTCTCCTGTTAGGTCGTCCACGCTTGCACCTGCAAACCAAGTATGCACAGCATTGTCGATTTCCTGCCACTTTGCCCAGATTTTGTCACGGGTATCATAATCGTCTTTGGTCGGGTATTCACTGCGGTCGGTGGTGGCGAGTGTGCCATCCAGCATCTTGAGGGCGAAGAAATCAGTAGACATCAGATGGAACACTTGCTCGAACACAGAGCCAACTGAATAATCGTGCGCCTGTTTGAATTGTTCATCAGTTAATGCCTGCACACATTGCCATACTTGCTGATTTGCCCATGTGTTGTAGTCGATGAGAGTTTTGAGTTGGTCTTTCATGTGAATTGTCTCCTTTGTCTTGGTGATAACTTGAGTGTAAGCCTTAACGCAACGTGAAGGTCAAGCTGTAATACGCAGATGCTTGCGAGATTGCCCAAAATGTGTGATAACTAAGGGGCATACCCACTTAACATTAGGTCAATTTGCTTATGCCAGAACGTCTTGTTCCCCTCAGTAAATATGTTGATATTAGTACCCAGCGGGGAATGATTGCCCTGTTATGGATTATCCGTCAGGCAGGCACAATCAGTTATCCAGAGTTGTATCAGGAAGTCTTTGGTCAACCCGCCTCCAAACAGGACGAAGCCTTTAAAACTAATGCGGTTAATATCCAGCAAGTATTTACATTCCACAATGTCTTGATGCAATTATTCCAGAATAATATTATCGAAACGACTCATCCACTGCCCACCAATAGCATCATCGACCTGTTCCAACCACAGGTGGTTAGCGAAGACGGGACACCGATTAAGATACGGGTCGCCGCTCATATGAGCTTTATTCAGCACATCTTCGATATTAGCCTGACGGAAATTGTCATGCGCGGTCAGCCAATTAAGTCACATCCTATCTTCGGTGACCCAATTGACGACTTTGAACATAAATGGTCGGATGTGTTTGTGATTATGCCGTTCCGCGATGAGTTGCAAGATGTCTATGAAAAGGCGGTCAAGCCTGCTGTGATTGAAGCGGGGCTGAGTGTGCGACGCGGGGATGACTTTTTTTCTGACCAGCGTATTATGGATGAGGTGTGGTCGGCAATCTATTATTCTAAGTTATGTGTTGTTGAACTGACACGGCTGAACCCGAATGTATTCTATGAGTTGGGTGTGGCACATACCCTCGGCAGACCAACAATTATGATTGCGCATGAATCCGAAGAAATCCCGTTTGATGTGCGTGACCGTCGCTGTGTGTTGTATCAAAATGGTGATGCAGGCTTACAGGCATTGCATGACACACTAGTTAAGACAATTGATGTCGAAATGGCAACCAACTATGGCGAATAATCATTAATCCCATTGGTATCCGACCCTGTATATAATGAGATTAGTTTTAGTAATGATGAATCAGAGTGATATATGACAAATCCACAGGCGTTAGCGGAACAACTCGATTTACGAACCCCCGAAGGTATGGTCGGCATATTGTATACCATCCGCGAGGCAGGCAAGATTACCTATCCAGAATTATATGAGAAGGTATTTGGTCAATCTGTCAATCAAGCCAGCCAGAACTTCCGCACAACCAAGCTGAGTATGCAACAAATTTTTGCCTTTCATAATGCACTGCTGGAACTTTTCCGCAACGGTTTTATCGAACCGACAACACCTGTTGACGATAATGATGTGATGCGTGTCTTCCAGAGTGTGAATCCAGCAACAGAAGGTGGGGCAATTGAGCTACAAGTATCGTCTACCGTGCCGTTCATGCAATATCTGTTTAATGTTAGCTTGAGCAAAATTGTTGAGCGCGGGCGACCTTTACAAGTCTATCCGGCATTTGGCGATCCGATTAGCTTTGATGATAAACGCTGGGCGGATGTGTTCGTGATAATGCCATTTCGTGATGATTTGAAGGTCGTATACGATAGCGCAATCAAACCAGCTGTCGAAGCCTGTGACCTAACCGTTCGGCGAGGGGATGATTTCTATTCTGACGAGCGCATCATGGATGAAGTGTGGACAGCCGTTTATCGGTCGAAGTTGTGTATTGCCGATTGTACTGGGGCGAATGCTAATGTGTTTTATGAACTTGGCATGGCGCATACACTCGGTAAGGCATCCATCCTGATTACAAGTACATTGGATGACATCCCATTTGATGTGCGTGACCGTCGCATTATCGTCTATGAAAATACCGCAGACGGTCTAGCAGAATTACATAAGACCCTGCAAAAGACGATTCAATCGGAGATGGTCGAACACTATGGCGAGCGTGATGAGTGATGATAGGGTCACCGCGTAAGAAGAAAAATGGGCGTATCCGCAATCAACGTGTCCGTATTTTATTGGTTTTACTGGTAATTGCTGTTGTGATGATAATCGGTAAGTTGCTGATTTTCGGGCTGGTGATGTCCGATGATTTTTTATCTGATAGCACATACTTAAGCGGAACAGATGCGGTTGCTGTGATTGAGCAAACGCTGGGCGTAACCGTTCCAGAGTCTGCTGATAACTTTACTTACTACTATACAGCGTGGCTTGATTATTACATGCGGATTCGGATTGATATGTCACCCGATGACGCGCCGATATTCTTACAACAGATGTCGATTACTTGTTTACAATCACCATTACAAGACAATCTAATGCCGTTCCGTACAGTCGAAGGGGATGATGATTGGTGGCAACCTTACTCAGCTGAGGTCTATAGTGGTGTTGAGCAATGTGGCGATAATCCCTATTGGTCACTCGTCGTAGACCAGACAAACCCTGACATGTGGATTGTGTATATCGAGTCATTTTCAACGTAATTTTTTACTATATTTAATAACCTCTGTTGCTGACACAATAATCATCAAATCTGTGTAATAGAAGTTGCAATATTCAAACATTCCAATGTCGTAATGTTTGTTGCAATGTACATTACACCACGCTACAATTCACATTAAGTAATTATTTCTTTAATGTGGAGTCTATCATGGCAAATAGTATTGTTAAAAACATTTTCTCGTTTGCAATGCACCTCATGGCACTGGCAGCCATCAACTTCATTATTGTCTTGTTGTTGATACCACACAATATTTAAATGAGTATCACAAACTATATTTTAAATACAAGATAGGCTGATAAATTTATTGTCAGTCCTTTTATTTTATATCGCTTGCAATCATATCAACTGAGAATCCCCACGCATTTCTGGATGTGTTATAATCGCACAGATGTTCCGAAAATAGAGATGCGAAAATAAACCCTAAATGGCAAAAAAACGTAGCTTATATATCTGTTCCAACTGTGGAAAACGTAGCCCCGGTTACTTCGGACGATGCCCTAAGTGTGGTCAGTTTGACACAATGGAAGAGCATGTCGAAGAAAAGAAAGCTCCCGCCAAACAAAACCGGCAACCTGTTGGTACGTCACGCGCAAAACCGCAACGTCTCGGCGATATCAGCAAAACGGAAGAGACACGTATGCCCGTTCCGATTGAGGAGTTCAGTCGGGTATTGGGTGGGGGACTTGTGCCGGGCAGTATTGTCTTGCTGGGTGGTGAACCGGGGGTTGGTAAATCCACATTGGTGATTGAGTTATCGGCATTGTTAGCAAATACAATCGGTCCAGTCTTATATGTCAGTGGTGAAGAAAGTGCGCGTCAAATCAAGATGCGGGCGGATAGGCTTGGCTTAAATGCGCCGGATTTGTACCTGCTGACGGAGACAAACTTAACCAACATCTTTGACCAAATATATGAAGTTGACCCCGCGATGGTCGTGATTGATTCGATACAGACTACCTACGCGGAAGAACTCAACTCATCACCTGGCTTGGTGTCGCAGGTGCGTGAATGTGCTACTCGTTTGCAGACGCTCGCCAAATCGACCGGACGTAGTGTCATGATGATTGGGCATGTCACCAAAGACGGGAGTATCGCTGGTCCGCGTGTGTTGGAGCATATTGTTGATACGGTGCTTTATTTGGAAGGCGACCCATTCCAACAGTATCGTTTATTGCGGAGTGTCAAAAATCGCTTCGGTGCGACCAGTGAAGTCGGTGTGTTCGAGATGCGCGGACAGGGCATGGTCGAAGTGCCTAATCCATCCGAGGCATTTTTAGAAGAACGGGTGATTAACTCATCGGGGTCTGCGATTGCGATTACGATGGAAGGCACCCGTCCGTTACTGGTCGAATTGCAGGCACTAACCAGCCCAACCGCCTTCGGGAATGCGCGCCGTACCCCTAATGGTGTCGATATGAACCGCCTCTTGCTCATTAGTGCGGTGCTGACGAAACGCATGGGACTCAAATTATGGGAGCATGATATCTTTGTCAATGTCATCGGTGGGATGAAAATCAATGAGCCTGCATCGGATTTGGCGATGGCAGTGGCGATTGCTTCCAGTTATTATGACCGACCCGTTCCAGCTGACCTTGCGATTGTTGGTGAAGTCGGTTTGAGTGGAGAAGTCCGCCGGGTGGGGCAGTTGGGGGCACGTCTGAATGAGGCACAAAAAATTGGCTTCAAGCGGGCGTTGATACCCAAGATTCGTAAAGGCACAGAGGACATTCCATCTGGCATTGAGCTGATTCAGGTACGGAATGTTGCCGATGGCCTGCGACAGATTTTGCCATCGGAATAACACTTATCACGAGTTACAAAACATAGTATAGCTAGAAATTGTCGGACACATCGCTAGACAAATTTACGCCTTTGCTTCACATAAACTATGCTATCACTATAATATAAGTACATTTATCATATAACTGACAATCTAACGTCTATCTTCTGTAGTGGGGTAGGTTGATTTTGGTTTTATTCACAACTTATCACGGAGTAATCTTTCTCGTTCCACCTAATGACTAAGCGATATGATTTGGTAAATGTAAAATCTTTATGCAGATTGCTCTACATTCCCTCGACTCATGCTATTCTAGAGTATCTAGTTAGGAATCTTGATAGACCGTTATGACAAATTCACATACTACTGATACCGAAGCCAAAACTACCGTGCCTGATAGTGGCATGGGTGCAGTTATGGGCGAAGATGAATATATTGTTGCGTCGTCATCTGGTGATATTTCTAAGATGGCAAGTGGTGATAGCCCGCCACTTAAACCGCAGAATGTGCTACAGCTACAGCGCAAACTTGGCAACAAAGCCACAATGAACATTATCGCGCGCCAATTTACTACATCAAAGAAAGCCAATCAATCAGCACTTCCCTTCGCTGGGCTGAAAATGGTCTCACCGACTACTATCCAACGGGCAGGAGGCGATAACCCTGTCAGTGAAGAGTCTCCATTGGAAATTGATGATGCCGACGAAAAAGACGACCAAGCTATCGAACTGGATGCCAGTGATAAGGAAGTTCAAGAAGATTCCAAAGAAATTGACCAGACCATCAGCGAAGCATCTCAATTGCCAGCTATGCTGAATGGACAAAAAGTTGATCAAAAAGATGATGTTCAAGGAATCGTTCGTTCGGACACGATGGACTCCGACATGGACGAGGATGAGAATGGTAATAATATCGACTTCACTGGACAAGATGAAAACACCAAACAAGCGACTACAGGTGTTGGCGTATCTCTAGGTCTTAATGATGACCCTTATGGAGATAGTGACCAAGATACTGATGATGAAAATAATGGTATGAACCTTAATTATAGTAAGGTCGTGTCGAATCAGATTGTTGGGCAAAAGGGTCACAAGCAAATGAAGGGTGTGAACCCCAAAGGACATCATCTGGCAGCAGAAACTGTTGCGCTGGGTATACGGCAGGGTATCGTCGATGGTAGCCGTAATGCTACAACGGGTCTACAAATTGCCGAAGCCACTAAAGCAATCACCTCGGCGAAGTCGCTCAATGATGCGCTCACAGGTATTGCGGACACGTCAACCGATGTTGGGTCGGATGGCATACAGGGAGTCTTCAGCAAGGTCTTGGGTGCGTTTGAAGTGCCTCCACTCAATGTAATACTCCCCGTTGCGATGCTGGCTAGTCGCATCTATGGTGTGTTCATGAAGTACAAACACATGACTGCCTTCAAGAAGATGATGAAATCCAACAATGGCAATGTCAAAGATGCCAAGAAGAAAGATACCTCCCTGCAAGACAAAGGCGCAGTCGGTGCATATGGTTTTGCAAAGACCAAGCGCGGCTTCTGGTTACGTGTCGCTAAGGCAGCTATTAGCGTCGGTCAAGTGATTGCACGTCTGATTACCCTCCTCACTGGCGGTATGGCAGGACTTGTTTCGGAAGCAGTTGTTGTCTCTACTTCATTGTCACAGGGTGTCATCAAAGTTGGGCAATCGCTCAAAGGTATCTATAAGATGATACGAGGGACACGCGGTAAAAGACGTGTGGAGAGTGCCAACTATATTGTCGATGGTGCAATTGATGGCGATAAGGAATTGCTACAATTCATGATTGATGGTGAAGTCCTCTCGAAGTGGTTTATGGATACAAATGCCCGTAAGTATCAAATTGCTCAAGAAGATGGTGAGTCACAAGATAAGCTTGATAAATTACTGATTATGGCAAGCCGCCCGAAAACAACTGATGAGATGAAGACGTATCTGGAAACTGCCGAGGAATTAGAAATGTTGCAGGCGGTCAAAGGTCAAGTCTCGATGATGACCAAATCGACCTAACACCGATAGGGGTGTAATGCAGATTCACCCCTAATGGCTCTTTTAATCCTCAAGCCACGAATACAATTCGCGTACTACTGAACCATAATCCAATGTCGGTATGTCAATTGATTCCGCTGTTATATCGACCCCATCCCACAGATGGTCAATTAACACATCAATATAGGGGGAGACACGATTCTGCTGGCAGTAAGCCAACAATGCCAGTGCAGTTATCTTATCCTCTATATCATATTGCCAGCGCGCAACTGTACAGGTAATCGAGACCATTGCCCGATTTGGACCATTCTCCACATGGATGTCTATTGCCCGCCGAAAATATTGACGAGTCGCATCATAATCGCCCTGCATAAAGGCATTCACCCCTGCTTGTTGGAGTGATACGCCATGAGCATAAGGCGAGATAACATGACCATAAGCTTCGTCCGCTTCTTGAAAATAGTGGGAGGCTTGTTCGTATTGACACAAGATAAAAGCTTGATTGCCAAGGTTGGACGTAATCCGTGCAATCAAGGGTTGGTGATGAAGACGCTTTGCTATGTCCAATGCTTTCAAAGAAAGTAATCGACAGCTATCTGACTGTGTGACAAAGTCATCTGCTAATGTCATTAGGTGTGCTTTTTGTGCATAAGCATATGCTAAAACAGTACGGTGAACAGCATCCTCTCCCCTATCAGCGGATTCTAATGCTATGACAACTGTATTCAATAAATCGAGGCTTTCACCATGTGCGGTTGACCGTAACGCCAGCACACAAATGAAATGCGCATATATAACCTCGACCCGTGCTGTTGTGAGCTCTATATCCGCAAATATGGTCTGCCCTTCCGCATAAAACACCTGTGCTTTGCCTGTATCACGCAAATACTGATAGAGCAAAAAGCGCACGAGTGACATACAACCGTATAAGTAGGGATGGGTTTGCTTTAAATCTGGCAATTGAGACAAGGCATATTCAAACAACAGCGTAATTTCCATAAAACGTGAGGCTTGATATGCGATTACAGCAAATGTATGTACATACCGCCATAACATCGGTATGTTATGGGTATCGACTATCCAATGCCATGCCTTTGATAGATTCTCCAATTCAATTTCTGCATCATAGGGGGACAGTTGGTCACATACAATGTTTTCTGCTAAGTTAGCATAATACTCAGCATGACAATCACGGGTATACGTTTCAACCTGTGGGTCAGCAGATAATTTAGTCGCGCCGAACTGACGCAATAATTCATGCACATAATAACGATTATTGGCTGTGCGATAAATCAGAGCTTTGCTGACTAATGACGATAAGATGCGCGGGGACGCATGGGTGATTGCTTCGATAGCCTTTAATGTGCAACCATTACGAAACACCGACAGCTTCATGAATACTGCTTGTTCATCTGTCGATAGTAACTGCCATGTCCACTCAAACACAGAATAGATGTCGCGGTGGCGGGGCTGAATATTTTGCATATCTGTTTGCAAGAAATCGACATTGGCTTGAATCTGCCGGATAATATCACGCGCGGGATAAACATCAATCCAACTTATCGCTAAGAGAATCGCCAGTGGCATCCCGCCTGTGAGGTGACATAATTGCACCACATCATGTACATTCTTGTCTGTAATGTCCCACTCTGGTTGAATCCGATTCGCTGTCTGGACGATGAGTTGCACCGCCTCATAACGCTTTACCTGTTCTACATTGTCCGCATCATCCGGTATAGACAATCCATCCAATAAGTAGACAACCTCACCCATAAGTGATAATTTTTCGCGTGAGGTCACTAGCAGTTTTACCTCTGGTGCAGACGACAATATATCAGTCAGAATCGTTGTACCGTCTAACAGATGTTCCCAATTATCTGTGACCAACAACATTTGTTTGTCGGACAGGTAATTGAGTACCTGTGCTTTATAATCTGTTTTGCGTTTTACTTTAATATCCAACGATTCAATCAGTTGTAAGATGATGCCATCAATTGTTTGCACAGCTTCCAACGGGACAAACCAAACCCCATCAGTGTACTGTGTGGTGTGCTGACGGGCATAGGCTAACGCCAGATGTGTCTTGCCCATGCCACCCGCACCTAATAGGGTGATCAGTTTTGCGCCACCTGTGATAATCTGATGCAATTCATCCAACTCTTGTTGTCGTCCCACCAGCGGAATTGTAGACGATGGCAGATTATTCAGCGTATCTGTCGTGGTTGGATGATGCTCAATCAATCCAAGTTCAATGGCTTTGGCACTTGCTTTTTGCCGACCGGATACCTCTAGCTTCGCGTAGATATTCTTGGCGTGCATGCGTACTGTCGCAATGCTGATTGCTAACTTCTGGCTGATTGCTTTGTTGGAGTGGGCTTGTGCCATCAGTGTAATGACATCAATCTCACGCGGTGTTAATGTGTATAGACGGTCACGCTTATGTGATGACAATGTTTGTACAACCTACTGTTAATCTTATGATTCCCATTGTCATTGTACAGCGAACTGCAACTACTCCTCAAGCCACGCATAAAGTTCTCTCATGACCATATCATAAGACATCATCTGTGCGCGTTCTTGGGCAACCTTCAAATCCTCTGGAGATAACGTCGGTTGATACTCTCCCAGAAAATACGTTAGATAGGTTTGGGTGTAGCTATCACGGGCGTGATGATGCGAATATAAAATCAATTGCATGGATTCCATCTCATAACTCGCTCTATTTTTCCAATGGGCGACAAGCTGAATAATAAACGTCATGGATGGGCTATTGCCAAACCCAACCAACAAATCCAAAGCACGACGCAAATACCTGCGTGTAAGGTCAAAATCACCCTGCACATACGCATTCATACCAGCAAATACCAATCCTGCGCCATAGTCATATGGTGAGTTCAAGCTGGCAAATGCTTCATCCGCCTCCTCAAAATAGTGTTTTGCCTGTTCAAACTGACGTATCACGAATGCTCGCTCCCCCAAAATCGAGGCGATAAACCCTATCATGCCCTTATGGTCAATTTGCTTTGCCAACTTCAATGCCTTCAACGCCGGACGCTTAACATTCACGGTATTCGGCTCATAATTGGGGTTACGTGTCATTGCATAGGCTAGCTGAGAATAGGCATAGACCTGCATTGTTTGGTGAACCCGTCCTTGTTGTTCAGTCGCTTTTTCGAGTGCGTTGATAATCTCGTTCAGTTGATTCACGCTAGTATCCCAAGAAACAGCACGTATTGCTAATGCACCGTGATAATGGGTGTATACCGCTTCTAGTCGTAAGTCTGTTAAGGCACGGTCGGCAAAGATAGCTTTTGCTTGCTCTAAGAAATCATCGCGTGTATCAAAGTCCTGCAAATAGGTGTGAATAGAGGCACTGACGAATAATAAACTCCCGACGAGGTCGCGTTCCAATACCGCCTGTTGTTCAAGCGCATAATCATAAAGTACCTTCATATCGACCAGACACCCCAGCTGATAAGCGATAATGCCATAGGTGTTGACAAATCGCCACAACAACTCGGTATTGCCATTATCAACTGCCCATCGCCATCCAACATATAGGTTCTCTAACTCGACCTCTGCAACATCCGCCACCATTTGATTGGTCATGATTTGTTCGGCAATGTCAGCATAATAGTGGACGTGGCGTTTGTATGTATCTTGCTCAAGTTCCCGATTCTGCGTGAGTTTGCTATCGGCAAATTGACGCAACAATTCGTGTATATTAAAACGATTAACTGAGTTGCGATAAATCAACGCTTTGCTCACCAACGATTGCAAAATCTGTGAGGTCGCACCGGTAACAGCTTCAATGGCGGACAATGTACACCCATTGCGAAAGACCGATACTTTCATGAACACAGCCTGCTCATCATCCGACAATAACTGCCATGTCCACTCAAATACTGACCGGATACTCTGATGCCGTTCGGGAACATTGCGCATATCTGTTTGCAGAAAATCCACATTTTTTTGTATTTCCCGAATAATGTCCTCCAACGGATAGACATCAATCCAGCTGACTGCCAAAATAATCCCAAGTGGCATACCATCTGTCAGATGACATAAGTCTTGCACAGCATCTACATTGGCTTCGGTGATGTCCCAATTGGGTAAGTGCATACGTGCCGTCTGGCGTAACAATTGCATCGCCTCAGATGTCATCATCTGGTCAATTTCGCTCACATCTGGCACACTGAGTCCACCTAAACGATACACTGTCTCGCCCAACAGAGACAGCTTTTCGCGTGAGGTCGCAATGACATAGACATGGGGTGCATTGCGTATTATCAAGCTGACGAGTTCTGCCCCCTCTAATAGATGTTCCCAATTATCAATCACAAGCAACATCTGCTTATCCGACAAATAATCTAATAATTGTTGTTCATAGCTGTTTTTGCTGGAGGCTGTCAGCGGTAGTGCATCAATGATTTCGTGTATGATACCATCAACTGTTTGAACGGCATCTAATGGTACAAAGTACACACCGTCCTCATAATCACGTAGATGCTCATGGGCATATGCGAGTGACAGGCGTGTCTTACCCATTCCACCAGTTCCCATCACAGTTACCAATCGTGCCCCATCGTCTATGATGGTGTGTAATTCTTGCAGTTCTTTTGTTCGCCCGATAAATTCTGTCGGAATTGTCGGCAAGTTATTGGGCGGGGGCTGAGAATCCTCGCTGTCAAGTTGAACAAGTCCTAGCTCAATCGCTTTGATGCTTGCCTTCTGACGACCGGATACACCGAGTTTCGCGTAGATATTTTTGGCGTGCATCCGGACTGTCTCGACGCTTACCGCCAACTGGTCGGCAATTTCTCGATTGGAGAGTGCCTGTACCATCAAATTCAGCACGTCCGTTTCGCGCGCTGTTAGATTATATAGATGTGCTCTGTTATCTGTCAAAATAACATCAACCCCGAGAATTATGTTCTGTCCGCTTTAGTCTAACCTGATTTTATGAATGGTCGCAAATTTATGCAGGTTATTTATGATAGAACGCATGTCCTACCCGTAGGGATGTATCGCATGGGGGTAAGGACATGTTATGCTAAGTTTAGACAAAGTACGTGTAGGTAAATTTGTCGGAACATATATCGTGATACAAATCATCAAACCCTAATGTATCACCACTTAGGAGTTGAGTACGGGAGCAATACAGCATGTCGCAACAACACAAAGCACAAGGGAAAACTGACGCGCTTCAACGTCATCATATGCCCGATGCAATGACGGAAGAGTACATCCAGTCGGATATGTCTGAACAAGGTCTGGCTGATTTAGCGTCACATAATCATGCCCCCCTTACACCCAATAATGTCATACAACTCCAACGTAAATTGGGCAATCAAGCGACGATGCAAATTATCAATCGTCAGCCTAAGCTTACAACCCAAAATACTGGTACAACACCCTTCGCCGGACTCAAGATGGTTACCCCCGGTACAATCCAGCGTGAACCGAATGGTGGTGGCGGTGATGAAGACAAAGATGAACAAACATCATCCAAGCCCGATGAAGCCGTCGAACTTGATGGTGGTGATAAGGAAAACAATCAGGAATCACAAGAAATCGACCAGACAATAAATAAAGCAAAGGACGTGATAGGTGGCATCACAGGAATTGGTGATGAGATTGTCGGCTTTAGTACAGGTGATGATGTCGATGATGACGATGAGTGGAGTGTAAGCTATAACGAAGACCATGACCCGATTGGTCCGTCACCTGATGATGTGAATGGTACAAAACTCGTTGGCAAACCCAATGTCAAAATGAACCCCAATGCTGTTAACACTGCGGACGATGACGATAATATGGATGCGACGTGGAAACCTCAGGGTGGTCACCAAAATAAAGTTATAAAGCAACAACAGAAGCATAAGCAGAAAAAGGGGACTGTAATCAAAGGCAAAACGCTTGCCTCAGAATCTCCCCTTGATGCTGTGCCAGCAGCAGGCATAGATATCGCGCGTAATGTTAATACAGGTATTGCAGTCAAGGATGCGACCAAAGCTATCAAAGATGCATCATCCTTGAAAGATGCTCTCTCCGCTGTCACGGATACATCAACTGATGTTGGCGCTGAGGGTATTATCGGAAAATTGCAGAAATTTCTTGGTGTATTGAATGTTCCCCCACTCAATATTCTTATTTCAATCGGCACACTAATCTTCCGAGTTGCGTCAGCAAAAATCAAACATACACAAATGAAAGCCTTCAAGAAACTCATGGAAGCAGGAGGCGGGGATACATCACTCCGCAAGGGAATTCTTGCAGATAAACAAACTGTTGGCTCTTATGCTTATGCCAAGACAAAACGGGGTTTCTGGTTGCGTGTCATCAAAGCTGCTATCAATGCTGGAGAGATTATCGCTCGCATGATTACGCTTATTTCAGGCGGTACTGCTGCACTGGTTACAGAAGCAACTGCGGTAGCTATGGGCTTGTCTAATGGCATTATCAAAGTCGGTCAATCTCTTAAAGGCATTTACAAAATGATCCGGGGCAAACGAGGTAAACGCCGTCTTGAAAGTGCTAATTGGATTGTTGATGGGGCAATTGATGGCGATCAAGATTTACTACAACTGTTGCTTGATCTTGATGTTGTTTCTGGCATATGGCTTGATAAACGTAGCTTTATTCTGACGAAGAACCAAAAGCCAGGCGCAGATAAAGCCTATATAAAGAAGTTGGCAGATCTTACAAGGATTCCAGCTGATAAGCAACAAATGCAAAACTATCTGAAATTACTTGAAGAAGTAGATGGGATTGCTTCATTCAAAGGACGTGTCGCTGCTATGACTAAATCAACCTAAACAAAAATCTCCTGAAGACAAGAACGAAGCCTGCCATCAAACAGATAGCGGGCTTTTTATATATCAGCCTAAATTGTGCCTGTTGCTTACCTGTGCTTTTGAAGCATAGCCAATTCAACTATCGAACACATATGCCACAACCAAGCAATACCATCTCAAACTTAGCTGTAAGCAAATCAGTCTTTTGCATAGCTGATAGACTGATAGTTCATAAATAATAGGTCGATGTGTCAGGTTGGCGAATACATTTGAGGCTACATACTTATCAGTTTTTTATGGGACAAGCTTTGGCAATTGGCGTAGTCTATACTACAATCAAGATGTAACCGTAGAAGACTTGAGGATATTATTGTATGTACCGGAAATTGATTTATTTGCTCATACTTGCGAGTCTGTCCGCGCTGGCAATGCCTGTCATGGCGCAGACAACTGAACTCTGCGATGTGATTAGTGAAGAACCAACTGCAAGTGCCGACGCATCACCGGCTCAAACGTTAGTCAACACGGGCTTACAGATGACTGCCCGCAACGACTTCAACACTGCCATTACGCTATTTTCGCAAGCACTCGACCTCGACCCTGAGCTGTCGGATGCCTATCTGTATCGTGGGTGTGCCTATGCCAACAGTAACGAAGGCGACAGTGCCATCGCAGATTTGCAAACCTACAGCGCATTGACCGAAAACCCAACACTGATGAACGACATCGAAGCCTATATCAACAGCATTATGTCCGGTCCGCGTGCGTGTGTAGCGGGTACAACCTTTGTTGACCAAGCCGAAGCCCGTAACACTGTCAATAGCTTCATCGAACAAGGGGCAACTGCCGATGACCATAACGACAGAGGACTTGCTTATATCTGCCTCGGTGATTATGAATCGGCGATTCGTGATTTCTCCCGCGCCCTCGACCTCGATAAAACTGCCTCACGCTATTATGCTAATCGGGGCTATGTCTATGATTTGCAGGGACGTACCGATGAAGCGATTATTGAATATGAAAGTGCGATTCAGCTTGACCCACAAAATGCCATTGCATGGAACAATCTTGGTTATGCACAGGTCTTGCTAGAAGATTATGATGCCGCCCTTGATGCCTATAACGAGTCCATCAAAATTGACCCGAGTGACGATGTGACCCTTGTCAATCGCGGTGATTTGTTTGCACTACGTGGACAACTTCAAGAAGCAGAGACCGACTATAACGAAGCGATTAATCTCAACCCGTCCGCAATTAATTATAATGCGCGTGGGTTGTTCTATCTTGATATTGGTCTCTTTCAAGATGCCGTCATAGACTTTACCAGTGCTACTGAGCTAGCGTCAGATAATGCTATATACTTCAATAACGTCGGCTATAGCCATTATTTACTTGGCGATTACGAGACAGCACTAACATTCCTTGACCAATCACTGGCATTAGATAGCAGTTATCCGGTTGCGCGTCGCAATCGTGGACTTGCTTACTGGCGGATGGGAGAATATGCCCTGTGTATCGCTGATTATACTGTGCGCCTATCGGTTGAACCAACAGATGACATCTCAGCCAATAATCGCGGGTTGTGCCATGAAGATTTAGGACAGCTTGACCTTGCGATTGATGACTTCACCCGTGCCATTGACAATAATGGCATACAAATTGTCGAGCTCCATAATCGCGGACGGGTATTGCGGAAAGCCGAACGTTATGACGAAGCCCTTGCGGATTTTGACCTTGCGATTGAACTAGACCCGAACGACGCACTGTCATTTAACTATCGCGGGATTGTCTATGATTTCATGGGTGACTTCCCCAACGCACTTGATGATTACTCGCAAGCGATTATCATTGACCCGATGTATGCCATCGTGTATTACAACCGTGCCTACGTTAATCGTGAACTAGGAAATTCATCAGCGGCAATTGATGACCTAAACACCTTCCTCGAAATTGACCCGAATACTATCTATCGTGAAGATGCCGAAGCGTTGTTAGCAGAACTCGGCGGGGGCGGTAGTTAACCCATACTCGATACTGTAACCTAAGAGGAGACTCGCATATAGCAGTCTCCTTTTTATGTATTTCATAAATTTGTCTTATGCTTACTCAGGGATTTCCTCTATACCCCAACTATTTCGCATAAACATCGCGTGGGAATCAAAGGCGTTCGGGTCTTGGGCATTCCACAGGCGCGTATAAGATTCGTCGGCTTGTAACTCCCAAGCATTACGAATATCAAGTAGGTTGGTCTGTAACAAACGCATCACACGCCATCGAATGCGCGGGTCAAGAATCGGGAAGATGACCTCAACACGATTCAGAAGGTTACGGCGCATCAGGTCAGCACTGCCCATGTACAGCTGTTGATGTTCCGGTGCATTCTTGAAATAATAAACGCGACTGTGTTCGAGGAAACGCCCGACAATACTCTTGACGCGGATATTTTCGCTCAATCCCTCAACACCGGGGCGCAGGCAACATAACCCACGAATAATCAAATCGACTTTAACCCCTGCCTGTGATGCTTGATAGAGCTTCTGAATCATCATATCTTCTTCAAGTTGGTTCATCTTGAAGATAAGGTGAGCAGGTTCGCCAGCGAGGGCAGCTTCGATTTCGTTATCAATCAGGGCAACAAAGGTCTCATGCAGATATTCCGGCGCGACCAGCAAACGGTCATATGATGTTGCTGGAGCATATCCTGTCAGGCGATTAAATAGGCGGGATGCATCTTCGGTGATTTCTTCATGAGCAGTAAATAGACCCACATCGGTATAAAGCCGCGCGGTTGAGGCGTTATAATTGCCTGTGCCGAGGTGGACATACCGGCGCATTCCGTCTTTTTCGCGCCGAACCACGAGAGCGATTTTGGCATGTGTCTTGACTGGGAGTTCCTCAACACCATAGACAACGTGTACGCCTTTTTCCTCCAGTGCTGTGACCCATTCCAGATTATTTTCTTCGTCAAAACGCGCCTTAAGCTCGACTAATACAGTCACTTGCTTTTCATTGTCGCGAGCTTCCATTAAGGCATTGACGACAGGTGAGTTTTTACCAACACGATATAAAGTGGCTTTGATAGCAAGGACATCGGGGTCGTGGGCAGCACGATTAAAGAACTCCTCGACAGGTGCAAATGAATCATAGGGGTGATGGACGATGACATCGGACTTGCGAATAACACCAAAGAAATCCGCTCCTTGAATAAACGGCTCTACTTGACGGGGAACATAGGTTGGGTCTTTGAGGTCGGGACGGTCAACTTGCATGATTTCAAACAGATTGGCAGTGCCGAGTTCGCCATCAATCATATAGACATCCCGATTCGATGGCACACCTAAAGATGTGGTCAACCAATTTAGCATGCGGTCACTGATTTCCGATGGTACACTCAGGCGGACAACTGACCCGAATCGTCGTTCGCGCACACCCTGTTCAATAATGGATTTGACATCAAGTAAGTCGTCGTCTTGTTCATATTCATAATCAATGTCAGCGTTACGTAGAACGCGGAAGGGATAGGCTTCGGCAATTTCCATACCGGGGAATAATTCGGATAGATGGTCGGCGATAATATCTTCAATCCAAAGGAAGTGGTAGCCGTCAATATCCACACCTGCATACGATTCCATCACATTTTCGAGCCGAACAATACGTGGCAAAATATCGACAGGTACTTTAATGCGGGCAAATTCCAATCCTGCTGGTGCTCCCCGTTTGCTACGTTCCAGATAAACACCAAGATTAAGACTGAGGTTGGAGATAAATGGGAATGGACGCGCATGGTCTACGGCAAGGGGTGTCAGTACAGGGAAGACTTCTTCGCGGAAGTAGAAGGAGACAGCTTCTTTCTCATCAGGTGAAAGTTGGTCTGTCTTGATAAAGTAAACGCCCTCTTTTTCGAGTAGGTCAAAGATGCGACGGCGTATCTGACGTTGCCGTTTTATTAATGTATAGACTTCATCTCGGATATGGCGTAAGAGTTGCGACGGGGTAAAGCCATCGGGGCGTGTTTTGGGATTAATTAGTTGGAGCTTCTGGAAATATCCGGCAACCCGCACCATATAAAACTCATCAAGGTTGTTACCAACAATCGCAATAAACTTGACTCGTTCCAGCAAGGGGGTACTTTCGTCTTCGGCAAGGGTCAGCACCCGTTTTTGGAAGTCAATCGTACTCAGTTCCCGATTGATAAAATTGGCAGGGGTGAGTTCGGGTATATCGGTTTGATTCGGATTATCCATAGGTCAAACTTTCAAAACAATTATATGGGCAAGACTATCCCCATCTTACAATATCCCTCTCATAATTGCGAAAGGTGAAGCCATATATGCTATTAAGAGCAGATTAACTCTTAACCATTAAGATATTGGTCGCTGTTTTTTGCGAAAGTACCGTATACTAATACTGACTGTGAAGGTAAATCACTGGACATCATTTCTATGATTACATCCGTCAAATCGTGGCTACAATCGCCACAGTTTGATAATTATGAAAAGACGCTCGTCGCCTTATATCTCAACTTATCTCTGCTCACAATTATTAGCGGTCTAATTGCATTTATCGTTATCTTGCCCTTTATTAGCACACGGGGACAAGACCATATTGCGAACTTGCTGTTAAGTTTGGTGTTTGCAATTTTTGTTAAAGTGCTATTGAATCTTAAACGCTTGAAATTAGCACAAATCACATTTTTGTGTTTGGCGTGGGTGGCGGTGACCATTGCCCCCATGACAGATGTCGGTGTATATTCACCATCTATGGCAGGGTTTGTCCTCGTTATCCTGTTCTCTGGGTTATTCACATCTCCGAATGCACCGATATATGCAACATTTATGTGTATTGCATCAGCCATTGTCATTTCTGGAATGATGAATGTAGGCGTAATACCGACCGTTCCAGACCATCCCTTAACTATCGAAACAGCATTAGTGGCATATAGCCTTATCTATCTCGTTGTTGGGGCAGTGACGTATATTTCCTCCAGTATTATTTTTCGCACAATTTGGCAATTGCGAGAATCACAACAAGAAGCGACTCAGACCAACAATCATCTAAAGCGGGCGGAAACAATCGCACAAATTGGTAACTTTGAATTTGATATTGTGAACCAACAAGTCAAGTGGTCTGACCAGATGTATAGAATTTTTGGTGTTGAAGTCGGTAAACCGATTACTATAGAATTTTACGGAAGCCTCATCGCAGAAGAAGTCTATGAAAGTGTGATGGCAAGTGTTCAACATACCGTAGAAACAGGTAGCCCGTATCATATTGAACATCCGATTATTTTACCTGATGGAACACGCAAAGAGGTCTATGCAATAGGGAATCCCGTATTGGATGACAATGGGCGTGTGACCAAAATTTTTGGTGTTGTCCAAGATATTACCGAACGCAAACGTGCTGAACGTATCAAACAGGTGTTGCTCAATATTTCCAGTATGCGCCAAACCACCGACGACTTAGCCAGTTTATTAGAGCTTATTGTGCAACAACTGGGGACAGTGATTAATATCAAGAACTGTTATGTTGCTCTCTATGATGAGGACACAGGGTATTATTCCTTCCCGTATGGCACAGATGAACACGATGATGACTGGTCGCCACAGAAAATGGACCGTAGCCTAACAGATTATGTCCGGCGAACAGGGGTAGCACAGCTTATTACCGAAGCTAAACATTTGCAGATGATGGCGCAAGTTGATGTTGAATTTTTTGGTACATGGTCAAAGGTCTGGGTAGGCGCACCACTTAAAGTACAACAACGGGTGATTGGCGTGCTGGCAGTCCAATCATATGATGATGGCGACGCTTATCAACAATCTGATTTAGATTTGCTCACCTATGTTTGTGAGAATGTCGCCAGTATGATTGAAAGTAAACGGGCGGAAGAAGAACATATCGCCTTGGAATTGCAGATGCAGAAGAACGAATTTCTGCAAGAGTTCATCAGCCATATGACCCATGATATCAAAACGCCACTGAGTGTCATTAAAAACTCCACGTACTTGCTGAAAAATGTGAAGGATGCTACCCGTCAAATCGAATTTATTGAACGGATTGATTATCAATTGGAACGGCTTGACCGCATTGTCGAGGATATATTGACAATTTCGCGCCTTGACCACCTTGACCAATCGAGCCAAACAACAATACGTCTGCATGAACTGTTGGAGCATATTTCCAACCAACTGTCGCCGAAGATACAACTAAATCAGATGATATTGCAACTTGATGTGGCTGATAACTTACCATCGTTTATGGGGAATGAAAGCGACCTGACCCGCGCCTTTCTCAATTTGGTCGAGAATGCGATTCACTATTCCGAGAGTGAAAGTACGGTTGTCGTGACAGCTTATCTGGATAGTGACGACATTGTTTGCAAGGTTCGGGATGAGGGGATTGGTATTCCCTCAGATGATTTACCGTATGTCTTTGACCGCTTCTATCGGGCAGATAATGCGCGTGACTTTGAACGTGGCACTGGACTGGGGCTGGCTATTGTCAAACGGGTGTTTGAGTTGCACCATGGGACTATTGATGTGCGCAGTGCTGAAGGTGAAGGAACAACTTTTACGGTCCGTTTGCGGATTAAGGAACTTGCCAGTCGTCACAATCTTACTCAACTACAACCTGAGAGCTAATAATGACCTACGACCCAATTTCGCAAGACCCACCTGTGATTGATGCAGACCATCCTGCCATGATGTTAGATTTGCGCTTCAAGAGTCATGGCGCAATGCTGAATGGTGTTGTTTATGTGCCACAAGGTGCTGACCCGCATCCGGCAATCTTACTCTTACATGGCTTCCCCGGACACGAACGTAACCTCGACCTTGCACAGATATTGCGACGAGCAGGTTATACAACGATTGTATTTCATTATCGCGGGGCATGGGGCAGTGATGGTGACTTTTCATTTTCACATGTATTGGAAGACGCAAAACAAGCCGTGACCTATCTACGACAACCGGATGTCGCCGAACGCTTTCGGATTGACCCTGACAATATCACGGCTATCGGGCATAGTATGGGTGGTTGGACAGCGTTGCATCTGGCAGGGGCAGGATATGTTAAACGGGTTGCATCCATCGCAGGTGTGAACCTCGGCATGTGGGGTGAGACTGTTGCTGATAGTCCCGAAGCACGTGAGTGTAGCATGATATTTTTTAATGCGAGTATTCATCCACTGAGTGGCGTGACTGCTGAGCTTCTGCTGGATGAAGTCATTGAACGTATGGATGACTTTGACACGATGCGTTATGCGACAGAACTCAGTGGATTGGATGTGCTGTTGGTTGCAGGTGAACGCGATGAAGGTGTACCGCCATCATTGCATCATACCCCGCTGGTGACCTTGCTGGAAAAGAAGACTGCACAGCACTTGACACATACAATTTTGGATGCTGACCATAGCTTTAGCGACAAACGGATTGCCCTCGCGCGGACGATTTTGGATTGGTTGGACAGCGACGCATAATAAGTTCCAACACAAAAACAAAAAACATCGTATAATAAAGTACACATTGGTACGGAGATTATAAGATGGAAGAAAAAGACTATAACAAAATTGGACTTGCAGTGATTATCGTTGTGGGTTTGGTGATTGGTGCAATGTTCCTATCAGGCTTTTTATGGAATATCATTGGTTTTGCGATTTCACTAGCCATCTGGTCGGTAACCGGATACTTCGCTGGTAAGTTGATACGTGGTGAAGGGTATGGCATTATCGGCAACATTGTCATTGGTATGGTTGGTGGTATTTTCGGCTCGTTATTGATGACCATTTTCAACTGGTTCTTGCCGTTTAATATCCCATTCTTCGGTGGCATTATTGCTGGCGTATTGGGTGCAGTTGCGTTTATCGTGGTTGTGCGCCTGTTCTTCAACGACCAGTTCGCGGCGTAGGCAACACATACAATTTAGATGATACAAAGCGCGGGGATAGGTCTCTGCGCTTTTTTATTTATTGAGATAAGCACAACAGGTATTTTTTATGGAATTAATTATTATTCGGCATGGGCAGAGTTACGTTAATCTGGGCAAATGGCATACCTTAAAGACAATGGACACCTCACTAACGGACTTGGGACATCAACAGGCACAGTCATTACGCGACTGGTTGAAGCGACGCAATGTCAGGGCTGATGCACTATATGCCAGTTCGATGCGACGCACACAGGAAACAGCAGACTATGTGTCGGAGGCGTTGGGATTAGACGCAGTGATTGACCATCGCCTGCGTGAAGTTGGTAATTCTCATTTGGATGGTGAACCTGTAGACGAGCCTGCACTACCTCGTTCGTTTGCGACAAAAAAGGGACTTTCACAATTCGCGCCGACAGTGACCGATGTGGATAATGCTGAAAGTTGGATGCACTTTCGCATACGCTTAGGGCAATTTGTGGAAGAAAAGTGTGAGCAACATAAGAATAAAACGGTCTATGTGGTGGCGCATGGTGGGGTGATGTCGGCAATAATTGATAATATGTTTGGGGTTGGTTTACAACGTAGCTGTGATGTGCATACCGATAACACCGGATGGACACGGTTGAAATATCAATCATCACAATTTGCCGATTGGACATTGCACGAATTTAACCGCGTTGACCATCTGATTGAGGCAGGGTTAGGTTAAGCTCATCTATACGCTTAGCCTACGTCATGACCACAGAAAAATTAAATCGTGTTACCCTACTAAGTGCAAAAAAGTGCAAGGGAGAAACGATGCGATATATCATAACAATCTTGGTGTTTCTGTGTGCTAGTGTGACGGGTTTTGCACAAGAAACGACGCATATATTACAATCAGGTGATACATTGACGGGTCTCGCGCAGACCTACGATACCTGCCGTGAAGCGATTATCTATGAAAACGACCTCGCGCTGAATGGTATTTACTCGGCATATTTCATTATCGAAGCAGGTACAAAGATTATCATTCCAGATAAATCTATGTGTAATTCGATACCGCGTGATGATTATCACACTGTTGCCGAGGGCGAGACATCGGCAAGCCTATTGGCAAAATATCGCTTTCCAATGACATCTCTCTATCGGATTATAGAGACTCCAAACGGTGAGACAGGGCGGATTTGGGTTGATTTTGATACTGACCTTAATGTCGGCGACCAAGTATATATCATGTCAATGTATCCCTATGTAAGCAGTCCACAAGATTTGTGGATATACGAGGACATGTCTGAATTTAAACAGAGTACTCATACGCTACAGGCGGGTGATACCTTAGATGCTTTGGCAGAGCAGTATCAAACCTGCCGTGAGGCGATTATCTGGTACAACCAATTGGGTGTTGAGAGTGAAAATGCAATCGGCTATGTTATGAGTGTAGACGATACACTGACAATTCCCCCAGCGACGGTTTGCGATAATCTGCCGTATGGGGCGTTCACATGGACGTTAGAAGAAGCCACGACACAAAATCAGCTGATACGTCACTTCCAGCAGTATCCCCAAGAGTATTATGCGATTAACGAAGCCCAAGCGGGTTTGCTTCCCGAAGGTACAGAGCAGATTATCCCCCAGATACAGAATATGTATTTGGCACAATATGACCTTGTGGTGGAAACCGCTAGCACTGAGGAGTCTTTGCATAGAGTCGCTGTTGGTGATACATTTGCACAACTTGAGGCGCAATATGCAACCTGTGCCGAAGCGATACTCTACGCCAACCCTGACTTAAAACGAACCAGTTCAGTTGACCCTACATTCATTATCGAAGCGGGGACTGAGATTGTGATTCCGCCTGCTAGCATGTGTGATTCTATTCCATCAGAAGCGATTCCCTACACCGTCCAAGAAGACGATACACTGTGGGAGATTGCTTATCAGTATAATATGACGATGACAGCCCTCATCAATGCAACACTGGATTCCCCTGATAGCCCGTGGTCAAGTGAAATCAGTGCTTACGAGGACATCAATACATTAGAAGTGGGGTGGGTGTTGACGATACCGGATAGCTCTGGTGAATTTGACCTGCGTTACAATGACCGTCTGCTGGTGTATGAGGATGGTGACAACATGGGTTATGTGTCAAGCAATATGTCCTTGTCAGAAACTGCCTTGTGTTATGGTGTTGATTTATGGGAGCTAAAACAGACAAATAGCCTTGATACTGTGCCATTTACAGGTGGGTCATTAGTTATTGACAACCCGCAACATGATTGTATTTTGCGTGGGTCGCTTCTTCATGGAACAATTGCCTGTTATCCTGAACCGCTGGACAATATTATAGACCTCATGAGCGATGCACCTGAGCCACTGATTGCAGAGCCGGAGACTGAATATTGTTATGGTATTCGTGCTGTCTATGAAGCTTTGTTTTCTAATAATGCGGTACTATTTTACGATTCACACAGGTATCGTGATGATGAAGACCGTTGGGACTTGCCGATGGGGATGATTAACTACTGCTTCCGTCATGATAAGGACGCATTGCAGAACATCACATGGGACACTTATGATGCGACAGTGTTACCGCCGGATGAAAATATTGGTGTGTTTGCCTTGCCCGAACACATTACCTGTACCCGCGAGATGTTTGAAGATTTCTATGTGTATCAAGTGCGGTCATTTGATACGATGAGCGATATTGCCAAAGCTTATGGCACACATCCACAATTGATTGCACAGGCGAATAATATCAGCAATCCGAATTTGATTTATGTTGGTCAATATCTACTCATTCCAACACCAACACTGCCTCATATCTTGCAGATTACGGCATTTGGGGCTGGGTTGTTATTGGCTGTATTCGGATTACGCCGTTTGATGCGCCGTCGCACAGGCAAAGTTAAGCGCAAGTCAAAAGATTAAAGCTTTGCTAGGGTGAATCGGTTGGTTTGCCCTAGCTCTCTTGGTTTTTAATATAATCCAGTGCGCTTTGTACATCATGGAATGCAGGTGGTGTTGAACCATATTGCGCGGACATCCATGCACGGATGCTATCAAGCCATTCAGTTGTACCCACAAATATTTGCTGTATGTCTGGCAATAATTGTCCAGATTCTCTACGGGTCTTCATGCTCAAAAACATATCCATCATACGCTGGAAGTCCATGCCAATGTTGGTCACATCGTGGATAATATAGAGTGTATCAGGTGCAAGCTCATCACATTTTGGCACAATCACAGTGTTGTAGATGCGGTCGAGTTCTTCAATTTCGAGCAAACCATCATACTGTTCGATGATAATATTATGGCTGTGTGAAATGACTTCAATCGGCATTCGTTGCCCCCTTCATATCAATCTACTTTGCCGGTTCTTGAATAAATGCAATGGCTGTGTCCATATCTGTAAACAGATGTAGAGGAAATCCCCCACTGTGGAGTGACCAATCATATAAGCTGGCAACCCACTGGTTTTGTCCAATCAAGTATTGTTGGAGATTGTCAGGAAGCTGATTGTTTTGTCGCCGTGTTTGCATCGAGCCAAGCATCTTCAGCAACGAAGGGAAGCTGATGTCTAGCTGGCGCATATCGTGTAGCACATGAACCGATTCGGGCGCGACTCTTTTACAGATAGGCAAAATCTTGTCATGAAACTCTTGATTGTGGTCAGCAATATTGAGGTCGCCATCGTAGGTGACAACGATGATGGTATTATCATATTGCTTGATTTCAAATGGCATACGTCTACCTCAAGATAGGCTCGCTATGTACGCATTTTAATATGACTCAGACAACATGCCAAATCACTATTATATGTCTCTCTTTAATCGACAACCAAGTCATCAATATCATAATATTGTTTGGCACATCTGTTAGCCGGGTCTTGTGATAGATTAACAATCTTGATTTCGTCAGCGAGATCGAAGCCTAATTGGTTTACCGTTACAATGTCCGCGCCTGCGCGTGCTTGAGCGAGAATGTCCGCATGACGTGCATCCCATGACTGTGCATAACTTGAAAACTGACTTATTTGACTGCTTTGCTGAATGACAATTTGGAATGTCAACAGCATGATGGCGAGACATGCTAACACAACATAGCGATTTAAATTTATGTTTATTGTGTTTGCGATGACGACTCTACCAAAGGCGATACCCCAAATCACACCTAATAACACAAAGGTTGCCGATGCAAATGTCAAGGTTCGCAATGGGACGAAACTTAATGAATATGTGACTGCGCCAACGATAGCGAGTGATAACCCAATCACAGCGACGGTTGAACCAATCAGGTAGGCAATGTCTATTTTGAGATGGTCATGGCTGTGCAATAGCAATAGCGCAAATAACAGACCACCCCATGAAAGCGTCAAATAGCTTGATGCTAAGTTGTCGATACTGAAAATCTGTTTAACAACAAATATCCCAATGAGGAAAAGTGGAACGAGAATTTTCCAGTGTGTTGATGTAACCAATTTGTTGAACGGTTTGATGTAAAAGGCAAGGAAGCTAACCGCTAAGAAAAGTAGATTGGCAATGATTACCATAAAGTATGATACGCTGAACCGATTTAAGATGGTGGTCGCGTCACTGCTATGATTCCATAATAGGGGTAGGAACATCAAATGGATACAAAACCACATGAGCTGACTCCATGTGATGATGAGTGGTCTATGGATTTTTCGGCTTTGATCGGATACTTGCGAGGTGGACAGTGTCGCAATAAGTGCGAGTAAAAATAGAATCACAAAACCACTTAGGACTGTCGGGCTAGAAAGAATAATAGTGAATGCTTCAAATGCTCTGGATATAATGTCGGTGAGTGGTAGGCTGATACGGGTGAGTGATTCGGACTCGGTTGCAAGGCGCACATCTATCCCTGGTGAGGTGAGTTGTACAATGAGGCTTAGGATGCTACCGAGCAAACCGGATGCGAATAACACGGTTATCAGACGCTTCAACAATGCGCGATGAAACAAGCCAATAGCAAGAATCAGTATCGCAAACACATAAGCTTGGACACTGACATATACATATGAAAAGCCTGCAACAACAAAGCTGAGAACCAACACCATGGCTATCGACATAACCTTAATTGGTGTTTGTGTGTCAGCTTGATGAACTTGAATGCAAAAGGCGACAAGCATCATCAGTAAGCCAATTCCAATTGTGTTCGGGATGCTTGCGGCTAGCCAATAAAATGATTGTGGTGAGTATAGGCCATTCATGGTTACGTAGACGAATGATAGAGAAAATAAGGCTGACCCAAATACCATGTAATGGTTTAGTTTGATGAGGTTCAATAGCTGATAGGTTAAATAAAATGCACCTGCTAGCCAACAACATATGATAAGGATTGGAAGTAAAGATGCACTGGATACATCGAGTTGTGCCAAAGCACTTTTAATAAGAAAATTCGTGTATGCACCTGCCCAAGTGTTGTACCAGTATTGCATGCCACTGATGATACCCTGTTCATTGCCAATATATGTTGTGCAATAATCATCAGACATTAAACGGCTAAATTGTCCTAGGTAGGCAAATATCATAACAGGAACAAGTGCAAGAAGGAGAATGACTATCCTCAAATGAGATGATAATGGTATAAGTTGCATAGGTTGCCTTATCTATTGACAATTGGGCTCAACAATACTAGTGTTGTGAGGCAATATACAACAGCTTTAATATTGTGTATACACTCTAAGATACTGAGTAGATTTACACCTGTCGTTGATAGAATTGTTAGCCACAGCAAAATACAATCAATTGTCTACATGGATAGGTAATGCCGATCAATAAGCCAAATATTTCAAATCGCTCGTTGGTTATGTTCTTATTGGCTGGTTTGCTGAGCATTATGAGTATCCTGTTTATATTAAGTCGTGTAGATGGCGAAGCAGTTCTGTTGTCGCTACAAAAGGTAGAACCATCATATGTTGTTATATCGACCTGTATTACAGTGGCGATGCTATTGGTATCTTCCCTCCGATGGCGCATCCTTCTAAGCTACCGTTTGCCCTATGTCAGTGCCGTTAGTGCTACCTTTCTTGGTTTTCTTGCTAATGCCGTGTTGCCGTTTCGCATGGGGGAGTTGGTTCGTGCCCGTATTATCAAGCGTAATGGTATTGCCATGAGTGAAGCCCTGCCCTCTATTCTTTTAGGGCAAGTGATGGATGTACTTGTTCTCGTTATTTTTGGGGTGTTTTTAATGCTTGTTGGTACACTTGCGACAGAGCTGACGAACACGATTCTGCTTGTTGGTATTATCGCTATCTTGGCATTGCTGGGTCTATACTTATTCACACAAGTATCTATGCCTTTTCATGATAACATTCATCGCTTTATCCATGTTCGATTTGGTAACAACATCTTGCAACTGATTAGCCGTATTGTCGCCAACATTCGTGCTGGTTTAAGCGCATTAGAGAACCCGCTACAATTTTTTTATGCGATTGTGTTATCGCTGGGGTTTTGGATAGCATTATCTTTTGCGAATTGGTTATTGTTAGTTGGCTTAATTGATTCTCCCTCTATCCTCATTGGTATTATACTGGCTTTCTCTAGTGGTCTAGGACGGATGATACCGGCACTACCTGGTGACATTGGGACGCTGGATGTAGTGGTGTTGATCAGTATTATATTGTTAGGTGTGCCAGAGGATATAGCCATTACGGTTACTGTATTGATCCGCGTGCGTTATATCATGACGGCAATAACAAGCGGGTTATTGGGATTAGCTGTTGAGGGATTGACTCAATTTAGTCGAATACGAGTATGACTAGCTTTTTTTAGGTTGCCAGATACTCAATGACCGTCCCATATAATTTTCTAGCTGAGAAATAGACTCGGCAAAATGATTAACAAGATAATCCTGCAACGATGCTGATAATGTGGATTTTGTTTTGTTAGTGGCGTTGACTGCATTGAGGTTTTGTGTGATGTCTACATCTGCATTCACCCCAAGCCACTGATATAGTTGCCGAATAGGTGTGGGTTGTCCAACAAATTCTTCATGAATTAGAATCTTGATTTGCTCTTGCAGGAAGAATTGTTCGTACATCTCAATATATCGGATGTAATGTCCTCTTTGTAAATACGCATAGGGTGATGCTGATATTTTTGTTCGGTCATAATTGTCACGTCGATCGGATTCTTGCATAAACGCTTCGTCTATTGGTAGTGTTTCCAAATTATGTTTGCGACTGAAATAGTAGTTGGAGACGGCACGTTCAATGGGATTTCTTAAAATCATGATGATTTTCGCAGGCTCAAACCAGCTCGCAATTTGCTGTGCAGCTAATTCCGACTCAATATACGATGTGGATTTTTCGCCATAGAGTTGATAGTCACCATCGTCAAAATAGGTGTCAAAATAATCTTGATAGCTATAGTCTGGCATATGGTGTTTGAGGAAAAATTTGGGTTCTGGCTTGAGCGGTTTTGCCATACAAATGTCAGGATGTGCATCCAGCAATTGATAAATGTAGGTTGTGCCAGAGCGTTGTGCTCCTACAACAAAAAAGTGATTATTCATGATTGATAATGCCCTTAATGTAGTAGAGATTAGGCTCGCTGACTTGTCGCAAAAGTCGTACAAGATATTCGCCAAGCATACTAACAATAACAATATTGACACCACCAAAAAAGGAAATGAGTACAACAATTGTTGCCCAACCAGATACTTGTGTATTCCCTAAAAGACCACGCACCATAAAGTAACCACCAAGAAGAAAAGCACCCAGTGCAATGATAAATCCAAACGTGCTAACCATACGCAAGGGCCAGGATGAATAATTGAACAAAATCTGGCTTACAAGTCTGGCGATTCGGATTAGGTTATAGTTGCTTTTGCCGACCTTGCGCGGGTGATGCTCTACAATCACATTGGCACGGTGACTTGAAAACATCAGAGATAACCCCGTAATATAAGGGTAATTTGTATGATAATTACGGATGCGTTGAATGACATCTTGGTGGATGAGTCGGAAGTTTGTCACGGTTAATCCCGGTGGTTGATGAAAGATACGACGGTTCATTTGCTCAATAATACGACTGCCATAGCGACGGTAGGTACTATGGGCTTTTTGTTGGAATTTACCATATACAACATCGTAGCCTTCAAGTGCTTTTTCTACCAGTTTGACAATTTCTTCTGGTGGATTTTGTAAATCATCATCCATTGTCACGATGTAATGACCACTCGCATAATTAAATCCACAGTAGATAGCCATATGCTGACCGTAATTCTTGAGGAGATTGATGGCAATTAATTTTGGATTCTGATTCGCTTTTTCTTCCAGCACTTGCCAACTCTTATCGGGGCTATTGTCATTAACCAAAATAATTTCATAATCCCAGTTCTGGGATTCAAGCTCTTCTACGGTACGGTCAATAGTCTCGCCAACGATTTTCTCACTATTATAGACCGGAATCACTACACTGATTTTTAGGGTGGAGATATTGGGATTGGTATGAATATTATTATGGATATTACTTGACGGTTTCATAGTATGGTTGATTGCTCAATCCTATAAATAATTGAAAATGATACTCCATACGGACAAAGCATTAATAGTGACCTTCGGAAAGAAATTGCATTTAAATTGGCAGACGCATCATTATGCATCCCTACGAAAATCTGCATGAATCATTGTAGGGACAACATCTGCGTTGTTCTCAGACTGACAAAATATACCTAACATTACAAGATATATCATATTTTAGTCACTAGAAATAGGTTGGAAGACCTTTAACTCTATAATAGAGACTAGAGGATATATGTCGAGACTATGTTTAACAATTTTGCTGTGGGACATCCGATTATGATTTGTTGCTGTCAAGCATGTTGGCTCGTAAATAACCTGCCTATGACATTGTTTTAATATGATTTAGAGCAGATTCCAAATCGGTGAAGACTTCCATTTGGGCTTGATACTGCTTGTTGAGCCAATCCCGTAGGATATCTGCCCATTGGCTTGAACCAAGAAAATATTGAGCGATGTTTTCGGGAACAACATTTTGTTCACGGCGTTGCCGGACTGATGTTAAGTAATCGACAAACTCGGTAAATGTCCAATCGAGCTTGGTAATGTCATAGAGGATGTGCATTGTTTTAGGTTGGATTGCGTGACAAAGAGGAAAGACCGTTTTGAGAAACAAGGTGTTGATATCTTCAATCGGGCATTTACCATCGAATCGGACGATTAGAATATTGTGGTCATTATGTTCTGCGGTGATGGGCATCGTGAATCTCTCTATTTGGCAATGTTGTTCAATATATTTTTGTACGGTACTGCTACTATAGTGTAGCATGTTTTCTGTAACAGTTGGTTCAGATTTACCTGCTTCTCCATTCGGCTAGGGTTATAGATAACCTGATGAGACACTGAGAGAATATACGAAAAATTGATGGTTGTGTGTTATACTAACCGCGTTATATACGGATAATAATGAATATTCAATCGAATAAAGGGGACTTTATGGCATCACCAAACAAAGAGATGCTCCTTGATTGGTATCGGCAGATGGTACTGATACGGGAATTTGAAGAAACCTGTGCTCAGCTTTATGAGGAAAAACGGATTACAGGGGTTTACATGCACCTGTATAGCGGACATGAAGCCAGTGGCATTGGCTCGATGGCGGCACTGCGCGATACTGACCATGTGATTACGGCATACCGTGACCATGGGATTGCTCTGATTCTAGGGATGGACCCGAATGTGGTCATGGCAGAGATGATGGGCAAGCGCACCGGTTCAAGTGGGGGTAAAGGTGGCTCAATGCACCTCGCATCTGCTGAACATAACTTCTGGGGTGGGTATGCGATTGTTGGTGGGCATCTACCACTGGCAGCAGGTATTGCTCTGAAGGAACGCTACAAAGGCACAGACAATGTATGTATGACCTATGTCGGTGACGGTGCGACCAATAACGGTTACTTCCACGAAGCACTGAACATGAGTGCAATTTGGGATTTGCCTGTTATCTGGATTATCGAGAACAACGGCTATGCAATGGGTACGGAAGTTGAGCGTGCCAGTGGACAGGTCGAATTGCATCGTAAAGCAGAAGCCTACGGTATCAAAAGCTATGGACAAGTGAATGCACAGAATGCGATGGAAGTCTATAAGACAGCTTCCGAAGCAGTTGAGTATGCACGCAAGAATGGTCCGGTTGTGATTGAGCATGTCACCTATCGCTATCGTGGTCATGGTGTGTCCGATAAACAATACAACAGCCGTGATGATATGTCGGAAGAATTGCGCGATTGGATGGATAACAAAGAACCCATCAACATTTTGCGTTCCCACATTGAAAATAAATACAAAAATGTGGAAGACATCTTAAACAAACACGATGAAGATGCTAAACGGTTGACGCAGGCTTCGGTTGAGTTTGCTGAATCTAGTGAACTCCCGACCACATACGAGGAACTCATGCGGAATCAGTATGTTTCATCCGAACTGGTCTATAAGACCGACGATAGTGTAGGCGCAGGGATTGATTAGTCGAATAAGGAAGAACTATGGCTGGTAGAAATCTGGCAATGCGGGAAGCTATCCGCAAAGCATTGATGGAAGAAATGCACCGTGACGAAGATGTATTTGTCATGGGGGAAGAAGTCGCCTATTGGCAGGGGACACACCGTGTTACCCGTGGCTTCTTGGAAGAATTTGGAGAGAAACGAGTCCGTGATACCCCAATTAGTGAGATGGCAATTGGTGGTGTGGCGGTTGGTGCAGCAATGGCGGGCTTACGTCCGGTTGCAGAATTTATGACGATTAACTTTGCATTCCTTGCGTTGGATGCAATTGTGAACCATGCGGGCAAAGTCCGTTACTTCTTTGATGGCATGTTCACATGTCCGTTGGTGTTCCGTGCGGCGAGTGGCTGGGGTAATCAAGCGACAGCCTCACACTCCCATACACCAGAACCGATTTTTGCACATTTCCCCGGTGTTTATGTGGGGTGTCCGTCCAACTCAATGGATGCGTATGGGATGTTGAAAGCATCGATTCGTGACGACAATCCTGTACTATTCACCGAAAGTATCGCGTTATATTCTAAACCTGGACCGATGCCTGATGATGACGATACCGATTTCATGATTCCGATTGGTAAAGGCGACATCAAACGCGAAGGGTCTGACGTAACATTAGTTGCTTATGCGCGGGGTGTCGATTGGGCACTATCAGCAGCGAAGCAACTGGCAAAAGACGGCGTAGAAGCCGAGGTTGTTGACCTGCGCTGGTTACGTCCGCTAGATATGGAATTGGTTTATGAGAGCTTCAAGAAAACCAACCGCTGTGTGATTGTGGAAGAGTCGCTCCCGATGTACAGTTTTGGTAGCGAGATTGCGGCACTTTTGCAAGAGAACATGTTTGATTATATGGATGCACCGATTAAACGGGTATCTGCCGAAGATGTTCCTCTGCCATACTCCAAAGAGATTGAATTGCTGGCTCTCCCCAATGCAGATAAGGTCGTGAAAGCGGTGAAGGAGATACTGTAAGATGGCACATGAAGTAACCCTAACAATGGATGGGATGCTCATCAACTGGCTGAAAGATGTTGGTGAGACGGTATCCGCAGGTGATATTATCGCCGAGTTCGAGGCAGATAAAGCCACCGTCGAAGTGGAAGCGGGCGCGGATGGTACATTGCTGGAATTGCGCGGTGATGCTGGTGACGAAATTGACGAAGGTGAAGTCATTGCAGTGATTGGTGCTGCGGGTGAATCGTCTGCTCCGGCAAGCGATGATACTCCCAAAGAAGCCCCTGCTCCTGCTGAAGAAGCCCCTGCCGAATCTGCTCCGGCAAGCTCTAACGGTGCAAATGGCGCATCTATGACCGAGGACGGTCGTATCAAAGCATCGCCATTGGCAAAACGAATTGCTGAAGATAAGGGCATTGACCTCACACTTGTCCCCGGCACAGGTCCGAGTGGGCGCATTGTGAAAGCAGATGTCGAAAACTTCGACCCATCGAAAGCGGTTAAACCTGCACCCGCTAAAGAAGCAAAATCAAGCGCACCTGCTCCGACAGCGTCCTTGCAGACATGGGGCAAAGTACCAGAAGAAGATGTCGAAATTCTTGAAATCAGTCGGATGCGTCGCGCCATTGCTGACGGTACAATCAAGAGTAAGACGGGTATCCCACACTTCTATGTCACGGTCGAAGTTGATGTTGAGCCGATGCTCGCATTGCGTAAAGAAATCAACGCACCACTGGCAGATGAAGGCATCAAGATTAGCGTCAACGATATGCTAATTAAGGCGTTGGCACTCGGCTTGAAGAAATACCCGAACCTGAACACACACTACTATGGCGATAAATTAGTTCGTCATCAACGCATCAATATCGGTGTGTCGGTTGCATTGCCGGATAATGGTCTGGTCAATGTGGTTTGCCACGATGCGGATAAAATCTCCCTGAGCGAAATGGCATCTAGCAATAAAGAGATGTATGACGATGTTCGCAACGGTAAGATTAAGCCGGAATATATTCGTGGTGGTACATTTACCATCAGCAACCTGGGACCATTCAATGTGGCGGAATTTTCTGCGATTATTGATGCACCGCAAGCAGGTATTGTCGCGGTATCATCCACCCGCAAAGTGCCTGTTGTGCTAGAAGATGGTTCGATTGGTGTCGGCTCACGGATGAACATGACCATCAGTATTGACCACCGTGTCAGTGATGGGGCGGAAGGCGCACAATATATGAACTATGTGCGCGACCTCATCGAAAACCCGATGCGCTTGCTGGTCTAAGCTAAACTTCAATCTGTGGTTCAGGGTTTACTGCTCTGAGCCACAGTTTCCCCGCAATACTTTCTTCAATTCCTTAATCTTATAATCTCCTCAAACCCGTTAAACTAGAGTGTGATTACTTACATTTATGGGAAATTAGAATGTCTTATCAACATATAGAAGTGATTCAACATAGTGACCCTGACATTTTTGAGGTCGTATTCGCTAATAACTCGCGTGAAGCGGTAGATGAATATGTGGACGCGATTCTGAATTTTGCGGAGTCTGTGCGAAAGTCAGATAAAATGAATCATCCCATCTGGTTATTAATTGATGTAACACAATCTGGGATGTATTCGATACCCTATGGTCGCGCCAAAATCGGCGAGTTAGTAAAGCAAGTTGGGGATGTACCTAAAGCATACTTCGCTTATCTAGTCAAAGATGCGAGTGACCGTTACATTGTTGAGAATTATAAGCATGTTGGCAATCCACGCCAACAAGGTATACGCAAAGCATTCTCCGGTGTAGAGCGCGATAAAGCAACTGCATGGTTGATATCACAAACAGAAATTTAAAGAGGTCGTAAAATATGAATTACAAGCATCTAAACATTATCAATCATGAAGACCCACCTGTATTCGAGGTGATATTCGCTGATAATTCGCGCAGTGCAGTGGATGAATATGTGGAGGCGGTTTTGCAGTTTGCCGAATCTTTGCGCGGTACTGAGGCAATGAATCGTCCCATCTGGTTATTAATTGATGTAACACAATCAGGCATTTACTCGTTGCAATATAGTCGTACAAAAATTGGCGAACTCGTCAAGCAAATTAATGACATCCCCAAAGCATACTTCGCTTATCTAGTTGAGGATGCGCAAGACCGCTACGTTATCGAAAACTTTAGCATGACAGGCAATCCACGCCAGAAAGACACTCGTCAGGTGTTTACTGGGGCGGAACGTGACAAAGCGATTATGTGGCTGATAGAGCAGACGGAGCTATAAATGTTTAATGCCCCGCTGAGCCTCGAACGTGCTGATTATCTGATTTCTTTATTCGACCTCGCAGAATCGGCAACGGTGCTGGACATCGGGTGTGGCAATGGGGCTTTTCTGCAACGGGTCGCACAGGCAAAACCGATTATGGGTGTGGGGATTGATACCAATGCCGACCTAATTGCATCAGCTAACGCCACATGGTCGAACATCACCAGCGACAGCACGCTTGAATTTTATGTCAAAGATGCCAATGATTATGTTCAAGATATGTCCTCTGTTGACCTCATCATCTGTATTGGTGCTGAATATGCGCTAGGGGGGTATCGTCAGTTATTGGAGACTGCGAAATCAAAGCTCAATGCAGGTGGGCAATTATTGGTTGGCACAATTTACTGGAAGCAACGCCCCAATGTTGAGTATCTGAAACTGATGAACGGTGAGAACCATCACTTTAACCTACATGATACCGTGCAAATGGCATATCAGATGGGCTATATACCGTTGGATGTGGGGCGCAGTAATGATGACGAATGGGATAGATTTGAGAGTCGGTCAAATCGTCGGCATTATCAAAACGGAAACGATTGGGATAGGCATTGGCAGTGGCAGAGTGGCTATCTGCGATGGGGCGTGACGACAATGGGCTTTTGTTATGCGCTCCTAAAGAAACCTTAAGTGAGTTCAGTTAAACCCATGATAAGCTTAATTAATTATTGTTGTGATAAATCGGAGTAAATCATGGGACAATTCAAACATATTGAGCGCATCATCCATCGTAACCCTGATATCTATGAATATATCTTCAAAGACAAGACGGTTGATGCCATCAACGAATATGTTGAGGCAATGCTTCTGATGGCACAGGACGTTAAAGATAGAGGTAAATTAGACCAACCTCTTTATATCATTGTAGATGTCGCTGAGTCGGGTTTGTATTCGCTACGTTATGCACTCACACGGATTAAAGAAAACTTGATTCCGAAGGTGAATTACCTCCCTTCTATTTATTTTGTCTATATTACCGACGACCTGAGCGACCGCATGTTAATTGAACAATTTAAATATATGGATAACACTCGTGCAAAGGATTCACGCAAGGTATTTGGCACGAATGAGCGCGATAAAGCGATTACATGGCTGTTGTCGAATAAATAAGGTTATTCACACTATTGAAGTTGCAAGATTCTTGTCAAGAAACTGACAAATCTCCCCCGTTTTCACTATAATGATGTGAGACAACTTTCATACATCAAAAGTGAGGCAACCCTTGCGCTTACAATCTTTACTCAAATGGACAATAACATTATGTATGGCGAGCCTGTTATTGGTCGCCTGTGGTGGCGGTGACAGCCCTGCGCCGGAAGATAATAATACCGATGCTGATAATCAGACCGAAAGCCAGAATGCAGATGAAACGGTTGTATTCATGCCGACTGATGCGCCAACCGTCGAGCCGACAGCAACACCCACCGCCGCATTACCTCCTCCGACGGCTGTCCCGCTAGAGGTGCAGTTTGGTGATTTGCCTGCCGGACAGTACTCTTTATCATTGGTCGGTGCGATGAACAGCGACATCGGATTTACACCATTTGATACCGGACTGACGGGCGTTGATTATAAACTGGGACCGAATGGGACGAATCTGGACGGACCCTATCAGGTATCATTGTGGACAGATATTCTGACGGATGGCACAACTGACGATACCACCGCACAAATCAAGTTTACTATGCCTGCTAGTGCCGAGTCTGGTACGTTTAATGTGGTTGGGCAAGATGCAAAGGTGAACCCATCGGACATCGGTGTCGAGATTGAGACTGGATTTGGGTCACAACGCTTTGCTGCAAGTGCATCAGGTACACTCAACATCCTCGTCAATAGTGGGGTGGCAGGCGTATTTACGGGTGAGTTTGAAGTCACAGTGGGGGACGAAGCTGGTAACACTGTTTTGGCGACAGGACGTGCCAGTGCGATTCAATTTGTACCGCAAGAAACAGCCGAACTGGTATTGTCTGGTGCAATTGAAGATGCTCCAACTGCTGACCAATTGGTGTATTCGCTTGGCGTTGATTCTAGCACAGCAGCCAACAATGATTGGCGATTGGATGTGGTCACCCAACCAACAGAAAACAACCCCTATATTATCCAACACCGCATATACATGCGTCCGAATATCGGGGCGGGAACATATGATGTGACAACCCGTGTGTCCGAACTTGATGCCCGACCAGAAGACCGTGATGTAACTGCATATGTCGAATTATTCAACGCAAACGATGGGACACAAATCATACCGGAATCTGTATCCGGCACATTGGAAGTTCTGCCCTTGCGGGATAGCTTCTCGGCGACATTCACATTGACATACACCATCGCAGAGGGCGAAACCGTCACGGCAACTGCGGGTGCATATTATTTATTCAAACCAGCCAGCTAGGATATGATTCATATGCGACAACTTTTCTGGATGATTCTTTTATCTATTGTGCTGATGATTGCCAGTGCGTGCTCATCAGAAGATACCAGCTTACCGACTTTGCAACCGACGGTTGATTCTGGTGGCGGGCAAGTATCACCGACCGAAGATTCCGGTAGTGGCTTTGACCCTAACCTCGGCGGTGATGATAATACCGATAGTGAACCCACACCAACCCGCGAGACAGATGCAAACATTGGCGGTGACATCGAATCAGGAGCGCGTGGAACTGGCTTTAATGCTCAAATTGTCAACGGTAGCATCGACGCGGTGAACGATGGCGGACAGTATGATTGTACTGTTGCCGGACATCGGATTGCATCGGGTGTGACTGCTGCGCCGAATATCACTTTGACGATTCCGGTCGAAGAACCAATTGGCACATTTACGTTTGTTGGCGCAGAAGATGGCGGAGAAGCGACTGCGGTTGTTACACTTGCTACAATTGGCGAGACTTATACCCAAGTGACAGGCGGAACAGTGACCATCAACGAAGTGCCACGACAAGCCGGTGAGTTTATCAGCGGTGAGTTTGATTTTGTGGTGTTGACGCAAGGCGCGAATGAGGTCGGGATACGCGGTGACTTTGCCTTCGAGGCGACAGGTGTGGGGTACTGCTCGTTTTAGGATATAGCGGGGAGGTGCTTTGACTGCCTCCCCTTCAAGTCTACATTATGGTGTTGGCTGGCGGGTATTGATGCTATCAAGATTATCTGCCAGTTGACGAATGTCATCACGATATTCAATGCGCTGAACCCAATCTGTATCCCAACTGTCAATGCCGTGATATGCTCCAGCAAATGCCCCCGCAATACATGCGATGGAGTCGGAATCACCACTGCTATAAACTGCCCGTTGAATGACGCGCACAGGGTCATCAGGGTAGAGTAAAAAGCAATAGAGTGCTGTGCCAAATGCTTCCTCAGCAATCCAACCCGCACCAGTTATCACGCATGGGTCATCATGAATATCAAGTGACTTTGGCGCGGAATCCAGTTTGTCGATGATGCCAAGACATTCTAGCCAACCGTGTTCGATGAAATCTTCGGCTTTGGGGAACATGATGGCGCGCATCCATAAATCGCCCAACCACTCCTGATGATAAACTCTGCGCTGTGACTCTGCATAATCACGTACAGCCTGCATCACCTGTTTGGGGTCTCCACCTGTGCCGAGATAGTGAATCGTGTAGGCGGTCAAATCTGCTGATGCTAATCCGGTTGCGTGACCATGTGTATACGCAGATTGAAGTTGGGCAATTGCAGCACGAGTTGCATTGTCGATGTTCAGGCATCCGACAGGTTGCACCCGCATATTTGCGCCACAGCCTTTAGAACTGATGTTTGTCGCATCAATCCATGAGCTGATATTAGTAACCTCAGCCCAATTGAACCCTTCAATTAATCTTTCACATGATTCAAGACAAGTTACACCGGGGGCAAGGTTATTTTCTGGGTCATGATACCAGTTGATAAATGCGTCCTTAATTGCGTTACCGAGTGTATTCGGTTGATACGGTAGTGGGGCGTTTGTCAGTGCCTTGCCGACAGCCAATGCCATCTGTGTGTCATCGGTTACTTTGGCGGGATTGCCCTGTATAGCTTGTGGTCCATTGGGCGGGAACTGCTCGCGGATACCTTTCATATTGAGAAATTCAGTATCTGCACCAAGTGCATCCCCGAACGCCATTCCGTAGAGACAGCCAAGAATATTATTTTTGTGCATTGTTAATCACTTTCTACTGCACAATGTCGTTATCTTGATTGTATTGGGAGATGGTCAGGCGCGCGAATGAAAGGTAGGAAGGACGATGGCAGTGCATCGCCCATCATTATGAAGTTTATTGTGGGTTTTTATTCAGCTTCAATTCCTGTTGCCGTGTCTTGGATTGCACAACAATCTCAGGGTCGGCAACCATATTACCCCCGCGTACTGTCGCACCGATGACAATCCCCGCGCTAATCAATACCATGTTTTTGATGATGTACTGTCCTTCTAAAGTCAAGCCGACAGGGAATGCTGTGAAGGCTTCATCAGGGAAGATGAACAACGGGGTCACTGTGCCCATCATCTGCAAGAACAGCAAGAGCAATGTTGTCCGCATGAACTTACCGGATAATAAGCCGAGACCGATAACCACTTCCCATGTGGCGAGTACAGGTAGGGAAATTTCTGGTGTGACAATGCCAAAGCTCAACGCTTCAATCGTGCGGGTGGCGAGACCTTCTGCTGGACTCAAATTCGGGAAAAACTTCAGTGCGCCAAACCACAAGAAAATAATGCCGACGCTTATCCGCAAGAGTGTTACGCCGTTGTCTGCCATCCAATTTGTTAGGCGAGTATCAACTGTGTCGAATGTTGATTTGAAATTTTGCATGGTTTGCCCTTTAGTGTGTATATTGGTGTCCCAATTTAATCTGAAAATAGTGTAGGGCAACACAGCCACAGGCAGTAGGGATATGAAGTAGAAGGCATGTTATCAGTTAATGTGATAACTATTCTGACTATTCTTGATTGCGTATGTAGTCTAGCGCGAGGTCTACGGATGCAAACACATACGTTTCCTCACCAAATTGCTTTTGCATCATCGACCGCCAATTATTAATCCACGCATCAGTACCAACAAAATATTGTTTGATATTTTGCGGTATTTGACCCGACTTACGAATATCAGCGGCATTTTTTGATAATCGCATAAATGATGGGAAGTCCCACTGCATCTCTGTCAAATCAATGACGATATGGACAATTTCAGGAGCTTGTTGATTGACATAGTCCAATAGGCTGGTGTCATTATGCGAAAAGAAGTCTTCGACAGTGGTGGTGCTATCTGCAATTTCAATCACAATATTCTCGTCAGAGAGATACTTCGTTGTTAGGCTCATGTTGATGTGACCTTGAGAGAAAATGAATTAAGTTGATATATCTTATCTGATGCGTGCCTATGACTCAAGGTCATCATCAGTATCCGGTGTCGAATCACTTCGCAGTTCCGGCGGAATCTGAAATTCACCAGATTGACGGCGCGGGTCAGCTTCGGCTGATGGCGGGTCGGATTTTGTATCGGCTGGCGGTTGATAGGGCTCTATCATCTCCGTCGAGACTTTGTTGATTTTGTTGGACTTACCAATTGGGAAGGGGTCAAGTCCACCGATGGATGCGCCCATCATCGCTTGAATCGCTTGCATTTCTTGTGTTGTGATGCTTTCCATGGTCATAAATTCATTATCAGTTTCGGATGTTCCGAAGGCACGATGAAAGGCGATACGCTGGAATTGTACGCTGGACATATTGGCAACGATGAGGGCGTTGGGGTTATAGCCACGCGGGAGTAAATCTTTTTGGCGCACAAGCAACAGCGTCAAGCCGAGTATGGCAACACCAACCCACTGCATCGGGGTGAGGGTATCACCGAGGAAAATCATCGCCAGTGTGACGGCAACTGCAATTTCAGTAATAGCAAGCACAGCCGTTTGCATCCCACCCATAAACTTTACGCCTGCGAACATTGCCAGACGGGATAAAGCTGTTGATAAGCCAAGTAGAATAATCGGTGGCATAGCATTTTGCACAACCTCAGGTGTCATGGGTTGCCCGACAGCCAGCCAGACAACAGTGACAACAACAGCCATCGTTGACAGAATATATAAGGTTGCTGTGGGTGCTGGCATCTCATAGAGAACATACTGGCTCAAGGTGACTGTGCCAGCGAACATCAGCGCATTCGCCAACATAAAGCCGACCCCTGTCCAATCAATGATACCCGTGCCAAGCCCTGTAATCATAGCCAACGCAAGAATCGCCGCCCCGACCCGCATCAACGTTCGCACATCTGCTTTTTGCCCACCGATGCGCGCCAACATCACGGCAAACACAAGGTACATCCCGTTAATCAATTGCGCCAACGATGCGTCAAGAATGCCGAGACCACCATAATAGAATAGTGAACCAATGCCATTAATCGCGCCGATGACAATACAGCCCATTAGTCCGGCGGGATAGATGAAAATATACTTACGAAATAATAAGAGGTACGCTCCCCACAGGATAGCGACTGCCATAATGGTACGCAGGGCAGCAACGCTAAATGGGTCTGCGCCTGTGTTAATAGCAAGTTTACCAAAAATGGGAGCCATTCCGAGAAGGACAGGCGTGGCAAATACAGTTGCAACGGCTTGAGCGTTGATACGTTGTTCGTCCACCTTGGCTTGCCCTGTCTACTTAGGAGCGTGCAAGACGCTTAAGCACTCCGGTTTTATTGGTGCTGAAGACATTCTGAGATGAATTGGCGATGACTGGCAAGATGACGATAAACGCACTACCCGGTAATCTATCGGGGTCATGTCCGTCACTTTCAACTGTAATTGTGCCACCGTGTGCCTCGATAATGCCTTTGCAAATCGCAAGACCTAAACCAAGCCCACCACCACCAAATGCGGTTTTACTGGTGGTATGTGTCTCAACAGCCCCACCGATGTGGAAACGTTCAAAAATGACACTCTTTTGGTCTTCGGAAATACCAATTCCGGTATCAATCACACTGAAGCGCAAAAGCTTACCTTTGGTTTGGGCATGCAGGCGTATCTCACCGCCGTCAGGTGTGTATTTGATGGCGTTCGAGACAAGATTCGAGATAGTCAATCGGAGCAGGTCTCCGTCTGCCCGCATAGATTGAGGCCATTCGTCCTCGCTAAAATAAACGGTGAGGTTACGTTCGTCGATGACATCTATATATTGATGTAAAACATCACGCACTAATTTTGACATGTTGGTAGGTGCAAGTGTCAATTCGATTTGACTCGTCATAATACGGCTGACTGTCAGGATTTCTTCAATGATACCTTGCATCCGTGTGATGGATTCCACCAGCCCATCAATGAGTGTGCTCATACCTTCATCTTTTTCACGCAGTTCTTGCATGGGGGGATGGTCTTCTAACAGACGGCTGTATCCGGTAATCAATGTTAATGGGGTGCGCAGTTCATGTGCTGTCAGTTGAATGAAGGAGTCCTTCATCTGGTCGATGCGTTCGAGGGTTTCGTTTTTGTCTTCTAGTTCACGGATACGTTCTTCAAGGCGTTTGACGACATCTTGTAAGAAGCGACTACGGGCGACTTGTAACCGTTCCGTATCGTCGATGCTATCCGTGCCACCACTCATATAAAATTCAATATTGAATGGCAGTGCTTCGAGGTTAATCGGCTTGACCATATGCCCATTGATGCCAGCCGCAAATGCCATATCGCGTAGGGTCGCATCATCGTTTTCCATAAACACAATCATCGGGGTTTCACGGAAGCGGGATTCTGAGCGCAAGGTTGTGGCTAATTCACCGCCCATCAAGTCGGGCAATTCCATTGCAACGATGATGAGGTCAGGGTTGATTTTGCGGGCGAGGTCAATACCATCAAGACCACGCGGGGCAGTGACAACGTGATAGCCGATGCCCTTAAGGATAAACTGTACATCGTGACGGGTTTGTTCGTCATGTTCGATAATTAAAATGGTTGGAGCCGACTCAAACAATGTACACCTCTACTGCACTTATTTTCCACACTATAACACGAATATCATTTTTGTGATAATTAATGCCTCATATCTTATAGAAGATTTTTATGAGTTGCGATAGTCGGAATTACTTGTTTTCACAGTGTTTTCTATGATTTAAGAAAGAAATAGTTATTGTTGTCAAGCTCTATCCGTGTGATGTGAGGGACTATCGTACTAGATAATAAATCTGTGAAACATTTAGATTTAACCGGACGGAACAACGCCCATGTTGCCCCGCTGTAATGTCTGGTATGTTTTCAGAAATAAATAGTCACAGATTTTGCTGGTCTGGACAATGCAGGCATTGTCCCTACAAAATTTTCGCTGTTTTCGTAGGGATGAACCTGTGTGTTCATCCGCCAACCTTTATATAATTTCTTTCCAGACTTTACACGCGCACCTCTACAAAAGACAACTCGATACATCAATTCAATTTGCTGATGATTTGTTCGACAAAGGAATCATCCAAGAACGAGCCTTTTTGTAACAACATGTCGATATTGCTATCGAGGAACTGCTTCTCTTGTACCGTGAGTTCTTTGGCACTGACAACAACAATCGGAATCTCTTTGAGGTCATCGTCAGATTTCATCGTATTAATCACCGTGAATCCATCGACATCCGGCATCATCAGGTCGGTAATCACAAGGTCCGGTTTAATCTCGCGCATGATGTTAAGCCCAGCTGCGCCATTATGTGCCAGATAAACCTCACAGTTTTCACGCCCTTCGAGTAGACGACTCATGAGACGGGCTGCTGCTTGATTGTCTTCAATCACGACCACGCGCTTAAGTTTGACAGGCATCGCGCTGACGGCACTAATCAGGCTGGCTTCTGGCACTTTGGGGGATGTCGGTGTCTCGGATAGGTCAATGAGCTTCTGCCATTGTTCACCCAGAATACGGGTTTCAACAGGTAGCGTATGACCGGAAACGTTGACTACCACCACATCATCCGGTTGGATAACGCCCTCGCGCACCATCTTGAACAAGCCAGCAAAGGTCACACCTGTTGCAGGTTCAACCGACATGCCATCTTGTTGTGCCAAGACTCGGATTGCCTGAAACGCTTCTTCGTCAGATGCCGAAATGAAGTGTCCACCATATTCATCAACATAATCATAGAGGATTTCATAAGCACGTCCCGGTGCACCCGTTGCAAGCGTTGCGATGATGGTTGTCGAGTCTTCGATAGGTGTTGCCACACGCTGTTTACGATTAAAGGCTTCGACCATTGGCGCACAGCCGGATGACTGGATAAGTCCCATTTTAGGCATCGAATCTGTAATGCCGAAGTCGAGCATCTCGCGGAAACCTTTACCCACACCAATGGGACCCATGCCACCGCTAACACCTTGCAAAAACCAATCTGGCGCGCGCCATTGTTCACCATCATTAAATTCAACACCAAGCTGTTCAGCAATTTCATATGCCATTGTTTTCATCGCTTCAATTGCGGCGACACTTTTGATACCTCTATCAAGAAAGAGGTCTTTGTTTTTGGCAAAACTAGCCGCCAGTTGCTTGGTCTGGTCATAGTTACCCGTGGTTTTGACGATTTCTGCACCATAGAGGGCGGCTTCACGCATTTTGTCATTGGGGGTTAATTGTGGGAAGAATGCCCACAAATGAATCCCTGCCCGCGCTCCATAAGCAGAGTAGGCGATAGCGACGTTGCCTGTGCTGGCGACAACGACTTCATCAATGCCTTTCTCGACCAATGCCGAAATAGCAACAGTTGCCTGACGGTCTTTAAAGCTACCGGTCGGACCTTGTCGTTCATCTTTTAGATAGAGGTGCTTAAGACCTAGTGTGGCTGCCAGACGACGCGATTTAATCAGCGGGGTGCCACCTTCGTTCAAGCTGATGACATTGCTTGTGTCATAAATCGGCAGGACTTCATGATACCGCCACAGGGTAGATGGGCGATTTTTCAGGTCTTTTAGCCATGCTTGAACATCAAAGTCTTTGTGGTCATAGCGGGCTTCAACAAGATTATCACCACAATTAGGACATGCCCCCGTGAACTGGTCAAGCGGGGTCATGGTATGGCAATAACTGCACTCTAAGATAATCGACTTGGTTCTATTTACAATCATATAGGTGGCTAGCTCCCGTTATCGTTGTCGAGATGTTGACGCACATCTTTGACAAATTGTTCAAATTCTTCTTCGCTGATATTGGTCTTGTGCAGGACATGCACATTTGCCAATTGTTGTTGTTCATCAGCGCTGAGGTCAACTTCTCCCGTGACAATCATGACGGGAATGTCGGCAGTTTCTGGGTTTGACCGGAGTTCTTTCAGCACAGCGAAACCATCCATACCCGGCATCCGCAAATCGAGAATGATGAGGTCAGGGCGACGGCGTGCTACCAGCGAAATACCTTCTGTTCCGTTGTCCGCATAGAAGATACGATAGTTCCCGTTTTCGTTCAAGAGTCCTTGTAGTAGGCGGACACTATCTTCTTGGTCGTCGATAATGAGGATACGTTCGCGCTGGCTTTCTTTTTCGGCGGATAACACAGCTTCGACAATTTCCTCATTAGTAAATGGACGGCTGATATAGGCATGTGCCCCCATCTGATAGGCTTTTTCTGTCTCTGGATTGACTGAGCAAACGACAATCGGAATATCGAAGGTATCATCTCTGTTCTTCAGATTTTCGAGAATATCCCAGCCCTTACCATCAGCGAAGTTGACATCCATCACGAGGACGGTTGGGCGTAAGTTGCTGACCATTGCCTCGGCATATGCGGGGTGGTCGGCTGTCTGGACTTCAAAGCCTTCACGTTGTAGTAGGCGACGGAACTGGTCAACCATATCTTTGTTGTCTTCGATAAGCAGAATCTCACGTTTGGTGGTCTGCTTCATGGTCTGCGTGATAACCCGTTTATCAAGCGGTGCTGTGGTTGGTGGTGGGGTCTCATTGCCGACGGTTTGGGTTGTGACAGTGGGACGCGATGTTTGGGTATCCGGCTTTTTAAACTGGTTGGTATCGTGGTCGCCAGATTGTGTATGCGAGTCGTTCGGGTCGAGTTCGTTGGCTTCTTCCTGCGAGATAACTTCCTCGGTTGGGATGGTAATGCTGAATACCGACCCTTCACCAACAACTGATTCAACCAGCAGTTCACCACCTTGCATTTCTGCTAGCGATTTTGATAGAGGCAAGCCGAGACCAGTACCACCGACGGTACGTGTCAAGGAAGAATCGACTTGGCGGAACGTCTCGAATAGAGTCGAAAATTCTTTCTCATCAATACCAATACCTGTGTCTACAACATCAATGCGGACAAATGGCTTGTCTGAGCCTTTGACTGCAACAGTGTAGGCGCGGATAGTGATGCTACCTGCTTGCGTAAATTTCGATGCGTTACTGACCAGATTCAACAAAATTTGACGGGTACGGAACTCGTCACCATAAGCCTGTGGCAAGCTAGATTCAATGTCAATAAACATGTCGATTGATTTTTCTTTGACGAGACCAATACCGATGGACCTCACACTTTCAATCATAGTCTTGACCCCGAAGTAAGCAAACTTCAAGTCCATCTTACCGGATTCAATTTTCGCCTGATCAAGGATGTCATTAATCAGGTTGAGCAAATGCTGACCACTGTTATAGATGGTGGTGAGGTCTTGCTCTTGCATTTCAGTCAGTGCGCCATCAATCCCTTTGAGCATCACACGACTAAACCCGATAATGGAGTTAAGTGGTGTCCGCAACTCGTGCGACATATTAGCAAGGAACTGGCTCTTGAGGCGGTCAACCTCGCGCAACTGTTCATTGGATTGTTGGAGTTCGTCAAGCAGGACGGAGTTCTGAACAACAGCCGACAGCGACCCTGCTAGTGTAATGACAACTTGTAAGTCATCTTGCGAGAAGGCTTCGACCCCTTCATGCTCGACCACAATCAAACCGATGAGACGACCCCCTGTACTAATCGGGACAATCATCGCTGAGTTAGAGTGAGGTGCAATTGACAGATAGCGGACTTCCTGCCTGATGTCGGTTATGAGTTGTGAATTGAGTGTGCCACTGGCAAGACCGATAAGACTTTCGGCATCACCGATAACAATGTGGCTCAGTTCGCTGAGGGGCTGGTCTGAGCCGGAAAGGGCAATTGGATGTAACACATTCATACGGGGCAGATAGAATACCGCCGAGCTGGCATTAAAAGCTTCGTAGAGTTTATCGGTGACAGCTTGTAGGGCTTCTTCGAGTGTCTCGGAAGCAGTCGCAATCACTGTGATGTCGAAGAGCAGACCCATATCAGCCGCACGACGCTCAATTTCGTTATAGAGGTTGGCATTGTCAATCGCAATGGCAATCTGACCAGATAGGGTTGTTAGTGCGCGGATGTCTTCATCAGTAAACGCATTCGGCTGATTTGACTGCACATCAAGCGCACCCACGATGCGCCCTTTCACCCACAGTGGCAACGCCATCTCAGAGCGGGTCAGTGGCAAGAATTGGTTCGGCTGATGCACAACGTTTGCGTCAGCGGTATCCAGTGCAATGGTCGGTTCACCTTTTTCTGTTACTTGACCGATAACACTGCTTGACCCGCGTGCTAGCTTATGTTGGTTGGCTAGCAATTGACGACCTGCTTCACCCGTACTCGCTTGCAGTTCGGCAAATTCGTTGCGGTTGTCCATCAGGAAAACTTGAACATGGTCATAGCCGAAGCGGTCACGGATAAGGTCTACCACCTGTGGGAGCAAGATGTCGAGGTCGAGCAACTGACCAATTTGTTGTCCCACTTCTGCCGATGTTTCTAGCTGACGGGCACGATGTTCGGTTTGTCCAAACAGGTACGATGCTTCCAGCGAGAGCGAGGCAGATTCTGCAAATGACTGATAAATACGGGCATCAGCTGCATCATAATGATGTGGCGTACGTGAGCCAATCCAGATGCTACCAATCGACCGATTTGAGACTCGTAGCGGAATAACAACGAGTGAACGTGTATCAAGGCTCTCGATGCTGGTACGTTGCATGATGTCGAGGTCAAGCGATTCATCATAGATGTCATTGATGATGAGCACCTGTTGTGATGAGAGTTGGTCCCATGCAGGGAATTGGTCAGCACTGAGTGTTACCCCTTGCAAATTGACCCCGCCATCCGCTTGCCAACCCGCTTCTACTTCAACAGTTGCTCCATCCACATTCCAGCTACGGGTATTGAGGAGCGCAACAAAGACTTGATTGACATGTGGACCGATAAGATAATCGACAACCACATCAATGATTTCTTCGGATGTTGTTGCATCAGTGAGTGCACGACTGGATTGATAGAGGACACTGGTTTCTTGTAGGGTCGATTGAATTTGTCCGAGCAATGCCTGATTGTCGATGACAACTGAAGCACTATCTGCAATCGAACTGAGATACCGGATTTCGCCTTCGGTAAATTCACGCTTATCTTTCCAACCGAGTAAGATACGTCCACTATCGCTATCTTGCATACGTAGGTTAACAGCTGTGAACGATTTGATACCCGCGCCCTTGAGGATTTCTTGTTCAAAGATACCGTTGGTTGTTCGGGTTACATCGCTGATATACACACTGTCGCGTTCGGGCAGGCGAGCAGTGCGCAGAACATCCATATCCATGCCGTTTTCGACAGAATCGTCAAAGCCATCATTGAATAAGGTTACGGTATTGCCCGGTGATAAGGTGACAAACCCTGCATACATATCCGGTTGAAGCGCAGTAATGGATTGTTGAACAGCGATACCGAGACCTTCCATATCCCCGGCGCGGGTGAGCATGGTCGTTGCAGTAAAGAGGGTTTGCGTTTCTTGCAATGCACGCTGAGAACTTTGTACAAGATACCGGTTGTCAATTGCTGTACGCGCCATATCACTCAATGTGACAAGTGACCGTTCATCGTCGATATTGAATTGGTTCGTATTAGCAGATGTCAGCATGAGCCACCCAAGCGGTTCATTACGGCTTGGAACGCGCAGTGTAACAATCAATGCAGACTGTGCCTGTAACTTCTTGAAGGTAAATTTGCTTTCCGGTGTGGCATGTGCATATGTGTTTATATCTGCAATCCGGACTGTGTCCGCATCTGGAAGTATCGGCTTAAGTCCACGAATATCATCAATAGAGTTGGTCATCTGGCGAGCAAGTGTAACATCACCAACCAGTTCGTCGTTGATAAGAATTAGTGCATCATCCGGTTGGAGCAACAACATCTGAACCAGAATTGTATCGAGTAACTCGTCAAGTGATTCTGCTTGTGCTACGCTTCGTTGTGTTTCATAGAGTGATACGGTTTCACTCAAGTTGCTTTGCAGGGTTTGTTCGAGATTACGGAGGTTACTGATGTCCTGTACCGCAACAACGATAGCTGTCTGATTACCTTCTGCATCGAAGATAGGGGCTGCATTGAGCAAAAGTTCGATACGGTAATCATCTGTGATAAGTGCCACATCATCTGCCATGTGACCATCACCTGTTTCTGCCGCGAGATAAATCGGTAACGCTTCCGCAGAGTAGAGTTGATTACTATCTGTATGGTATAGCTGATAGGTTTCTGGTGAGAAGGGCTTGTTGGTATCAATGGCATCACCCAGCAAGTCCTGTGTACTCTCGTTGACGAGGATGGGAACGAAGGTCTGTGGATCCAACACCATAACACCAGTCGGCAAAGTTGAAAGAATGGTTTGCAGACGTTCGCGCTCAGACTGTGCGGCAGTAAACAGAATCTGATTCTCAATACCGATAGAAATCTGATTGGCAACGGCTTGCACAAAATCAACATAGCGTTCATCAAAAGCATTGGTTTCGTTACTTTTACAGATGAGTACCCCATACCAGTTCTGGCGTGTTTGTAGGACAGAGACCACGGCACTCTGACCGCCATCTTGTTTGAGCACTTGTAAAATAGCTGGATTATCAGTTAGCTCTTCATCAAGATTGTTGTAGTTCACTGATGCTGCACGATTGTCGAACAGCTTAGCAAACGGTGCTTGTTTAACTGGAACAATAGCACCAGTCGGGACTTCAAATGGAATATTGGCATCACTTGTCCACTGGTAGCGATATTGCATTTGGTTGGCTGTTGGGGTTGGATTGGGATGTGTAGCAATCAAGCTGATGAGAATCCGTTGGTTGGTTGCCGATTGCATGAATGGTAGCGCAAGGTGACCTGCTGCTGATTCAAAAATACTATCTATATCGGTTGCACCTGCAATCGCACGGCTAGCAATATACAGACGTTGTGTTTCTGCCAGTGCTTGTTCTGTTTGACGGAGCAGACGGGAGTTCTGAATCTGTGTACTCATCTGTCCTGTCAACGCACGGTAGACTTCATAATCTTCATCGGACAATTGATAGTCTTCATAAGAGACGATGAAAAAGATTGCCAGCGGTTGATTATCACTGAATAGTGGGAAGGCAGATATGAAGGCATGTGCGGTATCCCACATCCACGAATGACCTGTATTGTCGCTTACAATTTCTGGTTCACGGTGACGCATTGGCGAGTCTGCTGGAATATCAACGATATGATATTCGCTCGTTTCCATCACGTTACCCATCTCGGAACGTGCGACAATCTGGAGACGGTTATGCCCCGGGTTATCTTCGTTTTTGTCTTCAAAGATACCCAGCCAGAAATCGACCTGTGTCGAACTGGTTGTTGCAACAGCAGCATAGACGAGGTCTTGAAGTGACTGCGCCGTGTTGATGATACGGCTGGACGCATACAGCTTTTCGTTACGTTCCAGCGCATTTTCCGTCTGTTCTAGCAGGAGGCGGTTATCAATCGCAACACCTGCTTGGTCAATAAGGGCGTTATAAATACGGGTTTCACGGTCAGTGAAGTCATGAACCTGATCAAAGTAAATCGTCATGAAACCCTTCCATTGTCCACGCATGCTCAGCGGGATAAACACAATTGATTTTGCCCCCATCTCATCAGCGAGTTGACGGAGGTTGTTATCAACATCAGGGTCGTTGACGATGTCTGGAATGGTAACGATGCTTGCACCATTCAAGCGATTCATCAGTGGGTGTTCGGGTAAGTGCAGTCGGATGTCTGATGATGTCATATCATCGGTATAGGTTAGCCGTGTGGTGTTACGCAGTTCTGCCCATTCCGGTTGTTCGCCAGTGATATAATCATCAAAAATCCAGATTTGACCGCCATGTGCATTGGTCACAACGACCTGAATAATTGCCGAGACCAGTTCGTCATAGGTGTTGGCTTCACTGAGTTTACGACTCAATTCATACAAGATTTCAGTTTCGGATAAGACCACCTGTGTTTCTTGGAAGAGGCGGGCATTGTCAATCGCAAGTGCAACACGTTCGGCAACAGCACGGAGAATCGCCTGATCACCATCGGAGAAGCTTTGTCCTTCCGGCGGTGTCGCGTTCAATGTTCCGATTACTTCACCACGAATGCTAATGGGGGCAACAAGACTACCTTCAGGGATGTCCTGTTCGGTCGTTGCCTGAATATCCATTAGATTGTAAGAATAATTAACATCAAGTCCGAGTTCGTTTTCTAGGTCACGCCATGCCTCACGGGTTAACTGACGGTTGAGGCGGTTAATCTGGTCAATACGCTGGTCAGATTGTTCCCGCAAACGCGCATTATTTACTGCAACAGCAAGTTGGTCTGCAATCAGCTGGAACTTGGGAATATCCTCACGGTGGAATACATTGGTTTCCGTTGATTGAATATCTAATGCGCCGATACATTCGTTGGCGACAACAAGCGGTAATGCCATTTCTGCACGGGTATCTGGGAGCAACGGGTTAAAGCCATGCCCGTCATTGCCGATGGTGTCATTAACAATTACAGGACGGACTTGGCTGGTCACACGACCAATCACGCTATCCGAGCCGACCCCCAACTGGTGACCGCGTTCGAGGAGTTGTTGTCCGGCTTCACCACGACTTTTGACCAGTACCGCATTGACACGCGCATCATCAATCAGGAAAACCTGTGCATGATAAAAGCCAAGTTCGTTGCAGATTAACTCAATGGAGCGTTGAAGTAGCATATCAATATCGTAGAGGGTTGCTGTTTCGCGCCCGATATTGGTGATAATCTGCATGTCGCGGCTATGACGTGTCGATTGATTGCTGATGTCGTCATTCAGTTGGCTGATGCGGTCCGATAGAGCTGTTAGGGCTGATGCAATCGGGAGTGTGGCGGCTTCTCCTTCTGTGGATGCTGTCAGCGTTGGAGCTTCCGCTTGAACTGGCGCGCCACGTTGACCGGATGCAATTTGTTGTGCTTGTTGGGAGACATTGCTAATCGGTGTGAGCACAGGTGTAATCACACGATTCAGCGTATACATCATACCCAGCAAAACAACGATGGTCGCAACAATGATAAACACCATTGCTACTGCAAATCGTGCGAACAATGTACTTTGCGCATCCGTAACGATGAGTCGCCAAGATGTGTTGACAGAGTCACCTGTGTTAAATTCGCGTACCGTATATAGAATACCATCCTGTGCCGATAAGGAGACTTCTAGTGCGTCTGTATTATTTAAGAATGCAGTGACAATGTCATGAAATTCATCATCTTCTTGTTCGAGTTCTTGGTCAATCAAGTGGAAAAGATAATCTTGTGATGGGGCATTGCTATTTGCCAAGACATTATTCTGATTATCAACAAGGAAAAATTGCCGTCCAGGGCTGGTTGCACCTTCGCCCAAAATCGGGTTGTTGACAACATTCAGTAATTGCTCTGCTGAGATGATAAAGCGTACTGTTCCCAATGGTGTGCGTGGGTTGACAAGGTCAAACACTGGAACATATACACTAAAAATGGGTTGTAACGGTTGTACGGGATTCCCCATCTCGTCAAGTCGTAAGGTCATATCACTGATGAAAAAGTCATCCGGCGAGATTGATTGCAATGCCGACTGGAATGCCTGTGATTGTATCACCTCTGGCTCGGAGCGTGGGACTAAGTCATTCCCCGAAACTTGTGGAATACCACGCGAATTAACAACCTCATTGAAGACTGCACCGTTACTGGTGATGTATTGTACACCGACGTACTCAGTCGGATTCAGTCGGATAATGTCCGAAAATAGATTGTTGATAATCGACCCAACCTCAACATTATTGAGGAGCAAGGCATCCGCTTGTGACCGCAGTGTCCCTGTATTTGCAACTTCCTGATTCTCACGCAGGAGGAAGTTCAGGTCTGCACGGAGTTGAGCATCGAGGCGGGTCGTTGCTTGTTCATGACTGCTGGTCAGTTGCGATGCAATCGTACTGTTGACGGATATACCGATGAGGATGACATAGATGAGAAATGCCACCCCAATCACTGGGATAATCCGCCTCATGACGAGCCGTGCTAGGTTTGGGTGCGTGTCTTGAATACTCTGTATCATAGAAACAAATCCCCTTTAAATAACGTTTCTATTGGTTATCGTCTGACGGTTGTTGACCGTTGCCGTTGCTACGATTACCGTTGTCGTGATGTCCATTTGTTCTGGATTGGTCAAGGCGAATGTTGACATTTGGTGCACGTAACACCTGTCCGACCTCTTGGATGGCGGTTCGCAGAATCTGTTCGATGTCTGTTTCCCCACTTATTTTAGCACTAATTGTGTTGATAATACGTTCATTCTCGGCGGTTTGTCGTCCTGCCTGTACCAGACGGGCATTATCGAGGCTGACCGCGAGGCGTGCTGCTAATTCTTCCGCCAACAAAATCCGGTTCTGATTAAATTCGTGTTCAGGAATTTCCCATTCAATCACACCAAGCACCTGTGACCGGATGCGAATAGGCAAAGCAACAGGTATTGTTCCACGTTCGGTTAGGTCGCCAACGGTAACTTTTTGTGTTTGGATAGCTTCTTCGCGCAAGGCCGTGAAGTCATAGATGGCTTTTGCACCGGCTTCGCTGACAATCTCATTGGCGCGTTGTGTGTGCATATAGTCCATCCAATTGTATTGGCTACGTTGGCTTGAGATATTCTCAAATTCTTGTAGACGTTGTTGCACCTGTGTATAGAGGCGCGAGTTTTCGATAGCAATAGCAATTTGGTCTGCCATCGTTTCCAGAATGGTCACGAGGTCTTTGCTAAAGCCATCACGTTGTGTACTCTGGACATCCAATGCCCCAATCACACGATTACCAAGACGTAACGGGATTGCAAGTTCGGCACGGGTATCGCGCAAAAATTCATTGCGTTGATGTACCTCGCTGGCGGCGGTATCACGGGCGATGATGGTCTGGTTCTGTTGCGTAACCTGCCCAATCACACTTAAGCTACCGACACCGAGACGATGCCCTTTGTTCAGGAGTTGCACACCGGCTTCTCCTGTGCTGGCTTTCAACACCGCATAACTGCCTTCGATGAGGAAGATTTGAGCATGATAAATAGAGTCAAATCGTTCAGCAATCAAGTCCACAACCTGTGTCATGATGCGGTCAAGGTCAGTTTCAGATATTGCAACACGACCAATTTCCTGCGTTACTTGCAAATCGCGGGAACGGGCTTCTACACGGTTGTTCATATCATCTGTATATGTACGTAATTGCTGTCGCAGTTCAATTACTGTTTCGGCAAGATTCCCGATTTCGTCATCTCCGGTATTGATTGGAAACGGTGAACGGAAGTCACCCGCATTGATAGAACGGATGGTATTCGTGACGACATTGATAGGGCGAACATATAGGCGATTGATAATGAGAATGCCGACAATCAGTAGTACGATTTGGACAATCAATGTTGGTGCTGTTGTGTTGATAACTGATGCACCAATATCTTGTAATGCGATAGTTTCATCCAGTTCGACCACAAAAATTACGTCATTGCGGAAGTCCTCAAAGATTGGCGTATAGTAACCGATAACGCGCCTATCACCCGCTTGATACGATTGCGCCTGTTGGAGTTGCGCAGATGAGCGTGTCGCCTGAGAATCCAGATTGATTTGGCTGGATGCTGTACTCGCTAATGAAATCGACGAGGTACTGTTGTTTGGGCTAGCGACGAAGCTATACGTGTCGTTGTTGATGCCCGATAACTGTAAGTTACTCAGGATGATACTGACATTGTTGAGTTCGACCACGAGTGTACCGACAAATTCATCACCACGAATGATAGCTGTTATCAGTTGGAGTGATAAACGGTCATTAATTTCTTCAACAACAAAGTCGATATTACGGTCAATCTCGGCGGTGTTACCTATCAGTTGTCCAGCACCATGCGCGGGACTGTCGGATACATCGACGTATACACCGGGGGATATATCATATTGTGGCTCGATGAAGTTGGCGACATTGGCAATGACTTGACCATCAGTATTAATCAACCATGCTTGACGATAAAGTGTTGGTGCAAGTGCCAGAATCTCGGATTCAATCGCAATTTCGGCAGCACTTTTTGCCTGAGTCGCTTCAACATCAAAGTTCTCTGTTGATGGGTCGGAGCGTGTTAACCATTGGGTGACTGATAAGTACGGAATGGTTGCCTCGGGGAATTGCTCAAAGATTACCAACGCAGTTGCGAAGTCCTCGTCAATGGCTTCCTTTTGGCGAAGCGCACTCTCTGTCACCACCTGCTGGAATGCCTGACGGTTGACCTCGCTAAATGTCTCGACACTGAGTGGGGTATTAATCAGGGTTGTACTGATTAATACGACCAGCATGATGACAAAAACTTTAAGGTTGATTGACCAGGAGGAAACTCTTAATAGGGTCATACGGTGTCCTCTCGTTGCTCACGGTCAGCGGTTTCTAATGTGCTGGGTTGTAAGTAGATGCGTGTCGAGACTGCGCCAAGTGCCTCGTTAAAGCGACTGACGGCGGTCTGTAACACGCTTTGAACATCGGTAGAACTAAGTAAGACACTACCAATTTCGTTCGCGGTACTTTCGCGCTGGGCTTGAATTTGTGTTTGTTCAAGCAGGCGTTTGTTATCAAGTGCCAGTGCCAGACGTTCCGTGACACTGCGTATAAAATCTAGCTTACGGTCTGTGATGGGAATTTCCTGTGGAATTTGGAAGCTAATTGCGCCGACCACTGTCTCGCGGAATTGGATAGGAATAATAACGTTCTGGTTGTCTCCGACAGGTTGAACAATCACTTTCCCGCCTTCAAAAGACTGTCTTAAGTCTTCAGGAATGTCACCTGCTTCCAATGTGCTAATCTGTCGCTTGTCATTGATGTCATATCCAATTGACTCTAACCCGCGTTGCTGGAGATAGTATTGCCAATCGGTTACGATGCCTTCTGTCTGGCTGACTTGCATTGTTTCTAGCAGTGTCCGTTGTTGATTGATGATGTTCTGCTGTTCCAGAATATCACTGCGGAGTGCGCTAGTGATACGCTGATAGGCGAGTGTTCCAGCAACTTGCTCGACAAAAAGCTCAAGTACATTGGCAAGTTCTGGTTCAATTGGCTGGATATTTTCCGATTGTATGTCAAATAGAGCCACCACTTGCCCAAAACTCTGAGCCGGGATAACCACGCCACTGTTGGACGAGGGCAATAGATGGGCGGATATATTACCGGGGTCTCGTTGTTGAATGATACGTAAGGTGCGGTCATTCAAGGATTGCTGGAAGGCACTGTTGGATGTGAAATTGAAGTTGTTAGTACGAGCGATTTGCTCCACACCGATACTACTATAGTAGGCAGTGGTTGGTTCTTCGTTATCATCCAACATGACCACACGCACATAGTTGTAATTCAGGCGATTACGCAGGTGATTGATAGCATCCCCCACGATGTCCTCAATAGAATCGGTATCACTTTGACTGCGCCGTTGCCCTAGCTTGCGGGTTTTTATGATAAGGTCACCAGCAGACTTTGTGATTTCTTCCAAACTACTGTTAAATACAGCGAGGAAAACACCTGATAGAAATATCGTGAACCCAAAACCCAATGCCGCCGATAGACTGAGGGCGTTGGCTTCGTCTGTGATGAGTGTGCCCCGCAATACAACGATGGTTATCAATGTCGTGACCGCTAAAATCTCGGTACGGTTGAGTAGAACACCTGCTAGGATAATTGGCAACATTACCGAGATGAGTTGTGGCGAGTTCGGATTGTTAATTTGTGGGACAACATTTGTTAGAAAGAGAAGCGCAACAAATATGCGCGATGCCCATAGTACCTGCCCACGTTGAATCAAAGCTTGCAACATTATCGTCGCAACCAAGATGATGGGTGACGCTATCTGCTCAAGTTCGAATTGCCCTGCCATCATGCCCGGTACACTAAAAATGACCGTCCAAATTATCGTGGTCAGCAGAATAAACCCATTGATATAGAGCAAACGTTGGGCGCGTTGTTGCTCAATGATAGAGTCGTAATCATACCTCAGTGTAAAGAACCGTCGAATAAAGCTAGGTATCATGAGGGTGACCCTCCGTTGCCGTTATGATGATGTGTGGATGTTCCATTTTGTGATGTAACCCCTAGACGTATTGTACCTTTTTCTGCACCGAGTGATTGCTGTAGTTTTTCTAATGTGATTTGCAATAGCTCGTCGATGGTTACTGCTGTTTCATAACTGGAAACAATCTCGTTAATTTGTTGTTCTTGTAGTGAGGCTTCCTGTGTTTCTTCAAAGAGACGCGCACTTTCCAGACTAATCGCCAGACGTTGACTAATTGCTTCTATTATCTCGACAGCATCTGTCGTGCTAGAGTCTGTCTCTAGTTCAACCTCGATAGCACCGAGTACCTGACCACGTAACAGAATCGGGATAGCGATGATTTTTGCGTCACCGTTTATATCTGTCTGTGATTGTTGACTGGTTGTGGCTGTCCGCATGATGTCTGACCAATCTGCCTGTGGAGCGAAGCGGTCTTTGCTCAGTGTCACACCATCAACATATGTCTGACCGAGATAGGTATCCCATGATTGTTTGGTTAGGGTTCGATTGAGGCGGTCAACTTCGCGCAGGTTGGTCTCATACTCAAACAGCAGGCGTTTGTTCTCTTGAATGTTGCGTTGGGCTTCGTTAAACAGGCGGGCATTACGAATCGCAACGGCAAGTTGGTTAGCGATAATCTGTAATGCTTGAATATCTATCGGTTGGAAGGCATCTGCATAAATACTCTGTACATCCAATGCCCCGATGATGTTACCAGCATCAATCAATGGTAGGGCAAGTTCTGCACGGGTATCAGGGAGTAACTCGTTAAGCGCGTGAACGGTGTCGGCATCTGTGTTTTGTGCGATGACAGGTTCACCTACTTGCGATACACGCCCAATCACACTCTGTGAGCCGACAGGCAAGCGGTGATTCCGTGCCAATAATTTTTGCCCAGCTTCACCCGTGCTGGCAACCAGATTCGCATATTCATAACGCTCGTCAATCAAGAATACCTGCACATGATAAAAGTTAAATTCATCCCGCACCGTGTTGACTGTGTTGTCCAACAGTTGTTGCATGTCGAGGTCTTCATTGATGTTCTGCCCAATATTCGAGCTACCTTGAAGCAGATTGTTGATTCGTTGTGAATTATAGGTGATTTTCTCGAAGCGATAGACTACATAATGGACGACTATACTCAGACCAATTCCAACAATTGTTGTCAATATGAATGGGAAATTGGTTGTACTTTGTTGTTGGAAATAGATACTAGCAATCAACGTAGTAATAATAACAATGGCATATGATGGCAGTTGTAGAATAATTGCTGCTGTCACAACAGTAACTGTAACCAATATGGGGAAACCATCTTCTGTACGGACTGCTAAAAGTGAGGCTAGTGCAATCAATATAGGTAAGTGGAGGGCAACAAGGGTAAGAATTTTGTATCTCAACATGAAGTAAGCGATTGTACTAACCGCTGCAATTGCCAGAGATGTGAGCCTAGGTTCTCCACCGAAAATAGCGCGTCCTGCTGTATAAGTAATGATCGTGTAAATTATTGTGCTGATCGTAATGATAAATAAAACATTCATCCCAAGCTGGCGACGTATGTCATTAATACTAGTGATTTCGGTTTTTGATATTTCATTTTGTCGTTGCATTGCTTAACTCTTGCTCCGATAATTCCATGAACGGTTATCTATGCACATATCACTCTAGGTTTCTTGTTTATCTAATTTGATGGAGACACGTTTCGCACCGAGTATATTACTCAGGCTACGTACCGCTTCTGTCAACGTCGATTCGACATTGTTAGTGGCTTGTAAGCGCGACCCGATTTCGTTGATGAGGGCTTCACGCTGGGCAACCCGTTGGCTTTCTTCTACAAGGCGTGTATTTTCTACCGCGAGACCAAAACGCTCACTGACTTCTTGAATCAGGTTGAGGTCATTCGGGTCAATATTCCCATCGGCATCCATCTCAAATTCCATCGCACCGACAACCTGCCCGCGCACCTTTAATGGAATAGCGATGAGTCGTCGGTCATCCGCAACAGACTGAATCAGACTGCCATCTTCAAGAGCCTGCGATAGCGTATCAGACCATGCTTCACTACTTTCAACTTGGTTCGTCTCAAAGTCTACATTGAATCCAACATTGCCCTCTTGACTGGCAAGGTATTCTGACCATGCTTGTTCCATCAACCGTTTATTAAGGCGGTCAACCTCTTGCAGTGCTTGACGGGCTTGTTGTGCTAGTTTTTGATTTTCCTGAATGCGTGTTTCTGCGGCTTCAAATTGGCGGACATTATCAATCGCAAGTGCAAAACTATTTGCCAGCGATTGGTAGGTCGAAATGTCGTTATCGCTTAATTTCAAATCAAGCTTGCTTTGCAAATCTAATGCCCCAATTACCTGTTCGCCGACTCGCAACGGAAAGGACGCTTCAAGAAGGGTATCTGGCAGAAATTCGTTACGTTGATGCACACTGCTGGTATCAGCTGAGCTTGAGATAATATGTGTGTTGCGGAGAGTTGATTGTCCGATGACACTCTGTGTACCGACACCAATACTATGCTGACGTTGCAAAAGCGCACGTCCGGCTTCCCCCGTACTGGAGACAAGCTGTGCTTTCCGTCCGGTTTCGTCAATCAGGAAGACCTGTGCATGATAAAACTGAGGATACCCGTTTTGAATCGTATCCAACCCTTGCCGGAGCACATTATTTAACTCAGTGCGGTTGAGGGTAAGGCTTGCGATTTGGGTCGTGATTTCTGCTAGTTTGAGGCGTTCTTCACCTTCTTGTTCAGCACCTTCATCACGGCTAATCTGTGCATAACGGATATACATAAACACAAAAATACTGATGCCGACCAACTGACTGACTGTGATGGGCAGTGTATTAATAAGTTCAGGACTGAAGTTTGTCAGTAGTGTGATAAGTGCAACTGCTGTACCACCAATTAAACCCCGTTCATGTAGGATAAGACCGCTGATAATAATTAGAATTGCAAGTGACATGGCATTTGTCGGATGTATCATATTGCGTGACCCGAAGAACACCGGGAAAATCGCTAATATGTACCACATCAAGCTCAGGGCAATACCACCAACATAGAGTTGTCCGCGACGGGTAGCGACATAAGCGAATGGAATTCCGATATAAAAAGTGACGACTATCATAATGGAGAGTATGTTGCCACTTAGTGCGCTTTGGAGTCGTGTGACAGTATTTGTTGTGCCGGCATCGGGAACAAACAACATATAGAATGTTACAAGTACCAATAAAACCGTCAGCGCAATATAAACAAATAAGGCGTTTTGTTGCCGACTTTTGGTATGATAGTGCGATAAATCATAAAGCTGTTGTAGAAACTCTGGCATGGTTTGCTCCTACTTATTTTCTACGACTTGTTGGACACCGAGGCGAATACGGGCGCGTTTTGCACCCAGTGCTTTACCGAGTTCGGTCACAGTTGTATTCAGCAGTCCGTCGATGTCGATTTGTTGTTGTAGTTGTAAGGAAATTTCGTTAGCAAGCACTTTGTTTTGTGCCAAGCGTTGGCTTTGTGAATAGGTTTTGGCGTTTTCCAGTGCAACCGCAAGTTGATTCGCTAATTGTACGAGTGCGCTTTGTTCGATTGCTTGAATGGGTTTTTTAGTTGTATGACCCATCTCCAGCACACCGCGTGTCACCCCTCGTGAAATGAGAGCAACAGCAAATACAGATGTTATCTTATCGGATAACGGGTTGGTGTAATCCGATTCCGATAATAGCGGAATATACTGCGATTCTCGATTTCTCCAAACTTCACCCACAACAGTATCTGATGATGACATGACAGGTGCGTTTGATTGTGTGACGGTCTCAATGTCATCAAGGTAATACGCTCGTACAACCAGTTTTTCTGCCTGTTCATCATATAGTGTAACGCTAACATATTCAGCAGAGACAATGCGCTTTGCGAAGTGAAGCGTCGTCTGCAAAATTTCCTCAATTTCCAGACGCGATTGCACAGTTTCGCCAAAGCGTGCGATTTGTTGCATTTGCCCTGCAAGGCGTTGAGAATCTTGTAGCAGGCGCAAATTTTGTAACTGTGTCACAATCTGCGCGTTGACCAAACGGGCAGTTTGAATTTGTTCATCCGTCAGGTTGATTGACCGTTCGTAGGCATCAAGTCCAACACTGCCAACTAATTTGCCAGACAAGTCCAAGAATGGGATAAACATAGATGACTTCACGCCGATAGATTTAAGGGCATGTTGGGATTCTTGTGTGTTTGGTGTTTCATCGACACTTTCAATATAAACATGCTCACCATTTTTGAGCTGTTCCCAAATTTCGCCTTCATACGGAATACGAATTTCCTCTGTTGCTTCAACCGGATATTCGCTAGCGAGGTAAGCTGTGTTGTCCGTTTCATCAATGAGCATGATGCCGATGTGGTCTACATGGAGGATATTCTTGAGTGTTTCCGCGCTTTTGTCGAGTAGTAACTGTTCATCTTGATTACTTCCTGCAAAGTTTGCAAGGTCGTTTAGTGCGCGTTGGGTTTGCACCTGTTGTGCAAGGCGTGAAGATGTTACCTGTGCATGTTGGAGCAGTTGCTGATTCTGATAAATAATATCCAGTTGGCTACGGATAGCATTGAGCAAACGACGGGTGCGTTCTGGAAAGGTACGCGAATTTGACCAGTTGATAGAGATAACATGTGTGACAAGACGGTTTTCAGTTAACGGGATTAAAATACAACTCGCAATCCCCTGTTGGACAAATATCGTGAGGGGTAATTGAGGACTTACATCTTCATCATCTTCAATGAAATAGACTGGAATTTCGCTCATTGACCATGCGGTCTGTAAATTGTGCAGGTCATCAATATCGACATACTCTGTTACAGAGGTATTGGGTTCGGTAATATGGGTATCCCCTTGTTTCATTTGAACCCGAATAACAGCATCTTTCACAATATCTTGATTGTCGTATTCTATCTCAACAATGCCTGCACCGTCTGCATTCTCACCAAAATAGCGGAGCAAGACACGCAACATATCCGGTAATGACTTTGATTGCATGAGGTCGTTGGAAATCGCATACTGAACCTGTGATTCCATCAAGCTAACTTCAGTACGGCGGAGCAAGCGACGATTCTCAAAGGTTATCCCAATTTGGTCTGCCAACATACGAAAGTCCCGATGGGAATCCGCATCAAAGCTTATGTTCTGGTCACATCCTAATAGGAGTATGCCCCGCAATTGCTGACTTACCCGTAGTCCTGTCATGATAAATGATTGAATCGGCATGGTCTTGAGTGTATTCAGCAATGCCTGTGGTAGCGCACTTTCGATTGATGTCATGTCTTGTTCAATGATGAATTGACCATCAATGAGATGTTGGATGATGTCCGTCGGGAAATGTGGGTCACCAGAGAATAACACCATTTCATCCGATGCGAGGGTCTTCTCACGGTCAGCGATAACGCGCAGGTCGGCACTTAACGGCGGATTTTCAACTGTGACATCTGTCGAAAAACGATAGATACCTATATGTGTGATAGCATGGGGGGTGGCACTAAAGAGATGCTCAATTACTTCGTGGTCGTTCTCTGCTAGCGATATTTCATACGCATAGTTAATCAGTTCAGATTGTTCGGATTGTGATGTGCGGTAAGAAATAGCGACCTGTGAATAGTGTTGAAGTATCTGCTGTACGATTTGCCAGCTGATTTGGGATGCGGTGCCGTCGTCAGATAGCATCACACAAAACACACCATACAATTGGCTATCATGCGTGATTGGTAAGTAAACATCTTGTTGCAGAATGACATACCGCGTAGCCGTAAGGGCTTCTTGTAATGTGTCATCGTCGGACGGTATGACAGAGGGTTTACTGTCGTCTGTTGATGCCGTATGTGCCACCAACTCATATGTGTTGTCGTCCGCGAGATAAAATGCGATATGACTATCGTCAGGTAATTGTGTATTTAGTACCGTGTGAATCTGCTGACAGATTGTATCAAACGAGGTTAAGCTCGCCGTTTGGACAGCGGTCAATTGCTCAATAAGTTGCATATTGAGGTCGTGGTTCACAACGTGACTCCCATCTCTGGTTAGGATGTTCCTGTAATGTAGACAGGAAACAGTCTTGGCTCTATCTAATGCTAGTTATAGTGTAATCGGGAAATGACTCGTTGTTCATAAAGAAATTAACAAAGTAGGAATTCTAAACGAAAAAACAACGAGGCTAGTACGGAACAATAATGTGCTGTGAAGATTATGGTGGATGGATGGGCAGGAGTGACGTACTACTTCCACTCCCACACTTGTTCACCTGCTAGCAAACGCGAAATCTGATCGGGAAATTTATCGGGGTCAAGTGGCTTGCCGAGGAAACCATCAAAACCGGCTTTTTGGGCACGGTGCATTTGGTCTTCGCTGGCTTCAGCTGTTACCGCACAAACAATCGTATCACGTAGGCGCGGGTTCGACCGTACCTTTTGCAAGGCTTGGTAACCATCTTCATAGGGCAGGCGAATGTCCATCAAAATTAAATCAATGCGTGGGAGCGTCTCGGCAAATTGTACAACTTGCCAGCCCGATGTTTTCCATTCGCACCGCTGTACGCCCATAAACGCCAACATACGGGCGATAAGGACGAAGTTGGGAACGTTATCTTCTACAACAAGAACATGTGCTTCGCTGGGGTCGATTGGGTTTCGTTCTGACATATTTTTACCTAGAGGTATCCTGATATTTCGTCAATAAATGTATCTACATTGATGGGTTTACTAATGTAACCATCACAGCCGGCTTCAAGCGTCATCTCGCGGTCACCCTCCATCGCGTTTGCAGTCAGTGCAATCACGGTGATATCGGAGATACCAGCAGTCTGGCGGATTTTGGTTGTTGCTGTTAACCCATCCATTCCAGGCATGCTGATGTCCATCAAGATAAGGTCGGGACCATAACTTTTTGCCATTTCAATCCCGTCAATGGCATTATCGCTTTCTTCTACGTCAAAGTCATAAGCCATTAATAGACGACGCACCAGTGCGCGATTGTTCGGGTCATCTTCAATATAGAGTATCTTCGGCACGGATGTACTCCTGTACTAATCGTGAGTGTGAATCAAACTCCATTATATGCGCGACTTATCGGTTCAAAAATAAACGTTTTCTTTATTTTCATTAATTATGCAAGTATTTCTTATATTGTGCCACTCATTTGAGCGATTGCAATAAGATTGTTACATCTTATACAAAGCGGACAAGACTACTCACCACAGCGTTTATTTGATATGCTGTGTCCATCTGACTCAATGTAGTGTAAGACTAGGAGTAATATTTATGGCAAAGCAATATGATAGCCCCCCTGCAATGGTCATTGATTCATCCAAGACATATGTCGCTAAGATGGATACCACCAAAGGCATGATTGAAATCGACTTATTCGCAGACCGCGCTCCGATTACAGTCAATAACTTTGTGTTTCTGGCAAAAGATGGTTTTTACGATGATGTGATTTTCCATCGTGTGCTAGAGGGCTTTATGGCACAGGGCGGTGACCCAACGGGTACAGGTCGTGGTGGTCCCGGTTATAAATGGGATGATGAAGATTCCGCATTGCGGATTCGTCATGATGCCCCCGGCACATTCAGTATGGCGAACGCGGGTGCAAATACCAATGGCTCCCAATTTTTCATCACATTCGTACCAACTCCACACCTAGACGGTCGTCATGCCGTGTTTGGTCGCGTTGCGAATGATGAAAGTTTGAAGGTCTTGGACTCGCTACAACGTATCGACCCGATGCGCCCGAACCCAAGCATCACCCCAGACAAAATTAACACAGTTACCATTGAAGAAAGCTAGACTAGGAAATTAGTACTAGTATGGGAGTAGGTTACGGCTTACTCCCCTAGCGATTGTGGATTTTCGATGCGGGTTTCTACGACAATGGGTAATGTCAAAGAGAAGATACTACCCCCATCAGGGTTATCCTCAATCCAAATTTTACCGCCATGGGCTTCAGTCACCATCCGGCAAAAGGTCAAACCCAGCCCAACCCCATCACGCACAGTGTTTCGCCCTTCAATTTGTGTGAATCGGCTAAAAATCGACTGGCGATAATCAACCGGAATCCCCGGACCTTTGTCAATCACATCAACTCGAATAACATCCTCGTCACCCTCAAATTTGTTTGCCCGTATGATAACTTGACTGTCTTTAGGGCTGTACTTGAGGGCATTATCGACAAGGTTCTGTAGTACGCGCTCGATTTTATCACTGTCGATGTCCAGCAACGGCAATTCGGCAGAGACTTGGTTGCTGACGGTGATGTTGACATCATGAGCGATGGGGCTGAGTTCGATAATCACATTATCAACAATCGTTGCTAACTCAGCAGATTCGGTGTCGAGTTCCATCTCACCACTTTCCATCTTGGAAACATCCAGCAACGAGTTGATGCGCGATAGCACTTTCTGGATTGCTTGCTGACTGGCAGAAGTGGTCTTGTCGATGATGGTTTTGATTTTGGGGTCGTCACTGCTAATCGTCTTGAGCAAGGTCATGCTGGTTGTGACGGCTGTCAGCGGACTGCGTAAGTCATGGACAATCATCTGTGATAGGGCATCACGCGCGCTGATGAGCTGGTGTTCTTCTGTCTTATCATAGAACACCAGCAAGATGCCCGAGTGGCTTTGGTCATCGGTATCTTTCACCGGAATCAGCAAGCGTTTGAGGTAGATGCGATTACCGTCTGGGTTGGCAATGTTGTATTCGTGGTTGAATTGGTCACGCCACTGGTTACTCGTATCAAGATGGTCAATCACCTTAGCCAGTTCTTGCAGACTTGTAAACCCAATCCGGTTGAGCAAATCAAGCTTTTTGTCTTGAACAAGGTCATCAATACGTCGTCCGGTCAGGTCATCAGGATTCAGACCGAGCATGGTAATCGGCGGATTGGCAAGTGTGACCGTCTTCTGTGGGCTAATCATGATAATGCCTTCTTCCATCCCGTCCAGAATGGTTTGTAGGCTATCACGGGCATTACGAATGCGCTGGAATAAGCTAGCATTGTCCATTGCAATAATGGCTTGATTGGCTATCTGCGAGACAAAATGTACATCACCATCACTGAAGGCGCGAGTTTCGTTACTCTCTAAGCGCACTAGACCAAAACATTGTTTCTTGCGGATGAAAGGGATAAGCAAAACTGACCGTGTATTGGGTACAAGCGGGAGGTAGCCCGTTTCTAAGCGGATGTCATCACTGCGCAATGCTTGACGGTTATCTATAACATATTGATTTAGCCCCTGTGACAAGCTATCCATCGTAATGAGTGTATTGTCGTAATCACGGGTAGCCGAAAATTCAATCGCTGTGCCGTCATTGTTGAATAAAACAACAAATCCTCTATCAGCTTGTGTAGCATCGCTAGCATAGTTTAAGACAACATCACAGATTTTCTGGCTATCCATCGTCGCGCTGAGCATCCGACCCATTGCAGCAAGTGCATAGAGTTGCTCAATGCGGACTTCGAGCGCGGCATCCGTAATCGTGTATGCTTGTGCGTTGTTAATGGCTTGGGTTGCTTGGGTTGCAAATGCTTCCATTACACCAATTTGTTCAGTGGTGAAGTTTTGTGGCGTGTCGTAAAAGATGGTCAACACGCCGAAGTTATCGTTGGTTAAATTCAATGGTAACTCGACCCATGCCTGCTTTTTCTCGGCAACCATCGTTGCATGTAGGGCGACGTTGTTACCGACTGTGTTGATGTTCTCGACAATCACAGGGAAGTAACTTGTGAATGTATCTGATGAATTGAGATAACGGTCGGCAAGCTCAGGTTGTGGCGGGTTATTGGCAAAGTGTTCGCTGATACCCGCTCCCTTGACCAACTTGATACGGTTCTTCGTTCCGGCTGTTGTCAAGTACAGTGCAACGGCATGTGCATCCGTAATTGTGGATGCTGATGAGATAATCGCATCAATGACTTCGTTGGGGGATAATGTACCCGATAAGAGGGTAGCGACTTTATTAAGCGTGGAGAGTTGTTCCGCACTCGCGCTTTTCTGCTCATATAATCTGGCATTTTCGATAGCGATACCGGCTGTCCCTGCAATAATCGTAAGCAAGTTGGTATCCGCAGGTGTGAAATGTCGCTCGTTTTTATAGGCGCAGATAATCAATGCACCAATAACACTATTGCCCGAAAAAATTGGGACACCTAACCAAGAGGTTAATTCAGCCGGAGCGACAAGACTGTGTGCCATCGCGCTGTCTTGCACGTTTTCTTCTAACAATATCGCTGTACGTTGTATGATAACCCGTTGTGTTAAGTCATGGTCAGTGGTTTGTGTAACGTCAGGTTTATGTGTATCTGACTCAATGACATAGTCATAGGTAATGACTTTGGTATCGTCGTCATAGCTGACAATCTTAAAATTCTGCACAGACATCAAAGGCTTGATTTGATTGTACAATGTCTCATGGATAGATTGCACATTCAGCTTGCCTGATAATGCTTGGCTGACCCGTGCCAATGACCGCATCTCATGCAGTTGGCGTTGCTGTCGTTGGGTGACACGGCTGATAGCATGTAACCCAAAAATACTAAACATCGCACCTGCTACCACAATCGCAAAGGATACAATGGAAACCGTTGCAGGTGGGGATAGGGCAGCAAGAATCGCAAATGGGACTGTGCCGATAAGAATAAACACAATCACAGCGAGGTCATCACGGAAGGTCTCGATAATTGAATAATTTTCAGTGTATAACTGTAATGCAAATATGGCTGTGTAGATACCAACATAGATAACCGTAAATCCGATAATAGCGGCAATGGTCTCTGGTAACTGCGCCAATGACTCGGAATTGATATTTATCGGCAGAGGGGCTTCCGTCTGGAGGTAAAACGTCGTCGCTATAAAATAACTGATAGTCACACGAGCTGTCACATAAATCAGCGTTTCCAGATTAGCATACACACGCCGTTGGCTGGGAGGCTGTAGAAATGACCGTAATGCCATCAACAAACCACCACTGAGACCCCCGACAAAAATAACAAGTAAAATCAACGCGGTGACATCTGCTGGATAGGCGAGGAATGCCATCATACCGACGACATGTACCATACTCAGTTCACCGTTACGGGTTTGTACGCTGAAGTAGAGCGCAAAGGCAGTCAATAACCCATACATAACCAATTCGGGAAATTCGTTCAACCGTAATGTATTGTTTGATTGTTCTGCGACAATGACAAGCAAGGTAATAATAACCAGTGTAATCGTCAGCAAGTATTTAAAATGAATGCGTTTCATGAGAACTGTTCTAATGCTTTGATATAAACTATTGTATTACATCCTTGCGGTTTTGAGCCACAATAATTCATACAGTTTGAGGAATTCAACTTATCACCCATTGGTTAAGATGAAACATGGACGGCTTAAACGGTTGGTAATGTGAAGTAAAACGTTGCACCTGACAGCGGTCCGTTGTTATCAACATGGATGTGTCCCCCATGTTGTTCGACAACAAGTTTGCAAAATGTTAGCCCCAGCCCTGTTCCACGCGGTCCACGCTGTTGTTTTTGTTGCTTGCTATCAATCGTGAAGTATTGCCCAAAGATGTCTTCTTGTTTATCTTCAGGGATGCCAGGACCTGTATCACTGACCATGACCAGAATATACTTTTCTTGTTCGTCACTCATACGCGCCGTAACACGAATTGTCCCTTGCTTTGGCGTATATTTTAGGGCGTTCTGTATCAGGTTAATAAACACCCGCCCGACCAGCCTTTCGTCAATGTGAAGGCTTGGCAAGTCCTCAGGGATATCATAGTCAATGGCAATTTTTGCCTGTGTGAACGATGCCATCAAAGACATATAAGCTGTCGCTGCCACCTCACTCACAGTCGTCTCGGTTAGCTCCAAGTCCATTTCGCTACGTTGCATCTTCCCAATATCGAGCATACTATCGACCAGTTCCATCATGTCGTTGGCACTCGTCTTGGCAACATCAGTGATGGAAACCAAACTATTGCGGAGTTTTTCATCTTCCGATTTATTGAGGATGTCCTCGCTAACAACCATACTGCTGACGATTGCGCCAAGTGGTCCGCGCAAGTCATGCACAATCATGCTTTGCAAGCGACTACGGAATTCTTCCAGTGTGCGTTCTTCCGTCACATCACGCAGGCTGAGCAACCGTCCAATGATAGTATCGCCTTCACCCCATACTGGCGAACTGACCTCGCGGATATGAACCTGTCGCCCATTAGCATGTAAGGTATATTCGCGGATGTGGTTGCGTTCTGGCTCAGCATATGTTGCACGAGCCGACTTGATTAACTCGGCGTAACCGTGTGTATCGTCAGCAGAGTAACTGTTTTGCAACAGCAATGCTGCAAAGTTCTCATTCCGAAACCGTGTCAAATCAATATTCAGCAATTGTTCCGCCGATGTATTTGCATCCTGTACCCGCCCATCACTATCCAACAGAATAATCCCATCACGAGTGCTATCCAAAATTGCACGCATCCGGACATTACTCTCCCGGATTTCTTCTGACAGCATCACACCATCAATATGATTGGCAAGCTGGACTTGTAACAATTGGATTGTGTTGCGGTCTTGCTCGACAAACGTCCTCGGTTTTTTGAATACGATGCACAAAAGCTCGGCGACTTGTGACCGTCTCTCGATTGGAATAATGGCAATGCTTTGATAGTCAACCTGCCCAATCTGCTCATAGGACTGATAGCGTTCGTTGCTGTCTACATCATCAACTAATATGACTTGTTCAGTGTGGATGGCTTGGTAGAGTAGCGTTTCCGGTATGAAGAAGACATCTTGCGCCAGCGTTTTGCCTAACCGTATCCATCCTGCTATATTCTTCGGGAAGGATTTGTTATCCACATCATAAGGGATGAGAATACCCCCGCTTCCATTCATCATTTCAATTGCTGTTTTGATGACTGTATTTACAAAGACACTCGTAGATTCAGCATGCGATGCTTCCAATGCAAGTGTCCGCAGTTGGGTTAATGCGGTGATTTGCTTACGACTATCGCCGAGTAGTGACGCATTATCAATGGCGATGATGCTATATCCCGCCAAACTCTTGATAAAGCCAGCATGTTCATCAGTGAAGAAGCTAGGATAAATACTACCAACAGCCAATGCACCGATAACTGTCTTGCCTTTTATTAGTGGTACAACCAGACAAGAAGCAGATGGAAAGCGATGTGGCACAGGAATATATGCTGAAAGTGTGCTGTCGGCATCTATCATTTGCATCACACCACTACGAATCACTTGACCGATGATGCCATCATCAACTGGACAAATATAATCTTCGGCTACAATCTCGTCGTCATTTAGAATATGACACTTAATCGACATGATATTGTCATCTTGCAACAGGGCAAGGATGGCAATTTCTGCACTAGTGGAGCGCACAGCCGCTTCCAAAACGTTGTCAATAATTAGGTCGAGGTCGAGTGACCGTAAGGTTTTTTGTCCAATATCTTCGATTAATGCCAGTTGTTCGAGTCGTTTAACCAACGCATCTTGTGTCAGGGTGTGGATTTTTGCATTATGGATTTGTGCCGCAATTTGTGAGGTTGCCATTTCGATGAGACGACGTTCATTATCGCGGAAGATACGTTCCTGCGAATCTGAAATAATAATTGCCCCAATCACCTCGTTATTGATAAACAGAGGCACAATCGTCAACATCTTTCCATGACGACTTTCCATGAATGTCTGTGCGACAGGGGATGCTGTATTATCCGAGTTGAGCAAAATTATCGGATAATCTAACATATTATCCCGATTAATCTGAAGTTCCGGAAATTCGTCAAGCTGATAGTCTTCAATCTCAACAAAGCCCATGTCGTTCTGTGGTACATAGACATGGATGTCACTATGTCCTTGCACATACAAGCCAATTTCGACACGGTCAACCTTAAGCATCTTGCTCATGCCTTTGGACACATCTGTAATAACTGATTCCAGTTCAAGGCTGGACGAGCTGATATTATTCAAATGTACCAATTCGGCTTGTTCTGATGCGTAAACCTCAAGGGCTTGCAGTAATTCAGCATTATCCAGTGCGACTGTAATTTGGCTGGTGAGCATTTCCAGCAATTCAATTTCTAATGCTGTATATTGATGAGGGTTGTCATGATAGATGACCAAATACCCCACAATGGTTGTACCAGAGCGCATCGGCACTTCCACAAATGCCTGAAATTCCCCCACAAGAGCCAGTTCGCGCAGGCTAGGATTTTTTAGTTCATTGACATCATAAACCTGACGATAAGAATCCGTTGCACTATCAAACCATGATGGGTCAGCTTGTTTCAAATAGTCGCCGAAAGTGTCAGATGCACCCATAAACTGTGCTAGACGAATCGTGAGTTTGTCCTGCATATCGACGAGGAAAATAGCAACTTTGTCTGCCTGCGTGATGGACTGTGCAGTTTTGGTCGCGGCTTGCATGGCATCATCACGGTTCAAGTTGAACATGACATCTTGCACGGATTGGTTAATGTACGCCAAATTGCCAGCAAGTTTTTTGGTGCGGTCGAATAGCGTGGTATTCCGAATGGCAAGGCTAGCTTGGTCAACAATCGACTGAATAACACTCATGCTGGTGTTTCCCAGTATATCTGTATGGTGCATATTCAGTAGACCGATGACACCAATCGTCTTCTCGCCAACCATCATTGGGATGCCAACATATGCTCTGGATTCAATCATGTCTAATTCGATGCCAAGTTGTTTCAGGCGAGCTGTTTCATCTTTACGAATGGAAAGTATCTGACTATTGCGGATAACATAATCTGTCAGATTACGTGTGGGTCGCCTATCATGCCAGCGGATTGGCTTACCGTTTTCCATCACGAGTGGATAATTAACAATCTCTTGGTCTTTATCATAAAATGCGACAAAGATAATATCTGCATCAACCAGTTGATTGATTTCTGAATGAATAGTGTTTAGTAATTGGTCGAGTTCCTGTTGAACTGAAATCGACTGTGCCATATTACTGAGAACAGTCAACTCCTCAAGACGGGCTTTAGATTCTTTTTCAAGGTCAGCCGACCGATGACCATATAACACTTGTGCAATCGCAAAACCGATAATCACAAGAAATGTCAGCTCATTGACTTGATACAGAACTGCCGCAATGATGCCTGCTACGAATAATAAAAGTAGCTCAAATAAAGGTGGGCTTTGCTCAAGGGTATGCCGAAAGGACCGCAAAATCGGCTGTTGGGTAATCAAACCGCCAATAATAACACTAATCACATTGCCAATTGCCAGCGTTAATACCACAACTAAGATAGTATCAATGGATAATGCTGTATACGGAAGATTCTGGTTGAAGATAACCGTAAATATTAGGTACTCTGAAATAACAGTTATACCAGATAAGCTAATCCATCCAGTCGCATCAGCAATGGTATCACCTGTGTTTTGGTCATATTTGTCGAGCAACGAATATTTAATCAGGGCGACAACAATAGATACGCCGATGATAATGTATAGACTGTTGGCAAGCCCTGTCGTCAGGAGGGCAATACCACTGGCGAGATGAACATATCCCTGCCAAAGATTATTCTTAAGGGATTGCGCTGAATAGATGGCAACTCCATAGAGGAGCGCAGAACCAAAGGTTGCTAATGATAATGTGATGGGTTTGGCTTCTGTGAGTGAAACGCTAAAAATCCCAAAGATATAGCCGATAGCAACAGCAATGGGAATAAGTGAGATAAAATGTCGATACTGCGTTTCTAGTTTTGTTCCGGTTGAGCTTGCCACAACAGCCTTTATTATCCCTGAAATGAACCGTAACACGGATTCTTTCTCTACATTATTTTAATGCTATTTACATTATAAACGAAATTCAGGTTACGCAAAACCAGATTTATAACTTAATTATGAATAACTATTTGTTATCCAGTCTGACAGTTATATAAATAGCTGCCATCAATGCAATAAACCACCAGTGCATGAACGCAAAGCGGTCCCAGAGGGTGATTGTATCGCCTATCCCGTAACCCATATAACTCAGTATACTGCCAGCTACCGCCACTGACATTATTTTAGAATTAAGATTGCTATGTCTAAAACAATAAACAACCATCCATACGACTATACCATACCATCCAATGAATAAAACAAATCCCATCACACCGAGGTCTGCGCCCATTTGTAAGAAGGCATTATGGGCATGCGGTGGGCGTTTATCTTGTTCGACATATAAAGGGATTGCATATTCATCGCGTGTAACCATTGCACGGTATACGCTCATGCCTGCGCCTGTATCGGGGTAGTCGATAACCATTTGTATTGCTCTATCCCACAAATCGAGGCGAGCAACAAGGGTGCGGTTGTCACGTTCATTGAGTCCGGTGGTGTTTGTTGTTACTGTTTCGTCTGGATTGCTTGGCGGTGGTGATAAATCCAGTGGTAAAATATTAAGCACCAGTGCGATTTCTAGTAAAACAAATACACTCCAGATACTCACACCAACGGCGCGCTTCCGCCAATCTGGTAATATGACAAGTAGTACAATGAAAAGTCCCACAAATGTTCCTGCTAACGCAAACCGACTTTGCCCCAGAAATAAAGCCGAAAAAGCAATAACAAAACCCACTGGCGCAACATAACGCTCAATCACATGGACGACTACATCCAATCGGCTTGAGGGCGTATCTGGCTCTTGACGAAAACGCCACAAACTGATGCTAAGTAGAAATGGGCAACAATACGCTAATGCTCCCGCGATTTCGTTGGGATTGAAGCTGAGTTGCATATCTGGTAGCACAGATTTATGGTCGAGCTTTGGCAATAGATTGATGATGAACGCGAAGTCATCTGATTTGGTTGAGATTGTCCACTGTGAGCTAAGCAACGCTATGACACCGATGAGGGTAGTTAGGCATACCGTTACTGCTATTAGATACCGTGTATGTCCGTGGATGCGAGCATGCTCTACAAAGTAATAAATGATGAAAATTCCCATTAAAGGACGGCACACTAAAACCCAATAATTGGCGCGCGCTAATGGTGCATTGTGGAAATTATATACAGTCAATATTACAAAAATAAGTAAAAACAAATCAAGGGGTGTACGGGTGAAAATACGACGATGAATAACAAATCTTGCTAGGTAAATTGGTATTGAAAAAATTAATATGAAGACATAATTATCACGAATGGGTGGTGAGATATGCCAGTAGGATAAAAGCATGATTGCTATCCAAACCCATTCCAGACTTAGCATTAACTTGCTTGTATTACAAAGAAATGTGTTGCTAAGTTGTGCTTTTTGCGTCATAATCTTCCTTTAGTATTAATTTCATCCTGTGCATACAATTAAACAAACTCTTACTTTGCTGTTATATATAGTACTTCCGTCATGGGAGTAATTGTTCTAGTAAGTAAAACATGTTATAGTTAAGAGTAGCAAGTGTGTGTGAATATGTGTATCAATGTTGTAAATATGGATGATGCGATATACTACGAATTTTATTAGTGTCGTGATGGGAAGGTTAAAATGTTACCCAAAGAAGTAACTAGTGTATCATTTGAGTCGTTCCGCGAAAAGTCGGCAGGCAAACGTGTGATTCTGCTGTATCCGTGGGCGAATTTTCGTAACATATTTTTAGGCTATTTTCTGAATGATGTCAAAGAAGGTCTATTGTATCATCGTATTCCAGAAAATATGGATAACCTGAATGAATGGGTTTCGGGTTTATTGCAAGAAATACAACATGTTATTTCTGACTTTGGTGGTCAGTTGGCTGATGTGATGGATTCCGGTTCACCAGCAACATTAGGTGAAGCCCTCGGCAAAGACCTTGCCAATATCCAAAGTGACCGTGTTGTATTGTTCCTTGATGAACTCGACCGTGTGCCACAAGATGCCGATTTCAAAGCATTTATTACAGCATTAGTGGATAATATGCCAGACAATGCTCAACTGGCAGTCAATAGCCGTTTGCTGACTTATGACCCGTGGATGAACTGGGTATATAGTGACCAAGCTGTTGTACTCGGTACAGCACATCGTCGCAATAATTTGATGTTTACGAAGGAAGAAGAACCCAGACCACAGCTTGAGGTCTATGCGTTCGGGCGTGGTCATGCTATTACCAATGGGCGTGAAATTAAAAATTGGGATGGTGCTTTGCCTCGTAATTTGTTCTTCTACTTCATTGATAACCCGCTGGTAACCCGTGATCAAATCTTCGAAGTATTTTGGCCCAAATTGAGTGTAAAAGACGCTACCAACGTCTTCCATGTGACCAAGCGTAAAATCACAGAACGTATCTCAATGAATGTCGATGATGACGATAACTATGAATTGACCACCTACTCCGCAGGCTTTTATATGCCAAGCGATAAGGTTGTTCGCCATTATGATGTCTTCGACTTTGAGGAAGCCATTGAACGGGCGTTAATCTCCGATGACGCACATGAACAAGAAGTGTTGTTCAGCCATGCGATTGATATTTATAAAGCACCTTTCTTGCACACGGTGAACCTGCCGTGGGTCGAAGCCCGTCGCGCACAATTGCAAGAAATGTATGCCGAAGCTTTGATTGGTATGGCACGTCTACAAGCGAATCAAGACAACTGGGAAGAAGCCCTCGGTTTCTATGTTCGTGCCTTGAAAGAAGCTCCACAACGTGAGGATATTCACCGCGACGTGATGAAAGTATATCTCAGCCTTGGTCGCCCTGACGATGCCAAAGAACAATATAAAGCTTTGACAGACCACTTGAAAAAGACCGTTGGGGTATCGCCTTCAAACGAATCCAAAGAGCTGTTTGAGTCGATTGATTAGGTAATATAGCAACATACTTGACCATCATCAGACATCATCACCAAGAACGGCGTGTGTAACAGCACGTCGTTTTGGTTTATAATAAGCATCATGTAGGTAGTAGATAGATAAGTATTATGTCCGAGAATCGTCGTGTCCGTCGTCGTACCCAACAGCAAACACCGCTTCCCACAACCAGCCGTCCACCTGACCATATCGGCGCGCTGATTGCATCGGTGTTGATGATGATAATCGGATGGGGTGGGTTGGCACAACTTATCCTCACAACCCGTCCACGCATTGGTGGTGAGATGTGGTTGTTTTTCATTCTGCTACAAATTGCCATAACTGGAACAGCAATTCCAGTCGTGCGCTATTTTAATGTCCGCTTTACGCCGATTCATGTGGATGTTCCGCCAGCAGGTGTCATTGTACGTCAGAGTGTGTGGGTCGGATTATTGTTTGTGACCTGTGCATGGTTGCTGATTCCCCGCGCTTTGTCCTTGCCGATTGCAGTTTTCCTCATCCTGATATTTGTGGTAATCGAAATTTTCCTCCGCTCACGAGAACGTATGAATGATGACTAAACAAGATTTATTGCGTCAACTGCCCTCAGTCGATAGCGTACTTTCGCATGACATCGTGCCAGACTTGATTGATACCTATAGCTATGATGTTGTACGTGATACCATTCGAGATGTGATGGCACATATACGCCAACAAATCCTCGCTGAAACCGCTGTGGATGTCACCTCAGATGCTATCATGGCGCAGGTAGAAGAACAGCTTCAAGCAATTTTTCAACCGACCCTACGCCCTGTCATCAATGCGACCGGAGTCATTATCCATACCAACTTGGGACGGGCTTTGTTATCTAAGTCCGCACAGCGCGCCATCACGGAGGTTGCCGGACAATACAATACCTTAGAATTTGACCTTGATAACGGCAAACGGGGTAGCCGTCTGGTTCATGCCAGCCAGTTATTACGTGACTTAACCGGAGCAGATAGTGCGATTGTCGTGAATAACAATGCGTCGGCGTTGATTATGATATTGTCGGCATTAGCGCGTGACCATGAGGTTGTGATTTCGCGTGGGCAATTGGTCGAAATTGGTGGGGGCTTTCGGATTCCGGCGATAATGAAGCAGAGTGGGGCTTATCTGGTCGAGGTCGGCACAACCAACCGCACACGGGTTGCCGATTTTGCTGATGCTGTCACAGGGGATACGGCAATGTTCCTGCGGGTGCATTCATCGAACTTCAAACAAATTGGCTTTACCGAACAGCCATCACTTGAGGAACTCGCCGAAACCGCACATGCCCATGATATTCTGGCAGTAGATGACCTCGGCAGTGGGACATTGATTGATACATCACAGTTCGGGCTAGATTATGAGCCGACGATACAAGACATCGTCAACGCAGGCTTTGACCTGATTTGCTTCAGTGGCGACAAACTACTTGGCGGTCCACAGGCGGGTATCATCATCGGCAAGCAAGCTGTGATTGACAATCTTAAACGGCATCCATTAGCGCGCGCCTTGCGGGTAGATAAGCTGACGTACTCCGCCTTGGTGGCAACTCTCGAACATTATCGGCGCGATGAGGCATTGACACACATTCCCGTGTGGCAGATGATTTCACAATCTCTTAACGCAATACATCAGAGAGCACAACATTGGTCTGAACAAGTTGGTGGTAGAGTATTGCAAAGTGAATCAACGGTGGGTGGTGGTAGCTTGCCGGGGACAACCATGCCGACACATGTGCTGGCATTGGATGTATCATCGCCGGATGACTTTATGGCAGAATTGCGGGCAGGGTCTATGCCTGTGATTGCGCGGGTGTCTGATGGCATGGTGTTATTTGACCCGCGTACTGTCTTGCCGGAACAGGATGACAGCTTGATAGAATCTATTCAGCAAATCATCCAATAAAACGAATAATTATTTCAAGAACGAGGTAACATCTGATGAAATCCGATATTGACCGCTTAATGCAAGAACTGAATCTTGATGCCTTTATCGTAGCAGGTGGCGAGGAGTTTAACGCGGTACGCTACTATCTGACCAATGGCGCACACATCACACACGGCACTGTCTTTAAGGTGCGGGGCAAAGATGCTCTGTTGGTATGCAGTGGCATGGAGCTAGAAGAAGCACAGAAAAGTGGCTTGCGTGTGGCGACAACTGCCGAACTCGGTTTTCATGAGGTATTGAAAGATGCGGACGGGAATGCACAAAAAGCAACGGCTTTGTTCTGGGCGCAGGTATTGGAAAAAGAAGGGCTATCCGAAGGGCGTGTCGGATTATATGGAACATGGCAAGTAAACCTGACGATTGCGCTATACGATATGCTCTTTGAAGAAACCGACCAATATGAATATGTTGCAGAAACCACCCCGACGCTGTTTGACAAAGCCATGCTCACTAAAGATGCTGATGAGATTGAACGCCTCAAATCTGTGGCAGAACGCACCAACCAAGTCATGCAAGAGGCATGGGACTATATCGCTGGCTTAAAACCAGATGGCGACTATCTGCTCAATGACGACGGCGAAAAAGTCACCATCGGTGATATTAAGATGCTGGTACGGCGTGAGTTGATGGCGCGTGGGCTAGAAGATACGGGCATGATTTTTGCACAGGGGCGTGATGCCGGTTTCCCACACAGTCGTGGTGAAGCAGATATGCCCTTGCAGATAGGTAAGGCGATTGTGTTTGACCTGTTCCCGCGTGAGATGGGCGGAGGGTATCATCATGATATGACACGGACATGGTGCATCGGCTATGCCCCGCGTGAGGTACAGGCGGTCTATGATACAGTGATGGAAGCCTTTGATATTTCTGTTGAAACCTATGGACTGAACAAACCCACACATCTCATGCAAGAAGCTGTCCTCGATTATTTTGAGAGCAAAGGACATCCGACTGGACGAACCGACCCGCGTGCTATGGAAGGCTATGTTCATAGTCTCGGTCACGGTGTCGGAATCAACATCCATGAGCGTCCATCTATTAGCCATACGCGCCGTGATGATATATTTGAAGTCGGCAATGCAGTCACTATCGAACCGGGGCTATATTACCCTGAGCGTGGCATGGGGGTTCGTGTTGAAGACTTCTTTATCATTGGTGACAACGGCGAACTGATTTCGATTACGCCATTCCGCAAAGATTTGGTCATTCCAATCGAAGGTGTCTCGCAAAAGTGAGAGACTATCATCATATCGTAAATGTCGAGGGGGCGGTGCAGAAAGATAACCGCCTCTTGATGGTCATTCGCTCAGAGAAAGAGGAACACGCTGGCGGGTTGTTATCGTTCATTGGCGGCAAAGTTGAATTTGCTGACTCGGCTGATGCACCGATTATCAACACCCTCAAACGTGAGATATTAGAAGAAGTCGGCGTGACCATTCAGAATCCGCGCTTTGTCACCAGTACAGGCTTTACCGCAGATGATGGCGTATCAGTTGTGAATATAGTGTTTCTGTGTGATTGGGCAGGTGGTGTTCCCCGTGTGGTTGACCCTGATGAGGTTGCTGAGGTCATGTGGATGACAATTGATGAGATTCGTCAGCATGATAAAACACCCATCTGGTTAAGTGGTTACATTGAACTGATTGCCGACCTGATGGCTGAATGAATTGTGAATAACACATCAGAAATATGACAATCGGCATGGGTCACTAGAACACAGGTGATATACTTGCCATGTACTGTATACCTCTAGGAGACACAATCTAATGACTGATACAGATAACATATCCCAACCGACCCGCATAGCGATTATTGGCTCTGGTCCATCAGGGTTTTACGCGGCGGATCACCTACTTAAGCAAAAAGACCAAGAGATTTATGTGGACATGTATGACCGTCTACCGACCCCGTTTGGCTTAGTACGTGGCGGTGTTGCACCTGACCATGCCAAAATCAAATCTGTGACAAAACTGTATACCCGCATCGCCGGAAACGACCGCTTTACATTTTACGGTAATGTCGAATTTGGTAAAGATGTCACCCGTGCTGACCTCGCCAAACATTATCATGCCATTATCTATGCTGTCGGCGCACAGACGGACAAGAAGCTCGGCATCCCCGGCGAAGACCTGACGAATAGCTATGCCGCAACCGAATTTGTCGGTTGGTATAACGGGCATCCTGATTATCGGCATTATGACTTTGGGCTGGATAAGGTCAAGCGTGTGGCAGTGATTGGTGTCGGAAATGTGGCGATGGATGTGACCCGTATTCTGGCGCGCACAACTGAAGAATTATTCCCAACAGACATTGCAGATTTTGCCCTTGATGCGCTCAAAGACAGTGCTGTCGAAGAAATTATCGTACTCGGTCGGCGTGGACCTGCACAAGCAGCCTTCACCAACCCTGAAATTAAAGAACTTGGCGAAATGCAAGATGCAGACATTATTGTGTCCGAAGCTGATGCAACCCTTGATGACCTGAGCGCAACCGATCTCAAAGAAAATGGTGACCGTTCAGCTGTGAAGAATGTCGAGATTTTGCAAGAATACGCTGGACGTGAACCCGACGGCAAATCACGCAAAATTGTAATGCGCTTCCTTGTATCCCCGACGGAAATCATCGGTGACGACAAAGTTGAAGCGATTAAGATTGTCAAGAACGAGCTATATATCAATGAGCGCGGTACATTGCGTCCGCGTGCGACCGAAGAATTTGAGACAATTCCAGTTGATATGGTGTTCCGGTCAGTTGGATATCGCGGTGTTGCATTGCCAGATGTGCCGTTCTATGACCGTTGGGGAACAATCCCGAATGAGAAGGGGCGCGTCCTGACCGAACATGAAGGCAGTGAACAGGTCATCGGTGATTATGTGGTTGGGTGGATTAAGCGCGGACCAAGTGGCATTATCGGTACGAACAAACCCGATGCTATCGAATCGGTCAATATGTTGCTCGAAGATTTGGAAGCTGGCAAAATCCTGAGTCCATCCGATACCAGTGATGAAGCTGTGCTGGAACTGGTGAAATCGCATCAACCGCTGTATGTCACCTTTGCGGATTGGGAACGACTGGATGAGATGGAACGTGAACGCGGGGAAGAACTCGGTCGTGAACGGGTTAAATTTACAGTTATCGACGATATGTTGGTTGCACTCGGCAAAATGGAGACACTTGAACAGAGCGGTGATTAGTTCTTAAAGTGACAAATTGGGGTGAGGTGTTTGCCTTGCCCTGATTGTTACAGAACCTATCGTTAATTCGATATTTTGATTAAGGGCTTGTTAAACGTTTAACCGACTTTTCAGACACATTGACCAACACAAATTAGAGGAATTTGGGGAAATTCGCCAAAAAAGTCCTTGACATATGAGCAGAGTGTTTGTATTATCTAAATATCAAATTAAATTTCTTAAAAGCAAATTTATTACCCCCAACGCCTGACACAAGTCGGGCGTTTTCTATTTTTCACTATATCGAAAAACAATCCATCCAACCCTTAAGATTTTCTGGACTGTCTGCCTTTTGAATTTTTGTTAATCGTTTTGCAATGAGAATTTGATACAGTGGTAGGTGAATAGTTAGTAAGCTGTCCCTATGAAAATCTACGTGAATCCTCGTAGGGACAACACCTACGTTGTCCGCAGACTGACAAAATATCTAATTATTTACTTCCAAAAATCAACATGTTCGCCAATTTTGGTAGAGATAGATTTAATTCGTGAAATTTCGCATTTTGGTTGTTCATAAGGTGTGTTTAAAGGTTATGTAAGGGCGACTCGCCGAGTCGCCCTTACGAAAAGTATTACAAAATGATTTTGGCGAAGGTATTGAAAATATATCGGACATTACATTTTTGTCTTGCCGGATTAGGTCAGCTTCTCACGGATGTAAGCACTGGCGTAATCGAGTAGAGATACAACAATCGCAATCGCCAACACAGCAACCCCTGCATCACGGTAACGCAACAGGTTAATCTGCTGTTGCAATAACAGACCGATACCCCCACCACCAACAAACCCGATGATAGTAGACATACGCACGTTGATGTCCCACCGATACATGGTAAACGCAATATACGGCGGGATAATCTGTGGAATCACTGCATAGATGACCGTCTGTAACCAGCTTGCCCCTGTTGATTGAATCGCTTCCAGTGGACCGGGGTCAATGTTTTCCACCTGTTCCGAGTAGAGCTTACCAAGTGCCGCGATTGAGTGTAAAGTCAGCGCGAGGACACCCGCAAATGGACCAATCCCGACCCATACGACAAATACCAGACCCATAATCAACGGCTCAATTGACCGAACGGTATTGAGTGCAGTACGTGACAGGTTGTATAAGGTTGACCCCAACGGGAAGTTACTGTTCACGCCGACCATTGCACCACCGATGAGACCGAGAATACCGCCGATAGTGGCACTGCTGAGCATATATTCAAATATCTCGATGCCGAGGAAAGATGTCAGCGTGACAGGTGGGAGTGTACCGTCAACTAAGGCGCGGTTGATATTGAGGGTGTTGAACGTGAAGACAAACATCCCCACTGCACCAATAGCAAATAGTACCTGTTGTATCACTTGACGAGTCCTTGAGATACGCAATGCCCCAGCCGTTTTTGGGATAATACGACGCGATGCCGCTACCAAAATTTCACCAGCGAAGAGACCCGCAAAAATTGGAACGAGGAGACCGAGTAATGCCGCCGTCATACCAAGATAGCCAATCGCTGCAAACAGAATGCCACCGACCAGCAAACCAAGAATGCCACCAACAATATGCCCCGGCACAGTCGGCAGATTACGTAATGGCGCAGACAGTAACCCCGATGCAACATTAGACACACTAAAGCCAACCACGAGTGCTGCAATCAAGGGCATGATAAGCTGTACCAATGTCCCGATTGTGCCGAACAATGTGCCGATTGCCTGTAAGCCATCCGCAAGGGCGTTTTGTATCCATTCGGCAGGGTTAAGCGGATAGAATTCTTCACGGCTGATTTGAAGTTCAGCGAGGAATTCTGGACGTACCGATTCGCCAATTACATTAAGCTGTTCAGAAGCCCATATCGCCAGACCACCAATAGACCCAACCACAACAATGACTAGTAAGGTGATGATAACGGCATTGGCAATCGTCCGACCATAATCTGCAACAGAGCGTGAGTTCGTGAGATTTTTTGATTTTTCCAGTTCCGGCGGATTGAGGAAGCGCATTGCCAGCACTGCCACAACAATCACAATAATCGGCATGAGAATGCCCGCCAAGATGCCAAACTCTGCACCTGTACCAATACGCACGGCAAAGTGACCTAATTCAGCAACAACCTGCACACCGAGAACACCACCAATCGCAAAGAAGATACCCGCCACCTGTAACTTGCCGACCGTCAACTTAATCGGGCGCATGAGGTTTCTTGCAGCGAAGAAGCTCAGTAACCCTGCAATCGGAATCGCAATAGATGTAGCCAGCAATGCCATAAAGATGGTCTCGACCATACGCAAGATAACCTGCTGACTGATGTCGCTCAACTCAATCGGACCTGTTGGCAAAGCAGCACGGATAGCGACCTGATGTAATTGCCCCTCAGTGTTGCGAATACGTGGGACTTCAATCCGACCGACAAATCTACCATCTCCTGATAGGACGATTTCTTCGCGTTCAGAGTTGAGGTCTTCACGCGGACGACTTTGTCCTTCCGGTGGAATCCAGCGAATCCGGCTATCGGCGAGCGGTTCAAAGTTGCTGATGGTCACATTGATAACATCACCGGCATCACCACAGGTCGGGCTAATTTCTACGATTCCACCCGATTCATGCGGAGTCGGTTCAGGAATGTCGATGTCCGCACTGTCGCAGACCATCAAGAAAGACGCGGTAATTTCAACGACTTCCCGTTCTTGTGTGAACATGCGCGGGGATAATAATTCGCGTAAGGCATTGCCGACATTTTCCTGACGCTGTGGTTCTTGTGGTTTGTCGAGGTCTACTTCGGTGACAGTCCATCCGTAGGAATAGATGACAAAAGCAATCCCAATAGCGATAACGATAATTAACCGAATCAGGGCATTGCGGGTTGTTTTTGAATTATCTTTTTGGTTTTCCATTAGTTAATCCCCACTTCCACTGCATCTTCGCCATAAATCTCTTTGAATCGGACATTGTCAATCAAGTCGGGTGTGCCATCAAATTCGAGCTTGCCATCTTTAAGTGCAATCACACGGTCGGAATAAGTGCGGGCAAGGCTCAAAAAATGCAGACTACACATGACTGTTAAGCCGTCTTTTTTGTTTAAGTCTTCCAGATATTTCATCACACCATGCGAGGTTGCCGGGTCAAGGCTGGCGACAGGTTCATCAGCAAGCATCAGTTCAGGATGTTGCATCAGAGCGCGGGCGATGGCGACACGTTGTTGCTGACCACCACTCAGTTCGTTGGCGCGTTTGAAGGCTTGCTCACCAATACCAACCCGTTTGAGGTTGGCGAGGGCTTCCTCTTTATCGCTAGGTGGAAAATAGTTGAACATGCTATAAATCGGCGACATGTATCCCAACCGTCCCGCCAACACATTCGTGATGACCTTCGAGCGTTTGACGAGATTAAATTGCTGGAAAATCATGCCCATACGACGGCGCACCAGTCGCATTTCTTCGGCACTAATGGCGGTAATGTCCAGTCCATTCCAGATGATTTGTCCATCGGTTGGCTCGATGAGGCGGTTGACACATCGGAGCAGTGTCGATTTACCCGACCCACTCAGACCAATGAGCGCGACAAACTGCCCATCCGGTACAGTGAAGCTGACATTATCGAGGGCTTTGAAGCCGTTGTTATAAATTTTGGTGAGATTCTTAATTTCTAACATAATCACTTCCAATAAATCATGTAAGCAGGTTGGGGTTTTTAGTATGAAGGGGATTATAACATGTTGGCTGAAATTACAAACAAGGGCAGAGGATAGTCGTACTACCTCCGCCCTTGTTAAATGTCATCTGTAGGGGCGAACCTGTGTGTTCGCCCGTGCGGAATGACACATAGGTCATTCCCTACAAACATCAGATATAGACCTTATTCGTCAGCAAAGATGTCAGCTTCGGTCAGACCGAGGATTTCAAATTGCAGGCGAACGGAGTTGAAGAGGTCGTCTCCAACAGGTGTCAGGGTTGACCATGAGTAACCATCTTCACTACCGAGTGCGGAGGTTTCCCATTCTTCAGTTTCGGAGAATGCGACGAGTGCGTCAAGGATTTGCTGACGGGTTTCCGCAGGGAAGTCCGGACCGAAGCTCATGGTGTCGTTCGGGATTGGGTCGCTGATGCGCAAAACGCGAACGGAGTCGATGATGTCGGGTGCTGTTTCACGAACACCAGAACGGCTATCCATAATGCGGATGTCACCAACAAACAAACGACCTTCGTCATTGATGAATGCTTCGTCGATGGTCAAGTCATATGGTTCTGGCAAGTCGCCGAAGTCCCATGATGCACCGGGCATTAATGGTGGGCTGAAGAAGCTAGTTGCAAATTCAACTTCGCCATTGTAGACAGCGAGAACGGCTTGGTTGTGACCACCCGCTTCGACTTCTTCACCGGGGGTGATGCCAGCCGCTTGCAATTCTACAGATGGAACGATAAAGCCGGAGGTTGAACCTGCGTCAGGATATGCCCAGCTTCTGCCTTCGAGGTCACCGAGGGTGTAAATGTCACTGTCGCGGGCAACGAGATATTGTGCCCAGTAGACGGGCCAGCCGAAGCGTACAGCCGCAGCTTCTACTTCCAAGCCACAACGTGCGTTACCGATAACATAACCAGCAGCAGGGATGAAACCCATCGAGTTGCCAGTGGATGCACACATGGCTTCCACGGTTGCTGCGTAGGAGGTAGGGACGGATACTTCAAATTCAAGTCCAGTTGCTTCTGTGAGTGCTTCACGTAGGACTTCGCCACCTTCAATCAAGGTTTGTGCTTCTACGGATGGGACAAAGTAAACTTGGATGGGGTTGTCGGCTGTACCGAGGTCTTGCGCTGCTACGCTGGATACACCCATCACAGCAAGCATTGCAACTAACATAATTGCAAAAAGTTTTTTCATGTGGTTGCTCTCCTTAAAAAGCATGTATATGTATAGACATTATCGCTGATGTCTTATGTTAAATCATGGGTGATTTTAACAAAAAATTCCCGTGTCCAATTGTAGCAAAACTTCATCATCGTCTTGTTAAGACATGGCTATGATTTCATTATAGTCGTGTTGATTTTAGATTTTAATAATTTAGAAAATTAATTTTAGAGAACACCTTCAAAATCCACCGAAACCTTTTTGACATCGGGTACTCTACATATGTAGGACAACAGACCAGAAGAGGTTCAACCGATGTTTCTAATCGTGTTACCCGATACATCAACCGAGAATAGCTTGCTGTTTCGTCTGCAAAGTGGTGACGATGATGCGGTGATGGCGGTGTACGAAGAATATTTTTCGCCATTATTTCATTACACACGCCTGAAAACAGGTGACCCTGCATTAGCAGAAGACATTGTGAGTGAGGTGTTTGTCAGGCTCATTCGCGCCCTCGGCACCAAAAGCGCACCCCACAGTCACCTGCGCGGGTGGCTGTTTCGCGTCGCCCGCAACGAAATCGCAACCCATTATCAGAAAGCGGATAAAGTGAATATTATACATTTGGAGGAATGGATGCCTGCGCCTTCGGAAACCAATCCAGAAACCCACATCGGCGACCTGATGGAAATCCATCGGATGCGCCATGCCATACGCATGCTCAATGACGAGCAACAAGAAGTTCTGATTTTGCGGTTCGGTCAGCGTCTTTCACTCAAGGAAACCGCCGACATCATGGACAAATCTGTGAGCGCAATCAAGTCCCTGCAATTCCGTGCAGTCGATACCTTGCGTGGGATTCTGCTCCAACCGGGACGGGAGGCGAGCAATGGCTAACGACCGTAATATGATTAACGCCTTTGATGATGCCATCGAACGGCTAGCCACAGGCGAAGACCTCGACAGCATTCTAAAAGATTATCCCGATTATGCCGATTATCTGCGCGACTTGCTGATGATTAGCACCCGCGTTGCCGAAGTCCACAATGAAGATAGCGAGGTTGTCTCGGCACAATCACGCGGACGTGACCGACTGCAACAGGCACTCCAAGAGAAACCTAAACGCGCCCCCCGTCGTCGTTCCAATTGGTTTATCGGGTCAGCAGCGGCAGCGGTGTTTGTATTTGTCGTTGGTTTTGGATTTCTTGTATTTGCTCTATCATCTCCTAATGACCCCACACTAGATATGACCCGCACGATGATTGCAGAAGCAAATTCAACAACCGAAAGCCTAATAATGGCAACCAACGCAATGGCAACAATTGGCGCAAATAGCACACAGGTTGCAATGGAAACAACCCCACTGCTCATCAATGCGACAGCGACGGCACTCCCAACCCAAGCACCACCTACTGTCGAACCACTGCTTGACCCGTTCGAGTTGACCGCAACGGCATTGGTTGGAGAGATTACTTTAACGGCAATAGCAACGGAACGCTTTAGCAGTGACAATGGGATTATCGCAACATCGGTTGCATCCATGCCGACGTTTACACCAACCATCAGCCCGATTGATGTGGCACAGACAACCGCGACGGCACTATCTGGTTTATTTGAGATTTCACCCACTGTTGATACGAATCCTGTTGACGGTGGTATCAAGACGACTAGTCAGCCAACCTCGCCGACTCCTTTGCCATCGGTCACGATAACCACAACACCAACGGTGACAACCACATCAACCCCTACGCCTGCCCCGACTCAGACTGCCGCCCCAGCAGAGCTAGCTGGTACACCTGTTGCTGATGCGTCAGGCATTTTACCGTCACCACAAGCGACACCACTGCCTGCACTGATTCCGTTGACCGCAGGTGAGATTGACGACAATGCCGATTGGGATACCTATCTGCGCTATCGTCAGGAATTTATGGCGCGGGGGATACCAGTGCGCGATATTGATGTGACCGGACGGCAGATTATCACCGTCGTTGATACACTCAATCGACCTGTACAGGGCGCAATTGTAAGCCTCTATGTGAATGATGAGCTACTGTGGGAATCCCGTACCTATGCCGATGGACGCACGATGTTCCTGCCCAATGCCAATTCAGTCACCCGCATCAATGACATCTATACCGCGTTTGTCGTAAAAGATAACTTAAGCACTCAGTTCACACTCGACCGCAGGCTATCAACCGAGTGGGTAGCGACCTTGCCGACGACGTTCGAGCAAGATGAACGCGGACTGGATGTGCTGTTCTTAATTGATACGACCAGCAGTATGTCCGACGAAATCATGCAGTTGCAAAATAACATCCTGCATATTTCCAGCGAGGTCGATGCCTTTGCCGATAACGTGGATGTGCGCTATGGCTTGGTGCTGTATCGTGAGCATGACAACTTTGAATACCTCACACGCCGTCATGATTTCACAGGGGATGTCGGCGAGTTCCAGCTACATCTCAACGCGGTCACCGCCAACAGTGGCGATAACAATCCAGATTGGGATGAGGCGTTAAATGTCGGGCTGGATGAGTCTCTGCAACAGATGTCATGGCATGAGGACGATACGATTAAACTCATCTTCCTTGTAGCAGATGCACGTCCGCACCTTAATCATCCACTTGAACCTGTGACTTATGAACAGTCGATTTTGATTGCGTTGCAACGGGGCATCAAGATTCATCCGATTGCGTCGAGTGGGCTGGAACAGGCAGGTGAGTATATCTTCCGTCAGATTGCACAGGTGACGATGGGACACTTTATCTTCTTGACTTATGAGGATGGTGTGGTCGGGACAACCGGCGATACCAGACCAGAGTTTAATGTCGGTCAGCCCGAAAGTGACGACCCCATCGGCGGATACACTGTCAATCAACTGTCGGACATCGTGCTTGCGCTGATTCAAGAGGAGTTAGCCGCCGGACAATTGAATCGACCATGAGGACAATCACGGGGTGTGGCGATGGTCATGCCCCAATAAAATGAATAACCACAAAGCCACAAAGGACACAAAGAATCTGTAGCCCGCCAATAAATAGAATATAGAGAGAAGTTTATGAAGAAACGAAAACTATCACGAAAATTGTTGGTGCGATTGTCGCTTATTCTGGCAATCGTGTTTATCATAATTGGTATAGGTGCCGCTGTGCTATTGCCATCAATGAGTGGACCAGGCGGAGCATATGTTTATGATTTGTTCGCAGGTGGAAGTTCATCAAACTATCAGTCACAAGCAACAGCTTTACCACCGACACTTGCTAGACAAGTTGTGACTGTACCTGTTGTCATTACAACGACACCGAACCCAACATCACAAATATTAGTTATCACTCCAGAGCAAGAAATTAAAGTATATCCAAATTCAGGAGAATTCTCTGGACAAATTGTTCCAACAGCTCAACCCACAGCCTTACCGCCACCCGACATGTTCTTCGAGGACTATGGCGTGAATCCTTTCCTCGATACCGAAGACGACAACCTCAGCACCTTTGCGATGGATGTGGACACGGCATCGTATACGGTGGCGCGCAATTATCTGCGTGATCAGCGTCAACTACCACCACCGGATGCGATTCGACCGGAGGAGTTTATCAACTACTTTACGATGGATTATCCGTCACCACAGGAAAACGCCTTTGCCATCCAGTTGAATGCTGCGCCTGCACCCTTCGGCTATGATGGGCATTACCTGATGCAGGTCGGCTTACAGGGACGTTATGTGCCAGCAGAAGAACGGCAACCTGCGATTCTGACGTTTGTGATTGATGTGTCCGGTAGTATGGCGCAAGAAAATCGCCTAGGGTTGGTCAAGCAGTCGCTGGCATTGTTGGTTGATAACCTGCGCGATGACGACTACGTGGCGATTGTGACCTATGCTGATGGTGCAAAACGAGTCCTCGAACCAACGGCGGTCAGTCAACGTGATGTGATTCTAAGCCGGATTGACAGCTTGCAAACTGAGGGCAGTACCTATGCCGAAGCAGGTCTACGGTTGGGCTATGATGTGGCGAAGAGTGTCTATCGAGATGGGGCAATCAATCGTGTGATTTTGCTCAGTGATGGCGTTGCTAACGTCGGCGAGACTGGACCCGATGGGATTCTCAATCTGGTGGCTGACCATGTGGCGCGCGGGATTACGCTTAGTGCGATTGGGGTCGGCATGGGCAATTATAACGATGTGCTGATGGAGCAGTTGGCTAATAACGGCGACGGCAATTATTTCTATGTCGATGAATTGCGTCAGGCGCGACGGGTGTTTGTGCATCAGTTGACCAGTACGCTACAGGTGATTGCCTACGATGCCAAAATCCAAGTTGAGTTTCATCCTGATGTGACTGACCGCTATCGTCTGATTGGTTATGAAAACCGAGACATTGCCGATGAGGACTTCCGTAATGACACCGTTGATGCAGGCGAAATCGGTGCGGGGCATTCGGTGACAGCCTTGTACGAAATGGCGTTAGAAGACAATGCCGAGGGTACACTTGCAACTGTGTATATCCGTTATCAAGATGCCGATACCCGCGAAATTGTCGAAGTGGCACAAGACATCAAAACCGCCGATTTGTATCTGACAGTGGATGATGCTCCCGCACAATGGAAGATGCTGGCGGGTGTGGCTGAATTAAGTGAACTGCTCCGTGAAAGCTATTGGGCGCAAGATGGTAGTTATGATGACCTGCTGGCATGGATTGAACCCCTACAGCTTGAGATGATAGAAAACGGCGAACTGGTCGAACTCATCGAAATGGCACATAGAGCGCGGGAATATAGCCAATAGTGAAGGTGACAAACATCGTTCCCGCACATGACAGTTGACTAGCACATTCCCCTATGGCTTGCCGTATCATAAGTATAGACAAGTCACGGGGGTAATCTGATGACGACAAGCACCAAAACACAATCAAAGCAAATAAACTGGTGGAAGCTGTTTGTCCGCCTACAAAATCCAATGATGACATGGCTACTAAACTCGCCATTACACTTTTTTGTCAGCAAATACTACATGCTTATCACCTTCACCGGACGTAAATCTGGCACAGTGTATACGACACCTGTGCAATATAAACGCACTGATGGGCGTGAACTGTTTATCATCACCAATCGTAACTATGTGTGGTGGAAAAATCTGCAAGGTGGTGCTGATGTGATGGTACGCATCAAAGGTGAAGACCTGCTTGCCTGCGCTGATGTCTCACTCAAACCGCAAGTGATTCGCCATGCTATCGAAACCATGTATCCATCACTGAAGCTGGAACAAAAAGATAACTTTGCTGAAACCTCAACTGTGATTCTGCTGAGACTATAAGACAGTAGTAGCCTTGTAGAAAGAGGTTGCACTTGAAACAATTTCATACGTGGATAAGGAGTCGGGTAGGCGTTTTTCTGATGACGTTTGTCTGGCTCTTTGCACTTTCACAGGTCAATGTACTCGGTGCAGGGGATAGCACGGAGGGCGGAACCAACCCCATTATCCCGCTGATGTTTGCGTTGGGGGTTATTTTGCTGGCATCGCGGGCGGGTGGTGCGATTGCGCGTCGCCTTAATCAACCGCGTGTACTCGGTCAGTTGATTGTCGGTGTGATACTCGGTCCAACCGTGCTGGACATGTTGCACTGGGGCATATTACAAGGTGTCGATTTGCAGGGCACAGTTAAGGAATTTGCCGAACTGGGTGTGCTGTTGCTGATGTTCAATATTGGTCTGGAAGTCCATCTGAGTGAGTTGGCAAAGGTGGGTAAGGTCGCATTGTTTGCGGGTTTCCTCGGTGTGATTGCGCCGGTTGTCCTCACGGGGTTATTGGTAATTCCTGCGGGCTATGGTTGGCAACCTGCCTTGTTTGCAGGTGTGACATTAGCGGCGACTTCGGTCAGTATCTCAGCACAGGTGTTATTGGAGTTAGGTTACTTACGCACTAAAGAGGGCAATGCACTATTGGCGACGGCACTGATTGATGATGTGTTGGCAATTCTAGCGGTATCCCTCACACTCGTGATTGCCAGTCCGGCGACTTCCAGTGGCGGGGAAGCAGGTCAACTCATTCTCATTGTCGCGCAGATGGCAGGCTATATTATCGTCGCATTTTTACTGGCGTGGTTTGTGCTACCGCGTCTGATGGAATGGATTCATACACGCTCAGAACTCTCTCAATCATACGGTATCCCGATTTTTGCGCTGAGTGCTGCTTTATTATTTGGCTGGTCTGCTGAGGCGATTGGCGGTGTGGCAGCGATTACGGGTGCGTTTATTGCGGGTGTCGGGCTGAGTAAACTGAGCAACCGTAACATGAAACATGACATCGAACAGACCATGAGTCACTTAGCGTATGTATTTCTTGTACCGATTTTCTTTGTGGATGTCGGCTTGGAGACTGACCTCAGTACCTTCCCGCTGGAGTCGTTGCCATTGATGTTGGCATTGTTTGTGATGGCGGTGATTAGTAAGGTTGCGGGGGCGGGACTCGGGGCGCGGATGGGTGGCTTCACTACGATTGAAGCGTTGCGTGTCGGTGTCTGCATGATTTCGAGAGGGGAAGTCGGCTTGATTATTATTTCAATCGGATTGACCAATGGCTTGCTGGATGCGTCTAGCCCTTTGTATGCGTCGCTGTTTATGGTCATACTCTTGACAACAGTCCTCACACCGCCGATGGTACGCTGGATATTCCAGCAGGGACGTGAGGAATCTACATTGGATAACCCAAGTTTAGCCACGTCACCCACAGGAGGCACATAACATGAAGCTGATAATTCTGATTACGTCCAATATCGAAAGTGGTTTGGAAGTCGCTAATCGCTGGCAGGAGACAGGCGCACCAGGGGTGACGATTATTAAGAGTGTCGGTTTGTATAGCCTGCAAGAGAAAATTAAGAGTGGGTCTATGGAAGTGCCGTTACATGTTGCCACGTCGATGACGGGTATGATGGCGTATATGCTTGGCGAAATGGAGCATACCAATCATGTGTTATTGTCAGTCGTGCCGAAGGAACTGATACCAGATTTACTGGATAAGGCGCGGGATGTAATGGGCGATTTGCTAAAACCAGATAATGGAGTTGCCTTTGTTGTGCCACTCGATGAAGCGATTGGGGTGCGTTTGCCGGATAGCGACGATAGAGAAACATAAATATTCTATAACAGTCCTGTTTTCGGTCTTGAGTCCGGCGCAAAATTTGATATACTGTTTAAGCTTTGTTGGGAATTAGCTCAATCGGCAGAGCAGGTGCCTTTGGAGCACAAGGTTGGAGGTTCAAATCCTCCATTCCCAGCCATATAAAAAGTCTGTGAATTGCTCACAGGCTTTTTCATTTCCTCAGTAATACTTCCAGCTGACTTGATTAATGTCGCATGTATGTATAAGTCACCAGCTCCTGATATGACGATTCACCCCTTTTTTGTACAAACTTGCACCCCTGAGCTTATCCAGAAAACTCTTCAGGTCAACATTTTCATAAGTGTGTTCATCAACTGCACCACTCATGTAGGTGATAGTGACCGTCGCATATGCCCATTCGCAGGGGGATTTCGACCAATGACGTTCCAACTGTATCTCACATTTCTTCCAGCTTTGGGTGACGTTTAGGTCGATTGTTATACACCAATCTTTGCGTATGTCTTCTATTGCCAATTGTGCAAGGTCTCGTGTTCTCTCGGAAATATATTTCCTATCAATGATATTGTATAAACCCTCTAGTGCCTGTCGGGGTGGCATTGCCTTTAATGTGAGGATGACTTCTTCAGCTAGGGATTCATCTCGCGTTGCCATCGTCAGGTGAGGAATCGCACGTTGCCCAAATGTTATCAATTTTTCGCGGATTTTTTCACGGGCTGTTTTGTCAGATATACCGAGTGCCTGCACAAGTTTGTTCATTGACTGATTTTCTGGCATGATGAATTTCTCTATATGTGATTATCGTATTTAGTGTATGGTCAGATTCAAGCTTTGACAAATCAAACATCTAACCGATTATTGCACTACGATGACAGCGTGTAATTTGTGCCATCTGATTTGATTGCTATAATGAGACATACTGTTATCAAATCGAAAATAAACTGTAATGAAACAATCCAGCGAAGCACACTATGACGCAGCAACTGTCGCAACAGCCCAAAGCCTCAAACAAAGTGCCGAACAACTTGTTGAACAAGACATTTCCTTGTTATCCTTGCCCGAAGTCGATGAAGCTGTTGAGATTATATCGACGATGGTGCCGGCAGGTAATGTCCCCGGTGTGGTACTGAATGGGCTAGCGCGGATGGTCAAGCGTAACCCCAAGAAACGCGATGTTCAACGGGATGTGAATGCCTTATTTCGTGGGGTGGAAAAGGTGCTGGATAGGGCGACCTTTGGCGCATTTTTTGCCGGACCCGCAGCGGTTATCTGGGGCTACCAAAATTTGCTTAAGCTGGCAGGCAAAACACCAGAGGATGCCTTCCCGGATGGCACATGGCAGTTTTATGTTGATTATGCGTTGCGCGAAGATACAGCACGGCACACCAATGAGACACACGGCTTCGAGTCGATTATCAACCGCGAGAACATTCGCTTGCATCGTGTTGATAGAATCAGCGCGTGGGTTATGTCAGCAATTCGGACACTGCATGATTATGATGCGCTACTCGAAAATGAATGGCGTGAGCGTATCCAGATTAAAGTATTCAACGATTTGACAGGGAATAACTTTCCGCGCCTCTATCGTGAATGGGAATTACAACGTCCCTATGGTCGCGCCAGTGGTGAGCCATCGCCAACCTATGCTCAATATCGTCGGGAAAAGTTTGACGACTTTATGCGGGATGCGGTCGAAAATGCAGGTGTTCATCATTCGATTCAAAAGGCATGGCGCGCAGAAGTCACGCGCTTAGAACAGCAACAACTATCGGCATTCCAACGGCAGATGTCCATTTCATCGTATTTAGAGGCGACTGCTTATAATGAAGTTCACCATACTGTAGAGCCGAAAGAGACCAACATCGGTATCATTTATAACGATGGGTACTATCTTATCCCGACACATAATCCCGATACGGGAGAGATTCCTGATATTCAGACGATTCGCTCACAGGTTGCCGCCATTCTCAAAGGTGTACTCAAAGCAGATGCGGCACATCTCACACCACTGACAACAGTCAAACGGTCAGCCTTGCCTGCCTTAATACGTCAATTGCCGGGGCAAACACAAAAATCATTAGAAATTTTACATAGCGCGCCGATTCTGCTAAATATTGACGGCTTCGGGTTTCATTATCCGCTGGCACAATTACGCGAGACGGAACGTGGCATAGGTAGTCATCCTCTAACAATTATTGATACCGGCGCGACCTTCATCTTCGACCAATCGCATATCTATTTTGATGGGGCATGGGGTGCAGCATTAGCCGAAATCCTCACTCAAGAGGCAATCCACTGGGGACGTAAGTTGGGTACAGAAGCACAGCCTGCCTTCCGACCGTATGCGGGGGATATTCGTGCACTCCGATTCTACTGGAAAGATGAGGACAAACAGCGCATCGCCAAAGCACCTAAAACACCGATGTCGAGCTATGCCGAAAGCCGTGATGTCAACCTGCGAACCTTAATGAATTTACGCAAGGCACTGCGTCAACGGAGCGATAAATTGGCATTGACCGTCAATGACTTGCTGGTGTTGTTCCGTGCAATTCATTCGGTGACCTATGAACCATCTGCAGAGTTATTAGCCACCTTGCAATCTGGGGTACATGACCCTGTCAAAAAAGAAGCCTATAGCGTTGCCTTAGAAGCTATCCGTGAGCAGGGTAACCCCTCGATATTGATTCCGGTAGATGCCAGCCGAGAGAAACCATCTGAGCGCATTTTCCCGCTGAGCTTCGATGTGCCTCTCTATGAGATGAGCCTGCTAGATTTACATCGTACAGCCTTTGAGGGTCTACAAGAATTTGAACTTATCGCGGACGAACGTACAATTGCTTTTCAGGGTTTTCACCAATCACAGCTGGCGTATCTGTCATCATTGGCGGGGTATCGTATGATTCTGAATCATGCCAAAGAGATTGCCTTACGTGGTGAGAGTGCGAGTTCTGGCACAATTCGTTTGCTGGCACATTTGCCGTCTGCGATGCAGTCTCTGTTAGATGAGATACCCCAACATATTGATGCCCTCAACGACATCATCAAAGGGCGCGAGGTTTTTTCCAATATCGGTGCTGTCGTCAAATCGAGTACACTGACGCGCTTCATCGCAGCCAAAGATGATAACGAAAAGAAGACGCTGGCATGGGGTGTGATTACCGATGCCAACGGCGTGATGAGCGTGACTTTGCGTGACTTCCGACCGCATGTTGAATTACTCAATGCGATTGGCGAACATAGCCTTGCTCAACAAATCACACAGGACTACCTCGATAACTATACTAGAGGACTGAATACCTATGTGCTGGAGTTAATGCGCATTACGCTGGCAACCCGTGAAACACGCTTGGAGCTTTAATCATCTGATTCAACATAATCACGGCGGACTTGTTCCATCAGCTCAACAAGGATTTTCTGGTCAAATGGCTGGGCGTTGTACTGATACCATAGCGCAGCGAATACCATACCCATTGAATACTCATAACGCGGTCCGGCGGGTTCATCTCCTGCAATGACCATATCGCCACCGGGGAAACTTAAACCATTGTTGGACAAAATGACGGCGACCCCTGCCAGATAATGCGACCATGACGGCAAAGTGTTGTTATTGGCTGTGCGCTTAACCCGTGCTGACTTCACACGAAAGACTACTTCACCATCTAAATCCGGTGCAGTCACCGAAAATTGCCCATTCTCATAGATGCTTGCCCCAACCCACATATCCCGTTCCGGTACAGATAATACCCAATTGGCGCGCTGTGAGGGATAGGTCAACTGAAACGTCGCCAATAAACGTAAAGGGGGATTGGGTGGTGTGGTCATATTTTTGCCTCGAAATATACCGCTAAGTCTGTTGTTATCAGTGTATCACAAGGCAAAACTGACACAACTCACTATCTACTCATTGAACACTTACTTATAATGGTTGACAGCGTCTACCATTTATCATACTGTTAAGTTGACAGTGTCAACTAAATGATATATGGAGACAAATAATGGCAATTCCGCAATCAGAATTTTTGAGAAAGTATGGACCGTGGGCGGTTGTGACTGGTGCATCTGATGGTATTGGACGAGAGATGGCAATGTATCTTGCAGAGCTGGGTATGAATCTGGTATTGGTGGCGCGACGTAAACTTCTACTTGACCAACTCGCGCATGAGTTAACAAGTACATACCAGATAAAGACACAAGTGATTTCTGCTGATTTATCGAATCATGATGCTGTTCAGCGAACCCTTGATGCCACAACTGATTTGAATGTTGGCTTGTTGATTGCGTCAGCAGGTTTTGGCACATCAGGTAAATTCTTGCATGGACGACAGGAAACTGAACTCAATATGCTGGATGTCAATTGTCGGGCTGTGTTGACGATGACACAGCACTACGGACGACGCTTTGCCGAACAAGGGCATGGTGGCATGATTCTGCTGAGTTCGATTGTAGCATTTCAGGGTGTACCGTTGTCTGTCAATTATGCCGCGACCAAAGCTTATATTCAGTCATTGGGCGAAGGCTTACATGCCGAACTTGCACCACTGGGTGTTGATGTGTTGGTATCTGCACCGGGACCAATTGATAGCGGATTTGCTCAACGAGCAAATATGCAGATGGGGATGTCACTCCAACCGGACACTGTCGCACGCGAGACCTTATCTGCATTAGGACGTAAACAGTTTGTCCGCCCCGGATTTCTATCCAAGTTTCTCATCGGCTCACTCAGTTATTTACCGCGCCGGATGCGGATTCAGGTGATGGGACAAATTATGAAGGGCATGACCCAACATCAAACCACACCAACAAGTACTATACAACAAGCAGGATAAGGACTTCACGATGCCAAAATTACAAGACCATCCAACAGTAAAAGCTGTACAGTCAAAATCTGATGTGGACACTATTCAACGCCCTCTCTCGATAGGGTGGTTGCGGGAGATGATGTTAGAAGCAGGTGCGGATGATGTCGGTTTCTTGAGTATTGATCGTCCAGAACTGGATGACCAGTGCGAAGACTTGCTCAAGTTATATCCGGCAGTGCGAACGGTTGTACCTTTTGTGGTACGGATGCACCGTGAAAATGTGCGTGCACCATTTCGCTCAGTGGCTAATAATGAGTTCCATACTACAGGGGATGTAGTCAATGATGTTGCGCGTGATGTGGTACATCAATTGTCGGATATGGGGATTCGTGCGCTGAATCCACCAATGGCATTTCCAATGGAGGCGAACCGCTTTCCTGATGAAAAGACATGGGTTATTTCGTTTAAACCGTTGGCTGTGGCGGCTGGCTTGGGGCAGATGGGTATTCACCGTAATGTGATTCATCCCAAGTTTGGCAACTTTATTCTGCTTGGTGCGATTTTGATTGCTGAGGATGTGACCGAAGAACAACATCCGATTGATTACAACCCCTGCTTTGAATGTAAATTGTGTGTAGCAGCGTGTCCGGTTGGGGCGATTGGTGCTGATGGCTGGTTTGATTTCAACGCTTGCTATACCCACAACTACCGCGAATTTCTCGGTGGGTTCACAAGTTGGGTCGATATGCTGGCAGATAGCAACAATGCTCATGATTACAATCAGATGGTGACTAAAGGCGAGACCGTCTCGATGTGGCAGAGTCTGGCATACGGACCGAATTATAAAGCGGCGTATTGTATGGCGGTATGCCCAGCAGGTGAAGATGTGATTTCGCCGTATCTCGATGATAAACGAGGGTTCTTGCAGGATGTGGTCAAGCCCTTGCAGGAAAAAGAAGAACCTATCTATGTTGTTAAAGGCTCAGATGCAGAGACCTTCGTACAAAAACGCTATCCGCATAAGACAGTCAGACACGTCAGCAATGGCTCAGGGGCAAAATCGGTTAAAGGTTTTGCAGAGAATATGGTTCACTTCTTCCAGCGTGGGAATTCTGAGGGACTGAATGCTGTTTATCACTTCCAGTTCACAGGTGAGGAAGAAATGGACATCACGGTGACGATTCGTGATAAGACGATTGAACGGCAGTATGGCTTGGTTGGTGAGCCAGATTTAACGATTCGTGCTGACAGTGAAGCATGGGTGCGCTTTCTCAATCGTAAGATGACAGGGGTGTTTGCGATGGTCACGCGCAAAATACGTCTGGAAGGTGACCCGCGTCTGTTGATTGCCTTCGGGAATTGTTTTCCCTTCTGATACAATTTGAATATGTAATCAGCCACAATCAGAAGGAATACTATGCCGAGAAAACCCAAATACGATAACCTGCGCGAAGCTTGCATTGAGGAGGCGATACGAATCATCCAGTCAGATGGCATTGATAACCTGAGCTTACGTCAGGTTTCCCGACGATTGGGGGTGTCACATCAAGCACCATATAAGCACTTTGCTAGTCGTGACCATATTCTTGCAGAGGTGGTCAGCCGGATGTATAAGGCATTTGCAGAGCATGTGAGCAGTGCACCCAAGACTGACGACCCCTACATGGATTTGCGCGGGATGGGACAGGCATATCTCGGCTATGCGATTACGCATCCGCTGGAATATCATCTGATGTTCAACACACCTTTGCCCCCTGCACACGAACATCCTGATATGATGAGCAATGCACAGGAGGCTTTTGGACTGGTGCAGGATTGTCTCGAACGTATGGGACACCCACAATCAAAGGTGACGGCTTTGTTTGTATGGTCTACCATGCACGGTTGGGCGAGCCTGTTGCAGGCGCAGGTGCTTGATACAATTGACTTACCCGACGATATGCTTGAAGTGACGACTGAACATATTCTTAATCAGATTCGCTTGGCGTTAACTAATGAAGGTAAGGCATAGGAACATCTTTATAGCAAACTTCGGAGATATATCTGGTAATGTTTAGAAGTCGTGGCGCGAGCGTTTCCGGCGTTCCATCTCACGCTTCCGTCGGCGGTCGAAGGGCATCATATCGGCTTCAGTGAGTTCCTCATATTCTTGCACCCATACAGCCGGATTGATATTATCGCTAAAGTACCAGTTCATATAACGTCCGACCAGCACCGACAGAGAAAATGCCGTGAAGAAGCTCAGTGTAATCCATGCCAGCGGATGAATCACCCCGTCTGGTATCAGCGGATAGACAGCATAAACCATGCCCATATAGCTCAGGTTGCCGACGATAAACATAGTACAGACAATCAACACTAACGAGCTAAACTTGTCAATCCCTGTATGAATCAGCTTGCCCATCAATGGCGAGATAACAAAGAATAATATCAAGAAACCTTGTACCGCTAACGCAACCCGTGTCGCTAAATCATCTTGTAACCCTACAAAATCCATCGGTCTCCCCTTATGCCTATCCGATTATGTTCAGTATATCATGGGAGCTGTATAGAAGTGATAAAAACTGACCCATAGACAACCAAAGTTAGCTTGAATGTGATAGGATGAAAGCGTTGATGATAAGGTGAATGGGCATACATAATGGGCGACAATTATCAGTATTCAGGGTTTCAGAAATTTGGGCATGATTTGGTATCCGGCAAGTGGATGACGGCGATTGGTACGCGCTTATTTCATCGGGCAGATAAAATGGTATATCGTCTATCTGGTGGACGTTATACTGCCACAAGTTTAATCTCTGGTTTGCCAATGGTAATGGTGCATACGATTGGTGCGAAATCGGGTCAACCTCGTCCCATCCCGCTCTTGTGTATCCGTGAGAATAAATCCGATACCGAGTTTGCCATTATCGCGTCCAACTTCGGACAGGCACATTTACCCGCATGGTATTTCAACCTCAAAGCCAACCCACAAGTGGAATGTACCATTCGTGGCGAGACCAAAACCTATCTCGCAACCGAAGCCGACCCCGACAGCGAAGCCTATCGTCGGTATTGGTCCATCGCCGAGAAGGTCTATGTCGGGTATCCTAAGTATAAAGAACGCGCCGGACGACACATCCCCATCCTCATTATGACACCTGTGGAAGGTTGATAGGTCGATTTAGTTTCTACTAAATTCATAGGTGTTGTGCATGGCTACGGGTAAGCTAAGGGCATCTCATTATTTAGTTCGAGGCAAAACCAACGTGATAAAACCACATAATCCAGACACCATGCGCACAATCCCTGAACCCTTCGCCAGCATTTACTCACACGCAGTCGAAACGCAGTTTAATGGCTATCGTCAACTTTTCATTTCCGGTCAAATTGGGGTCGCATCATTTGGTGAAACCTCGATAACATTTCGGGGGCAATTCGCGCAGGCACTCAAAAATGTCGAAACTATCTTATCGTCAGCAGATATGGATGTACAAGACATCGTCAAAGTGACCTACTATCTCACCCGTAAACAAGACTTAGACGAACTCGTTCAGATGCGAACAGAGCTATGGCACGGGGTACGTCCAGCAGTAACCGTTGTCATTGTTGCGGGTCTTGCGGATGAAGCTTGGTTTGTCGAAGTTGATGTCACCGCACAAAAGCAATTGCCTGTCATCTAATTGAACAACACAATTGCTATAACTCGATGATAATCTTCCCGCGTGTCTCCCATGACACCATATGGGCAACTGCTTCGGGAATGCTATCAATGCCCTTGAACTGGCGTTTATCCAGCAGGGTCGTGATTTTTCCTTCCGCTTTGAGGTCACGTAATTTCTGGGAGTGTTGCCGGATGAATTGTGCGTACTCGACCAGATTAAAACCGTGCAGGGTCGCAGATTTGAGGATGAGCTTATTATAGATGTCAATCGTATGGATGTTGCCTTCGTCTTCGGTATGTTCAATCAATGCACCGGAACTTATGAGCCGCCCGCGTGGGGCAAGGTTATCTAAGCCGAGTGCGAAAAATTTACCACCAAACGATTCAATCACAAGGTTAATCCCGTTCGGATACTCTGCCGGAATGACCTCGTGAGGGTCTTCATTATCACGGACGATGACACGGTCACAATCATATGCTTTGAGGATGTCGGCTTCTTCATCATTAGCGCAAGTGGTCACGACATGATGCCCTAACAGCTTTGCCAATTGCACCACATAATGTCCGGTATCACCTAGACCTGCCGTAACCAGAATCGTCTGCTTGGACGTTGTCGCATCTAAGCGGGCGATAACATGCAACATAATCGAAGCCATCGCACCACTAATCACCAAACCAAGCCGTTCCGGTGTGCGCTCCTGTACCACTGCCGCCAACCGTTGGTCAATCAGTGAATATTCCCGATACCCGTTGCCGAAGAATGCCGTTACGACACTATCACCAACTGCAAACTCTGTGACAGCAGACCCGACCTGTACCACTTCGCCTAACGCTTCAATGCCTGCATCAAACGGCGGAGACTGGAATTGATTGGCGAGTCCCATCATGCGTGGCACATCGGTAAAGTTCGCGCCGACATATAGATTCTTGACGAGGATTTCATTGGGACCGGGCGGGTACATCTTCTCATCGACGATGTCCATCGCCTCAAGTGGGTCACGGCTGAACTGCTTGACAATCACTTTTTTGTAGGTCTCTGGTAACATGGCGCAACACTCCTTCGCTGGTTACTCCAATGATAACAAAAAACATGCAATCGGGCATTAATCCAGTACGTTTTGTTGCAAGACTTTCTGATAATTATCGAGACCGTTTTGAGATGAGGTCTCGCAAAAATGTGATAAATTCCCCGTGGTCGCTATAGAGAAAGCCATCACCAATTGACGGAAAGGTCAAAAAGTAGGGTGGTTGCGTCTTTGACTTTACCTTGATGCTTGGCACAAGAATGTTTACAGTCTTTTCTAGCGACACAATTTCATCAAGGAAAATCTCAATCACAGGTTCTGCCTCGAATCGCAGACGATGACTTGTGATATATGTTGTCACACGCAGACCTTTTAAACCCGACATGCCTCCCATACCTGTGAGACCACCCGTACCAATCGAACATGTCCGTTTTTCATAGACAATTTCGCCATTTTTAATCCACCCTTTCAATTCCCAATCGGATACATCAGCGGGATGCCTAATAGGGATTGGTGGTCTTTCTGACTGTACCCGAACCTGTTCTTGTAATTTGGTCGTTGCATCGTTGATGATAAGCTCAATTTCGATCTGGATTGTGGTCGTGACTGACGGATGTTGCCCTAATCGTTCCAACAAAGCTTGGGCATCACTGGTATATTGTGATTGCTCAATACACTGTCGCAATTCTTCAAGGATTTGCTGCTGTTCGGCAGTTTTTAGATGGGGGGCATCTATCTTAGAAATTATATGGGCTAAAGGTGAGATTGGAACTGCTGGGGATTCGGGCATGATTTCAGGATAAGGCGGATTACGCGGTAGGGCATCAATTGCATGTGCCAGAGCTTTATAGGCTTTTTTGTCATTTTCTGTGTAATCTACGATTTGACGTTGCTGTAATAACACTGGCAGTAACGTATAGTTGATTCCCTGTATTAATACCACAGGTAGAACATGACGATTCAACGCATCAGCATAATGATATTCTAGTTTACACGGGTATGAATCGAGCGAATCAGGAGTGGTGGCAAATATGAGTAATTCAGAATCCCGAAGATTCTCAAGGATATTATCCCACCAAAATTGTCCACCTTCTAATTTCTGGTCGTACCAGACATCGTGCCCCATATCCTGAATATCTTCGACCAAATCGTTAACCAAACTACGATTTGTGCTAGCATAACTAACAAATATCCTCACCGCAACAACCCTTTCACTTATTCATACTCACATAGTTTAACGTAAATTTTGAGGATACAAACTTAAAAATACAATCACAACCAACGAACAAGTACCTATCAAGATGTTGAACATTTGCCCGACCCAGAAATGACATGTCGCTATCACTATAATTTGATTAACCTCCCAATTGTTGGGCAAAATTCATGTGCATGCGGTATCATAATAAGAGCTACTAACCTGTTACAAACCAAGTGAGTGTGCCATGCCGACTGTTCCATTAATTCGTATCTTCCTGTCGTCACCCGGTGATGTCAATCAAGAGCGCAAAATTGTATTAGACGAAATTGACCTGTTGCCAGATTTGCCCATGTTCCGTGATAAGGTCATGATTCGCACCATTGCATGGGATAAACCCGGTGCAGGTACAGTCATGCGCGCCACTCTCACGCCACAGGAAGCCATCAACAAAGGCTTACCTAAACCTGCCGATTGTGACATTGTGATTGTCATGTTCTGGTCACGCATGGGTACACCCTTCCAGATGGACGGCGAACAATTCATGTCCGGCACACACTGGGAATTGCTCAACGCGCTATCATCAGACACAACCGAAACCGTCATCTATCGTCGCACCGAGAAAAAGTTGTTTGACATTGACGACATTGAGAATCAAGATCAATATCGCAAGGTGCGGGACTTCTTCCAGTCAGACATATTTTATGATGCGTCCGGTACAATCAAACGTGGGGTCAATCAATACGAGACATTTGAGGAGTTCCGGCGTAACTTTGCTATCAACCTGCAAGAACTCATATTAGAACAACTCGCAAAACATGATGGCGACACAATTGAATCCGACGAAGCCACACCAGCTGATGACGAATACACCACCACTGCAACCACACGCATCTGGGACGGCTCACCATTCCCCGGATTACGCGCCTTTCGTGAATCCGATGCCCCCATATTCTTTGGACGTGGACACGAGACCGATAGCCTGATTGCACAATTAGACAACAGCCGATTTGTCGCTGTTGTTGGCGCAAGCGGGAGCGGGAAGTCTTCTCTGGTACATGCCGGAGTCATTCCCAACTTACGCAAAAATGCCATCCTCGGCAGTAAAGACTGGCACATCGTCACCCTAAAGCCGGATGAGTCGCCCTTTGTCAACCTCGCCGAAGCCTTACTGCAACTCCCACTCGACCTGCGTCTTGCCGATTTGCTCAAGTCGCCACAGGACATAGTTAGCCGAATCGAAGAACAACTAACCGACCAACCTGACTGGGTACAGGTATTGATTTTCATCGACCAATTTGAGGAACTCTTCACGCTGACAGATAACGACACTGCTAAACAATTTGCTCAGCTTCTAGCAAACATAGCGGACAGTAAGCGCGTCCGTGCTGTTGTCACTTTACGCCATGACTTTTTTAACATAGTTGTTGAGAATCAGTCCTTAGCCGAATTGCTCCGTGCCGATGCGGTCTTTTCACTTTCGACACCCAAGCGGGATGCCCTTCGTCAAATGATTGAACGCCCTGCCGAACGCGCTGGCTTGACCTTAGAAGCTGGCTTAATCGAGCGCATCCTTGATGACACCGGCGACGAACCCGGTAACCTTGCATTAATGGCATATGCTCTCGATGAACTCTATAATCTTGATAATGACAAAAACTTCACACTGACAAAATATGAATCACTTGGCGGGGTACAGGGGGCTATTGGCATCCGTGCTGAAAATCAATGGGAGGCATTAGACCTTGACGAAACCGTGTTGCATCGTGTCTTCCAAAAGTTGATTGAAGTTGATGAACGCGGCACTGCCACTCGTCAACGCGCCATATTCGACAACTTCAACGAAACTGAAACGATATTCATCAACGTCTTTGTCTCCGCTCGATTATTAACCACCGATGCTGTTGGTACAACACCAACTACAGCACATACCGTAGGGACAATGCCTGTATTGTCCGCCAACCATCAACCGACCACACAAGCAACCATCGAAGTCGCTCATGAAGCCATCCTGCGCCAATGGGAACGCCTCGCCAATTGGATTGAAGAAACCCAAGATGACCATCGCACAATGAGTCGAATGAAGCGTGAAGCGATGATATGGCACGAACGCGGGAAGCCTGACCACCTGCGCCCGAATGCAGAAACACTGCAAGAATTCATGTCAGCGTGTGAAAATCTAAAGGCTACGATAGATGATGCCATCTTGCAGGACTTTACCGAACCGGAACAAGAACGTCTGTATAGAGAATTAGAAGACATCAATACGACACATCAAAGGCGATATGACATCGGTGAGCGTTTGGCACGAATTGGTGACTATCGTGATGGTATCGGTGTTAAGGATGGTTTGCCTGATTTGGTTTGGTTGCAGGTTGCACAAGGTGGTGAGATTGAGATCGAAGGACATAAATTTACAGTTGATTCGTTTTTCATCGCCAAATATCTGACGACCTATGAGCAGTTCCAGACCTTCTTAGATAGTGATTGGGACAATCCGAGATGGTGGGAAGGTTTCCCCGATATGTATCAACCACAACAAGTCAATAATGTGACCAATGGTAATAGCAATGTGCCGCGTGATACAGTGTCTTGGTATCAGTGTATGGCGTTTAGCCGTTGGATGAATGAGCATTTTCAAGGTCTGGAATTATCGTTTGATGATGGGGAATCGTTGATTGTCGGGGAAAATGCGGAAATCCGTATCCCCACAGAACAAGAATGGCAATGGGTAGCACAAAATGGGGCAGAAGGTCGCGCTTATCCATAGGGTGACTGGGATGATTACCCGCGTGCCAACACGACGGAAGCTAGTATCGGAAAACGAAGCATAGCTGCGGGTATGTATCCACATGGGCAGGCAGATTGTGGTGCGCTGGATATGTCAGGTAACTTGAGTGAATGGTGTTTGAATGATTATAAAAATCCAGAGGTGATGGATGGTTTTGGTAATGGAAAACGTAAGGTGTTGCGCGGTGGCTCGTTCCTCCTCAATCCTCATTGGGCGCGCGCTCTCTCTCGCAACAACTTCAATCCCTACAACAGGAACCCCTACAACGGTTTTCGTGTTGTATGCGTTCCCATTCTCGGCGGTTGATCACTGACCCGCTGAACCCTGTTGGCGAGCGACACGGCATCCCTGTACAAATGACGCTGAATCTGTAAAACGATGTCACAACTTTGCGCCTCTGCGTTGCGCTTTTCTTTGTGTCCTTCGTGAACTTCGTGGTGGAAAAATCCCTCCTCATATATGAGGTAACTACAACATGTCAGTCGGACTGAACACCAGCTATACGCTTTGCTTTGTCTGCTATGTCTATTAGGATTGCCCGTAACTCATCCGGCTGTTTCACCTCAACCGGAAAGTCGAAAGACAAGAGGAGCATCGCCAACCAGTCGAGATTGTTCGCCTCACGTCGCAAGATGATGCCCTCTGCACATGCCTCTAACGTCCCAACATAGCTAGGGATATGTGCTTGCGCTGTATCCATTGTTGTCCTGAGCAAGACCTCGACCGGATAGCGACCGGGCACATTAGCGAAAGACTTCAACACATAGTCGAGCAAATCAACCGAAACAGGGTCAGCAAATGTATCATCGCGCTTAGAAATGGATTCGATTCGGTCGAGTCGGAAAGTCCGTAAATCTTGTCGTAGGTAGCAGTGTCCGACGGTATACCAATAACCGTCGTTATAGACAACGCCATACGGGTCAAATCGGCGCTCTGTTAAGTCATCGCGCCACGAGCGATAAACGAGTTCCACGCTATGATGCTCCTGTGTCGCTGTACTGAGGACAATCAGCGTATTGTTATCGTGTAATGGTGGTGGCGTGCCCCCGTAATTGCTCACATTGAATGTGACAGAGGACTGTAATCCGCGCACCTGTTGTAATAGAAGTTCAGGTAGAACCCGTTCGGTTTTGGCAAGTGCCCCTTCGATAGCCACGATATTCACAGGGAACTGAAATTCACGGATAACGTGTAAGCCTAATACCAATGCGACAGCTTCTTCATTGGTGAACATCAACGGAGGCATCTTCGACCCACGTCCCAGATAATAAGCCCCGTGTGGTCCGCGTTCTCCTTCTACGGGTACACCCATATCTTGTAGTGACATGATATAACGACGTACTGTACGAACATCCACTTCAAGTCGTTGTGCAATCTCTGCACCGGACATTTGTTGGTGTGTTTGTAGCAGTGCCAGAACAGCCAATAAACGTGTTGTAGGTGAATACATAAATCCTCTTTTTGTTTAGGGCGAACCTTGTCCTAATTATGTCAGATAATCAGATTATGAGGTAGCAACAAGCTACTCACAATAACAAAATAGAGGAGACACAATGTTTAATCCAACCGATTTCCCCAAGCCCACCCTTATATCTGTCAATGGTGTCGAACTTGAAGTTTTTGAAGCAGGTCAACACAATGTAGGCAATCCGATTGTACTCTGTCACGGCTGGCCCGAGCATGCGTTTTCATGGCGTTATCAGATACCTGCACTTGTCGAAGCAGGCTACCATGTCATCGTGCCTAACCAGCGCGGTTATGGTAATTCATCTCGCCCAAACAACATAACAGACTACGATATTGAACATTTGACAGGTGACCTTGTCGCCCTTCTTGACCATTACGGATATGACAATGCCACCTTTGTTGGTCATGATTGGGGCGCAAATGTCGTATGGCGACTGACCTTATTACATCCGACTCGTGTCAATCGTGTGATAGCCCTTGCTATGCCATATCAAGCACGCGGAGAAAAATCGTGGATTGAGATGATGGAGGAATTTTTTGGCAGTGATAACTATTTTGTCCACTTCAATCGACAACCGGGGGTCGCAGATGCCATATTAGAAGAAAATACATCCCAGTTCCTTCGCAATATGTTTCGGAAGAATGTCCCACTCACAGCACCTGAACCCGGTATGGTGATGATTAATCTCGCCAAAGCGGACGAACCACTTGGTGACCCCATCATGAGCGATGGTGAACTGGCTGTTTTTGTCTCCGCCTTTGAATCATCAGGGTTTACAGGCAGTATCAACTGGTACAGAAATCTTGACCGCAATTGGCATTTATTAGCCGATGTGAATCCCATCATCGAACAACCTGCGCTCATGATTTATGGCGACCGAGATATGATTCCGAAGTCCGAAAATCTGATAGAGTTCGTACCTAATGTAGATGTGGTCAGTCTGGATTGCGGTCATTGTATTCAGCAAGAAATGCCGGAAGAAACAACTCAAGCGATTTTAAGCTGGCTGGAACAACGGGCTACAGCCTAATCCAAAGCACGTTTTCAGGCTTTGTCCCAATTGAACACATCGGCTGTTTGTTGGTGTGTTCAATACCCGCCCGCTAAAATTACCCTCTCTGCATTACACGCTTATCATCCCCAAACCGTGACCAAATGGTCACCTATTGCACACCAATCTGTGCTATTTGTCCTTTGCACCTCCGCCTCTTTGCCTCTCTGCGTTACGCCTTTTTTTGCATTCTTCGTGATAAAAACAAAAATCCCTCCTCAATGCGTTGGGGAGGGATTTCGGTTGGGGTTAGAAATTTAGGCTAAACCTCATACACCTCGGTATCAGGATAGAACCCAAACCAACCAAACCAGAACGCCAGATGCCCACCGATGCGGTCAAGCATTTCGCCATCGTCAGCAATCAGGGCTTCTTCGGTCAGTTGCCACTCGCGCCCGTCATCACTGACCAGCGTTGTGTCATCATCACCCGCGCTGAAGGTCAGACCGTTGCTATCATAAGCACGGACAGCCGCACCACCAGGTTCAAAGAAGTCACGATCAGGTGTAGCATCGGCGACAATCACGAGGTCAGTATTGCCAACGGTATCATTCACGATACGTTCGGGGATAATCGTTACTAGCGGATAAGCTTTAGCGATACCCTGCAAGCGCAATGCAAACACCATGTCCTTGTTATCGGCAACGACGGTATCTTGTTGCCATGACGGGAACATCAACTCGGTGCTATTGAAGTAATCTTCATATGCGCCACCATTGGTATAATTCCGCTGGAAACCCGTATCGAGGCTCAGTACGCTGGTATCAGGATGTTGTTCCAACCAGCTCGACCAATCGGTCACGACGACAGGCAGAACATCCAACACCAAACCGCTGTCTGCCAGCGGACCAAAGGCAGGCTCACCTGTAATCGCATTCCAGACGGTGTCAGTGTTACGGTCATACATCAGCTTGTTCGAGCGCATCAACATACCCGTCGAGCCAAACTCAAGCACCGTGTCGCCCAGTTCGATTGTCTCACCTTCAAGGTCGGTGTAAGTTAAATCGGGGATGGTCACATCATAGAGAACACCCGCACCACACAGCGTACAATACGCCAGCATGACAGGCTTCCCGTCAATCTGCCCAGCAACACCGCGCACCAGTCGGTCTTCGCCATCTTCAACGTTCGGGAGTTCCGCTAGAATCGCGTCAACATCGCCGTCCATCTCTGTCCAGACGATATGCTCCAACTGTACCCAACCATCATCAGGACAGCCAGCCGATTCACCACCGATGAGAATCCAGTCGCCTTCAGCTTTGCCTTTAGCGAAGAAGGTTGTCGGTGCACGGAAGTCACAGACCTGTTCACCATTCGGCGCATCAAACATCGGTGCATGCCCAATCACATCGTTGAACATCTCATGCCAGTTCAGCAGACGCAAAGGATAGGCACGGCTGTCACCATTGATGGTCACACCAAACACCAGTTCATCTTGTGCGGGATAGTCGCAATTATCCTGACGACAGAACTGTGTGAATTGGAACAAGCCCTCATCTTGAGCTTCTTCCGGTGTAATCTGTGTCGCATTGACTAATGAGGGAATCCCATCAACACCGACACCACCCCACACCGCTTCAATCATATTCTCATTTGCGGTTGCGAGGCTACCGGGTTGGAAGAAGCGCGTAAACTCAGGGTCAACGAAGGTCGCCAGTAGCTGTCCTTTGAAGTCCTCATAATCTGGTGGGAGTGGGATATCGTTCTCGCCCGCCCATTCAAAGTAGCCTTGCCAGCCCATATCTTCGCCTGTCAGGGTATTAATCGCCGCCAACACAATCGGCGCAAGTTCTTCACTCCGCGCAAAGTACGCCATATCAATCAAAGGACCGATATACAATTCATCACCTGATTCTGCAATCGCCGTGAAGACGCTCAAATCCATCCCACGTCCGCGCGCTGCATCAAACGTCGCACCAATCATCTGTATCATAGTCTTACGGTAATTATCGGTGTCATAATCTTGTGCCTGTGTATCACTCAATCCACCTGCGACCAAAACCACCAATACGCTGAGGACAATCCCCAGCACTGCCAAGTGTTTCATAAACAGTCTCCATCTTCTACATATTTACACATGCCAAAGATAGAGGTGAAATCTTGCCAAAATCTTGTGTAGACAATTGATTAAATGGATTTAACAGTCGTGCGCAAATCATCACAGACATAGGCAATTGCATCATGATACCCATCAGCGTAGGCTTCCGACGGCTTGGAGGTTTGCACCGTTTCATGCCAGCGTCCGACAAACATCTCAACCATGCTGTGCAATTCCTGTTCAAAACTTTGAACAGGTGTCTTGACTCTTAGATGCAGTTGGGTGCGGGTCTCCGTGAGATAGGTTAATTCATCCGGTGCGGTCACAATTTCGAAGGTTTCGCTCATGCGTTTATGGGCTTTATCGACTGCTTTGCGCTTGCCATCGAGGAAGATAGTAACGGATTCTTCGGACGGTTTGAGCATTTCTGTATGACGGCAGTTCGCAAAGAGAATACGCTGTTGTTGCCCAAATTCATTTTTACTAGTTTTATCCTCTGCCATCATGACCTCGATGCTACCGAGTAAAGCATAAATGCGGGCATCAATTTCTTCGGTCGTGTTGCCTGTGACGAGAATCTGTACATCACACATCTCGCGGGCAGTATCTCGTGCCACTTTACGGCGTTGATGTTCAAAGTAGGCATGCTTCTGCTTATGCGGAATCCGTACCTGTGACGACCACAACCATTCACGGCGGACAACAGCTGTGGTGATTAATGCACCCAGTAGTTCCGTCGAAAGGTTGACATAAAAACCATCGTTGGTCAGTGCTGCCTGCCAGACAAACACCCCCGACACCGCAAAAATAGCTAATGCCACAATCGGGAACGTCACCTTATGAGAAATGACCCAATTGGCAAACAGAATTAACGCCAATAGACCGCCGATAAACTCCGTCGAGAGATTCTGAAAAAAGTCACGTTCAATGTTTTCAAGGTTCAACGACAGTAGATAAGTGCCCAACGCCAAAGGAACAACCACCAATATAACCCGTGTCTCTTGATTGCGGAAGTTGTTCGACATCAACAATGCAAACACGAGAATAATCACACTGCTGATGAGTGCAAAAAACACAGATGGATTTTGTTCATAAATGGATAAACCCAATTGTAGTGCATCACCTATCATGACAAGATTCTCCCCCGATTAGTCAATACCACAAGTATAACGAATACATCGCAAATTGCTTGCACAAACCAGACATTAACGACATAATAACAATATATTAGCCTACGACTTTTGAACCATATGCCTAAAATTTTTGTTTCGTATCGCCGTATAGATTCACAAGAACGCGCCCATCGTATCGCTGATTGGCTTGTCAATAAATATGGCTTAGAAAATGTCTTCATTGATGTTGACCGGATTCCGGGTGCGACTGACTTTGCGCGTGAGATTGAAAACAGCTTAGATGAATCTGATGTGTTGGTGGTCGTAATTGGTTATGAGTGGGTTGACGAGATGGAAAAGCGTACCCACAGTGATGAACTTGACTTTGTGCGTTTTGAAGTGGCAAAGGGCTTTCGGGATGGAATGAAAGTTATCCCACTACTATTGGAACGTGATGTAATGATTGATGTGTCACGTTTACCCGACGATGTACGTGATATTGTCACGCTCAATTATATGTATGCACGCTCATCCGATTTTCATCGTGACATGGATAGCGTTAAAAATATTATTGATGAAGCTTTTCCCATCGTACAAACCCCAAAGACAATTGTTGTTCCCTTTGATACAGGGAGTGGGACAGTGCCAATACCACTAACTCCTGCAATGCAACAGTTACTCAAACGGTTGGAAGAAAATCGTACTGCCCAAATTGCTATCATGGCACTCCTCATAATTGGATTGTTATTTTTTGTTGTTATGCAAAACAACCGTATACAACACTCTATAACACCGACACCCGCCAATCTGGAGACACAAGCAGCACTGTTGTTAACCCAAGAAAGTGAGCCGACAGTCACTGAAACACCTGACCCAACTTTGACAGTAGAAGCGATTATGGCAGGGTTAAGAGAGCAAGCCACTGCCGATGCGCTGGCAACGATTGACGCATTCACAGATACTCCACAACCAACCTCGACCAACAGCCCAACCCAAACGCCTGACTTCACCTCAACAGCCAATAGCATCATGACGCAAGATTCGATTGCCACGCAGGATGCAATATTGCAGACACAACAGGCACAGACACAAATTGCGCAGGCAACGTTAGATGCACCAACCAACACACCACAACCGACTGCAACCTATACCCCTACGCCTTCATTTACCCCCACATTGTCACCGACCCCAACACCAAACACGACATTAACCGCGCAGGTCTTTGCCAACCAGACAGCCACTGAAAATGCCTTCGCCACACAAGTTGTTGTAAACGCAATCGCCACAGATAACGCACAAAGTACCCGTGATGCAAAACAGCAATCAACTGTTGAGGCAGTATATACACAGCAAACCGCTGACGCACAGAGTACCCGCGATGCACGACAACAAGCTACGATAGAGGCTGTGTATATTCAGCAAACCGCCAATGCGATAAGCACTCGTGATGCCCGTCAGCAAGCCACAATTGACGCTGCTAATATTCAACGAACCGCTGTTGCTGAGGCGACTGCATTTACCGACAGTTATGAAATATTCCGGACTAGTCATTTTTCAGGCTCAACCTTACCATCAGCAGATTGGCGTACATGGAATATTGGTCCAACTGTAGCAGATGGTGTAGCGTCACTTACAGGAGTGGGGCGTTGGGGGGAAAGTGCTTTCCAGACCGGATTTATTCTGATACCCAATATAGGTATTATTCAACGCTTTAAAATAAGCCCAGAAGATTTGCCTGCTGAGGTGAGTATCGCATTTGAGCGAGGCGATTGGGATGAAGAAACATATCGAAATATAAGCCTCGATTTTTATGTTTCGACCAATAGTAAATCCGGAGTTAACAGAAGCTATGTCCGTACACTACTAGGCAAATTTGGTAGACAAAATATAAGTCATAATTCTCAGAGTCGGGTGATTCTAGCAGACATTTGGTATGACCTGATTATGTTAATTCATGACGACGGTGAATTTACCATACAAGTGAGACAAGCTGATGTGCCACATATCATTCTATATGAAACAGTTTTAGCACCTACTGGTGATGGCTGGGATTGGCAGGCAACCAATGACTCATGGGCATTTGTTAATACTGTTAGGTCGGGCACACTTATTGTTGACCGTGTTGACATAATCAGACTGGATGATTGACACCTCTCACCTTACCTCACCCAAATTCTAACCACTTCCCGACTTCAATAGGACGTTAGACCTACTCGATTGTTACACGTTGTAATGTACAATAATGTTATACTGGGAGAAGTAGAACTATTTAGAGGTCATTTTCGCTCATTGCCTCTAGCAAACTAGCATATTTATTATCATTTTGCATTTATTTGATGACACCGGTTCTCCAAGTATTGTCATGTTGCTAGTGGCTACCAGCAGATGACTTGACATTGTGAAGGACAGATTATGGCAGACAAAACTTATACACCCAACTTTCCCGATTTACTTGGCGAAGTCACAGATGGCAAGCGAGTAAACATTGGGTTGGTGCAAGTCGCGCTGGCAATTCGCCCGCGTGTGATACGTGCAGGTCGCCCCTTCGAGACGATAATGTTTGTGCAAAATGCGTCTGACGTTGCGGTGGATTTCATGGCGCGGGTGCGTCTCCCTGACCGTGATGCAGAGGGTAAGAAAGAACGCTTCGTTTGTAAGGTTGATAAATTGGTTATTGGTCTTGAACCCGCACAGGTTGGTTATTTGGTATTGCCCGTATCCACTTTACCCGATACCGCTATCAGTGCAGACTATTCCATCACGATGGATGTGAAGATGAAGCCCGCAAGTGATGCCAAACCCAAACGGGTTCGCTTTGAAAATGGCGGGGGTATGGTCGTGCCGGAACACCTCGGCGAAGGTATCAACGAGAAGCTAGACGAACTCACCCACCTCAATTGGACAGCAGAGAAGGTTGGTGGCTTACGCTCAACTGGATTGGAAGTCAAGTTTGGGTTGATGTCGGGTACAGTCGGTAAAATTGCTGACCTAAAACCGGGGTGGGAATCCCTGTGGACAATGGCGGACTTAGTTGATAATGCCTTATTGTTGCAAAAATTCCGTAAGCAAATCGCCACTAAAGTATTACCTGCGCTCACTGCTGAGCAACTCTATTCAACCGCTGTCATCGCTGTTGGTGATAACTTTGAAAAAGCTGGGTTTACTCTCTCGAAATGGGAGCGCATTGTCCTTGCGAAGATGATGTCGTTGGTGTTGGTATTTGCTGCACCCAACAAGGTACAGGAATTGGTCGCAGGAGACTACAATATGCGACCAAAACTTGAGGACGATGCGGACTTCAATAACCTGAATTTACCACACTGGATGGGCGACTTTCTCAATCTTATTAACCGTGAACCCCGCGCCTTACAAGCTCCTGTCAAAGCAATTTTTCAACTCTGCTTTGAAGGACTCATGCGTGATGCAACCCAACTGGCATTTGACCGCATTGAGGTTGCACTGGGAGAATCACTGGGTAGTGCTAAAGAACACAAGACCTATATCAAACAACTGATGGAAGACTATGAAGCGAACAAGCTCGGCTTCACCAATGTCTATTTACCACTTGTTCTTGGTGGTATCACAGCAGCCGATATGGTGGTCTTGCCAAATGATAATATGGAAGATGCTGTTCATGATTTACGTGCCATGGTCGATGCACGACGCAGTCAATTTCATAACGACGATACCGCAGGCTTATTCCAAATCATCGACCGACTGATGGAAAAAGTCTTACTCAAATATGGTTATGATGCGAAGAGGATGTAGGGTATGTCTTTTGGGGTAGTATATCCAGATGTTTTGGGGGCAATCACTGGTGGCGGACGTGTCGTTGCTGAGGATTTGCAGTATGCTGTTGGGATTTCACCGACGCAAGCATTTATTAATCAACCGCTAGAAGTTATTGTGCCATTACAAAATATGGTCGATAAACCTTTGCAGGTTAAGGTCTCGTTGCGGATGCCGACTCGTGACAAAAAAGGCAATCCGGTGGTGATGGAGGCAGGTAAGGCATCTATGACAATTGGCATGAGTCCCGGTGAAGTTGGGCTGATGCGAATCCCGTTAACAGCACATCCACCAACTGCAGCCGGAAAAGGGTATCCGATACAGGTAGCAGTACGCTTTAAAGTGCCAGATGATGCAAACCGTGTCCGCCCCCCTGATGGAGGACCACCCCCATCGGTTCTGAGCATTTCGCCGTTTCGCTTGCAGGTGATGAAGGAAATCGACTTTGTGACCAAGACATCAGGCAAATCACAAGATGTTGTCACAGTGGCATTTGACCTTGCCGCCAAACGCCTTCCACCGCCAGACAGTGCCACACTACAACCTAAGTATGAGACGTTGTGGGCATCTGATGAAATGAAAGAAGAAGAAAAGCTTGCCCGTGCTCGTGTTGCCGAAGCCCGCAAAATCGCGTTGGGGTTGGGACATGCGACCTCGTATTGGGAACTGTTGACGCAGGTTGAAGACCGCTTTGCTGACCGCAATATGGTGTTGCATCCCGGAGAAGCCAAAGCGATTGCCAAGATGATGGCGTATACGGTAGACGAAGCCCCCGAACTGGAAGCACAAATTCCGGTGGAGGAGACGCAGTGGTTTCGGACGCTATGTCAGGTATTGGCACATGACGATGACCTGCACGAATTGCCCCGTGCTGAGCTACTTGCTGAGTATGTGTTTGATGCTATTCTGTTTGATGCTATCGGGATGGGCTTCCATGTATTGCAACCAAAGGTTAAGGAAAAACTGGGAAACTCAGAAGAACGCCTGAATTATGCCAACCGGATGCTGACGTGGTTTGCTGGATATGGTGAGCCAGACTTGACCTATGTTTATCTGCCACTGGTGCTGGGTGGTGTTGTTATTTCACGTCTGGTCACATTGGACATCCGCGAGAATCCCTGGATTTTAGTTGATGAATTGTCCGAAGCGATGCAAGGGCGGGTTCGATTGGCAGGTAGTGAAGAATCGACGATTGTATTCAAGATGCTAACTGAGCTATTAGATGAACAAACACGCATCATCCGCAGTCAACGGATTGAACGCCCAACTTAGTTAAGCCAATAATCGCGTCCCATCATCATGAGAGTTTCTCTCTTTATGGGGCGCGGTGGTGTATAATCTCCTCACGAATTGACTTCATATATCGAGGACAACACCATGCACAACCAGACTGTACTCTCCCACGATGACACCATGACTATCTTAGATACCATCTACGAAAAAGCGGATAGTGAAGATGATTCCCTAGCTGTCGCTGTTGTGGATGCTCACGGCGAACTGCTCGGTTTTTTGCGGACGGATGGTTGTCGCTTGTCGTCGATTCAGATTGCCATCAGCAAAGCCTACACTGCCGCGCGCGAACATATCCCCAGCAAAGAACTTGGGCGACGGTCACGCGAAGAAGGTTTCCCTATGACGAACTTTGGTGAACTTAAATATGTGACGTGGGGTGGTGGTGTGCCGATTGTCGTTGATGGTGAGGTTGTTGGTGCAGTCGGTGTTAGTGGACTGACCGAAGACGAAGACATCGCTTATGCGGAATTGGGCATTCAAGCAATCGCTGACGATGACTAAGTAGTCTGTGAAAAATGTCCCAAGCGTTTTGACAGTGACTGTGATATGATTTACACTCAAAGCATAACGCATTCAACCGATTTTATTAGGATTGTAAACTATGGAATTTGACCGGGAAACAAAACAGATGATTACAGTTGTTGCATTGGTCGCCGCTTTCGCTGTCGGCATCAACTACCTTGTTGTTCCTGATGTAGACCAGAGTTTTATGGGCTGGTCGATTGGCTTGTTCGTCGTCGCTGTCCTGTTCTGGATTTGGATTCGCCGTGACGATATGGCAGAACAACGCGAAAGTGCGCTCAAAGCGGCTGAAGATGCTGCTAAACGTGCCGAAGAATTGGCAAAAGCTGCCCAAGATAAAGCCAGCGTAGAACTCGAAAAGGGTAAAGAAAAGATTGAAGTGATTGCCGAAGACGTGAAAGATTCAGCTGAAAAAGTGACTGAAGCAATCGAAGAAGCTGTCGAGGACACTGCGGAAGCTGTTGAAGAGACAGTTGAAGTTGTCGAGGAAGAAGCTGAAGACGTTGCCGAAACTGTTGAAGAAGTCGCTAGTGATGAACCTGATGACTTGAGCAAAATCGAAGGTATCGGTCCAGTGTATCAGACCTTGCTTAAAGATGCAGGCGTTGCAACCTATGCTGCGATTGCCTCTAAATCACAGGAAGAACTCGAAAAGATTATCACCGATGCGGGTAAACGTCGTCCTGCGAGTATCGAGACATGGGCAGAACAAGCCGAATACGCTGCCAAAGGCGATTGGGATGGTTTGCAGAAGTTGCAAGATACTCTTGATGGGGGTCGTCGTCCCTCATAGCGATAGCCAAATTTGATAATAAAGTGCAGGTGATGAGCCTGCATTTTTTATTTCTGGAGGATGGTTGATAGATGTTTGATTTTCTCAGAGACTTATTTCCTGATGGTGATGGTAATAAGAATGGGGCACCGCTAAAGTGGTCACATATTCGTCATCAACCAGTCACCTATATCAGCGATACAGAAATTGCGATTGGTAATCGTCAATATGGCAATTCAATTCTGGACTTCAATCAAGAATTTGGTGGAATTGATGTCGCTGATTTAGCACAACAAGTCGGTAAATACGGTGGTGGGCATCCGCTGACACAACCCATTATTCCTCAGCTTGCCTCACTTATCTATGATGTAACACAAAATCCGTCAGCAATGGCGATGTATTTCCCGCTTCTCAATACAATGAACGTCGATAATAAGAACACCTTTTATGAAACGGTGAAAGCCATTATCCGTAATCCCAACTTTGAATTGTATATATGGGATAGTGACCTAAATGATATTTCAGTTTCTGCTCCACCCAGCATTGCATTTATTGTCGCCGGACACATCGTAGAAATTATGTACAGTCGGCGAGAGTTGCTATATCAATTTTTTCGAGGGCAACGTATCTTCAATTTATACTTGTCAGAAGTTGCTTATATAAATGATGGCGGTGTAGGTGGTGGTTGCTATGACCCTCAATCCGGCAGTATCAAACTCAAGGTGTCACGACTTTATGAAGGGTATTTTCAACCCATTCCCGGTGTCGCACCATTTCTGCATGAATTTGGACATATGTTTGACCATTATCATGTGAAGTCTCGTCAACTTAGTACAGCGCGTGGATTGCTACCGGGTATGAGAGTTGATGATGGTGCATTATATGACGAAAATTGTCGAGATAAGTTCTTAGCCGGAAAGCGTTTGGAACTCGAAAAATATAACAATATGCGTCGCAACCCACCGCAATATAAGACAGATATGCCAATTGGACATCCCTATGTTTTTCAGAATGATGGCGAGTTTATTGCTGGTTATCTGGAGATGTTCTTTCGGAATCCGTTTTACTTCGCAGAGATGAATCCAACACTATTTGACAGTTTTGTCCTGTTGTTCAAGCAAGACCCAAAAGACTATGTTAAGCAAGACTTTGACGGCTATATCAATCAAAATCGTCAGGTCTATATTGGACGTACCCAAACGATTCCTGAAGCTGGGCTGAAATTATTATAAAACTATAGTTACTTCTCATGGATGAAGGTCTGCACATTACCACAGGACTGACAAACACGCGCACGTAATTCCTTTCCATGAAGACTCCAAAAAGATCGAACATAATAAGCATGACTTATTTGTCCCCACTCAAAATCTGTTCCACCACATAAATGACAGGGTATATCATCAGCATTAACTGGAAACTCTCGCTTATTTTTCGGTTCTCGTTTCTTCTTATCTGCCATGTGTTATTGTCTTTCGTCTACGAGGAACATCAAATGCCCGCAGTTACGACAGACCCGCACCTTGAGATTGTTCTTGCCCATACTCATCATCGACTTGAACATGCCGGATGACTCAGGGATATAGGTTGTGACCTGTTGATAGGTACTGCCAAATTCGTAATCATCGCTACCACATAATGGGCAGGGATATTGGTCAGGGTTGCTGGCGGGGATGGGTTTGCGCTTTTCTGACATAAGATTCTCCATGTATCAGTCTAACTTGAGTGTATCCGATATAGATTTCTGTGTAAAATTTCGCAACTACACACTGAAAAAACGAATCCGTTGAATCTATCACAAAAAATCAATCAGACTCAGATGTTCAGGTGAAATGGTTACTGAGGAATGTAACCGATTCCCGACAAGGTTTATATATTTTCAGAATCGGATGGCATAGGCAAACCGTTAATTTCAAAAGTGGGGTTGTCTGATAGAATAGGGGCAATGTATTCGAGTCCTGAATTTAGAAAACACCTTATGAAAATTCTGTTTGTTGCTTGCTTGATTGCCACTATATTTGTCGCTTGTAGCCCTGCGGAAGATGAACCGCGTTTTGTCGAAATCGAGAATGAGCCTGCGCCGGGTAATGTCGTCTTTGTGACTCCAACAGTTGCGCCGACGCTTGTCCCGACTGCTGTGCGCTTTGAACCGTCTGCGACACCGACTGTGACAGTCGAACCATCCGCTACCCCGACTGTGACCCCGACGATTGATAGTTCTGTGATGTGTGACATGGTGACCGAGACGCTTTATACCAAAGCCAGTGACTTGTGTCTGGCGGGACCTTCGGGTTACTTCTGTAATGGTGGCTTGCCTCCGATTGCTGAGCCAGAAGGACCCGTTGCCAACGGTCTGAGTGTAGAAGGGGCGTTGATTGAAGCTGTTGAACTCGACAGTGTGCGAACTTCTCCGCTAGCGACCAATAATAGCGGGGGGATTGTCTGGTTCCGACTTGAAGAAGAAATCAAAATTGATGCGCTGATGATTGGTGACATCAAAGTGACCAATAATGTCACTGAGGGCAGTGAGTTCCCCAAGTGGCAGAATATGCTAGTTGAAAGCCAGACAGTTGATACCGAATGTGAGGGACTACAAGAGACGGGTGTGCTGGTCATTCAAGGGCTGTATGGTCAGACGACGCGGATTGTAGTCAACGGCGTATCGGTGGACATCAACGGGACGATTGTGATTTTGACGCAGGATAGCACCACCAAGTTCATGGCGATTGAGGGGCGGGTGCGTGTGATTGGCTTTGGTCAAGCAGCGGTACTGAATGCAGGTATGCAGGTGAATGTGCCGTATACTGTGGGAGATTGGAAAACGCCAGCAGGTGTACCGACTAATCCGATTGTGATGGAATATGACTTGATTAAGGATTTGCCGATTGTGCTGTTTGACCGTCCCGTCGAGATTCCGCAACCGGGATATGTAGAGACAGAGGGGCGCGTCAATATGCGGACTGCGCCTGACCTGAATGCACAGTTGTTGTTCCAAGTGCCAGCAGGTGAAGTGATGAGTGTGCTGGGTGTCAGCACTGACCGTGAGTGGTATCACATCCGGTTGGGCAATGGCGAAACTGGCTGGATGAGTGCGCCTTTGTTAGCGCAGACGGTCGGCATTATTCAGAATGTCTATGATGCGACACCTGCTCCACCGCAACGGGTCGGCGAATTGGCGAGTAAAGCCAGTGTAATTGTGTCGCAGGGCGGGAACTTGCGCGAAGCTCCTGATGTTGGCTTTGGTGTCAAAGAGACGATTCCCTTTGGTGCTGAGGTTGAGCTGATTGCCCGCAGTCCGTATAGTCCGTGGGTGAAGGTGGATGCAAATGGTCAGGTTGGTTGGATGGCATTGATTACGATTGAGACGGAATCTGTGATTAGCTCGTTGCCGATTGATTATCAAGTACCGTTGCCCCCGCGTGCGACCCCCACACCGTCGTTTAGCTTTGGTGGTGGTCATGCTTATCCTGACCCGAATGGTGGATTTTAAGCTGAGCTGAGAGTTGCAACTTTAAAGTCAGAAATTGGGTTGGTGTGTTTGTTGCCAGTCCACTTTTTTATTGCGGTATTGTTGCCCGCTAGAAATTTTGTTGCGGGTGTATTGCCGATTTCTCTAGGTTTATTGCTGTGTTCGTCGGGTGTTGCCGGATTTGTTGCCGATAACATATTTTTTCCGGCAATAAGTTTCGTCACTACGAAAAACACGAAGGACACCAAGACAAATGTAACATTGAGAGGCAGATATTGTGCCGTATGATTTTGTCTTTGTGCCAGTTTGTACCCCTTGCTATTGCTAGGGCATGGGAGGTTGTGGCGCACTTGGCGTGTGGCAGAGGGTAAAAGTATTTGTGCCCCCTCCTCTAAATCTCCCCCCGCTTACTTTCTGCCTTAAGTTTGATAGGATTGTTAAGATGCACGGTTTTTTGAGGGTAGCATAGATTAGGGGATAAAGGGTGACCATTTGGTCACGGTTTAAGTTAAAACCACGAAGCCACGAAGTATACCAAGAAAAGCGTAATGCAGAGAGGCAAAGCGGGCAGAGATGGTAGCATAACGCAAGTTAATGATTTGTGCATCTACTAGCAGTTTGTGGAGCCACATACAGGTCGCTCCCTACGAGGACAGAAGATGTTGTCTAGCGTACCTCGATTGTCCCGAATGGCACAGTATCCCCTACGACCTCGCCGTCTGTGTTTGTGACTATGGGACGATAGCCATTACCACAGTCATCAGCAGGCATCAGCTCACAGGTATAGAGACCGATGTATAGCTGATATTCTCCTGCACCCAAATTATCCGGTAGATACAAATCATAGGTGTCGATGATATAGCCATCCGGTGACCACCACTCACTGATAGCACGTCCACCGGGATGGAGTTTGTCGATTTGCGCGACAGGTGGTCCGCCAGTGGAGACATGCAAAAAGCTAGAAAAGTTGATGTCGGTTACTTTGGTGGTGTACCAGTAAACGGTGACAATCAGCCTATCGCCTGCGCTGAAGGTGCGTCCGTTGATGTCGTAGCCGAGGACTTGCAGGGTATCATCCAAAGCGAACGACTCATCGACTGTTGCGGGAAGGGCTTCTCCGGCAGGTGAATTGAGCCATGCAATCCCCTCACGAAATAGCACAAAGACAAGTAACAGCGCGAGGATTCCACCCAAGATTACGCCGATAAGCTGTGATTGCGATAGTGGCGCAATAGTCAAATAGGGGCGCGGATGGTGTTTGATGCGACGGGTATATAGTGCGACCCCAACAGTGATAATCAGCGATGCTATTGTAATCAGATTACCTAAGTCACGGGCAGGGGTTGAGCCGAGGAACACACGCAGGGTATGTTCACCTTCGGGGATGACAACGGTAATAAAGCCGTGATTGGGTGATGGTGTGATGTCGGCGGGTTGTCCGTTGAGGGTTGCTTGCCAGCCTTCCCAATAAAAGTTATAGATTTCGACTGTAAAGCCGACTTGTGCGTTGATTTGCCATTCAAGTGATTGTGGTGAATTGGATATGAACTCAACGGTATTTACATTGGGGACAACACTATAATTTAACTTGTCGATAGGATAGCCGTCAGCGTAATCATCGAGCAGAGATTGGGTTGGTGCGGGCATGCTGAAGGTGTTTGCTGGACGGTATTCGTCAGTGAAGGTTGTCCCCATCTGCAAGCCGGATTGTTCGCTGGCATGATAGGCTGAGATGCTGGTGTCGATGGAGGTGTTTGTCCATTCTGGCACATAATACAGCGGTATCACGGTGACGATTGGGGTAGCGATAACAAGGGCTGTCAATCCCATTTGCAATGGTTTGCTGAAACGTTCCAGCCAAAACACATTCATGCCTGCGATAATAGCAAGACAGGCGGCAATCGGTCCGAGTAACCGCCATGGGAATTGGAGCAATTGTAATGGACTCAAAAATTCCCAAAATGTACTGGCTGACGGTGTCACTAACCACAGCATGAACAATCCCATGATGATAAAGTAAAGCATCCCGATATAAGTTTTGGGATGGTGGGAACGGTGTCCGCGCATGTAGAGCCACAGTGCTGATAATCCACCGAGTAGTGCAAGACCCCACTGTGCCACACCGAGGATGGTCAGTTCTTTGAGGGCGTTGATTGCACCTGCATCGTAGCGCGGTGTGACTGTCAGTAAGTCACCAATGGGTACAAAGAAATTGCGATAATCAAGTAAAGCAACCCCGATGACATTTTGTAAGCTGACTGAGGTGTTTTCCAGCACAACAGGCAACCAGAAACTCGCTGATGCACCCATACCTAATACGATGGTGAATAGGGTTAGGATTGTGTTGCGCCAGTTGGCACGACCTGAACGTTGATTGAGTAATGGGATTGCGCTTTCCCAGATTATCCAACCAAGCGTCAACGCAGTTAGGGTCAAAGCCATAAGGTTATGAGCATTGATAAGGGCGACTTGAAGTAGTACCACACTGATGAAATTGAGCGGTGTCGGTCTGTCGCGTAATGAAGCGACTCGCCATAGGATAAATGGAAAGATTGCAAAGGCTAATAATTCGGGATATGTACCACGCGCATACGCTTCAGTAAACATCAAATATGGACTGTAAACATAAACCAACCCCGCGATGATACCGCCGAGTCGTCCGGTGCGACCTTTAACAAACAGATACATACCACTACTGCATCCGAGCAGGCTGAGCATGAGGATAGTCCGTAGGGCATCTAGTGCGCCGATGTTAAATATCCCAATCAGGATGCTGATGATGTAGTAAGTCAGGCTAGCGTAAAAATGAAATAAGGGTGAGCCATAGCCGAAGTATAAGCCCTCTGCCCATGAGGGAAACAGGAGACCATGTTGCCAACTGCGGTGCATCTCGCCAACACGATACGTATGATAAAGCACATCCGAACCATTCGGTAATCCGGTGTTTGAAACGAGAGGAATAGCTGTAAACAGGGTGAGAATGAGGACGAGCAACAGCCCCCAATCAATATGGCGGGTCAGGTTTGTTGACGATTGATTCATAGGCGTGAGTTAGTCGGTCTCCGGTGGTGGGATAATATTATTGTCGTGTAGGAATTGGGCATAGAGTTTGGCTTGTTTTTCTGTTGCTTTCGCTCGCATATGAACTGGTGTCCAAAAGTCACCGGGATTAATGACAAAATCGTCTCCCATTGGATAGTAGTATGCTCCCATTTCGTCTGCAATATTACGATATGCTGTAATAATTTCCTCAACAGCTTGTTGACGGGCTGGCGACATAATCAAATTAGTGTCACCATCTACTTGTTCCAATGAAGTTGGATATACGAATTCTGACACAACAATATCAATGTCATTCAGTTGTGCCAGACCCAACAGGGTACGAAAGTTGCGTTCGACGAATTGTGTGCCATTTAATTCAAGAAGTTCATCTTCAGTATAGCCTTCTTCTGAATCACACAATATCTCAATCGGAATATCCGCTAGCGCAAATTCGATACTGTTGGGTGGATTTATCATCCCAGTATTGATCATAAAGTAGCGAAGTAATGTGGATGGTGGGATGTCTGCAAATTCGGTGCGCCATAATCCGTGAAGTGTGGTTAGACCACGTAGGGGGGACGGGTCATTAAAACAGCCGGGGTCTTCAAAGCGTGTTTCTGCATCGTTTTTTGCGCCATAATATATAATAAGATCGGGGTTTAGGTCGATGACACGAAATTGAAAATTTGTGATAATCTCGTAGCTGGTATAACTTTGTACACCGGCATTAATGACCTCAACATGAGTATAGCCAAAATCATCATGCAGTACTTTTTCTAATACAGCAGGATAAGTCTGGTTATCATTAACACCGAAACCGTAAGTGGTTGAAGCACCGATGGTCGCTATGCGATAGGTATTTTCTGGTTTCGTGATGCTAAATTCGTCCCCACGGTAGCCTAGAGAATTGTGACCTTGATAGTTTGGGTTGAGTGTGAAGCTGTTGTATGGGGTGCCACTGAATCGAGAGACTTGTGTACGCAGTTCCTCGTTATTATACACATATCGGATGCGGTCGTTGTTTGTGCCAAAGTTCATAAAATAGAATCGAAGCCCAAATTCGAGTACGCCACCAACAATAATGATTGTAAATATGCTTAGTGAAATTAGGTTTAGGAGAGCCGATTTGACTTCGCTTGAAGACTGTAATGTCATGTTTAGTGTTGGCAAAATGATGAAGTAAACACCAATACTCAACAAGATAATACTGATGGCAAGAAAAAACCAGAAGCTTGGTTGTTGTTGTAGGAGGATAATTTCAAGTTGATATGTCTTTTGGGAGCCATCTTCAAACTCTACTTGTAGTTGAGGCGTTTTTACTTCATCATAGCAAAGTTGTTCTTCTCCTTCACCGATTTTGCCAGCATCGTTAAGATAGACTGCTGAGATGTTGTTAACTTGCCACCTAACAGTATAACAATCATTATTACTCAAGATAATGTTATCTGTGACTTGAAATTGTACGGATGCGTTTCCAAGTGTGTCTTCTAATTCATAAGGATGTGGAAGCATAGCATATAGAAACATGCCCGCCGAAAACATCAAGCAGATGAAAAGTAGTATAGCTCCTATTTTGTGGCTTCTCTCAAATTTTGGCATAGATGTACACCTTGGATATCTTCAATATGTGTATAAATACAATGTATTGATTTATTTATCAGAAGCACTCGTAACAATGATATTATTGTCATGGATAAATTGAGCATATAGTTCGGCTTGTTTCTCGGTACCAGCTACACGTAGATGTGTACTTGTCCAAAAATCACGCGGTTCAATTACAAAGTCATCACCGAGTGGATAGTAATACATACCGAACTCGTCAGCAAACTCACTTAATAATTGGTTGCTGGCTACGATTGCTTGTTGTTCGGTTTCCGACATAATCAAGGCTTCATCTCCCTCAACTTGATCCAATCGAGTTGGATAAATTAGCTCGGAAATCATGACATCGATACCATGAAATTGTGTCAGTGCGAATAAGTTGCGGAGATTACGGTCATTGAAATGTGATGAATTGAGTTGTATGCGCTCATCACGAGTATAACGTTCACCTGATTGGCATGTCTTTTCGAGTGGGATTGGACGGAATGAAAAATCGGTGCTATTGGGTGGTTGCATCATATTTGTATTGATGGCGAAAAATCGTATCAGTGCAGAATCAGGAATGTCTGCAAATTCCGTGCGCCATAGCCCAAGATTAGTTGATAATCCATAGAGTGGTGAAACATTGTTAAAGCACCCAGGATCTTCATCACGGGCTTCCAGGTCACTTTTGCCACCATAGTAAATGATAAGGTCGGGGTCAAACTCTAATAGACGAAACTGGAAGTTGGTCAGGATTTCGTAACTGGTATAGCCGATGACACCAGCATTAATGACTTCGACATGGGCATAGCCATAGTCTTCGCGCAGAATTTCTTGTAAGACAAATGGATAGGCTTGATAGGCATTGAGACCGAACCCATATGTTGTCGATGATCCCACTGCAATAATGCGATAGGTATCTTCTGGTTTGTCGATGTCAACGGGGTCACCACGAAAGCCAAGTTCATTGTGCCCGTTGTAGGTTGGGTTATTGACATATTTGACAAAAGGCGCGCCAGTTTGACGTGATTGGGCATCTTGAATCTGTTCGCTGTTATAGATATATAGAATGCGGTCGTCTTCTGTGCCGAAGTTGGTGAAGTAAAAGCGCAGACCTAACTCAAGCAGACCGGATACAGCGACAATTGCCAATAAAATCAATGCGATTAAGGTGATAACAGTAAAGCGCATCTGATTTGGTGTACGTATAGTCATACCCAAAAATGGCAAGATGAAGAAGTAGAAACTGAATACGGAGAGTAATATGGCAATGGCGATAACCAACCAGAAACCGGGTTGTTGTGGAAGTAACACGATTTCTAATGTATATGTGCGTGTTGTGCCGTCCTCAAAATCTACACGCAATTCTGGTTCTGATGACTCGTCGTAGCAGAGACGCTCTTGCCCTTCGCCGATTTTGCCGGAATCGTTGAGGTAAACGCCTTCAATCCCACTGACTTGCCATTGCACTCGATAGCAAGCGGTGTCATTAAGGATGATGTGGTCTAATGTTTCAAAGCGTACGGATGCGTTGCCGACGGTATCTGTTATGACAAGTGGACTAGGGGTATTAGAATAGGCAAACAATCCAATACATGTCAACAAACATAGGAATAAGAATACTAGCGCAACACGGTAAGCTCTACGAAGTTTTGGCATAAATAGCATTGACCTTTTTTAATTACTATCCGACTACACATTGTAGCAAAATTGACGATATGACGTTACCCTAAACTGAACGATGTATATCAGCGTAGGGGAATCATCAATATGATAAACTTAGCTGGCAGTGAACCCTATCAATGTATACAGCTTTAGGACTTCAGATGACGATTAATGAGACAATTATTGAAAGCTATGAAAAGACACCCTATCCCTATCTTGGCTATCAGCAGACACACCCTGATACATCGGCAAGTGTGGCGCGATTGCTTGGCTTGACCCCAACAGATGTGGAACAGTGCCGTGTGTTGGAGGTGGGGTGTGCGGTTGGTGGCAATCTGGTACCAATGGCATATGCTCTGCCGGAAAGTGAGTTTATCGGCTTTGATATTTCACCGGGGCAGATTGAAGCTGGTCAGGCGATTATCAGTGAATTAGGGCTGACAAATGTTGAACTGATGACACTCGATATTATGGAGGCGACGGCGGACAGGTTAGGCAAGTTTGATTATATTATTGCGCATGGGATTTATTCGTGGGTGCCGGATGATGTGCGTGATAGATTACTGGTGATGTGTCGTGAGCTACTGACAGAGAATGGAATCGCCAATATAAGCTATAACGTGTTACCGGGTTGGAAGATGATGGGCATGTTGCGCGAGATGATGTTGCATCACACCCGTGATATTGATGACCCCGACCAAAAAGTCGAACAGGCACGGGAGTTGGCGACGTTTCTGGTGGAGTCTGTGCCGAAGTTGAATAAGGGCAATGTGTCCTTTTACAGTAGCTATCGGGATTTCCTTGAAGGGTATAACGAGTTTGTGCTGAAGGGGCGGGATGAGTCGTCGTTTCCTGCGAATTTGATGTTGCATGACGAGATTGCGGTGATTAATCATCCGGTGTATTTTCATCAGTTTGCTGAACATTGTGCCGAGCATGGTTTGCAGTATGTGTCGGAATCGACATTGAGTAAGGTCATGCCGACGAATATGCCAGAGGATGTAGCACAGCAGATGATAGGCATGTCAGGCGACATTATCGAGATGGAACAATATATGGACTTTCTCTATAATCGCACGTTTCGTCAGACTTTGATATGCCATGAGGAGCGCGAGGTACAGCGTCGTTTGTCGCCGGACGTGGAGATGATGGCGGGCTTTTATATTGCGTCGAATGCCCAATTGATGACACCGAATGCGATGATAAGTGAGAAGGGCGTGGCACGTTGGAAAGGCACAGATGGCGCGGAGTTTGCCACGGATAATCCCATCACTAAAGAAGCGATGCGAATCCTGTTAGATACTTTTCCGCAGTCGATACCTTTCCCAGAATTGCATAAGCTAGTGACACAATCTGCTTATAGTCGGACACCAGATGACGAAACGCAATACCGCGATATGCAAATTTTGTCAGCGCAGTTGCTTCAGATGTTTACCTATAGTGATACGCTGGTGGAGTTTCATACTGCTCCGACGCATTGCACAACTAAAGTCAGTGACCGCCCGAAGGTGAGTGATGTGGCGCGATGGTTGGTGGCGCGGGACTATCAGACGGTCTCGAACTTACGGCATCAACGGGTGAGCCTTGACCCTATGGCGATGTTGTTGTTGCCTCTGCTGGATGGTGAGCATTCGCAACGGGCACTGATTAACGAGATAAAGGGCTGGGTTGAAGACGGCAAAATCAGCTTTGAGAATAAGGACGGCAAAAAGTTGACCAAAGCTAAGTTGCAGTCACGCATCAAGCAGGAATTGCAGGAGCAATTGCGGTGGTTTGCTCATGCGGCGTTGTTGGTAGCGTGATAACCACGAAGACGCGAAGGACAAAGCGAGTTATTCGCGTTGATTTTGCAATTGCACAGGAGTATATTTTTTTTTGTGCGAATCCCCCCTCTAAATCTCCTCCCGCTTCGCAAGGGGAGACTTGGGTTTGCCTGCCATATGTTTTAATTGGTAAGTTGCACCGTTTGGGACAGAGTAGCATAGATTTGGACGCAAAGGGTGACCATATGGTCACGGTTGAATGAGAATTACGAAGAGGTGAAGGGCAAACTTACAGCGATTAGACTTGTGGAAAGCGTTTTGCCCATGTCTCTAAGGGGATGCGGGAGACATTGGCGATGGTGCTGATGGTGCGATACCATCCGACGAGGGTCAGGATTTCGAGGATGTGTTCGGTTATCCAATGGGCTGATAGTTGTTCCCATAGGGTGTCGTCTAGGTCTGCGTCTGCGAGGAGGGCATCGGCGACTTGAATGAGGATAGCTTGCTGGTCTGTCCATCCGTCAAAGGTGTGGTCTGAGTTGACGGTCGCATCGACTTGTTCAGGAGTTAAGCCGACCATCTGTGAGAATGCGGTCGCGTGAACACCCCATTCATATTCGGCGTTGCATTGGGAACAGGTTCGCAAAATCAAGAGTTCACGGTGGTTGGGTTCAAGTAGTCCGTGTCCGAGTAGACCGGATGCGAGGGGTCTCATACGTGAGGCGAGGTCCGGATTTTGAATCAGCACACGGAACAGATACAGCGGGTCAACTTCGACATTGGGTAGCATCCACTTGTTAAGGAAGGCTTGGGTGTCCTCACTATATGGTGGGTTGATGGGTTTGATACGAACATCTGACATTTTAAGTATCCTTTGCTACACTATTTGTAGCGATAGTATAATGCTACATTTTGTGTAGCGTAAGTGGGAGATGTGATTATGGCGACACCGAAACCGGGAAATCCTGTACGTGGCTCATCGTCTGGTCGTCCGATTATGGCGATTCTGGATTTGTTGGGGCGACGTTGGACGTTACGCATCCTATGGGAGATGCGCGCAGGTGAGCCGATGACCTTCCGCGAGATACAATCAGCGTGTGATAACCTGTCGCCGACATCATTAAATAAACGGTTGGGTGAATTGCGGGAGGCGCAGATTGTGGTGTTGACTGAGGGTGATGGGTATCAGTTAACAGAGATTGGCTTGGATTTGTTAGAGACGCTGACCCCATTGCAGGCATGGTCACAGGCTTGGTCAAAGAAAATAAAAGAGGATTGATATGCTGAAAACGTTTAATTACCGACTGTTATCGACGGTTATGATTGCTGTGTTGTTTATTCTGGCGGGGATTGGACATTTTGTCTTTCCGAAAACGTATCTGCGAATCATGCCACCGCAACTACCGTATCATTTGGAGTTGGTGTATCTCTCAGGGATATTTGAAATTTTGGGCGGGGTCGGGATATTGATTCCGCCATTGCGACGATGGGCGGGGTATGGGCTGATTGTGTTGTTGCTGGTCGTGTTTCCGGCGAATATTTATATGGCATCGTCGGATGAGGTCGTGCCGGAAGTGCCGAATTGGCTGGCGATTGCACGATTGCCGTTGCAGTTTTTGTTGATTGCATGGATATATTGGGCGGTGTCGGGGCAAGATAAGCAGGAATAAAGCTTTTCCACCACAGATACGCAGAAGTGATTTCAAGAATGTCATGCAAACTCTGATGCTGTAGGTACAAGGCATGCCTTGTACCTACGGGAAATCTTGTCTCAAGACTAAATTAGAATTACTGAGAGCACAGAGGAACGCGATTGATTTAGAAAGATTATCTGTGATAACGCTGTGTAATTTAACCGTGATTAGATTATACTTACGGGGAATAAATTTATAGACAAAGGATTGTTTATGAGCAAGGTGAATCGTCAGTGGCGGTTGAAAAGTCGTCCCGAAGGTATGATTGAACGTGATAATTTTGATTGGGTCGAAGAAGACCTTACACTATTGCCGGATGATAGTGTGCGGGTGCGGAATATTTATCTGTCGCTTGACCCAACGCAACGGGGTTGGATGCGGGCACAGCGGGGTTATCGTGACCCGATTGGCATTGGGGATGTAATTGTGGGTTCTGGTGTGGGCATTGTCGAAGAATCGTCACATCCTGCTTACAAAGAAGGCGACATCGTGACAGGGATGTTGAACTGGCAAGATTATTCGACCTTCACAGGTAAGGCGGTCAAGGGCTTGACGCAGGTGCAACCGATGGGTGATATGCCCTTGTATTTGTATCTAGGTGTGCTTGGATTTATTGGCATGACGGCGTACTTTGGCTTGCTGGATATTGGCGAGCCGAAGGAAGGTGACACGGTTGTTGTATCGGCAGCGGCAGGTGCAACGGGGTCATTGGTGGCACAGATTGCGAAGATTAAAGGCTGTCGGGTAATTGGTATTGCTGGCAGTGATGAAAAGTGCGCGTGGTTGACCGATGACTTGGGCTTGGATGGCGCGATTAATTATAAGACTGAGGATGTGTTTGGTCGTATGCGCGAGCTTTGCCCTGATGGTATTGATGTGTACTTTGATAATGTCGGTGGTGATATTCTCAATGCTGCGCTGGCGTTGATTAACATCGGTGCGCGGATTGTCTGCTGTGGCATGATTTCGATTTATAATGCGGAAACCCCACAACCGGGACCGTCCAATATTGCTAACTTGATTGTCAAGCGGGCGAAGATGGAAGGCTTCCTTGTGTTGGATTATTTCGACCGCGCAATGGAAGCGATTATGCCCCTCGGTCAATGGCTGATGAGTGGTGAGATTCAGTTCCGTAGTGATGTGGTTGATGGTCTGGAAAACACAATCGAGACCTATAATCGGCTGTTCACGGGCGATAATATGGGTAAGCTGATTATGAAAATCGCGGATGACCCGATGGATAGTTAACCCCTCCGTTTGGGGCGAAACATGTTTCGCCCCTACGAGATTGCTATATGCGTTATTCCATGAGGGCTTCGACGATGTGATTGGTGGCGCTGAGGCGTTCGGCAACGACAGCTGCAATGAAGATATGGAAGCTGGATGCGGCTTCGGGATGTTCTTCGTTCATTTGATAGAGTGCGCTACGAGTTAATTTATAGAAGATGCCCGATTCGGCAACGATGACCGATGCAGAGCGCGGACGGTCAAGATAGAAGCCGACTTCGCCAACGATTGTTCCAGCGCGCATACTTCGCAGACGCAGGGTTTTTCCGTTTTCTGTTTTAAGCTGAATATCAACACGCCCTGATTCGATGAAGTACATGGCATCGGCATTGTCATTTTGTTGTACGATATATTCCCCGACTTGTACATCAATGCGTTGCAGATATTTTGATAATAAGGCAACATCAAGCATCCGCATCATCGGACGGCTTTCGATTTGTTCTTTGATGCTGACACGTTGTGGTTCGGGTATGTCGGATTTTTCAAGGAGTTCATTCTCACACCATTCCATCGCGTGGTCGAGGTCATCAAATACGCTGGACACATCGGAATCAAGTGAGCCATAGCCATAGTTGACCAGTACATCACGCACATTGGGGTTGACGTTGGCGAATATCATATGGATGCCGTGTAGGGTTGCCAGTTGTTTGAGCTTAGCGAAGTCAACCACTGTCGAGACATCAATCCCACGTACGAGGCGAAAATCGAGGATAACATAGAGCAGGGCTTCGCGTTCAGCATCGAGGACACGGGCTTTCATACTTTCGTAAAATTGATTGGCTGTGCCGAAGAATATGAATCCTTGCAGGCGTTGAATCCAGACATATTTACCGAGGTCTTGTAGGAGTTTCGTTTCATCATAAGAGCGTTCGATATTGCTCCGGTAGACACTGCCAGAAAATTCTTGTTTGACGATGCTGACGCGACTGTATTCAACAACGAATACGATAATTGTTGCGACGATGCCGACAATCACACCTTCTAAGAATCCGACGGTACTGATAACAACAAAGATGCCAAACAGAATGACATAGTCTTTGAGTGGCATCTTGAACCAAGCATCATAGAGCCATTCGGCAAGGAAGTTAAAGCCGAGGTACATCAGCAATCCGCCGAGAACGACACGCGGGAATAGCGCAATAATATCGCCACCGAAGATGAGTGTGATGCCGATGAGGACAGATAGAGCAACCCCAACAAAGCGTCCATAACCACCACTGCGCCGGACGAGGGTTGTCAGTGTTACAGATTGGAAACCGATGATGCCTCCACCGAGCATACCAACAAGTGCGTTGCCGACTCCGGTGACGGTGAGTTCGCGGTTGAGGTCAAGTTCACGGTCTACGACCAGTTCGAGTGAACTGGCGTTGAGGAGCAGATGTAGCGCGCTGATGATAATCACAACTGCCATGCCACCTGCATTTGACAGAATAAACATGCCATCCAGTTGAGACAGAATCGAATAATCGGGGAGTTGATAGAGTGTATCTGCATCCATGCCTGTGATGAACCAGCCCTGTTGTGTGACATCTGCTAGGGTGGTATCTCCGGCAATGATTGCACCGTAAAACAGGGCGACTGCGCCAACAATAATGGCAGGTAAGACAAATTCGTTATGGGTGCGACGGGTAAGCACCAACAGAATACAGGCGATCACAAGACCGGGAAACCATCGGCTGAGGGCATCGGCTTCCAATAACAGGAACATCGTATCAAGATTGAGGCGTAAATCGACCATGACATTGAGTGCACCTTGTACCAATAACCATCCTGACCCAGCGAGGAATCCACCGACGACCGGATAGGGAATGTAGCGAATTAAGTTGCCAGCATGAAGCACACCCAGTACCAGAAAAAATAACCCCGTCAGCACCGATGTTAGGCTGATGATGAGGACAACCGAATAGAACAACAGATGGTCGGGCATGGTGGCAGGCGCAGTTGCAATAACTCCGGTTACTATGGTGGCGAGGATGGCGGCTGCGGTACTTTGTGTGTGGGCGATGGTAGCGCGGTCAGAGCCGAGAATAGCGACGATGAAACCGATAATCATGGCACTAATCAGGGTGATGCCGATACCTGCGATGTAATAGCCTTCCAAGCGTCCGCGAAAAATTAATGCGGAAAATGAAGTCGCATAGATAATTGCAATCAGCCAGACAACAATGCTGGAAAAGAGATTGCTGGTGATATTGGCAGGGCGTAAGGCATGGCGTATTCGACCGACTGTATTGTGTTGGGTGTGTTGCGGTCTTCATGAGACGTATTCCTAATTGACAGGGTGATTGTGATAATATCAACGATGTGGGACAACAATCATTAATCCCCTGTTATGAACGTGTGAATTTTTCTTAATCTTGTTGATTGTGCTGAGTATAGGGCTATCGTAAAAACGGTGCAACTTGGTTAATATGAAACCTGTTTGATTTGGATTCGCAAACCTCGCGAGGATACTATGGTTTTGGACACTTACGACTACAAGAACATCACCGATTATTTACAACATCTTTATCAGTGTACGCCGTTTTCACGCGATGGGGTTGAGCATCCGGTGACGGTTTATTATCCGAGTGAGGCGCAGATTCGGGATGTGGATAGTGTAATTGACCCCTATCCACCGACACAGGAAGATACGGACTTTGCAGTTTATGATTATAGTTATCTGCACACGTTGCAAAATAGTAAGCCCTCGCTGTTTAATGGGCGCACCTTTACATTGAACTTTATTCGTACCAACCCTTTGCGGATGCGGGGGGCGTTGGGCGATTACTTTGATATGTTGGCGACCTGTGCCACACTGGAACATGAATTGCGTGATGCAGTGGCGGAAGGTTGGATGCGCGCACCATCACGGGCACAATATCATCGACACGTTGAACCGAAAGACGCGATTTTGCGCGGGTCACGGCGTAGTGCGGCGATTGGTATCGGGACTCTGACAGTGTTTAATGACAAGGGAACATACAAGACGATTCTGGCGCGACGGTCGAATAAGACGGCGTTTGATAGTGGTATGTATCATGTGTTGCCTGCAATGATGTTTCAACCGACGACACCGGAGTTTTCGCACCCTGACCATGAGTGGAGTATCAAGCATCAAGTATTGCGCGAGGTGTTGGAGGAGATGTTTAATATGCCGGAGCAGTTACACAATGAGCAGTGGGACTTTTTCTATCAGCATCCGGCGATGGTGTATTTGCAAGCGTTGATGGATAGCGGACAAGCGCAACTCTATGTCACGGGTATCATCCTGAATTTGTTGACCTTGCGACCGGAAGTGAGTACGCTGTTGTTGATACGTGACCCAGAGTGGTATACGCGGATTACTGCACCGGATAGTGATATGCCCTTTATGACAGCCGATGAGACGGTTAAAGGCAGTGTGGTGGTTGCGCCGATGATGAGGGATAGTGAATTTCTGGCACACTTCCCAGAGAACTTGTATATGCGGATGCCAGCACAGGCAACGGCGACCCTGTGGCTAGGGATAGATTTGGCGCGGGAAGAGATTATGCGGGAGGTATGAATTGAACTAATGAATCAGTTTACAGATGAACATCAAGTATCGTTTTTGGAAATTCTTGAAGTTAAGCGCAAGAAATCCTTGATAATTAATAACCCAAGGTGGGAAGACTTGCGTGATGCAATTCGCGCGATTGATGGCATCAACCGGTATTTTGTCAGTTTGCATACCGCTAACATAAATTTTCAAATGAGTGGTGGAACCGTATCTGATAGAATTTGGGTCACTTTTTCGGTGGTGAATGATATCGGTAGAACAGTACATGCAGGTCAGATATATGACTCAGTAATTTCATCAGACGATAATGCAGACTTCGTGATTCCTCCCGGAGATGAAGATCATGTTCGCCACTTGCGTGAGACCATGCCTAAGAAAGTAATCTATTCTCTGGTAAAGGTAATCCTAGAAGAAAATCGGCTTCCTCTTGAATATTTGCCTGCACAATATGGTTGGATTATACACAACCCTAATGTGATGGGCTGATAGTACGGATGTTGTTTGATGTTGGTAATTCATGAGTCAGAATCGTATGAGAGAATTACTCCCTCGGTAGTGATATGCCCTTTATGATAGCCGATGAGACGGTTAAGAATAGTGTGGTGGTTGCGCCGATGATGACGGATAGTGAATTTCTGGCGCACTTCCCGGAGAATCTATATATGCGGATGCCAGCACAGGCAACGGCGACCCTGTGGCTAGGCATTGACTTGGCGCGGAAAGAGATTATGCGGGGATTTTAACAGAACTCGCACAGGCATTAACTGGACAGGGTAGACGAATCGTGCCATGATGATATGTAAAGATTGGATGAACACACAAGTTCATCCTTACAAAAATATCTTTGTGACCTTTGTGTCTTTGTGGTTATAGTAAATAGATGGTTGCAGATGCCATGAATGAAACCCTCCGTCAACAACTGAAACACCCCGAAGCGCGGATTCGTCATCAGGCGATTGTCAAGTTGGCGCGCATGAAAGATGATGAAGTTCTACCTTTGCTGAATGACATCGCCAAGAATGACCCTGAGCCGAGTTTGCGCCAGATGGCAGAACGTGCGATTACGCATATCCTCAATGAGTATTCGTCAACAATTAGCCAGATACAAAAGCAGGAGTCGGCACCGTCGGATATTCCACCGTTCTCGAACCCAAAAGCTGAACAACATATGCAGACGGCTTTTCGCTTGCAGGCGAATGGTGCTAATGCTAATGCCTTGCAGTATTTGATTAAGGCACTTGACCTCGCTCCACTGTTAGCGCAAGACCCTGATGTACAACGATTGGCAGGTAATCTGACTGGCGTAGACGGCAAGACCGCTGTGACCATGTTGGTTGACCGTGAGCAACGGCAACGCTTCTTTGATGATGATAACCCACCGCCATCTGGTAACTTCCCGAACTCGCCGAGTATGTGGATTATCTTCATGTTGTTTGTGGTGGTGATGGCGCAATTCTTCTGGTCGGATGGGGTGCAGATTATCAACCGTGCGCTGGATGAGTTAGAAGTTCAGCAGATGAAGCAATCGGTGCGACAAGTCAACGGCACAGATTATTATATGATTACGCCTGATGCACCTGCTCCTAGTTCAGGCTATCCGGTGCTGGTGGCGATACCTGATGGTCAAGAAGATGCGACAGCGATGTTACAGCATTTTTCGGATATGGCGCAACAGACGGGAGCAATCTTGCTTGTGCCGGATTTCCTCGATTATCGCTTTGCACGGGTGATGAAGCAGTCGGATGTATTAGACGCGATGCTGGCGGATGCGTCACAGTACACGGCGGTCAATCCGAGAGGGGCGTTGTTTTTCGGCTTTGGTGATGGGGCAATGGTTGCCACGCGCTATGCCAATATCCATCCTGAGCAGACGGTAGGTGTCATTACAAGTGGTGGTACATTCCTCTATCCCCCGCCTACTGATGTACCTTATACAATTATCTATGGTGCGAATGACAGCCTATTGCGCGACATCACTGCGAATGATGTACCTTTCGCAGATACTGCCGATTGGTCAGCCCCTCTGACATATTTGACAGTTGAAAACATCGGACACGAAATTAATTTTCAGCAAGTTGAGATTACCGCGCAGGTGTTGCGAGACTTGTATCAATCATAATTTTTATCAGACCAGCGAGCAGTTTCAAGAAAATTATTCAGATGTGGCAGGGACAAGGCATGCCTTGCCCCTACTCTGAAGTTTCCAGAACTAGCATATGTTTACGACGATAATCTTTCATTCAATGATTCACACTTATTCCTGCATTTTTGAATGAAGCTTCTAACGTCGGTCTCACACAATATCTCTATAATGCAAGCATCTATTTGACCCTATCGAAAGGAAGATGATATGCCGTCAGTTGGTGATGTTGCACCTGATTTTGAATTACAAAACCAAAAAGGCGAGACCGTTAAATTAAGTGATTATCGTGGTAAGAAAGTGCTGTTGTTTGCCTACCCGAAGGCAGGGACTCCGGGATGTACAACACAGGCGTGTGGCTTCCGTGATAACTTCGCACAGATTGAAACCAATAATGCGGTAGTGTTGGGGTTAAGCCCTGATAGCCCTGAAGACCTTGACAAGTGGATTGAAGCAGAAGGCTTGCAGTATGATTTGCTGTCCGACCCTGACCACGAAGTCCTCGAAGCGTGGGGCGCATGGGGTGAACGGAGCATGTACGGCAATAAGTATATGGGTGTGATACGTTCTCATTGGATTATCGGTGAAGATGGTACTGTGGTGGATGAGCAAGTCAAAATCAGCCCGAAGAAAAGTATCGAAAAAGCCTTGAAGGTTCTGGATAACGCCGAGTAGGGTCTTATCTCACCCCCTTCTTGAACTATCATGGAGGGGGAATCAAGTATTTAGATAAGTCGTATCTAACAAAATGGTTTGAACACGATGTTTCAGGTTTGAAAACTGCACTCTGCTTGACATTGAGATGTAAATTCTGATACGGTTAAGTGAGGATAAACAGTAGGATTGAACCATGAGTGCGACAGTAGCCTCAACCCATAAAATTGATATTTTGCCAGTGGACTCGGCGAAGTCCCTCGCGCAATTCTTTCAGGTATTGTCTGACCCGACCCGCGTCCGAATTGTGAAAGCCCTAGCAGAGGGTGAATGGTGTGTGACAGACCTTGTAGAAGCCCTCAAGATGGATCAGCCTGCGGTCTCTCATCAACTCAAATATCTACGCAAACTGCGCGTTGTCAGCTATCGCAAAAAAGGTCGCCATGTGTACTATACACTGAGTGACGACCAATTGCGGGATGTGTTATTTAGTGGTATTGAATATATGTCCGGTTAGGATGTTATGCTGACATCATTATCGGTGACTGCATATGGGGCAGTGCTTTGATAATGAATCACCTCTGTTGTTGATTTTTGACTCTCCACATTTTCCTTCAATAAAGGTATGAGTATCTTGAAGGTTGAGCCTTCATCTGGTTTTGATTCGACTTCGATTGTTCCATTGTGTGTATCGACAATCCATTTGACAATCGACAAGCCCAAACCTGCGCCATCATGGTCGGTGAAGTGGCGACGCGAGTGATCAGCTTGATAGAAGCGGTCAAAGATGCGTTCGAGGTCTTCGGCGGATATACCGATACCTGTATCACTGACTTCGATGACGGCTGTCTGCTCATTACGTGGATAGACTGAAATGCTAATTATGCCTTTGTCGGCAGTGAATTTGATAGCATTCACCACCAGATTAGACACAACTTGTTGCATCCGTTCATAGTTGCCGTTGATTTGGACAGCTTCGTTGCGCACGAGTTCAAATGTTAAGTCACGGTTGCGGGCATGTGCCAGTGCTGGGAATGTGTTGTAACAATCTTCGACAAGTGCATCAAGGTCAAGTGGATACATGTCGATGGTGATGTCGCCATAGTCAGCACGGGCTAGCATTAACACCTCGTTGACCATGCGCGTCATGCGTTGTGTCTCGTCTTGAATCGCCTGAATTGATGATTCGTCAGCACCGAAGCGTTTGATAATATCGAGATTGCCTTGTATGGCAGTCAAGGGTGTTCGTAGTTCGTGTGATAGGTCTGCGACAAACCGTTGTTGCACCCCAAAGATATGCTCTAAACGTGCCATCATATGATTGAAGACTTTCGTCAAGCGTCCAATCTCATCATCAGGTACGTTGTTCGGTAAACGGGTGCTGAGGTCGGTTGTGGTGGAGACTTTGGTTGCGGCTGCTGTAATTTCTTGGATAGGACGGACAGCGCGATACGATACCATCATGCCCAACACAATGGATACAACCACACCGATGACTGTTGCCGAAATCATGATACTCAAAACCCCATCGGTCACCTGTTCAACGATGAGGGTTGATGATGAAATTTGAACAACGCCGATTTTTTGCCCACCAGCTGTTGTGAAAGGTCGTGTCATAACACGTTCTGGCATGTTATTAAATTCAACATCCGTAAAATTTGGACGCTCACTGGCTAATGCATTTGCATCCAATGGACGTGTGAAACCGGTTAGGTCAAATGACGACTGGAGTAAGATGGGGTCCATGGTGTTTTCGCCATCGCGGGTTTGCCAGACTTGTACTGACAACCCCGGTACGCGGAAGATTTCCTCATTGCGGAAAATCACACTTGTTTCGAGTGTGCCGAACTCACCCAATGGAATCACACGAATATTGCGGATAATATTCGATGATGAGCGAGCCAGCCCACTATCAATTGAATTGATAATTGTTGCCTGTATGACACCAAAAACGGCTATACTAAACGCAATGATGATGAGCGTCAGTAGTCCGGCATACCATAATGATATTTTGGTGCGTATGCTCATGTATGTCCTTATTCCTCCCTTAAGACGTAACCGACTCCTCGCACTGTATGGATAAGACGGCTTTCGTCATCTTGTTCAGTTTTCTGGCGGAGATAGCGCACGTAGACCTCAATGATGTTACTTTCACCACCGAAGTCATAGCCCCAGACACGGTCAAAAATGACATCGCGGGTTAGGACTTGGCGCGGGTTACGCATAAAGAGTTCGAGTAGTTCATATTCTTTAGCTGTTAAGTCAATCGCACGTTCATTGCGATAGGCACGATGTGTACCTGTGTCCAGTGATAAATCGCCAAAGCGCAAAATTTCGGGACGAGATGCCGGTGTTGAGCGACGGAAAAGTGCGCGTACCCGTGCCATCAATTCATCAATCGAAAATGGCTTGACCAGATAATCATCTGCGCCAGCATCCAAGCCAACGACTCTATCTTTGATGTCGTCCTTTGCGGTTAACATCAGGATTGGAACATCGCTAGCGGCACGAAGGCGTTTGCAGACTTCTAGCCCGTCTAAACCTGGAAGCATCCAGTCTAAAATGACGAGGTCAGGTGGATTGTCGCGTGCAACGGTGAGACCTGTTTGCCCGTCTCTTGCCACATTGACACGGTATCCTTCATATATAAGTCCACGCTCTACAAATTGAGCAATACGTGCTTCGTCTTCGATAATCAATATGCGTTCTCTTGCCATGATTCCCCCCATGACTTTTCAATGTTGTTTATCTGTATATTAAACCTTTTGCATTAGTAGCAGTTTAGCACTAGCCTGTAAACGTATGAGATTAACGAAAAATGATTATCTGTTTAGAATTTTTGCCACCCGAAGCGGGAATTGTAATATGGTTTGTAATTGGTCTTCTGTGTTATAGATGATAAGTTTACCGTTCGGATTGGTCAGCCCGACAATGGTTGTCCAATCTGTAGCAAATACAGGGTTTACTAGGGGTGGAATGCTGGTCACCCGTTCAAATGTGCCGTTAATTGGGATGCTGATGACAACTGCTGATGATGGACCGAATAAGGTTTGACGGGTAATCAGGCGCAATTCGTTGGCTGTTGTTTGCTTGAGATGTTCGACGGCAATATCTGCGGTCAACGTAAATAACGGAATGGGATCAGCCTGCGTGTTCGGGTCAAGGATGACGATTTCGCTGGCTTGGGCTGTGCCGATGCCATTGCCCCATGCAACGACTCGTCCATCGCGTAACCAGAAACCCTCATCATATTGTCCGAGTGGGACAACTTCCAATGTGTTGACATCAAGGACGCTGAGGCTGGTGGATTCGCTTCCGCTGGCGGTGAGGAGCAGGGCGTTGATATTGCTTGCCCACTGTGGATTGCTATAAAATGGCGGGGAAATGATGTCACTTCCACCTGCACCGTTGGCTAAGATTTGTTCGTTGCTTTCTTCGGATATGTCATAAAGCCAGATGCCACCGTTGGGACTATTATCAACGGTCTCGACACTATATGTGATGCGATTGCCGTCGGGGCTGAAGCGGGGCGTGTGCATGGGTTCGGATGATTGCACAACCGAGGTGACCTCGTCGTCGGTACGATTATAAAGCCAGAGTTGTTCCTGACTGATATAGGCAATATCATCACCATCGGGACTGATGTCATAGTCAGTGATTTCGCCTGTGGCAGGTGTAATGCTGAGTGGGTTGCCATCGTCGGCAATTGTCCAGACCTGACGAATCCCCATGATGTCCTCACCGAGGAAGTAGATGTCGTCGGTGGTTTCAATGGTATCGGCAATATTGGTCTGAATCGTGCCCCAATCATAAGATACGGTGCTGGTAATCGGCAATGTAAAGCCCTGTGCGCTGATGGGGTCAACGAGTGCCATTACACCTCCCTGAAACGCAATCAGCAGATTCCCACTCGGTGACCAACGGACACTGGTAATCTCGACATCGCCTTCGCCAATTTCTTCGGTGACAACATTCCCGTTGGTGATTTGTACCAGAAGCAAGCGACCAAATCCGGTATCCCCTGTTGCACGGAGAACCCGATAAAGTCCGTCGCCGACTTGAATCGGAAGGTGATAAACATCTGGTGGCGCGAGGATGGTTGTCTGGGCATTATTGTTGTTCAAGTCCATCGTGAACAAACCGCCTTCTGCTGGCGCAAATATCAGGACGGTATCCGATAACCATACGATGCCCTGCGATGACGGAATAACACTAGTCAGGTTCATGTCAGTGCCGACGCGCCGATAGACCCACCAGATATTTTCTATGGTCTCAGCAACTAAAAATTCACCGTTTGGAGACCAGCCCACATGTTTGATTTGACCGATTGGGATGTCGGTTACAGTATCGGAATCGCGGAAGTAGACGCGCACGCCTGCCTGTGTGACATAGGCGATATATAAATCATCAGGTGACCACGCCAGTGTATCGCCTTCGCCACGCACGAGGGGGACATCAGCCGATTCATCCATCACTTCGACCTGTTCACTATCATAGACATTGCTGATAAAGAGTCCGTCAGGGGTGCGGTATGCCATCCAGTTATCGTCGGATGCGATGCCAAAATCGACGACAAAGGTCTCCTGCGATGTGATGGTCTGGACACCTTCGGCACCGAGTCCATAGCGTTCGACCTGTCCCTCGTTGAGTAGGATATAGAGTTCAGTCGGTAGGTTGAGTGCGTCTTGTGCAGTGACAGTCGGCACGGTCAGCAAGGCAATAAGTAGGCAGAGTAGCAGGCGGTTCATATGATGGTCTCCGTATGTTTGTTATCCCAACCCTAGTATGGATGATTTTTGCCGAGTGTGCCAAGTGGTTTGATGATAACCACGAAGTTATGAAGGGTACAAAGAAACACATAACAGACTCGTTGATAGAATATGCTACAGCTTTTATACGCTAGCCTACGATTCGATGACGGCTAGGCTACGCTGGCGATTATCTGTTAGGAAACGAAGTAAAATCTGTGCAAACGAAAACGTGACGAGGGATTCATCATGCGTCGAATATTGTTTGTGCTTGTGTTGTGTTTGCTATCGGCTGTGCCTGTACTGGGACAGGATTATTCGGGTGAGACGAAGATTATCTACTATGAAGATATTCATCCAACACAATTGGATCGTTTACTTTGGTGGGAAAATATCTGTTTAGAACGAGTTATACAACTCAATCCTAACTTGGATATTACGGATGTACCCTATGGACAAGCAATTGTTGTACCCGCTGATGAGCTATGTTATTGGCATGCTTTGGAATCATCATGGGGTTGGGGACCGTCACGCCTAAAATTTTATGAAGATGGCACATGGTTAGATGTTCCATACTATTCAAGTGATGTCGCCTACATAAGGGATATTTCTATTAATGAGATGGCACAAAGGTACACCTTATGCGAGAACGATATACTAGCTAATAATATTCTTTTGCATAACTACGAACAGTATGCAACTTTTGCTGATTTCACAACAATGGATATTTTTATTCCGACTGGTGAGTCATCTTGTGAGCCTCCTTTTAGCCACATTGCTACTGAAAATGTCACATTACCCACAAAACGTTTGGATACGCTACCACGTTACTTTGCCAAGATACAGAATATCTGTCATGAAGTTATTCAAGGACCATACGAACATGATGGTACAATTACAGCAAGAGTTCCAAAGAATCCCCAACCCTGTTACAACGAAGAAGGGCATCGGCTTCGTTATTTCGATGATACAGGTCAACGATTAAACACACCGTTTTATAGTGATATGCCTGTATACTGGGCACAACCAGGCGAGACCATCAAAGATATTGCTGAAAAACATAATGTATGTCTGGTCAATCTCCTTCGTGTTAATGGCTTTCCCGATTTACCTAAAGAAGTTGAAACAGAAGTTTTCCTTCCGACAGAGAAGGCATGCTCGAACTTGTTGTATGCTTCAGAAACTAAATTTAAAAGCACTATCAAACTGGCGGTGAATACTAACAAATGCCTTGATGCGATTGAAAGATTAAATCCGCATTTGCTGAAGCAACGGTATCCTTCTTATTCAGACGAGATGGTCTGGGTTATTTTGTCAGTCCATTCACCCCCATGCTACGAACGCTATGTTGCTCAAGAAGGTGAATCACTTTACGATATTGAGTTAATGCTAAATATCTGTCATGAGGCATTTACTGTCGATGGCTCTGTCAATTATATGCAAATCCGGAGGGAGACAGTAATCCATTATCCAATAGATACCCCGCCCTGTTATGATGAGACTGGTCGTCGTTTATATTATCCAACACCAGAATATACTTACAGAGAGAATCATAATACAGAGACCAGCATACCATACTATACCGATATGCAACGGTACACATTAGAGCGTGGAGACACCGCCTATAGCATCTCGCAAAAGTTTAATGTATGTGTGCATGACTTACTCGCAACCAATGAAGACTTGTATGAATGGATGTATCCCGGATTGCGGATTTTTATTCCAGATACTCGACCCTGCTATGACCAAACAACGGGGATGCCTCTGATTTACGAGGGTAAAACTGGTGAGTTACTGGAAAACCCACAAGTTGGTAAACGGCTCATACATTATGGTTATGATTATCCGATTGAACGAACGGCGAGAATGTATAATGTCTGCCTCAATCGTATTCATGATGTTAATCAAGCAAAACTAGATGATGAATTACAATATGTAGGCTGGATTATACCCACAGACAGACCGCCATGCTATGATGATGACGGCAATATGATTCATTATGTGTGTTATACCGAACCGATTGATATATCAGCGGATTATCGAGATTCAGACAAAGAAATTGTATTCCATGAAGACGGCATAGATTGCTATGATTTGTCCCAGCCCGAGACGGTCGTATGGTATAAAAATCAGCCCTATCGTGCAATTTATTATAAAAACACATTATTCAGAAGCCGAGCCTTTACGGCATGGTGTTATGGTGTGTCGCTGGATGATATAAACGCAATTAACCTTGAAGAAGACATTTGGGACTTATTACCTCGTCATGTTCGCCTCATCCCCCAACCAACTCGTGAGTGTTATCTTGATAATCCTGATAGTTTTGATGGGCAGACGGTGCATCGTGTCTATGCTGATGAGACCCTATCTAGCATTGCCGATATTTATGGTGTGCCGTATCAGTTGATTGGGATAGCCAATGGACTCGACGCAGATTATACCATCTGGGCGGGACAAGATTTAATCATTCCAACCGTATTCAGCTGGCGTAATTTGATTGTGTTGAGTGGCAGTGTGACGGGTGTGCTGGTGGGATTTATACTATTGATTCGGCGCAAACGTCGGGGTGGTGTCAAGAAAAAGAAACACATGACAGACTAGCTGATTTGCTGATATGACGTACAATGACAGGACTGACTTGAATTTTAGTGTAGGCAGAACCATCTATGCGGTTATTGCGACATTGCTTTGTCCCAACCTATATTATCGCGGTACACGTCATGCTGGGTGTGCTGGCTGTGTTCTTGATTGGATGTGATACGCAACCGGAACAACAGGCGACGCAGATTGAATCGCTGGCGGTGGCGAATCGTCCATTAGCGACGGTGCAAATATCGCCGACCCCTAATGCAGAACAACGCCGTGCGACTAGTATTGCTAGCTCACCCACGCCGACCCCATTGACACCTACGCCGACCTCACGCCCGACAGAGTATGTGGGGGTGTTCATCGGTGAGGCTGAGCCGTTACAGGGTGCGCTGGTTGACCCCGATGTATTCGCGTCGATTTCGACCCCTGTGCCACCAACAGTTGCTCCGGCAGAATGCACGACAGCAATTGACCCCGCGTATCTACCCGTGTGGCGCAATGACTCTCTGATTGCACAGCGCATGGGCTGTCCGATTCAGATTGGGATTGGCTTTGCGGGGGATGTGCAGGTATTTGCAGGTGGGGCGATGTATCGGCGTGATGAGACAGGTGAATTGTGGGCGATGATACCGGAACAACCCACCGGACAATACTTCTATTTTGAGATTCCGCCGGATATTTCTACCACAGGCATCACACCACCGACGGGTTTTATTGTGCCATCGGGTGATTTTGGTGGGGCATGGATGAGCGAAACGGTTTTACAAGACCAAATCGGGTTTGCGCAGACCCCGCCATTGGGTGTGAATCTCGGTTTTCAACGTTTTGCGGGGGGGACATTCTTTCTCGATAGCACCTCTGGTCAGATATTTGCCCTGCTGGCAGATGGCACATTATATGGTCCGTTCCTTGCAGGTATAACGACAGGCGAAGGTACTACCGTGCCGGATGTGGATGCACCCGAAGCAACTGACGAGCCTTCATCGTAGTAGGTCGGCACGGGTGAGCAAGCGTATGTCATTGTCATGCAGGAACTCGGTTAGGCGGTCGGGTAAGTCTCTATTGTAAAGTGTTGCGAATACCGATTGTGTTGCGCCGATGTCGTCTGCAATTTGCAATCCGGCGCGCAGTTGGTCGAGTAGGTCATCAAGTGCTTTGTCGGATGTCTTGAAGTTATCCTTGCATTCGATGAGCCAGAGGTCATCATTTACCTGTGCTAGGATGTCAATATCGGTTGTCAGGTCGCCTTGATGCACCACGCTTTCGGTCTGCCATGTGAGGTTGTTATCCTGTTGATAGAGCCATAACGCCGTCAGTAGAATCGTCATTGCGCCGGACTTTAACGCCTCGGCAAGGAGGCGATTGGGACGATAAGCAAAGGGCAATGTCAAAGGCATCTGGAAGTCAAATCGGCATCCCTGACAGGTGACATGCTCCCCGACTTCGCTCAAGCTATACCACGCTTCAAGGTCACAGACAGGACAAGTTAAGCCGTATCCACGCAAGAACATGCCCTGTGCGGTTAGAGTTTGCATCTGCGCTTGGAAACGGTCGATATGCTCCTGCGGGTTGGCGAGTTGCTGAAGTTGCTTGTAGGTGAAGGCTTTGCCCTTGCGCAGTTGGGCATTCGATAGCAAGCGTATCATGTAGTCATCGCGCAGAAAATCCATTGCAGGCAGGTCGCCCATCAGACGAATCAGTCCGTTGATGTAACGACCTTTGGCGTTGGGTGTGACACGGTATCCGGCGGATTGTAAAATCTTGTTCATAGTTCCTAGTGCTTAGTGTCTAGTATTTTCATGCCAGCAGGCGGTGATTATCATGGAGATACTCGATTGTCTTGGTCATCATGTCATTAATCATTTCATCGGTGAAACGTGATGATGCCGGAGACAATGTCATACCTCTCTGTCGATATATGAGTGTATCAAGGATGTCGATTACATCACCAACAGCGACTATTCCATTTAGTCTTAGGAATTCATCAGTTTCTTCATTTAGATTCAACACTTCTCTTTCGACATTGTAAAGTTCTAATTGTGTGATGTCGAAGCCAATGAGTTTTGATGGCACGCTGTGATTCTCGTGCAGAAATTCGATAAGTTTAGGTAATATCTCTGCAATTATTTCTGGCGTACTAATATGGAAATATATCGGAAACCCTGCCCCTATCGCCTCAATAATCATCAGCACATCAGAAACTAACTCAATACCTGTGCGACGAAATGTATTGTAAGTTTTAATACTCAAATTGAGTTTCTCAATTCCAACATAATCCAAGTCTTCCCGCGTGATGGTTAGGTGCATGGCTTGCTCCTTTGTTGATGATAGGTTCATTATACAACAGGGCATCGCACGAGGTTCAAAACCTCGCGCTACTAATTTGGGAAACCCGCTGAAGGGGTTATGCGTCATCGGTATTAGTACGTTCGAGATATTGATAGACATCATCATTAGCATGACGTTGTTTCTGATTGTCTACATATTCGACAATCTGTGGGATGACTTTGCGCCCATACGTCAGGCTACTGTATCCAGATTGCCAGTTAAAGTAGCCATCGGCAACATCCAATTGATTCGTTTGATAAGATGAAAATCCTTTAACTTCTTTTACCCATTGAGCAACAGAAACAGTGGGATGAATCGACACCACAACATGAATGTGGTCGGGCATACCATTGATTGCTAGAACTGGACATTTTAGCAATTGGGATTTGTGACGTATCACACCGTACAGTTTTTCTTCAACTTTGGGTGTTATCAGGTGAGCGCGTCCATGTGTTGCCCATACAACATGATAATACATGTCCCAGAATGGCATTTACATTTCCTTTCTGTATGTGTGTTTGATTTCAGACTCAATCGGTCTCTAAAATATGTAGCCTCTTTAGCAGGCTTTCTAAATTCTAGTAGCCGGATGTTTTGAACATCAGGCGATGCTTGCTAATCCAACCGCGCCACATCAACAGCACCTGCGGATGTGCCATTGAGTAACATATCAACGGCGCGTTCGACTGTTCCGGCAGACATCGCCAGCCCGTGTCCAGTGAAGCCGACAGCAAAGCCAACCCGTGATTTTTGCGGGAGTGTGCCGACGAGGGGCAGACCATCAACGCTGAAGCCCATGATGCCACTCCAGCGATGGGCGACAGGGGCAGTCACATCGGGGAAGAACTTTGCCATGTAGTCATCGAGATAGCCCTGCACATTGGGGTTGAGGCGGTCTTCGGTGGTGTCATTTTCTTCCGCTTTGAAGTCTTTGCGTCCGCCACCCAGCAAGAAGCGACCGTCAAAGGTGGTGCGATAGTACATATAACCGTAATCGCTATACCCGCAGTAGTCGATAGGCTTGTCGTCCATCGGTTCGGTGACGAGACATTGGGCGCGGGTCGGGACAACTTTGCCGACAAAATAGGGGTCAATCATCGGTGAATAGGCATTGGTGCAGAGCATGACATAACGGGCGTGGAAGATAATCTGGCGGGTGTAGACTGTGACACAATCATCTTCGGTCTGTTCGATGCGATATAGTTCATTATTAGGGATGACCTCTGCGCCACTCTGTGCCATGACCGACTTTGCCAGTAGATAAGGTTGAACACCTGCATCAATTGGTTGTTCGATACCCGCATAGTAACCGCGTCCGAGTGGGTCTTTGCTGTAATATTCGATTTCGATATTGTCTGCGTCGAGTGCTTTGGCTGCGAGTTCGAGTTCTCTGGCTTCGGCTTCGGATTCGGCAAGAAGCATTGACCCGCAGTTATCGAGGGGCACATCAAAGGGGCTGTTCTGGATAAATTCGCGCCAGTAACCGATGGTTTTGTGTGAGAGTGTCCATAGCTCTTTGGCAGTATCGCGTCCATAAGTTTCGACGGCACGATGATAATAGGTGTCGAGTCCGCTAATCATGAATCCAGCATTGCGACTGCTAGCACCGAGTCCGACATCGCGCGCATCGGTGACGACGACTTCACGGTTATGGACTTGTCGGGCAAAATAAGCGGCAGAACTTCCAGCGAGTCCTGCGCCGACAACGAGAAAATCGATATCACGATGGGTTTGTTCGACCTGTTGCCAATGTGAAACGGTCATGGTGTATCCTGTCTGATAGGCAAATAATTATGCTAGGATTTTACCATGTGTGAGAGTTGAAAGGTTAAAGTTGAAAGTCTAAAGTGATATTGAATTATCCACCACAGAGGCATAGAGAGCACAGAGAATAAATGATAAAAGAGAGGCATGATGATAACCATAACAGAACTCCGAGATAGATTAATCCGGGAAAAATTATTTGACAAGACGTTCCCTATTGTAGGTGCTATGGAAAAAGAAGTTGAGGCAATTCGTGCTAACCAAGGTGTGAGGCGGTTACCTCAAAAGTATGTGGACTTTGCATTGCTTATGGGAAACGGAAGTGGGTACTTATTCCGTGATACTCATGTTCAATGCAATACTAAAATTGCAATCAAATCTATGGTTTTACAGATATTTGCGCACGAATTTACTGAACACAATTTTGAGTTGCCAGATGATGCGTTTATTTATCAGGTTCATCCAGATTTTTTCGCTTATTTCCGAACACATGAAACTACCGACAATCCAATCGTATATCGGTTTAATATTCATTTTCCTCAAAATCCACAATTGATTGAATCATTCTCAAAACATCTCGAAGAAAAATACGACGAGGTTTTCAGAAATAAGAAAGAGCAACAAAAGTATGATTACGAGAACGCCGAGAGACGAAGAAAAGCATGGATTCAAGCGGAGTTAGCTAGAAGAAGGCGTGTCGAACAAATGAAAAAGGATGAGAAAGATTCCTAAGATTTTGTGTTACAGCAACTGTTTCTCGACTTGTTGTTTGAGGATGAGCACCCGTTCCCATTCGTTGTCAGTGTCGTCGTCAATGAGGGAGATGTGTCCGCTGAAATTGTATTGCTTGATGAAGTCGAGACTGCGTGAGAACTCTTGCGTGTCGAGGGTCATGCCGCCGAAGTGACCTTTACAGTGAATCGAATCGGCGTGGGGCATGAGTTGTTCTAGGGTAGCGTATTTGTCAGCAGTTTTTTCGGCATTGCCAAAATCGACACATAGCTTCAATGGACGGTCAGCCTGTTTGATAATATCAAATAAGTTTTTCGGTTCAATGCTGGTGGTTTGCCAATTCTCGGTGGTGGTATCGAGACCGATGCTTGCGCCATAATCTGCGAGTTCACGTAAGGCGGTTGCACTGCGTTGGATAGTTTCGGATGTTGGTTGCTCTGTACCACAGTCGATGCGTGTGCCTTTTGCACCCAGCTTAACGGCGACATCTTGCCAGCGTTTGGTCATTTCGATGTGATTACGCCATTCAGTATCATCTAATGCAGAGAGATTTCCAGTATCAATTAGTAGATTAGCAAGGGTGACTTCGGCAGAGTCTATCGCGGATTTGAGTTGTGCGAGATAGTTATCATCCAGTGATGGTAGATGAAAGTTACACAGTTCAAGGACGTGGATGCCGTCTTTGGCAATGTGTGCGGGTAGGTCGAGTAGGATGAGTGATGCTGGTTGGTCATCATTGTGGTTGACCATATTCCCATTGTCATCAGGCTGATACCAGACTTGACCGAGTGCGCCGTGAACCGTCCATGAGCTAATTGCCAGTTGAATCATGTGATACCTTAATCGTTACCGAATAGCTTCTTGAACAGTTTGCGTACACCTGTTGTTTCATTCTTTGGGTCATAGCCGAGTTTTTGTAACGCTGCAATGGCGTGAGTGCGAACTGATTCTTCTGGGTGTTTGAGGACAGCTACCAGATGGTCGATTGTGTCGGGGTCATTGAATTGAGAGATAGCCATAATTGCGCAAGTGACAACGCGGTCATCATCATCTTTAAGCATCATCAAGAGGGCAGGCATGGCTCTTTTATCGCCAATATTTCCTAGCACTTCTGCGATACCTGCGCGGGCAAACGGTGAGGTTTGTTCTGGCAACAGTTGGAGTAGCACATCAACACCTTTTGGTCCGACGTTGGTGATGGCATTAACGGCTTTGGTGCGAACAGCCGGATTAATATCATTCAACCCCGGTATCATCAAACGTATCATCTGTGGTCCGCTTTTTTGCGAAATGTACTGCAACAGTTCTGAGCGAACACGAGGATTGGAGTGACGTAGTGCTTCCATATCTTGTGTATCGAGTTTGCCATCGGACATGATTTTTTCGATGGTACTTTTCATCTCATCGGTGATGTCACTGTCAATGTTGAGGCGGTCGAATGCAACGCTATCGCCTTTACGGTGTTGTAAGGCAGCGGCGGCAGTTTGGCGGACACTTTCGTCAGGGTCGCGGGTGGCATTGACCAATGCTGATTCGACAAAATCGGCTGGATTTTTGGCAAGGGCGCGAATTGCGCTCTGGCGTACAATTGGGTTTGCGTCTTCAAGTGCCATGAGCAAAGCATCGGTAATCTTTTCATCGTTGAAATTGCCGAGTGATAAGGCAGCATTCGCGCGTACATTAGGGTCATTATCTTGTATGGCTTTTAGCAGAGGACCCATCGCACGAGCATCTTTAAAGTTACCGAGCGCACTGGCGACTTCGGCACGAACCATCGGGTCTTCATCGTCGAGCGTAATAATCAGCTGAACAAGTGCGCGTCCATGCCCGACCGCTGCAAGTAGGTGGGCGGCTTTACGCTGATAGTCATTATTATCAGAGTGGAGCATATCGGTTAAGGGGTCAATCGTTGGCTCACCGATGCGATTGAAAACCGAGGTGACCGCTTCTAGGCTAATGGTATTTTCGCGTACTGCCTGTATGAGCGCGGGGACAGCTTTTGACCCATCATAGCCGAGGGCAAGTTCCGCTTCACGTCGAATTTTGCTGTCATCACTTTCTAGATTGCGTATCAAATTGTCAAACTCATTGCTCATCAATGGCTACTTTCAGTTTTCTATGCACACACGGTTATTATCTAGTATACACATTATACCTGCCTTTGCGTCCGACTATCGTTAGATTAATAAATTTCAAACGACGTGCAAACTTGGCTAAATTATACAGCGGGTCACGGGTAGAATTCATCTTAATTATCCGTTGTAAAGCGAAATCCTTAAGGTATCATCTGTTGCATAAGTTAAGCACGTGTTAAAATATGCGCCCGTATGATATGAGTAAAAACTATTTGATTTAAGCATTTCTTGAGGAGGAAAAAGAATGCAACGTTTACGTGTAGTTGTTTTGCTTTTGGCTCTGGTACTGGTGTCGTTGCCGTTTGTTGCGGTCAATGCACAGGACGAGCTACCTGACCTTGAAGGTCGTACTGTGACAGTCGCGGTTGAAAATGCGTATATTCCATTTAACTTCATTGACGAAGAAACCGGTGAAGCAGACGGTTGGGATTACGATGCAGTTGGCGAAATCTGTGAACGTCTGAATTGTGTTCCAGAATACATCGAAGCAAGCTG